>Ga0233425_10004013_pt1 | contig 25528 bp, 22 predicted proteins | sample Watercolumn_Towu_2_FD_181712 | JGI IMG/M metagenome (GOLD analysis project Ga0233425, IMG submission 181712) | Freshwater microbial communities from Lake Towuti, South Sulawesi, Indonesia - Watercolumn_Towuti2014_140_MG | ecosystem: Environmental > Aquatic > Freshwater > Lake | place... | reverse complement strand
AGGTTCCCTACGGACGCAGATAGAGCCTGCGCCCTCCGGGAACCCGCCCGGCCCTGGGCCTTCTGGGGGGCATGGAAAACGTCCCGCTCTTGGCTCTTCGAGCCGCGAGCTTTGTTTTCCAGCATGGTTGCCATGGCTTCACCCCATTGCATACGTAAGCCACGGACGTTTCTGGACGGCGATGGAAACACTTCCCCCGCCGCGATACTTCGGCGATTTGGGATTCGCGTCCCCGCACGTTAGCGACCCAACCGAGCGAAAACAGGCCCGGACGGTGGAATAAAATAGGTCGATGCGAACTTTCGCCTACTAAAAACTATCAGTCACTTAGCATCAATTTACTTGGAAGTGCAAGACGGCACTCGTCACACGACGCTGACACTCTGACTACCGCCAGCGACCATCCCACGGCTATAGGCCAGAAAGGATTTCCGATTTCGAGTTCCGTTGGTTCTGCCGGTCTTTAGTCTAAGGGAAGTTTCGCTCCGACATTCCCGGAACCGTCAGCGACGTCGCGGCGTATTCGATACAAGCAGCTGCGTCACCAATCATGTTGGTAGAGATTGGCGACATCGGGATGCTCGTCCCGATCAAAGCCGACGTAAAGGGATTTCATCTGGTTAGCCGCTCTATAGTTGACAATGGACGGGATCGGCAAAAACCGAGCAATTAGCTTGTCAGAATGTTTTACAGTCCATCGGCCTGGAATGGATTCCGGTAGGTCTGTGTTACCTGGGTCGCCCCGTGCACCGTGACAGGATTTTTTACACCTTGGAAACCAGCTGAGCCAAAGCCCCTGTTTTCTTGAACAAACCTGATGCAGCACAAATTTTGCTGCATGAATTCGTTATCCAACAACCTTTGGCCTGCATTGGGAAGGGAATACGAGTACGTGACAGCTCAAATAATTTGAGAGTCGGATTCCTGGATAGGCCATCGAAACTCGCGCGCAAGCAAATCCCGACGTTTCAATACGATGGTTTCTTCGGTTGCCAAGATTGATTTATGACGCCGGAAGCATCCCAAAGCGAAACAAGCGGCACAACGTGCGAAGCAGCGGACATCGTCCTAGTCGGAAAAGCCATGAAAAAGCGTGGAATGGCTTGGCGATAAGGGAGGAGCACTTCTATTTAATGCAGGCCTATACAACCCTGATGGTTTCTTGCGAAGATTCTTCAAGCAACGTTGGTTCGACTAACGAAGGAGGCCCAACATTACTCCGCAAATAATGGAATGTTTTCGGAGTTGACCAATATCAACCGCTTCCGAGTGTTGGACCTGCCTTCGTGTGACCCACCGACGCTCACCGTGGCGTTGTACTGGGAGACATGCAGCAGCCGGGTATCGACGCAACTCGGCAGGCGGGCTGGAACTTATCCAGAACGCCACCCACTCAGCAGATTTCTTGGATTCTCTTCAGAGTACGTTTCGACGTACTTCCGCAATTTTGAGGTCATTCCACGCCTTTTCGAGTACCGGCATGAGACGAACACGCGCCGCACGGATTTCCGTATTTAACCGCTGCAAAGTCGCAGGTCCTTGTTGTAATGTCAAAGTCAGGCTTTGCCTGCGAGATTCCAATGCGCGGTCGATTACCGCAATTTCGCGGCGGTCAACAGGTACATTTGGATTGAATCGGAAATTCTGCTCGTGATTTCTACGCCACTGTGTAAGTTCTCTTGTCAGACTCTCGCCAAAACCCGGGATTTGCATAATTTTCGATCCGTTGATATCAGCCGCGGTCTCGATTCCAAAAGAGGTCAGCATTGCTGTTCGTCCTGTACCAATGCCTTTGATTTTCGCTCGGTCAATACGAAATCTGTCCAAATACCGCAGCTTTTGGCGGCTTTGACGTTCAGCGTCGAGCTTTGCGAGCTGCCGTCGCCTTTCATTCGGCAAATTGGCAAGCTGTGACCGTGCTTTTTTCAGCTCTTCCATCTTCGTGATAAAAACGGCTCCCGAAGCTTCCTGATGCCACCGGTTCAAGGTAGCATCCCATTGGGTACGCGCGGCCGCAATTGCCTGGTCAGCTTCGGCTTTTTTTTCTGCTGACACGCGAGGCCAAATTGCAAAAGCAAGCCAATAGAACAGGCCACCGACGGTTGTGGCGTCATTCTTTGCAAGCGCATAGCAGGCGGTAAGCCCGGCACAAAAAAGGCACAGGCCAAGCGCTTTCCTTAGCCGTATTAAGGTTCCCTTAGGCAATTTGACGTTTGGACGCGGTTTCCAAGGCCGAGCAGACGGTAACTCTGGGTCTGCGCCTGGGTCTGGTATTGTAGTAATTGCCTGCCAAAGTACACCGAGGTCAATTGTTCCGCTGGCGCCGACTCCCCCGATTCTTACCCCGAATAATCGAACTCCCGTCTGAGCTTCTACTGCACACCAAGGACAGGCGCCAAGGTCCGATGGATAGTGATGCCAGCTTGCTTGGGAACACACCCGCAAGCTTGCTTCCAGATTTTCCAACGCATGTATCCAGCCTCTGGCGTCTGGCCGCCCTGGTTTACTTTCTGCGTGACCGAATGCTTTAATGAATAGCTGGGAAACCGTAGTGCCCAATGCCTCAATTTGGATTGTTCCAGGTGGCCGTTCCATTGCGTTGACTTTCCGGTCTGGGCCATAAGCAAAGCGGTACTCGGCGACTGCACGCTCAATCGGCATATCGCCAGAGCCAGTATATCTACCGGCAAATGGATGCCGACCCATGCAGAGAAGATGGAACAGCAACACTGCAAGGCCAAAGCGGTCATGATTGGGAGTCCGACGGAGTCCACGAAAACACTGTCCGTGCAATTCGGGCGGGGTAAATAGCGGAACCCCAACATCACACGTAAACACATGTGCCCCGCGCGCAATCTGAAATGAATCACAGTCGATCAATATCACGGTACCATCCGGTCCGACTAGGACGTTGCCGTGGTTTACATCACCAAGTACGTGATTCTGTCCGTGAACTACTGCAAATGCGCGCGCGACATTACAGGCTACATGAACCAAGAAACGAAAATCTGCTTCCGGGAATGTGTCTGCTCGGCTCTTGGGACTGTAAAGTTCGTGGATATCGCGACGTGCGATAACTCGGGGCATGACAAAACCCAATGGTTTCCCTTTTGCGTCGACGATAAGGTCAGTAGGCCAAGCCGCTATTTTCAAAATGGATGGGGTCGCGGATTCGACCATCGCGATAAGTTTTTTAACCTTTTGGCTATCAGGCAACGTGGAATAGATCTTTGCTACCTGATGCGGCCGTCCTTCAATAGCGTAGACAGTGCCTTCTCCACCTCGGCCCAATTCCTGTCCGAGCTGAATGTTCGTCCGAGCGTAGGCAAGTATCAGCAGTGTCAAGGGCAAGAAAGGTTCGTTGTTACGGCCCGCGTCGCCAATATCAAAGAAATGTCGTCGTCCGTGCGGGACCTTACCCGCTCCGATTCAAGAAACTTAGATAACTCCGTCGAAAGAGCAGGGATTTCGTTGTTGCCACCTACCTGGCGTAAGGGTTCAAACATCCCATTGAAGAAAGGCTGGTGCACCGACTTGGTCGCATGATGGAGGGCCAAGGATTCAAGCCCGTCAGACATTAACGCAATGTCCACAACCCGTCCGGTGAAAGACTCGACTTGCTTGCGCGACGCCGCGTCCTCATCAGTCAGAAAGCAGGTCGTGTTGGCATATTCACCATGTTGCGGCCAAAACACACAGCCCCATGCGCCTGCTTCGGTCCTGGCGACGATCACACCATCGCCGATGTGATACGCGGCCCCGCCAGCAGGACCTATCACCACAGCCAACAACGTTGACGCCAGTTCACGAATTTCCACGCGATGCTCATGGGCAACGGCGACAATTTCCTTACGAGCTTGCTCCGCAGCTTCCGTCAACATTGCGGCAAAGTCAGTGCGGCCGGACTCAACGCCAGTTGAAACCGACCGCATAACGACGTCAACGGCGACTTGAGCCCCTTTTTCTGCACTTTTTGATGAGCCTGCGCCGTCGGCAACCGCCGCGACGAGAGTTCCATCAAGCAACACTGCACATGCCAACTGGTCCTGGCAAGGCATACCCAGTTTCAGGTGGGACGATCCGACTACACCGGCCGCTGCGAATCGCCACATGCAAGGATCAATCAACTACAGCCCACCCATTCGGCGCCGTTGGGTTCGAAAGCGGAACCGATTCGCCCGGCTGTGACCGTGAGACGCTTCCGAGCGAGTTCGAAAGCCAGACAAAGAGTTCTCTGAAAGAGAGACCGCGAAGCTTGAGAGGTTCTCGAACCGAAATCTGTGACAGTCGGTTCATATCAGCTTGATCAACGCCCACTGCATAGAGCATGAATGATTTCGACGCCTCACCTTCACGGATCAATGAAACTGCGGCCGAAACATCATCCGTCGGCGCGCCGTCGGTAATCAGAAAACACCAAGGTCGGTAATAACCGATGCCGTTTGCTCTATAGGAGTTCTTTCGTTCTGCGACGAGTTCGATTGCTTCCCGGATCGCGGCCCCCATCGGCGTATCTCCTGTCGCTGTAAGCGTTGGGGCCTGAAACGCGTCCGCAGTGACGAAATGTTGGATGGTTTGAACTGGCCCAAAAGTGACGATCGCGATTTCAACACGTTTGGCGGCCATGGAATCCGACTTCAGTTCTTCCTCGAAACTCTTTAGGCCACTATTAAGTTGGTCGAGCTTCGCACCGCTCATTGATCCTGACGTGTCGAGCAGCAAAACGCAGGGACACCGTGGTTCCGGATTATCTGCAAACTCAACGCCTCCGAAGGGTACTTGATCGAATTCAGACATTGTTTCTCTTTCCTCCTCAACTTAAAGCGTAAATCCTGGGTTGGAGCGCCAAATGGCCTTTTATATCAGCTTTCCACTTGGTTGCGAACAGATTGCTGGTGGATCGCCCTGCCGGGCATCCATCAGCCAGGAATTCCCGTCCAGGGTCTCGGCCAGGTTCTGGTAAGAGCGGCCCACGTCGATGACCCAGATGCGCGCACCTTCGGTGAGATAGCTGACTATGATCTCGTTGGTCAGGAAGGACTTGCCGGAGCCGGACTGGGCGGCGATACAGCAATTGTAGTTGTACCCCGAGTCGAACAGGGAAACGTTGATCAGCTGGCCGTTGCGGGAAACGAAGTTCAGGGTCGGCGTGCCCGTGCCCGGCCAGTCGGCAAACAGGGGCAACAGCGGAATCACATGCCGTGTACCCAGAGTGCGGTAGCGATTGCCGTCGCGGATGGCCAGGAGATCGGCGCCGAACGGCAGGTGTTGACCCGGGCGCGGCCCGACATCTTTTACCGCTCCGCCAACAACCGCACCGTCGAGCAGGATCAAAAGCTGTACCGCTACGCACCGCCCACCGGCTCGCCCCAGATCAAGATCCGGAAATCGACGGCTTTTCCGGAAACCGTCAAGGCCGGGGATACCCTGATCGTCGGCATGGATTACTCGGTGATGGCGGCGCAAGGCACCGAGAGCGTCGACATCAGGGAATCCATGGTCCTCAAGCGCAACGGCAAGGTACTGACACCCCTGCTCGACGAGCCGGTGAGGCGCACGCTCGGCGGCATCATTTCGGAACTGGATTTTAAGATACCCCAAGGCTTGCCGCCTGGAACCTATGTCATCGAACAGGAGATCGGAACCGGTGAAAGCTCCGATACCGGGTCCGCGGTGTTCCTGGTCGGGTCCTGAAAGAGCTTGGGATGACGGGGAGAGAGCGGCAATCCTATTGGAATCGTGAAGCCTCTCCGTCAGAGAGAGGGCGGGATGAGGGGCGTTGGGTTAAGTCCCTCTCCCTGCGGGGAGAGCGGAGCGAGGGGCGGAGCCGGTTAATGGGTGAGGGCCGAGGCGCCTTGTGCTTGCGACAAACTCACTGAAACATGAGGCGATTTCGCCCTCACCCTGCCCTCTCCCGCAGGGAGAGGGGACCAAGCCGCCTTAACTTAACCGGTCATGGCACTCGTGCCACCCCGGACCATGAAAGCACTCGCGCCATGGCCGGTTTCCCTCACCCCGGCCCTCTCCCAAAGGGAGAGGGAGAGCAAGGTGTTCGCTTCGCGACTTTCATGGTAACGGCGTTGTCCCTCAGAGAGAGGGGAATCATACGGCGACCTCCGCGGGAAGAAGGGAACAAAGTGCGGCTTTCAGCCGCGGGTTCCCAAGTATCGAGGTAACGGATCAGCTATGGCTCAAGACAACGTTCGTACCTGCCCGGTCTGCCAGCATGTCGAAGACCTGGAATCGCTGCAGCGGCGGGAGTATCACTGTCCGCAGTGCAATCTGGAGCTGGCGCATCTCGATATCGCGGCCAATGGAGCCGTTCGCGGCCTATTCGGCTGGCTGCATGGCGAGGGTGAGATCATTGGTGACCGCTACCGGGTGAAGTCGGTCCTGGGAAAAGGCGGCTTCGGCGCGACCTATCTAGTGGAGGATACCCGCCTCAGCGGCAAGCGCCGGGCACTGAAGGAGATACCGGCGCTGCTGTTCGACGAATACGAAGCCACCCTGCTGAGCCGCCTCAACCATCCGGCGATCCCGGACATCATCGACCGCCGGGAAATGGAGGGGATGGTCGATCTGGTGCTCGAATTCGGCGGCATCCAGACCCTGGGCGGCGAGCGCAAGCAGTATCCGCAGCAGCGCATCCCCTTGCCCACCCTGTTGCCCTGGATCAGGCAGCTTTGCGATGTGCTGGCCTATCTGCACCGCCAGGATCCGCCAATCATCCATCGCGACCTCAAGCCGGACAACATCCTGCTGGATGAAGACGGCCGCATCATGCTGATCGATTTCGGCATCGCCAAGGAATCCCGGCCAGCCATGATGACCCGCACCCTGGGGCGCGCCGCCACCCACGGGTTCAGTCCGCCGGAACAGGCCATGGGGACCGGGACGGATCAGCGATCGGATATCTATGCCCTGGCAGCGACGTTCTACGCATTGCTGACGGGGGAAAACCCGCCCGCATCGCACGAGCGGATCGCCGGCAAGGAACTGCTTCCCTTGGGACAAGCCGTCGCTGACCTACCGCCGCAACTGGAAACCGTGATTCTGCGGGCTCTGGAACTCAACGTGAACCACCGCCAGCAGTCGGTGCTGCAGTTTGCCCGGGAACTGGACGACGCCTTGGCACCGGGCATGACCGCCCAGTCGAACCCGGCGGCGTACGGAGACCGGACGGTGCGACTGAGCGGTTCGGTCCCCACCGGGGCCGTTCATTCAGCCGGGATTCGGCTGCAGACTTCGCAAAGCCATATGGCAGAATCGACACGGCACCCGAGGGTCGGCCCGGCCGGGCGCTTCGGCCTCTGGCTGGCACTTGGTGGAGGCGCAGTGCTGGTCGCCGGGCTCCTTCTCGCCACGTACCGGCCCTGGTTCAGCCAGGATCAGGACTCGCGGGACGCCACCATTTCGGAGAAACCCGCTCCGGCGGTGACTCCAAGCGGCGGTGCCATTACCGCAGCGCCAAAGATTATCGATCCGCCAAGTCCACCAATATCCTCCGCGAATCCGCCGCCTCCCGCCACCCCACTGAAGACGGAACCCGGCATCGTCCCGACCGGTTCGGCCATCCAGGAATTGGAAAAGAGCTTGGGGAAACAGCCGGAACCGGCCGTCGCGGCGATTCCTCCACCGTGGCCGAAAGTCGATGACACGGCAATCAACAAGGGGGAAAGGACAGAAAAGCCGCCGAGCCACGCGTGGCGCAGACGACGGCAGGGAGGATACCGAAGACCTATCCACCCGCACCGGTGTCTGCGAAGAAGTCAGAGGAAGCTGCACTGAAGGAGCTCCGCGAGAGCGGAAGGCGGAGAAATTAGTTTGCATCCCCAAGACGTCAACTCCGGGTTCGAAAGGCATGCAGCAATGGCCGGGCTCGTGGCTCTGCCCCAGGGCGGATCGCTACCCTGTCGGGATTCCACTTTCTTCCATCCGCACCATCCAGCCACGAAAAGGCCACACCATTGTTGTCAATGCAATCACTGCATGAACTGCCGCCTTTGCCGTCACCGAATGAGGCACACCCTGTGGCCACCCATCTCGTCGTGCGCAATGTGGAAGAAGAGGTCGCCTTGGCACTCAAGCAATTGGCTGCATCCCACAGTCGCAGCGCCGAAGCCGAGCATCCGGAGATATTGCGGGCAGCCCTGTTGGAACCCAGGCGCCGCCCCCTCGCTGAAGTGTTGGCGAGTATGCCGGACGTCGGCGAAGATGCCGATTTCGAATGTCGCTGAGTCTGTCTCGTGTTCTTGATCGACGCCAACATCGTCAGCGAAGCTCGCAAAGGTGCGAGGGCCAACCCGGGGGTCCGGCAGTTCCGGCATGTGGATCCCGTAACAACCCCCGTAGCCCGGATGCAACGCAGTGAAATCCGGGGAAAACGGTTCCCAATGCGCCAGATGTAGCCCCCAACGGCCGACGAACTGGTCCACAAACTGCCTCCGCCAACGGTAGCGCTTGGTCAGACCGACGGGAGAACATCAGGAATTAGCCGCAGTCCGTACCGAATGGACAGGCCAACCGAAAACCCCACCGCTGCCCGGATTTCGGCCCATCACCTACTTGAGCAGCTTGTGGAGCGCCCGCCGCAGAATCCAGCGGCAGCGTTGCGGCCAGCGCCATGGCGGATTCCGACCGGGCGTTTCCCGGTTTGCCGGGAAGGCGGTGACCAGGCCGTCGGAAAAGGCGGCGATGAATTGCAGGTCCTCGCTGCCGGTATTCAGGGTGCTGTGCACCACGCCCGGCGGGATCCACACGGCATCGCCGGCGCCGACGGCATGATCCTCCCCGCCGATCCGCACCACCCCGCTGCCCGCAAGAAACGTAACCGCTTCCTCGGCATCGTGGGTATGGGGAGAATGGGCGGCACCAGGATTGAGCCATCCGCGCAGGATGGCGACATGGCGCGCGCCGAGGCCGCCGTCCACGAGGCGGACGCCGAACAGTCCCGGCTCCACCTCGACCACCTTCGTCTGTTGATTGCGGATGCAGTACATGGTGTTACTTCGTTTCTTTGCCGGCGGAAATGACCGCTGATACTATAGGATAACCGTGCCCTTTACCGGTTCCCGGCCTGGTCCGGGAATCCCCTTCATGATCCCCCAATCCCCTATTGGATGCCGCCAGATGGGCGCTGCCCCCTTCGATCTGCGCCAACTGATGGCCGACCGCCTGAGCGACCGCGACGGGCTGTTCGAGCGCCACATCAACCGCTTTACCGTGCGCTCCGCCCGGCGCCTGGGCACCGCCAACGACTTCGTCCGCGCCGAGGGTGCCTACGTCTACGATCGCGATGGCCGCCGGTTTACCGACCTCGACGCGGGCAACGGGGTGTTCAACATCGGGCGCAACCATCCCCGGGTGCAATCCGTCATCCGTGATCTGCTGGCGCTGGAGACACCGAACATGGTGTCGCGGCGCATTCCCTTGCTGGCGGGGCTGTTGGCCGAGCGCCTCGGCGCCGCGGCGCCCGCCGGACTCTCCAAAGTCATCTTCACCTCCTCGGGGAGCGAAGCGACTGAAGCCGCCTTGAAACTGGCCCGGCGCTACACCGGCAGGCAGCGCTTCCTCTACCTGGAAGGGGATTACCACGGCGCCACCTATGGGGCGCTCTCGGTTACCGACCTGGACATCACCGCCGAGGGCTTTGCGCCGATGCTGCCAGCCTGCCAAAGGATCTCCCGCACCGATGTAGGCGAATTGTCGCGGGAGCTGGCGCGGGGGGATGTCGCCGGCTTGATCGTCGAACTCATCCGCGGGGTCGACGTGCGGCCGCTGGCGCCCGACTTTCTGAACCAGGCGCAGTCGCTTTGCCGCCAGCACGGGATTCCTCTGATCGTCGACGAGGTGTTCACCGGATTCGGCCGCACCGGGACGATGTTCGCCTGCCAGCAGATGAACGTGACGCCGGATCTGCTCATCCTGTCGAAGGCGCTCAGCGGGGGCTATGTTCCCCTGGGCGCGCTCCTGATCCAGGAGGACATCCACGACCGGGTGTTCGACAGTTCCCACGTGTTCGTGCACGGATCCACCTTCGAGCACAATGATTTGGCGATGGCCGTGGGCCTGGCCACGCTGGCGGCCATCGAAGAGGACGGGCTGGTGGAGCGCAGCGCGGCCCTCGGACAGCTGCTGGCCGCAGGCCTGCGCGACTTGCAGCGGCGCCACGGCATGATCGCGGACATCCGTGCCCACGGCCTGCTCATCGGCCTCGAACTGAAGGCGCCCGGCCAGTTCGGTGCGCGCCTTGCCGGCGGCATGCTGGCGGCCAAGGGCCTCCTGGCCCACATAATATTGACGATGCTGCACGAACAGGGATTCCTGGCGGCCGCCGTGCTGCGGAACAACGTGCTGCGCCTGAGTCCGCCGCTAGTGATCAGCGAAAGCGATGTCGCGGCGTTTCTCGCCGCCCTCGATGGCTGCTTCGAGCGCATCGGCGGCTTGTCCCAGACGATCCCGCGCTTCGTGCTCAGGCAGATGTTTCAGATGGCCCGTTTTTCTTGACCTCAACGGGAACATCAACCGCGGCGTCGAGCCACCGGATGGTTTGCCCGAGCCCCTCGCGCAGCGTGACCTGCGGGCGGAATCCCAATTCTTCCCGGAGCTTGGCCTCGCTCATCACGTGATCGGCGGTCTGGAACAATAGTTTGCGGGGATCGACCCGGTTCGCCAGGTCATCGCCCAGGCGTTTCGCGATCGGGTGCAACAGCCGGCAGGCCCAGTACGCGGGAAGCTTGGGAACGGGAATCAGGGTCTTGCGGCGGCCGGAGGCCAGGGCGATTTCCTGCAGAATTTCGCCGATGGAGTGGGGAACGCCGTCGGTCGCGTTGTAGCACTGTCCCGCCGCGACCGTGGCTTCCGCCGCGACGATCAGGGCGTCGGCCAGATCGGTGACATAAATCATACTGAGCCGGGCGCGGCCGCCCTCGAACAGCAGGTGGATCCGTTTCCGCGACCAGCGCCGGAAGAAGTCACCACTGGTCGACTCCCCCGGTCCATAGATCATGCAGGTGCGCAGGATGGTGATGGCCAGGCCGTGGCGGAGTTCCGCCTCGCGGCATAGCAGCTCTCCGGCGTACTTCGAGCGCGGATAGTCGCCTTCGAAGAGATACTCGGGCCGCACCGGCGTGGACTCGGTGGCCGCCGGCTGGTGGCCGTCGCCATAGACCGAATCGGTGCTGACGAAGACGAAGCGCCGCACTCCCGCGGCGACGCTGGCATCCAGCAACGCCGCGGTGCCTTCCACATTGACCCGTTGGATTTCTTCGTCGCTGGCCTGTCCCGGCAACTTGGCGGCACAGTGGTAGACGATGCCGGCGCCCTGCAGGGCCCTGCGGAGTTCCTCGGGGCATGACAGGTCGGCCTGGACCGTGTCCACGCCGACGGCGGCCAGAGCCGCCTGCTGCCGAGGCGACAGAACCATGGCGCGAACCGGTTTGCCGCGCTGCGCCAGCCGGCCGACCAGATGGCCGCCAAGAAAGCCGCCGGCGCCGGTCACCAGGGAGAGCGTCTCGTTTTCCAATCAGTCACCGGTGGGCAGGGACGGCCGCAGGAAGACCTTGCAGCCGTAGCACGGTATGTCGGCATCGCGCGGGGAAAGACCCATGCCGAGGGCGATGCGGCGGGCGTTCTGATACTTCGCGTTATTCCAGGCTCCCGGAAATTCCGAGATGTGGGCGAAGTCCTGTTCCTTCAGATGGGTCTCGCAGCAAGGCGCCACCGATCCGTCGAAGTGGATGGTCAGGCTGCGCCACAGAAACGGGCACTGGATACCGACGAAGGCGTGGGTCGCCGGATCGATGCGGTGGCCGAGCAGCGGATCGCGCGGCTGCCAGGCTTCCAATTCGGCGGGAATCTCGCCGCCGAAGGTCAGTTTTCGTGTCTTGTCGATCCGCACCGGCTTGAACCGCAGGCCATCGACGCCGTATTCCACCGCCTTGCGCTTGGCGTCCTCGATTTCGTGCTCATTGTGGCGCATCGGGATGAACTGCCACTCGACGAAGGGTGTCGGGGACTGGAGCTGGCGCTTGCGCTCGACGATGCGCAGCAGGTTCTCCGTCGCGAGCTGGAAGTTGCCGCCCACCCGGTAGGTCCGGTAGGTGTCGGCGGTAGTGGCGTCGATGGAAACGATGAGCCAGGTCAGGCCCGACCGGATCACGCGGTCGATATCCGCATCGGACAGCTTGATGGAAAGATGGCTGGAAACCTCGGTACCGATGCGCCGGGCTGCGGCCATCTCCACCAGGGTCCACAACCGGTTGTTGAGCAGCGGCTCGCCCCAGCCCCACAAATGCAGGATGAACACGTAGTCGCCGAACTGGTCGAGGATTTGGCGGAAGGTATTGGTGGACAGGACGCCGCTGCCCCGATCCGTCTCTCCCACGCCCGTCGGACACAAGGGGCAGCGCAGATTGCACGCGCTGCTGGGGTCGATCCGGAGCGCCGCCGGAAACCCCGGAACCTGCAGCTGCCCTTTGCGGTAGGCGCGCCGCAGCACCATGTAGTTGAGGAATTTTTTGCGCGTGCCGTACCAGGCAAAATGCAGCAAACGGCTGCGCGGAACGTCCGCCACTATCGGTTGCCGGTAGCCGTTCCGGGTGATGAGCCAGGCCAGGCGGCGACCGGCATCCATCACTGGCTCACCATGGCGCATAGGAATTCCCGGCGCGATCCTGCCCGCGCGCCAGGTAGATGCGCTGTTCGTACATCCTCCTGCCGGTCAGCGCAGTGCGCAGGGGATCCACCAGCAGCTTCGCCCGCCGGAGCCACGACCGCTGACCGCGCGGGTAGCAGCGGCAGTGGGTCGGCATGAAGCGCAGGGTGAAACCGAAGCGGCGGCGGTCGCTGAAATTGCCGTCGGAACCGTGGAGCGTATGACCGTCGAACAGGACGAATTCGCCCCGCGCCAATTCGGCGGATCGAACGGCCGGCCAATCGATCTGGTCGGCGCACACCCTGCGCGGAAACAGCGGATTGTCCGAAGCATCGCTGCGCTCGTACCGCCAGTCCCGCCGCCGGTGGCTTCCCGGCATCAGCTTCAGGCAACCGTTGGCGGCGTCGGCCTCATCGAGCGCCAGCCAGATGCCGACCACCTCGATCGGATCCAGGTAGTCCTGCCAGTAGTGCGCATCGGCATGCCAGGGAATCGGCCGGGGATCGCCCGGATCCTTGCAAAAGAACTGGCTGGACCACAAAGCGATGTCGGGGCCGGTGATCGCCTGGACGGTATCCAGCAGCCCCGGATCCATCATGTACTCGAACAGCCGCGGATCGGAAAAGTGCGGCACGTTGAGGTCGGCGGTCCGCCGCTGGCAGCAGACCTCCTCCAAATACTGCTCGCCGATCGCGATCAGACCCTTCAATTTGTCTGCCGGCAGCAATTGCCGGTGGCAAATCAGATAGCCGTCGCGCCGGTACTGCTGCAACTCCGGACTGCCGATGGCCGGCTCACGGGTGGTTTCGTTCACGATTCACGACCCCAGACTGAAGGTTGAAAAAGACGCTTGCCGGTGCGGTCATCCAAGATCCTGCGGAAGAATGGACTGGGGCCGGATGGCCGTCAAGCCGCGAACAGCCGGGCTGGCCGCCGGCTCATTCCGGGCCGGCGCCACTTTCGCGGAGCGCTGCCGAGCCTTGCTCCAGGGCGATGTGGCGGGCCCGCGCGGCGACCTCGCGGACCCTCCGCCGGCGCAGCAGGAAGCGAACATGCGCGAGCCGAGACCGTTCCAGCACGAGGACCAGCCAGCCCAGCCAATTGGCCCGCTGCTCCCACCACCTCGAATGGCTCATGGCGCGAATCCACGACCGCGGAAAACCGTCCACCTGGGTGAGGTACACCAGGCAGTTGAGAAAGGAGAGCTGCACGAAGGGAAACTCCCCGATTTTCGCCTTGCGGCGGAAGTCCTGCTCGCCCCCCGGCTCCTCGCCGAGCTGATCGAGCAACACCGTCGCTTCGTAGTCGGCCCGGGTGATGGCGCCAGCCTCCAGAGCCTTCCTGGTGAGGGGGTAGTTCTCCCGGAAGGCGAGCGTGAACATCTGCACCGTGAACGGACGCGTGAGGGAGAGCAGAAACTCCAGCGTCTGGCGCACGTCCGCTCCGGTCTCGAGGGGATTGTCGAGGATCACATCGTAGGTGACGGCGATGCGGGTATCGGCGAAGACCCTGGTGAGATCGACGAGCTGGTCGCGGGTGCGCAGCGGCCGGTTGAACAGCGCCAGGGTGGCGGGAGAGGCGCTCTGGATTCCGATCTCCAGATCCACCAGACCGCTACCAGACAGCAGACGGACGAAGCTCTCGTCGAGGAAACTGTCCGGGTGCGCCTCGCAATACCAGGGCAGCCCCACCCGATCGCGGTAGCGGGGGAGAAACTCCCGGATCCACTTCCGGTGGAACAGGAACTCCTCGTCGAAGAACCAGACGTAATTGGCGCCGAGCCGGTCCCGCGCATAAACCAGCTCCTCGATCACGGAATCCACCGAGCGCCGCCGCAGAAAGCGCCCTTCGGTGGTCGCGTACAAGTCCTTCAGGTAGGGAACGGAACAGAATGAGCAGTTGTAGGGACAGCCGCGCGACGTGATGAGGGGGTAGCCGTAACGGTCCGGGCCATAGTGCGGCGGCAGGCCGTCGAAGGTGGTGACCCCGGCGTCCTCGATCAGCCAGCTGGGTTGCTCGTCATAGCGAAACCAGGGAAGCGCGTCGAGGTTCTGCACCAGCGGGCGCTGGCCCACGGTATCGCCGATAGCGGTATGAAGCCCGGCGATGTTCGCCAGGCTCAGGCCTTTTCCGATTCGGTCGAGTACCTCCAGCATGGTCGCCTCGCCCTCGCCCACCGCCACCCCGTCCACTTCGACCTCGCGGAATACGCTGTCCGGGCTCATGGTGGCGTGCCAGCCGCCCCACAGCAGGCAGACGTCCGGAAAAGCCGCGCGAATGCGCCGGGACAGCTCGATCGCCCAGGGAAGCACCCGGGTGGCCACGCTCAACCCGATCACGTCCGGCTGGATCCGGCGCAGGAGCGCGAGGGTTGCGGCGTAGTTCGCCTCGTTCAGCCGGTAGTGCGGTGAGTTGTGGGGGAGGCGCTTGAGGAATAGCAGTTCACAGCAGTACCCCGCCTGCCGCACCGTCGCGGCGATGGACCGGGTACCGATGGCGAAATCGTCGGCAAAATTGATCAGGGCAAGCCGCGGCCGCTGCGCCCGGCCGTCGCGGTAGGCCGCACCAGCCTCCGCCAGCTTTTCAGCCTTCTGGAAGTCCAGCAAGGTCAGGGTCTGCCTAGATGTGTTGGGAACTTGCATCAAGTGGATAGTCCGTTGGACGCCTACCTTGTAAAACTCCCGCCAAGGGAAGTTGCTGAGCCTTGAGCCCCATCACCGGCAGATTTTTACCATGAATCTGTCACTTGCCACGGGTTCCGGAATAATACCTGAGATGCCAGCGCTGCTGGGTGAACCCCCTTGGTCACTGGCCCGCTTTAGCCAACACTGCGGAGACCAGTACGTCCGAGCAACGATGGCCGTGATCCCGCATGGCTAGGAGAAAAGGTGCGACGGAAGGAATAAGGGACCGCTGTTTCGCGACCGGAAGGACTCCCGCACTCCGTTGAAAAATCTGGGCGTTTTTGACCTCACCCAGACCCTCTCCCAAAGGGAGAGGGAGATCCAGGTGTTCGCTTCGCGCCTTTCATGGTGACGGCATTGCAGATTGAGCCAGCCTTCCCCGGTCGCCAGGTAGGTGATGTCAGCGACTCGGGGCCCTCCGCGGCCGTTCAGCGGTATCCGCTCTCGTTGGCGTTGTGGATGATCCAGATCAGGTGCCCCCCGGCTATGTCGCCCATGGAGCCGCCGGCGAAGACCAGGCGTCCCTGGCCTTTGTAGACCAATTCGTAGCGATTGCGGTCGCTGCCGAAATAGAAAGGGATGAAGGACTTGCCGGTGATATAGGCGCCCTGGTCGCTGGGCTGTCCGATCAGGTCGGTGACCTGCTTCAGCGGCATGCCGATCTGCAGCTTGGTGAACGAGCTGTTGGGGGCCGGCTTGCCGGTTATCTCGCCTTCCCAGTCGCCAAGGCCTTTCACCTGCCGGCCAGAACCGCCCTCCACCTGGGCAGAATTGGTCACTTCGCCGTCGGCGGTCATGCCCGGCGGCGGACCGCCCGCCGCCGTCGCCGGCCCATGGCGCCCGCCAACGCCGCTGCAACCAGCCACAAACAGGATCAATACGGCCACCAGGGCCACCGGTACCCGGCAATGTCTCGCAGTCATTTGCTACCTCTCAATGGTTTGGAACGCTCGGCCATGGACAGCCGCACCGCCGGCGCTGATTCGCACCAGATGCCTATTGTGCATCCATTTCCGCATAGGCAGCGAAAATCCAGGAACGTGGAGGCCGAGCCAATCCCGCCAACTTGGGCCGAATCAGAACAATGTTCCGCTTTACCCAGATTGTTCACCCGTGTTCGGCCACTGCCGCCGTCGGCTACAGGCTCTCTCTATTCCATACGAGAGTCAGCGGAGGGAACCGCTGATTTTGTAAGGACGTGGCCAACAATAACTTCCCGCAAATCCCCGACTGATGTTTCTGAGCAGTCAGTCCCGATGGGATCGCATTGAAGCCCCTCTCCCTGCGGGGAGAGCGAAGCGAGGGGGGCGGAGCCGGTTGGGGTGAGGGCCTGGGCGCCTTGTGCTTGCGACAAGCCCGTTGAAACATCAGGCGCATTGGCCCTCACCCTGCCCTCTCCCGCGGGGAGAGGGTTCCAGATTTCGATCCGATGTGCCCTGACTCCCTCCCGCAAGAATTCGGGGAAGTTATATTGGACCAAATCCTAAGCCACCGGGAAACCGCGTCTTCCGGTGGCGGGCGCCGAGAAATCCAGGATGGATTGATTCAGCGCTTCCCTAGCACGTGGGTCCATACCCAAAGAAAAGCAGTTTGTAGCCGTGATCGTGGTCCATGGGCGCGTTTTACCGCAGCAGGCGCGAGGGCCGCCAAGGCCGTCACTGCGGCGGTTTCGGCAACGGCCCCGGCACCGGCTCGATCAACAGCGGCGACCAGTGCAGCATGGCGGTGGTCTTGCGCTTGGATTCGATGTCGCGATAGACCTGCTCGGCTTGCTGCGGGCCGATTCCCAGCGCCGCCGCCAGGTCTGCTGCCGGAAGTCCGCGGTTGTAAGCGTACAGGGCCAGGTCCATCTGCGGGTAGGGCAGCGCGAAATAGAATTCGTCCTGGCCCTGCACCATGCTGTAGGTATCCGTGGTGGGCTGGGCGTTGCAGATTTCTTCCGGCAGTTTCAAATGGCGCGCCAGGGCGTAGACCTGGGTCTTGAAGAGATGGGCGATGGGCTTGAGGTCGGCAGAGCCGTCGCCGTTCTTGACGAAGAAGCCCTGGTCGTATTCCAGCCGGTTGGGAGTTCCCACCACGGCATAGTGCAGCCGGTCGGCATGGAAATATTCCAGCGTCTTGCGGATCCGCTGCTTGAAGCTGGTGGCGGCGACGATTTGCAGGTAGTTCTTGAGGTCGAGCCGCTCTTCCAGCACTTCCCCCGCCGGCGTCTGCACCACCAGCTTGAAGAAGTTGAAGCTGCCGTCGTGGCCGCTGGAAATGACGATCTTGTTCTTCCACGCGCCAGTGTACGGCGGGAAGACGTTGCGGATGGCGTCGTCGCGCCACTGGTAACAGCCGAGGGCCTCGAGGGTCGGCGCGATGTCGAACAGCAAGTGGGGGATGCCCAGTTGCTCGACCACCATCCGGCCCCGCAGGGTGCTCTCTGATGCCGAATCCCGCTCCGGTAGCAGCAGTCCGTATACCCGTTCCGGCCCCACCGCCCGCACCGCCAAAGCGGCGCAGACGGCGCTGTCGATGCCGCCGGAGACGGCGACGATGAGGCCGCGCCGGTTGAGGTCGCGGCGCAACATCTGGCGCAGCCGCTCGGCGATGCGGGCGCATTCGGCGGCCTCGTCCAGTTGCAGAACCTGTTCCGTCAGGGGAGGAATGGCAGTCATGGCGGGATTCCCTCAGCAGTTGAAGCGTGCGGGCCGATCAGGCATGCACCAGGATCACCCGCACCGCACCCTCGGCGTCGCTGCGGATCTGAACGTCGCGAAACAGCTTCTGCCGCTCCAGCCTTTTCACCAGGGAGGGACCCTGGCCCAGGCCGACCTCGACCGCCAGCCAGCCGCCGGAGCGGAGGAAGCGCGGCGCCTCCTGGAAAATGCGCATGAGGATGGCGACCCCGAAGGGACCGCCGTCGAAAGCCTCCTTCGGCTCATGGCGGGAGATCTCTTCCACCATGGACTCCACCTTGACGCTGTTGATGTAGGGCGGGTTGCAGGTGAGCAGATCGACCTGACCGAGGAAGTCGGCGCTTTCGAACGGGGCGAGCAGGTCGCCGGCGCGGAATTCGACGCGGCCGTCCAGCCCCAGGTGCTGGGCATTGCGGCGCGCCAGGCCGACTGCCGGCTCGCACAAATCGGCACCGAAGACGCGGGCACCGGGCACCCGTTCGGCCACGGCCAGCGCGACGTTGCCGGAACCGGTGCAGACGTCCACCACCAGGATGCCGTCCCGCTGCCGGCTCAGTTCCTGAGCCAGGCTGACCGCCGCCACACCGAGGATTTCGGTCTCCTTGCGCGGCACCAAGGCCTCGGGGCCAGCCAGCATCTCCAGTCCCAGATAGCGCTGGCGCCCGCTCAGGTGGGCCAGGGGAATGCCGTCGAGACGCTGCTGCAGCAGGACCCGGAGCCGGTCGACCGCGGCTCCGTCCAGCTCCGGCAGGGCTTCCGCCAGCGCCAGTTCAGCCGACTTGGGAACGCCGGCGGCCGCATGCCAGAGGGCGCGCAGGGTGCTCTCCGGGGTCTCCTCGGGCTTGTCCGGAAGAATGCGGAGCCCGCCCTCCAAACGCGCCAGACAATCCTGATACACGGCTTGGTCCATGGCTTCACTCCCGCAGCAGCGCCTTCTTGTCGATCTTGCCAGTGGCCCCCTTGGGCAGGGACGCGCAGATGCGGAACTCCTTCGGCACCATGAAGTTTTCCATGCGTTCCAGGCACAGGGCACGCAATTGGCGCTCCACCAGGGAACTGGCGTCGTCGAGGACCACGTAGGCACGCACCGCCTGGCCCAGAAGCTCGTCCGCCACCCCCACCACCGCCGCTTCCCGCACCCCGGGGATGGCGTACAGGATGTTCTCCACCTCCACCGGACTGACCTTCTCGCCGCGGCTCTTGATGATGTCGTCGCTGCGGCCGACGAAGTAGAGATAGCCGTCGGCGTCGACGGTGAACAAGTCGTGGGTGCACAGCATGCGCTCCCCCGGCAGCGGTCCGGCCTTGAGCATGTGAGCCGACAGCTCCGGCTGATTCCAGTAGCCCAGCATCACATGGGCGCCGCGCACGTAGAGTGTGCCGGTGACCCCCGGAGCCACCGGCCGCCCTTCCTCGTCCAGCACCATGACCTCGGTTCCCGGTATGGCCACGCCGACGGACTCCGGCTTCGCTTCGATCTGCTCCGGCGGCAGGTAGCTGACCCGCTTGCATTCGGTCAGCCCGTACATGCGGTAGATGTCGGCGCTGGAAAAAATCTCCCGCAAGCGGGTGTTGAAACTGGGCGGCAGCGCCGCCGCGGTGTTGGTGACGCGGCGCACCCGGTCGAAACGCAGCGGCTGGCGCTCGTGGGCCCCCAGCAGCATGGTGAAGATGGTCGGCACTCCGGGGAACACCGTGACCCCCTCCGCTTCCATGGCGTTGAAGACCTGAGCGGGATAGGTGAAGGAACGTTCCAGCACCAGGCTGGCGCCGAGATGCAGCGCCATCAGCAGCTGGTACAGCCCGTAATCGAAGGCCAGCGGCAGCACGCACAGCAGGCAGTCGTCCTCCTCCAGCCGCAGGTATTCCACCAGGCTCTGCAGGGCGAACAGCATGCTCTGGTGGGTGTGCATCACGCCCTTAGGTTCGCCGGTGCTGCCGGAGGTGTAGATCAGCGATGCCAGATCGATGCTGACAGCCCGCTCCCTGCCCTGGTCCGCCGCGGCCGCCTCCAGTTCCTGCTGAAACGGCAGCAGCCGCGCGTCGTCGACGGCGGGCAAAGCCCCCGTCACCAGCACACCTTGCAACGTCGGCGCGGCGGCGATGGCCGCGAGATAGGTCTTCTGCAGGTGCTCGTCGGTCACCAGCACGGTGGCGCCGGAATCGTTCAGGATGTAGGCGAGCTTGTCGGCCTTGGTCTGCGGGTTGACCACCACGAAGGCTGCATCCGCCAACAGACTCGCATAGAGGGAGACGACGCACTCCCAGGTATTGTCCAGGAAGATCGCGACCCGGTCGCCGCGGCACACCCCCCGTTGCCGCAGCACGCGGGCCAGACGCCGGCTGCGGTGCCACAGTTCGCCGTAGCTGAGCCGGTGCGGGCCGACCACCAGGGCGGTCTTTTCCGGGAGCCGGGCCGCGCTGCGCCGCAGGGTGTCCTGCAGCAATCGAAGCGGTGCTTGCGCCATTGCTTTCACCCGCTCCGCCCGGTCAACCCGGCTGCGCCTGCTTGCGTTCGACGAAGGCCACCAGATTGTTCACCGAATCCAGGTTCTCCGGCAGCATCTCGCTTTCCTGGACGCGAATCTGGAAAGTCTCTTCGATGAAGGAAGTGATTTCGAGGGCACCGACGGAATCGATGATGCCCTGGGTCAGGAAGGATGCATCGTCCTGCAATTCCGAATCCGCGTCGGTGAACAGGAAATTCTCCAGCATGTAGCGTCGTATCGTTTGCCTGATGGTCATGGTCAGTCCGGTTGTGCGGGTCGTGTTCCGATGGCGCGGGCCTTACGCCGCCCGCCCCTGCCGTTCGATGAAATGATAGTGGCACAACTGGGTCGACAGCATCCCCACCAGCGCCATATTGTCCCGGTACGCGATGGAACTGCCGCGGCGCACCTTGTTCAGGAGAAAGCCCACTTTCTTGCCGTCGAAATAGCCGTAATCCCGCAGTTTCTCCTCGCTCAGCAGATCTTCCACGTAGTCCGGCGGCCGGCCGGAAAAGAACGCCGGGATGTCGGGAGCGCGGTAAGGCTGCTTGTGCCGGTCGAGGATCTGCCGCGGCAGGGCCTCGGCCATGGCCCGCTTGAGCAGGAACTTCTCCTGCAATCCCCGCATCTTGAGCCGCGGATGCAGACGGTTGGCGAATTCGATGACACGGTGGTCGAGGAACGGGAAACGCCCCTCCACCGAGTTCGCCATCAGCATGCGGTCGCCCTGGGAACAGAGCAGGTAGCTCGCCATCAAGGTCTTCGCCTCCAGGTACTGGGCGCGGTTGAAGGGATGCCAGCGGCCGAAGGCGGCCGGCAGCGATGCGGCCAGCGCGTCGGAGGCATCCGCCCGCAGCGCCGCGCTCAGCTCCGCCGCGAAAAAGACCTTGCACTGCGCCGTCGTGAACCAGCGGGTGAGGTGGCTGAAGCCGGGCTGCTTCGGATTCTCCAGGCCGATCCCGTAGTAGTTGCGCAGATAGGTCTGGTTCTGGGCACCGGAGGTCTCGAGATAGGGGTAGAGCCGCTTGAGCAGGAGCGCACGCCAGGCGGAATCCGGCTGGCGCGCCCAAAAGCGGCGGATCTTGGCCTCCTTGAACAAGTCGTAGCCGCCGAGGACCTCGTCGGCCCCTTCCCCGGTCAGCACCACCTTGTAGCCGCTGCTCCGCACCAGCCACGACAGCCGCTTCATGGGATTCGGCGCGGTCCGCAGGATCGCGGTCTCGGCGTGGAACACGGTGGCGGGAAAATCCGCGGCGATATCGCTGTTGCGGCACAGGATGCGGTGGTGCTCGACGCCGACGTGGGCGGCCATCTGCCGCTGAAATTCGGATTCGTCCAGGGCGCGCTCCTCGAACTCGATGGAGAAGGTCTTGAGGGAGGCGGCGGAATGGCGCCGGATGAGGGCGACGAGGGCGGAGGAATCGAGTCCGCCGGACAGATAGGCGCCGACCGGAACGTCGGCCCGCAGGCGGATGCGGGTGGCGTCGGCGAGCAGATCGTAGAGCTCCCCCGCCAGGGCATCGGCGGAACCCTCCAGGTAATCGTCCTGCTCGGGAAACTGCCAGTCCCAGTAGACGGAGTCGCTCAGCTTGCCGTCCTCGAGCACCAGCATGTGTCCCGGCGAGACCTCGAAGATACCTTCGAACAAGGTGTTGGGGCTGAGGGGAGCCCAGAAGGTGAAGATCTGGTCGAGGGCGGCCGGGGCGATCCGCGGCGCCGCCGGCAACAGCGCCAGAATCGCCTTGATCTCCGAGGCGAACACCAGCCGCTGGCCGAGGCGGGTGTAAAACAGGGGCAGGATGCCGACGCGGTCGCGGATCAGGAGCAGGCGCCGCCGCGCCGCATCCCACAGGGCGATGCTGAACTGGCCGTTGAGGTGGCGGACGAAATCCAGGCCGTATTCCTCGTAGGCGTGGACGATGACCTCGGTGTCGCTGTGGGTGTAAAAGACATGGCCGGCGCCCTCGAGGACGGCGCGCAGTTCCACGAAATTGAAGATCTCGCCGTTGAAGGACACCCAGACCGAACCGTCCTCGTTGTGCATGGGCTGGGCACCGCCGGCGAGGTCGACGATGGAGAGCCGGGTATGCCCCAGGCCGACGCGGCCAGCGGCGTCGAGATAGACGCCGCTACCGTCCGGGCCGCGGTGATGCACGGCGGGAAGCATCTGGCGCACTTCCGCTTCGGTGATTCGGGTCTGCTCGGCAAAGGCAGCGATTCCTGCGATTCCGCACATGGCGTCTGATTTTTCTTCTTGAGTCCTGCAAGGTCAGGTATCTGGGCTCCCCGGCAGCCGCCGCGGCACGGCAGCGGGCTTTCCGGCTCAGCCCCCCCGTCTGCCGCGGCCGAGCTTCTCCAGGCCGGACTGGAATTCCTCCATGGTCTCCGCCGCCGGCAGCGGGATCCGCGCCCGGGCCAGCGGCTGCGGCGCCGGCGGGGCGACATACAAACCCGCCGGAACGCTGCGGGTGACGACGGAACCGGCCCCGACCACGGCGCCGTCACCGATGGTCAGCACCCGATTGGCGCCGCAGATGACCACCGCGTTGGGCCCGATGAAGGCCTGGCGGCCGACGATGATCTTGCCGGAACCGCGGGTATGGGCGATCAGCAGCGCACGGATGCTGATCTGCACGCCGTCTCCGATCTCGATCGCTTCCGGGTATTCGTTGTCAATGTAGACGTCTTCGCCGATGAACACGCCGCTGCCGACCTTGACCCCGCGCAGCCGGTGCAGCCGCGGCCGCACGGTGGTGGCGCCGGGACAGAAGCGCGCCAGCAGATGAAAGACGCGGTTGCCGATCCTGCGCAGAAGCGGCTTGCTGTGGGTTGGCGCTGCGGGTTGCATGGGCTCTGTCGTGGCGGTGGTTGGGTCCAAATCGATGCCGGCAGACCGCCGAACCATCAGCGGTTGCTCGCACGATCCCGGCAGTACCCGGAGGCCTGCACCGGCCACTCCGACAAGCCACCCGGATCCTCCGGCAATTCCGGAGCGTTTCGCGAAACGCGGCAAAGGTACAGGCATGCGGGCGGCGAGTAAAGATCGCGCCGACGCGGGAAGGCCGGCGGCCGTCTCACAGCATGCACGCCAGCACCAGGGCGTCCTCGCGGCCGCCGTTGCGGGCCGGGTAATAGCCGTTGCGGGTGCCGATCTGGTTGAAGCCCAAGCTGTCGTAAAGCCTGATGGCGCGAGCATTGGACGGTCGCACTTCCAGAAACATCATCTCCGCCCGGTGCCCCTTGGCCACTTCCATCAGCTTCCGCATCATGGCACGGCCGTACCCCGAACCCTGCGCCTTGGGCGAGATGCAGATGTTTAGGACGTGGGATTCGCCCGCGCCGACGGTGACGATGCCATAGCCGACCACGTAACCCAGCTTTTCCGCGACCCAGCAGCAATATCCGGTCTTCAGGCAATCGCGGAAGGTCAGAGGATCCCAGGGAAACTCGTAGGCACACTCCTCGATCGCGCACACCGATGGCAGATCCGCCTTGCGCATGGGGCGAAATTCCAGGTCTGCCTGCTCCGCCAGCACCGGGAAGTGCTTGGCATAGAACTCGCGTTCGGCGTCGTATTCCAGCCAGCGTTTGATCGTGTCGAGAAATTGGGCCATGGCTGCACGGGATCATCTATGGGTCAGACGAGAGGTCTGCACGGCCAGGCGCAGGTCGCCCCACGCCTTGCGCTTTTCCAGGGGCGAGCGGAGCAGATAAGCGGGATGATAGGTGACCACCAGCGGAACTCCCTGATAATCGTGGACGCTGCCGCGCAGTTTGCCTATCGGCGTTGTGGTCTTCAACAACTGTTGTGCCGCGATGCGCCCCACCGCCAGGATGAGTCGCGGCCGCAGCAGCGTCAGCTGCCGCTGCAGGAAGGATTCGCAGGCCGCCACTTCGTCGGCCTGGGGGTCGCGATTCCCCGGTGGCCGGCACTTGAGGATGTTGGCGATGTAGACCTGTTCGCGCTGCAGGCCGATGGCACGCAGCATCTCGTTGAGCAACAGGCCCGCGCGGCCGACGAAGGGCTCCCCCTGCAGGTCCTCCTGCTCCCCCGGCGCCTCTCCGATCACCATCCACGACGCCTGACGGTCGCCGACGCCGAACACGGTCTGGGTGCGGGTCCGGTGCAGCGGGCAGGACTGGCAGGCGACGACCTCGGCTTGCAGGTCTTCCCAAGTGCCTGGATGTGAGCCGTCCGCGGCAGAATCGTAGGGTGGGCAAACGGCTTTTGGTTTGCCCACCTCTTCAACCCGTTCGCTCCCCGGAAAAGGCGCGGGCACGCGCAACGACCAAGCCTGAATACCCATGGCATCCAGATAGGCCAGCCGGCTGCGGTCGTCGGTCGCCATGGCGAAGCCTAGACCTCGCTAACCTGCGGGTGGGTGCGGTTGAGCGGCGCCAGCAGCCGGTTGACGGCGTTGATGTAAGCCTTGGCCGAGGCGATGACGATGTCGGTGTCGGCCCCCTGGCCGTTGACGATGCGGCCTTCGGTCTCCAGCCGGACGGTCACCTCGCCCTGGGCGTCGGTGCCGCTAGTGATGTTGTTGACCGAGTAGAGGGTCAGCTTGGCACGGGTGTGGACCAGCGACTCGATCGCCTTGAGGCTGGCATCCACCGCGCCGCCGCCGCTGGCCGAGCCGGTCTTCTCGTCGCTGTCGAACTTGATGGTGACCTGGGCGTTGGGCACCTCGCCGGTCTCCGAGCAGACCTTGAGGGCCACCAGCTTGACCCGCTCGTCCTCCGCCTCCAGGCTGGCCTCGCTGATGAGGGCCTGCAAGTCCTCGTCGAAAATGTCGTGCTTCTTGTCCGCCAATTGCTTGAAGCGGAAAAACACCGAGTTCAGCTCCGCCTCCGACGCGAACTCCACTCCCAGCTCCTGCATGCGGCTGCGGAACGCGTTGCGGCCGGAATGCTTGCCCAGCACCATGCGGTTGGCGCTCCAACCCACGTCCTCGGCGCTCATGATTTCGTAAGTCTCGCGGCTCTTGAGGACACCGTCCTGGTGGATACCCGATTCGT
>Ga0233425_10004012_pt1 | contig 25533 bp, 23 predicted proteins | sample Watercolumn_Towu_2_FD_181712 | JGI IMG/M metagenome (GOLD analysis project Ga0233425, IMG submission 181712) | Freshwater microbial communities from Lake Towuti, South Sulawesi, Indonesia - Watercolumn_Towuti2014_140_MG | ecosystem: Environmental > Aquatic > Freshwater > Lake | place... | reverse complement strand
TAAGGCTTGAGCCGGCCAGGGTCTCGTTCAGGTAATCGGAGCCGAAATTGAATTCTTCCGCACTGATAGCTGCGGCGTCGTATTTCATCAGCTCCATCGCCTTGAGGTTTATGGCGGTACGCGCCTTATCCATCTCGGTATTCTGGGTGTACTCATCCTTTACGCCTCCCGCGAAAAAGTTACCGGAATCCAGTATTAGGGCATCCGGATACTTTCTCTTGAGGTCCTTGAGCAGGGTCGCCCTGCGGGCTATGCCGCCGTCCCTTTCCATAGGACAAGAGCAGGGATAAAGCATGGAATGCGTGTCGCCTGTGTATAAAATGGTTATCTCTTTAGCAGAAGAGGCGTAGGATACAAGATACAGTATGCAGCAGGCAAATAGAAAAATGCCGCAACTTACGGATAAAATCATCTTTTTTCTTTTTGTCATGTCTTTATCACCTTTACCGTTAATATATTTTCCAGTTTTTTAATCTTTTCCTGTATTTCGGGAGAAACCGGGCTGTCCACATTCAAAACGCTGATTGCCTTTCCGCCCGGTTTATCGCGGCCAAAGGTCATCGCCGCGATATTTATGCCGTGCTTGCCCAGAAGCGTACCAAGGTTACCGATAAGGCCCGGCTTATCCCAGTTACGGATGAATATCATATCCCCGATCGGAGAAAGGTCAAGATAATATTCGTCCACCTTGACTACTCTCGGCTGCTTGTTCGCCGATAGGGTCCCCAGGACCCTTCTGGTCTCTTTATCGGTTTTAATCTCAAGCTGCACCAGATTAACAAATTCAGCCTCTTTGGAAGATTTCGCCTCGTTGATCTTTATTCCCCTTTCCCTGGCCAGGCCCACGGCGTTAATAAAATTCACCGTCTCCTGCATGACCGGATAGAGTACCCCTTTGACCACGGACATGGTCAGGGCGGTCAAGTCATGCTTGACGATCTCTCCGCCGTAGGTAATATTAAGTTCCTGCAACCTCCCTTCGGTAAGCTGACTAGAAAAAGACCCTATCTTATCCGCCAGGACTATGTAAGGCTCGATAATCTTGCTTACTTCCGCCTCCAGACAGGGATAGTTAGCGGCATTGCGTACGCCCCGTCCTAACAGGGCATCGCGCACAATCTCGGCGACCTCGATAGCCACGTTTATCTGTGCCTCCTCGGTAGAAGCCCCCAAATGAGGAGTAAGCGCTACGTTATCGAGTTTTAGCAGTTCGCTTTCAGGATTTAAAGGTTCCTGTTCAAAGACATCTAATGCAGCGCCTGCAATCCTGCCTTCCTTGATAGCCTTGGCCAGCGCCTCTTCGTTGATTATCCCTCCGCGCGCGCAGTTAATCACCCGCGCGCCTTTCTTCATAACGGCGAATTGCTTATCCGAGATCATATGGCGGGTCTCATCGGTGAGCGGCGTATGTACGGTGATGTAATCCGCCTGTTCCAGAAGCTCTTTCAATTCCACGCTCTCCACTCCGATCTTCTGGGCCACCTCCCGGGAGAGGAACGGATCGAACGCCAGGACCCTCATTCCGAAAGATAGCGCGCGTTTAGCCACTTCCGAACCGATCCGGCCGAATCCGGCAATACCTAAAACCTTCCCGTAAAGTTCGACCCCCATGAATTTAGAACGTTTCCACTCCCCTTTTTTCATGGAGGCATTGGCCTGTGCGATATTCCTGGAGAGTGCCAAGATCATACTAAAGGTATGCTCTGCAGTCGAAATAGTGTTCCCCGCAGGAGTATTCATGACTATGATGCCCTTTTGCGTAGCCGCATTCAGATCGACGTTATCCAGGCCCACGCCGGCGCGGCCTATAGCCTTCAATTTGGCAGCGGCATCGATAACCTCTTTATTGACCTTGGTGGCGCTGCGTACTACCAGCGCGTCATAATCCTTGATAATTTCTTTTAGGGCCTCGGGCTTCAAATCGGTTCTAACATCGACCTGAAACTCCTTGACATCCCTTAGGATCTTTAACCCCTCCTCGGAAAGAGGATCGCTGACCAGAATTTTAATCATAAAACACTCCTTACTTTAAGAATATCTCTTCAGCCGCCTTAACACCTGAACCCAGATTGAATTTATACCCCATTTGTGAAAGAACCTTTTCCAGGCAGGAGATACCGGTAATAATATCGAATTCTTCGATAAAGCCCATATGGGCTATACGAAAGACCTTGCCTTTTAATTCATCCTGGCCTCCGGCGATAGTAACTCCGTAGGTGTCGCGCATGACCTTAACCAGCTTCTCTCCGTCGATTCCCGCAGGTACCTTTACCGCGGTGACCACGTCGGAGGCGGCGGTAGGAGCGAATAGCTCCAGGCCCAGGCCCTTCATAGCGGCGCGGACAGCATCCGCCATCTTCCTGTGCCTTAAGAAAATGTTAGCCAGGCCGTCTTCCTTTATCATCCTCAAAACTTCTACCAGGGCAATTATCAGTGTTATGGCCGGAGTGAAAGCCGTATCCGTCTTATCCAGGGCTTTTTTGGCTTTTCTCAAATCAAAATAATAGCGCGGCGACCTGGATTCCTCAACCAGTTTCATTGCCTTAGGGCTTACGCTGATAAAACCTAGGCCCGGAGGAAGCATTAAGCCCTTCTGGGAACCCGAGACTACCATATCGCAGTGCCACTCGTCAGATTTCAGATCTATAGCCCCTAAACCGCTGATCGCATCCACTACCAGTACTGCCGGGGTATCCTTGACGATTTCGCCGATTGCCGCTATATCCGTGGCTACGCCGGTCGAAGTCTCGCAGAGGGTAGTAAAGACCGCCTTGATCTTAGGATTGGCCTTCAGCCTCCTGGCTATTTCCTGCGGTTCCACCGCTTTCCCCCACTCCACATCGATAATCTCGGCGCTAATGCCGTAAGCCTTGCATAACTCCGCCCATCTTTCCCCGAATTTACCGGCCTGGACTGTAAGGGCGGTATCGCCGGGCGAAAGAAGGTTTATAACCGCAGCCTCCATGGCCCCGGTTCCGGAAGAAGCCAGCATAAAGACGTCGTTGGAAGTCTGGTAAACATATTTCAACCCTTCGCTTGTCTCCTTGATAATCGCCTGAAACTGCGGTGTGCGGTGATGGATTATCGGCCGGGCCATCGCCTCCAAGACCTGATGCGGTAAAGGGGTGGGGCCGGGAGTAAGTAAAATATTCTTTCTCATCTTCTCTCCTGAGAACGTTTAAATTGTTGGTAATATTATTTCTTTCTTTTTTCCTGCGGAACTATCACCTCATCGATCAGCCCGTAATCCCTGGCTTCCTGGGCCGACATGAAATAATCGCGGTCGGTATCCTTGGATACTTTTTCCAGCTTCTGGCCGGTGTGTTTTGCCAGGATCTCGTTGATCCTGTCGCGCATATTCAGAATCTCCTTTGCGTGGCGGGAGATATCCTCCGCTGCACCCTGTATGCCTCCCCAAGGCTGATGTATCATTACCCGCGAATTAGGCAAAGCATGGCGTTTACCCTTTGTCCCGGCGCAAAGGAGAAGCGCGCCCATGCTCGAGGCCTGACCGACGCAATAAGTGGCGACATCGCATTTTACAAACTGCATGGTATCGTATATCGCCAGGCCCGCGGTGACCGAACCTCCGGGCGAGTTTATATATACCGAGATATCCTTCTCCCTGTCCTCCATCTGCAGGAAAAGCATCTGCGCGATGATAAGATTAGAGACATAATCGTCTATGGGGGTTCCGATAAAAACGATGCGCTCTTTTAAAAGACGGGAGTATATGTCATATGCCCGCTCATAACCGCGCGCGGTCTGTTCAATGACCATGGGTACCAGGGTCTGCATTTTCGTAGTCATTTCGCTCCTCCTTGTTAAGTTATGAAATCTTCCAGTCTGCTTCCCTTAACAGAAACTCCATCACATGCCGCGGCATATGGTCGTCAACATGGATGTTCTCTTTCTTGGCTATTGCCGAAAGGACCAGATAAATCTTTACTTGTTTTGCCGCTTCCGGATTGAGCTCGTTAAGGAGATTTTTCTCCTGTTCTTCTATCTTATCCCGGGGGAAACCCTTCAGAGCCAAATCCACCTTGGCCTGGCGGAGCATATCCTGGGCCTGGCGGTCAATCATCGACTGCGGGACCTTGAAATCAAGCCCTTTAGTGATGCTTTCGATTATAGCATTCTCTATCCTCTGACGCTCCTGATTTTCTTTATTTAGAAAAATCTGATGCTCCATAACCTTCTCCAGCTCCTGAAGACCGGGATACCCTAAGGCGTGCGCGAATGCGTCGTCGACCTTATCCAGCTTCCTGGTTTCCTTTATGGAATCAATACTGCGCTTAATCTCGTCAGGCGACACGCTTACGGGTTTATAATCTACTTTTATGCCTTTATAATTCTTGACGTTGATTTCCGGACTTATCTCGACCACCGCCTTAAAAGAGAGGGCATCTCGTTCAAGTTTTACGTCGGTTATCTCGGGCAACTCTACGACGTCCAGCCCCTCCTTATCCACCGCCTGGTTATAAATGTCCGGGACCAGATCTTTTAAAACCTGTTCGTGGGCATGGGCGGAAAAATTCTTCTCGATTATGTCCCTCGGGGCATGGCCCGGCCGGAAACCCGGCACCTTGGCCTCATCGGTTATCCTTTTATAGACCTCCTCGAATTTATTCTTGACCGCATCCGAAGAAGCCTCGATAAACATCTCTCTCTTGCCGCCGTCCAGCTTCTTTACTTCGACTTTCATGATTTCCTTTCGTTATGTTGCATCAAACAATGCTGATTGCGCTCGCATTTTGGGACAGTCCCTGCCCGCAGCACTTATCTCACATTTTAAATTTCTCGCCCAGATACACCTGACGCGCCTGGGGGTTGTTAATCAAATCACTGGCTGTGCCGGAGATAAGTATCTTTCCCTCGGCGATCAGATACGCCCGGTCAGTGATTGAAAGGGTCTCTCTTACGTTATGGTCCGTCAAAAGTATACCCAATCCTCTCTGTTTTAATTCCTTGATTATTTCCTGCGCTTCATTGACTACAATCGGGTCGATCCCCGAAAAGGGCTCATCCAGCAGTATGAACGAGGGGTTGGTCACCAGTGCCCGGGTAATCTCCAGTCGCCTTCTCTCTCCGCCCGATAAAGTATAAGCCTTATTTTTGGCAAGGTGCGCAATATTGAGCTCATCCAAAAGCATCCTCAGCCTATTCTTCCTCTCCTGCCGGCTTATGTCAAGAGTCTCCAGGATAGCCATGATATTTTCCTCCACTGTAAGCTTGCGGAAAACCGAGGCCTCCTGTGAAAGATACCCTATGCCGAAACGCGCGCGTTCATGAATAGGAAGCGAAGTGATATCGTTGTTATCAAAAATAATCTTGCCCCGGTTGGGAGGAATTATGCCTACGACCATATAGAAGGTGGTGGTCTTCCCGGCGCCATTTGGCCCAAGAAGTCCGACGATCTCCCCGCGCTTGACCAGGAGATCAACGCCCTTCACGACCTCCCTGCCGTCGTAGGATTTAGCCAGGTCTTTAATTTCCAGAAGATGCATCAAAGTTCAGGCCCTCCTGAGAATAAATCACCAGCTGCGGCCTGCCGGTGAGGGTAAGTTTTCTGCCTGCCGCCGTATAAATAGCCTCCTGACTGAAAGAAGTATTCTCCCCGCGTACCACCCTAACATTTCCGCTGGCTACGATCTTATCGATCTTGCTCCCCATTACTCCGGGAGGCGTACCCTTATCCTGACTGCCGGACTCGGCCTTGCCGGAAGGGATAAAAAAGACATCCATCTTGTCGCTGTAGATCTTGGAATCCGGACGCTCCACCAGGACATTATTCAGGAAGGTAGCGATATTCTTCTCGTAATCTATCTGTAGCGGGCCATCGCAGGTAATAACGATCTTCTCTTTTGTCCCTGGGTCCTCCTCCTTAGGGGTAAGTACATCCAGCTTAATCTCTTTCTGCAATTCCACCTTCTTTAGGTTAGGCTCCCCTTTAGCACCCTTGGCGTCGATTACCATATTTTCTCTCGCGATATTAACCGGGTCTTTAGTGGATACCTGCTGGCCCTTTCTGTCCCAGTCCAGGGAATCGGTAACCAATTTTGTCCCGCCGGAGGTGGTGATTACCACATTATCCTCCAGATGGACCTTCCCGTCGGCCTTATTGAAATCGCCCTTTTCCGCGGTAAGCTTGATATCCTCCTGGTCGCCGTACATGTTCCCGGTGACATCCTTTAATTTTACCGTATCGGTAAAGATATCCGCGGTCTTTCCGGCTATATCCCAACTCTTCTTGCCTCGGTCGCCGTAGCCGGACAGAGAGAATTCGCTGATCTGCTGATCCGACTCCTCCGCCTCCGGCGCAGGCGGAACTATAGCCTTGCCCTGGGCAAAGACACCGCCGAAATTCAGGAAAACAAACAAAACAGCGCAAGTAAACAGCTTAGACATCGTATATAGCTATAACATCGTCCCACTTATCCTGTGATTTCAGGATAAGTTCCGCGACCTCGCGTACTGCACCGCGTCCTCCGGCCCTTAAAGTTATATAAGAAGCGGCGAGCTTTACTTCCTGGCAGGCATTAAAGACTGCGACCGGAAAACCCACCCTTTTCATCAGGCAAATATCCACCAGATCATCGCCGACAAAACAGACCTCGCTGATATCCACCTTGTATTTCTTCAGTATCTTATCGAGGACGCTGCTCTTGGGAAAGATATCCGCAAAAACTTCCGCCACGCGCATATCTTTTGCCCGCGGCAGGATTGAACGCGAACCCTTGGCGGTGATAAGAATCGTCTTGATCCCCGCTTTGCTTAACGCGTAGACCCCCATCCCGTCGTGGACGTCGAAGAATTTGGAATCGCGGCCGTGAGAATCATAGATAATACGGCCGTCGGTCAACACCCCGTCCACATCTAAAAGCAGAAGCTTGACCCTCTTTGCCAGATCCCTCAATTCCTGTTTTACTTCCGGATTAAACATCTTTTAGGCGAGCCCCGCTTTCAAAAGATCCTGCACATCAAGGAGCCCTACCGGCCGGCCATTCTTATCCACCACCGGTACTTCGTCGATCTTTTTCGCCTGCATTATGCGCATAGCCTCAACTGCGAGCATCTCCGGTGTGACGCTGGTCGGGTCTTTGGTCATTACGTCTTTGATCCTGCGCGAGGTAAGCAGGTTATCCTTCCCTAAATGGCGGCGCAAATCCCCGTCCGTGAATATCCCCTTGAGCTTTCCTAACCCGTCCACTACCGTAGCGGAACCGGCACGCGACTGGGTAATTCTCAACAATACCTCGGAAACCTTCCTCTCCTGATTCACAACAGGATTAGCCTTGCCGCGGCGCATAATGTCTTCGACCTTTAAAAGCAGACGCCTCCCTAAAGCTCCGCCGGGATGGAAAAACGCAAAATCCTTTTCTTTAAAGTTCTTCAACTCAAGAAGACAAACCGCTAAAGCATCAGCCATCGCCAGGGTTGCGGTGGTGGAGGCAGTCGGAGCCAGCCCCAAAGGACAGGCCTCCTTTTTTACCGATACATCCAACACCACATCGCTGTATTTAGCCAGGATGGATTTATCGTTTCCGGTCAGGGCTATTATTTTGCAACCGATCTTCTTTAATAAAGGGACTAGCTGCTTCATCTCATCGGTTGACCCGCTGTTAGAGAGTATTATCACCACATCATCGGAAGTGACCTTCCCTAAATCCCCGTGTATGGCCTCGGCGGTATGCAGGAACAAACTCGGCGTTCCGGTAGAAGCGAGCGTAGCCGAGAATTTCTGGGCTACTATACCGGTTTTTCCCATACCGCTGACTACAGCGCGGCCCTTTGATTTCAAGATCAAGCTCAAGGCCTTTTCGAAACTTCCGCTTACTCGAGACTTTAAATCTTTTATCGCGGCTGCCTCGATATCCAAAACCTCTCTTGCCCTTTTTATGGAATTCATATTTATAACGCTTCCTTTATGGACTTAACCTGTCTTAAAAGTTTCTCCAGCTGTTTTAAATCGATCATATTCGGCCCGTCGCAGGGGGCTTTATCCGGATCGGGGTGCACTTCCAGAAATAGCCCGTCGCAACCGAAAGCTACCGCTGCCCGCGATAACCCTTCTACGAATTCGCGCTGACCCCCCGAAGAACCACCTCTTCCTCCGGGAAGTTGCACGCTGTGGGTGGCGTCGTAGATAACGGGATAGCCGAAGGCGCGCATTATCGCCAGGGCCCGGAAATCGGTGACTAGATTATTATAACCGAAACTCACCCCCCGCTCGGTGAGTATTATCCGCTTATTGCCGGTCGATTCCGCTTTCTTTATTATTGGAAGCATATCCCAGGGAGCCAGGAACTGGCCCTTTTTCAGGTTTAGCGCTTTCCCGGTCCTGGCGGCAGCCACCACTATATCCGTCTGACGGCAGAGAAAAGCGGGTATTTGGATCACGTCCAGGACCTTAGCCGCCTCGGAGATCTCTTTGGCGCAGTGAATATCGCTTAAAACCGGCACTTTAAGTTTCTGCTTGACCGCAGCAAGAACATCAAGCCCCTTTTTTATCCCGGGGCCGCGGAAGGAATCCAGGGACATACGGTTGGCCTTATCAAAACTGGATTTAAAAATATAGGGTATACCCAGGCGGGAGGAGATATCCAGGATCCTCTTCCCGGTCTCAAGGCAAAGCCGCTCCGATTCGATAACGCAAGGGCCGGCGATAAGAACCGGTTTGTTTCTATCCCCTATTTTAATATTCCTGACCTCAACCTGCTGCATTATGCCTTCTCGCTTTCTAAGAGCGCCTTCACTCTCTCCAGATCATCCGGAGTATCCACTCCCACGGTATCGTATTTTGTCTCCACTACCTTGATCCGGAAACCCTCCTGAAGCACCCGTAACTGCTCCAGGCACTCTGTCTTTTCCAGGACGGAAGCCGGGAGCTTCTTATAGGTAAAAAGAAAATCTTTGGTATAGCTATAGAGGCCGATATGCTTATAATAAACAGGCTGAGCGATATCGGAATTTATGGCCCGGTAGGGGATCGCTGCACGCGAAAAATAAAGGGCGAAATTATTACTGTCCACCACCACCTTGACCACATGCGGATCGTTGATTACTGCCGGGTCTTCTATTTTCTTCATCACCGTAGCCATTACCAGATTCTTATCCTCCAGAATGGCCCGGGCGACATTCTCGATCATCACCGGATGAATCAACGGCTCATCGCCCTGGATATTAACGATCACCTTAACATCCAGAGGATTGACTACCTCCGCTATGCGGTCCGTCCCGGAGGCATGCCCCTTAGAAGTGAGGACCACCTTGGCCCCGAAATCCCTCGCCGCCCTGGCTACAACCTCCTCGTCGCAGGCGATAATGAGCTCGTCAAGTATCTTGACTTGTCTGGCCCTCTCCCAGACATGCTGGATCATGGGTTTACCGTTAATCTCGGCCAGCACCTTGCCTTCAAACCTGGTAGATGAATACCTGGCGGGGATTACGCCTATTACATCCATTTATTTTAACCTCTTAACGAGTTCCGTTCTATCGGTAGTCGCAGTCCCTAATTTTCCGACCACGATCCCTGCAGCAAAATTGGCGATGTGCGCGGCCTCCAGTTTGGTCGCTCCGGAACAGAGCGCCAGGGTGAACGTACCGATAACCGTGTCACCGGCACCGGATACATCGAATACCTCCTGCGCCTGCGTCGGGATGTGCGTCATCCGGCCGTTTCTCTCGAAAAGCTTCATCCCATGTTCGCCCAAGGTCACCAAAATTGATTCCAATTCCAGATACTTCAGGATCTGGCTGGCAGCCGAATCTATATCCCTTCCGGTAAAAAGCCGGTCGCAATTTATCTTAAAGCGGTTTTTGGTATCCTGAATCTTCAGGTTCCTAATCGCGTTCTCAAGCTCTTTGCGGTTAGGGGTGATAGAGGTTACCCCGCGGTACGACTGAAAATTATCCTCTTTGGGATCGACGTTGATAATCAAATCGTTCTTCCGGCCGAGAGAAATCAGTTCCGCCAAGAGCTGCTTATTGATAACGCCCTTGCCGTAGTCTTCGATGATGACCGCGTCGAAATCCTTAATCTTGCTCTTTACAAAACCGAGGATCTTCGCATTAAATTCCCCGGCGAGCGGCTCCGTATCCTCCCAGTCGACCCTGACTACCTGCTGATGCCCCGCGATCACCCGCGTCTTAATGATAGTCTGCCTCCCGGGAATACTGAAAATCCCGCTTGCATCTATCCTGCGCTTCCTTAATTCCGCAAGGAGGAGTCCCGAATGGGCGTCCCTGCCGGTTACACCGACGAGAGTGGCGCGACCGTCTAGAGCGGTGATATTATTGGCTACGTTCGCCGCCCCTCCCGGAACATAAGTGCGTTTTTTCGCCCAGACTACCGGCACCGGGGCCTCCGGAGAGACCCTGTCTACCGTACCCCAGATATACTGATCGAGTATGGCATCCCCCACAACCAGAACCCTGGCTTTATTAAAATTAGAGATGATCTTCTTCAGATTTTTCATAACTTTTCTGCGACCGCCTGGGCTAACAATGGAAGCATGATCTCGTGGTGCCCGATGATATAATAGCCTTTCCCTCCGGAGAGTACCGGGCGCAAGCATACGTTCTGCGAAGGCCGGTAATGGTATATCATGTCAAAATTTGCGGTAGTGAAATCCTTCACTCTGGTGCCGAGATTACGGGAGAGATTTAGCGCTTTTAAGAACACCTCCGGGAGGATTACGGCGGACCCGAAATTAAGCACCACCCCTCCTTTATTCAAACCTCCGATACTCTCGGTCAAAAGATAAAAATCCCTGATTGAGCCCTCTGCGGTGAGCGCGGCGTTAAACGACGGATGCTGATGGATTATGTCCGTCCCGATACCCACAAATACGCAGACGGGTACTTTATGTTTATAGGCGTTATAAAGCAGGCTTAATTTTTTATATTTCAGTCCGGAGTCCGCTATTTTCTTTGCCACGGCCGCCCCCAGCCCCAGGCCGTCGCGCACTCCCTCTTTTACCGCCTGATTAACAAAATCCGCTGTCTCCCGGCCCATCCCGAACCTGCCGGTCTTCAGGTTCTCCGCCACATCCTCCGATGTCTTACCCTGGAAAGCCAACTCAAAATCATGGATTATTCCCGCGCCGTTTAAACATATGCATGTAATAACCCTCTTCTTGATCAATTCTATCAGCACCGGGTTCAAGCCGCACTTAATGACATGCGCCCCGCACATGAATATAACGGACTTGCGTTTCTTTCCGGAGGCGGCCACCGCATTAGCAACAGCATTCAACTCCTTGGCCTTTAAAACGTCCGGTAGTGATTTAATAAAACCGCTAAAACTCCGCCCTTTAGCAGGAGCCCCGGCGAAATCCTTAAAGCTGACCCTGCTTAGACGCGACTTCACAGAATATGTCTTTACCTTACGCAAGTTAATCATATGAACTTAGTGATTATAGCACAAAACCCGCTCAAATCAATATATTTAGGGTGCCCCTAAAAGAGATTCGGCTACCCCGAGAACATCATCCACGCTTATCGATTTGAGGCAAGAAAACCCCTTTACACAGTTATGCGCCAGGCATTCAATACAGCCCGCGTCCCTATGTATATATCTACTCCTGGGACCCAGCGGCGCCCATCTTTGCGGGCTTAAACCCTTCTGTTTTCTGCCGAAAATAGAGATTACCGGGATGCCTAGCGCTGCGGCGATATGCACCGGTCCGGAATCATTGGATATAAACAGCCGGCATCTTGCAAGCACCGCAGCCAATTGCGCCACGGTAGTTCTCCCCGCCAGGTCGATCGCCTGCGAACTCATGGAATTAATCACTGATTCGGCGATTTTTATATCTCTTATCCCCGATAAAACCAGCACCTTGAACCCGAACCTCTGGGCCAGGGCATCGGCAACCCGGGCAAACCTCTCGGCCGGCCAGATCTTCGAAGGACAACTGGCTGCCGGATGGATCGCCAACAGCTTATCCGTACTCCCCACGCCCGCCTTCTCCAGAATATCCCGCGCCCAGATTTGCGCTTCTTTCTTTAGAGACATGTACAGCTTTGGATCGCCGGTTCTTATACCCAGAAATCTCAATAAATCCAGATTGTAGTCCGCTTCATGCCTTTCGCCATCCTGCTTAGTGTGAATGATCCTCTCGGTAAGAAGATTCCCCATCTTGCGGTTGTAACCGAGCCGGTAAGGAATTCCGGCTAACAGGGTAACCAGATGCACGCGGTTGGTCGGATGAAGAATAAGCGCAAGGTCGAATTCTTTCTTGGCAAGCCTCCTGGCAAAACGGATAGTCAAAGCAATCCCCTTATGCTTTACATCTTTATCAAAGATTATTACTTCGTCAAGATAGGGATTCCCTTCGACGATATCCCTGGCATTAGGCCCCACCATCATAGCGATATAGCTACGCGGATAAGCCATGCGCAGGGCCTTTATCACCGGAGTGGATAATAAAACGTCTCCCATACGGTCGGTGCGCACAATCAGTATGCGCCTGAATCCGGAACAGCCCGATTCTGAGAAACCTGACTCCGGCACTTCTAATAATTCTTTTATCTCGCGCAACACATCGCCTACCTGTATTATATCCAGGCACTTAAGGTTACCCGGCCCGCACGAGGCCTTTTCGCAGGGGCGACAACGGATAAACTTGTGCACCGCAACCGATCTCTGAGACCAGGGCCCGTATTTTCTTTCATTAGTCGGACCAAAGAGAGCCGCCACAGGAATATTCAAATAACTGGCCAGGTGCAGAATGGCGCTATCATTGGTTACCAGCAACCGGGACCTCTTGAGCAGAGCGGCTAACTGCTTAAGGGAAGTCTTTCCTGTCAGGTCGAGGACCGGGCTTCCGCAGGTTCCGGCAATATATGCGGAGATCTCCGTATCGGATTTATCTCCCACCAGAACAACTTTCAATCCAAGTTCGCTCGCCAAAAGGCCTGACAGTTGCGCAAACCTCTCCTTGGGCCAACGCTTTATGTGGCTGCGTGCCCCCGGGGCAATAGCGACCAGACGGTCATCCTTAGCAATACTGTTTTCTTTTAGGAACCGTTCTACGTATTCTTCGTCTGCCCGGCTAATACAAAGCGCTTCAGGGAAAACATTACTTTTGACTTTTGACTTTTGACTTTTGACTTTCAAAAGATGCTTATCCCTCATATGCTCCGGCTTTCTGAAACGTAAAACAGGCGCGACGGAAGGGCGGCGCGACGGAAGGGCAACTCCGAAAAACGTATTACGCAAATCCACCACCAGGTCGAATCTCTCCTTCAATAATGAGGCGAAAAGCCTTATATCCGACTTCAACCCTGCGCGTTTATTGTAAACTATGACCTTTTTAATCCTGGGGTGGCCCTCGAATAACTCTCTCGGCCGCTCCCCGCAGATTACCGTGATATCAGCTTGAGGATACTCCTGCAGAAGCTCATCCATCGCCGGAAGCGTAAGGATAGCATCTCCGATATTACTCAAAGAAATAAACAGTATTTTACTTATTCTTCTCATTTATTACGGATTCTACCGCCTTTATCACGTCATCCGGCTTGATTGATTTCATACAACGGTTATCTTTACAATGCACTTCATAACACGGGATCCTACAGTCAGTGTTTTTTTGGATAATTACGGTATTTCTTAGCGGATACGGACCGGTAAGAGACGGATCAGTGGGACCGAAAAGCGCGATTATGTTCCTGGCCCCGGAGGCGTTGGCTATATGAAGAGGCCCGGTATCCGCGGTAATAAATACATCCGACCTCTTGGTAAGGGTGGCGAGTTGTTTTAAATTAAGTACACCGCAGGCAAGAATAGGACTTCCCCTCATCAGTTTCTTAATCGCCTGCGCCAGGGGTATATCATTATGCGAACCGGTAATGATCAGTCTAGCCTTAAATTCTGAGACCAAGCGATCAGCGACCTCTGCCCAATACTCCTTGAGCCACCTCTTGGGAGGCCAATTTCCTCCGGGATTCACCGATATGACGAGGTCCCCTTCTTTTATTCCGTTATTCTTCAGAAAATTTTCCACAAACAATTCATCTTCTTCTCCGGTGAAAAATTCGGTGTACCTATCTTCGATCTTGAGGCCGGCCTGTTCGATTATATTCAGATAATAATCAATGCGGTGCCTGGAATCTATCCTGGGAGGCTTGAATTTTTTAGTCAGAAGGAACCCCCTCTTTTTGGTATCATAACCTATCCTCTCCGGTATGCCGGCCAGGCGGCAGATCAGGGCCCGGCTGAAAGACCGGTGAAGAAGAAATACGGTGGTAAAACCCTTGGATCTCAGCAGGCGGATGAAATCCAGCTGCTCAAAAACGCCCTTGTGCCGGTCCTTTTCGTCGAATATAATAATCTCGTCAAGATGGGGATTACCCTTTAAAACCTGATAGCACCGGCTGGGCACAATGCAAGCAATGTAGCTATGCGGATAATTAAAGCGGATATTCCTGATGGTTGCAGTTGAGAAAAGCACATCCCCCACCCAATTAACGTTAAAAATAAGTATTCTTTCGCCCGATTTCATGGTTTCTGTTTTATTCATCGCCTTTTCAGATTCAAGCACTCGCGGTAGACCATTTCGGTCTCGTGCACCATCTTCTCCTGAGAGAAGCTTCTTTCGATAAACTTCGCCGCCTCCTCACCCAGTTTCTTTCTCTTACCCGCATCCCGCAGAAGTTCCAATATAGCCACAGCCAACCCTTCGGTGTCTGCCGGCTGCACCAGCAATCCGCTATCGCCGTGATTTATCAGCGCCTTTATACCGCCTATATCAGAACCGACCACCGCAAGCCCCGCGGCCATCGCCTCCATCAGGGCAAGCCCCAAACCTTCCTGCAGAGAAGGCATGACAAAGATATCCATAGCCGCAAGCACCTTGCGCGTATCTTCGGAATGGCTTACGAAATAAACGCTATTCTCTATCCCCAGAATACCCACGCGACTGATAAGCTCTTCCCTCATCTTGCCTTCTCCGACAATCAGTAATTGCGCCTGCGGGATAGCGTCTATAACCGTCTTCATCGCTTCGATAAGATAGATGTGACCTTTCACATCGGAGAGCCTGGCCACTATACCTACCACCGGGGCATCGGTCAGACCGAGCTTTTTCCTCTCTTCGTTCCGGAATTTGGGGTCGATGTTTTTAAACCTCTGGATATCTATGCCGTTGTGCACCACCACAATGTCATCCCGGAAGACCTTGAAATCCCTGATCAGGTGCTCTTCCACCTGATGGCTTATGGCGATCACCTTATAACCCCAGCAGGGAAACATCCTCCTTATGAGATGAGGCCTGAAAAAACCGTGGCAGGTAAATACCGAAGCCACTCCCCGGCGGCGGGACAAAATACTCGCCAGCACCTGCGTAGTCCGGCTGTTCGAATGGATAATATCGATCTTCTCTCTCTTAATCAGGCCGTTCAGGATAAAAGCGCTGACAGCTATCTTCGGGCTGATTTCGTTTTTCGTATTGAGCGGGACGATGACGCATTCGAAACCCAGTTCAATCATCCTGTTTAAAAGATTGCCGCCACGGGAAGCGACAAAGATTCGGTGTCCGTTCTCCTTCAGGCCCTTGCCCAGGGTAAGTATATAGCTTGATATGCCTCCGACATTGAGATGATTTACCAAAAACAATATGTTCATTTTATGATCTTAAGCAGCGCCTGAAGCACCTCTTCGGGAGAAATCTGCTGCAGGCATTTTTTCTCTTTGCATTTAGTCTTGTAACAGGGCGAACAGGGAATATCCTTCTTGATCAGGGCGTAATCCCTGGCCGGGGCAAGATGGCGGCGCGGGTCCGTCGGCCCGAATAAAGCCACAAAGGGAGTTTTTACGGCTGCCGCTACATGTAGCGGAGAGGAATCCGCAGAAATATACGCCGAACATTTCTTGATAAGACAGACCAGTTGATTTACGGTTGTCTTTCCGCAGGTATTGATCGGTTTTGTGCTCTTGACCAGAGACCTAAGCTCTTCCGCCGCCGAGAAATCATCCTGCGTCCCGGTGAGTACTACGCGCATATCCCGGTAACCCAACTCTTCGCAGAGCCGGACTATATGCGCAACCGGCCAACTCTTAGTCATCCAGCGCCGGCTGGCACTCAAGTTTACCCCCACCAGCTTCTGGGCCTGGCTTAACCACTCCCTGCTTAATAATTCATCCACATAAACCTCATCTTCATGCGACGGCCATAACTCTAAGTGCGAATCTTTCTGATCAATGCCAAGTAATTTAAGTATTCTGAACTGGTGAGTGACTGGATCAACCGGCGGTTTATCGTCTTTAATCCGGTAATTGAGCAGAAACCCCAGTTTTTTGTTGTCGTATCCGTAACGATTAAGCGATAGGGATAGACGGGCCAACAAATGGCTGGCGCGATTATTCTGCAGATCGATCACCACATCAAAATTATTCTTGCGTAGTAGCCGGCCCATATTAAAAAGCCCTTTCAGCCCCTTATCCTTCCCCTTGAAGTCAGCGACCAGTAATTCATCTATGTAAGGGCACCTTAGCAGCGCATCCTTAGATTCCTCTCCGACCAAGAAAGATATCTTATACCCCCTCCCGAACCTCTCCCTTATCGCCCTGATGCCCGCGGTAGACAATATAATATCTCCCAGGGAACTGAATTTGATGACCAGTATGTTAAAGTTCTTCAGCGCGTCTTCATAGACATCCAGCGTATTCCTAATCATTAATTCCACGTTGTATTTATCCAGGACCTTTTTATACGCGTTCTCCGCCAGCGTCCGCGCCAGGGATTTGTCTTTAAATATTTTCATGACCGCATCGGCCATAGCCGCGTCATCTCCGGGGGGAACAAGGAGGCCGTTTATGTTATTCTCGATTATGTCTACTACTCCGCCTACTTCCGTCGCCACTACCGGGACTCCGGCTGCCTGGGCCTCGACTATCACTCTCCCGAAGGCCTCGTGAGTGGTAGTAGCCAGGACTACCAGGTCAAGGTGGGATACTATCTCCGGGATATTCCTCTGCACTCCCAGGAATTCCGTGCAGTGCCAGAGCCCCAGTCTTCTTACCAGAACCTGGACCTGCTCTTTATATGCCTGCTTATTCGCCGGCGCATCACCTACAATCCAAATCTTTAGGCGCGGAATGCTACGCGAGACCCTGGCCATCGCCTTTATGAAATTGAGGTGGCCCTTCAAAGGGGTGATCCTGCCGATGATGCCAATGTTAAATTCCTCTCTCCTTTTCTCGTCGGGATTAATATATCTGAATTTGTTCGTATCCACGCTGCGCGGCACCAGCCTGATTCTCTCAACCGGAACTTCGAAATCCTCGATCATGTGGCGGGCGATAATATTACTAAGCACAATCACCCGCTTGGACCATCCCATTACATAACTAAAAGGATGCTTCTTGTAATAGCCATGGCAGGTGGTAATGAACACGACACCAGTCCTGCGGCAGGCAAAATAAGCTATCCAGGCGGGAACCCGGGAACGCGCATGTACGATATCAATCTTTTCTTTCTTAATAATATCCGCCAAAAGAGGCACCATGCGCCACATAACAAAAAAAGATTTTTTGTGCACCGGAAGTTGGTAATGGACGGCTCCGCACTCCTGGATATCTTTTACCATGGCCCCGCCGGCGGAAACCACTACGGCCTTATGCCCGAGCCGCACCAGGTGCTGGGCTAAATCCAGAGTCCCTGTTTCCACTCCCCCGACATTCAATTCCGGTAATATCTGTAAAATGTTCATCTCAGATTATTTTTCTCAGCGCTTCTCTGACTATTTTTCTGTCATCCAGCCTATTAAACCGGGATTCGCTCTCCCAGACTGCGAATATTTTATCCGTCAGCTCCCCGGCATCGGATAAAACAATATAATTATTCAGGGCAAGGCTCTTAAGGAATCTCCCGTGCTTCCCGCTTAGGCCTTTCTCCTTGAAAACAATCACTCTCCTACCGCTTGAGGCTGCCTCAGAAACCATAGAGATACTCTCCGGTGAGATTATCACTACCGAACTTAAACTCAGGATCCCTCCCACCGTCTCCGGTACATTCTTTTCATTGGCAATAATCATAAGCCTGCAGCCGGGATGCTCCCCGAACTCAGCCTTAACCAGTCTTTCGATCCCCGCAGGAGTACGCCGGGAAGTGGAAACAAGTACCTCCGCCTTTAATTCCTGCGCAGCCCTCTTTAGCTGCCGGCAGATTTGGCGCACCTTATCTTCACTAAGCCTGAACTTCCTGGAATCCCCGCCCAGCAATAAACCGATGAACCTTCCCGGAGGGATATTTAATTTAACCGCCTGGGCTTTCAGATAATCTTCATCGATAAGATTAAGCGCGCCTTCCGTAATCATTACATTGGGCCGGCAGTGCGGATTATCGTGCCTGGGTATAATGACAAGATCGAATTTATCGGTGCTCATAAGAGGTGGACGCATAATAATCACGGATTTGGCGTTATTCTCCCTGCTTAAGGCATAATTCAGGCGCCCGACAGAAGAACCGCAAGATATTATAAAATCCGGCTTAAGCTTCATAAGCCTATCATAAGCTTCTTTATCCGGCTTTCTTACCTCTACGGTCTCGATCGCCGTCCTTATGTTCCTCTCCTTCAGGAGGCCGGCGAGCTCCTGTGCCGCGGCCTGGGCCTGCCGCAGGTGTCCGGTCCGGCCGTCCCAAAGTACCAGAATATCCCTCTCAAGGCCGTGCTTCCATATTTTATAAGTCCAGAGATATTCTTCCGGCTTATCCTCGATAAAACCTTCGAATATCTTCATGGCTTGCTGAAGATTAACCTGAAGGTCTGAAGCAAGGTCTCCGGTGACTTGTAATTGCATAGCCGGTTTTATGGTTATCCTGGATACGGGGCCTTTGATACGCGAGAAGAATACCGGGAGGAGTACGCAACCGTATTTCAGGGCCAGGCGTATGGCGCCCGTAGCCATCGAGGCGTCCTTACCGAAAAATCGTACGTGCATACCGTCGGCTCCCCCCTGGTCGATGGTCATGGCCACCGCCTCGTTATTCTTCAAAACGCGCACCACCTCCTGCAACTGAAACTCCCGGTCAATAGTCTTCGCCCCTTTCTGCCGGCGGTAGTCATTCAGGATATCGTTAAGACGCTTCATTCCCTGATCGCGCACTATGACGCTGAAAGGAAACCCCTGGAGACTTGAGACTATATTAGAAAGCTCCCAGCTCCCTTCATGGACTACCATAAATATGACCCCTCTGCCATTTTTAAAACCCTGGTAAATATTCTCAAGGCCATCCAGGGTTACGTACTTATCGATATATTTTTTATCGATGGAGGGAATCAGGAAAACCTCTATAACACTCTGCCCTAATCCCCGGTAGAATTTCCGGGTAAGTCTTCTGATTTCCCGGCAGGTCAACCTGCCCGAAAGGGCCTGCCGTATATTGGCGCGCACCTGCGGACGGTGCTTAAGGTCCAGGACGTATACTAGGTCCCCCAGCCTCCTGCCGATGAAGAATACCAGGCCCACGGGAAGTACCCTGAACAGGGAGCTTAAGACGTTAAACAGAATACATGCTAAGTAGTCTAAAGTCGAATCTTTCACTTTCTTTAATCTTGAGTTCTATGCGCAGTACCGATATCTCGGCATTGAAATCATTGAGGCCGGAATTCATTATGCGGGCTGCGTCTTTCTCGGTAGTGATAATTTCATCGGCCGAGCGGGAGCGCGCCTGAGAGATTATATTCTCAAGGTCGGCGTCGGCATAATCATAGTGGTCGGGAAACCGCAGGTTTAGAAGCGGTTTTATCCCGCAATTCTTGATCAACCTCTCAAACGAATCAGGATCTCCTATACCGCAGAATATGACCGCAGAGCGGCCTTTGAACGCACCTAAAGGAAGCGGTTTACCCCTTTCGTTCATCCGGTAGATATTCACCGGGCAATGAACAGATTCGAAGATCTCCGCCCGAGGATTGATGCGGTGCAATTCATCCTTAAGTCTATCGGTACCAGGAACAAGGTCAGTCTTAGTCAAAACAAATACATGCGCGCGCTTCAGGGCCGATAAGGGCTCGCGTAAAATCCCCCGGGGAATCATATTCCGGTTTCCGAAAGAAGAACCCGCATTAATGGTGACGATATCCAGATCCTTTTTCATATGCCACTGCTGAAAAGCGTCGTCCAGTATCAGGGTATCCGCGCAATACTCCCTCACCGCGCGCCGGCCAGATCTTATTCTGTCCGGGCCTATGATAACCGGGATCCCGGACAACCTCTCCTCCAGCATTTCGGGCTCGTCTCCCGAACCATAACCCCGGGTCAGGATAACAGGCCTCTTCCCGCCTTCTTTTAAGAATCCGGCTATATATTCGACGAGTGAAGTCTTTCCGGTCCCTCCTACGGTAATATTGCCTATACTTATCACCTTCACCGGAAGACTGATTCTAATTAAACCCAGAACAAAGCTGATCAAGCGGATAATTATCCCGTAAATAAGCGACAAAACAAACAAGGCCGCCTTCGGGAAGAATCCCGCCGGCCCCCTTATTTTGTCCGTCGCCAGATTATAGAGATAGCTAGGCATCTCTCAGATTACCTTCAAAAACATCAATATGCCAATACACACAAAAATAAACGATCCGGTATAACGTATGAGGTCAGGCCGGAGATATTTCGCCAGCACTGCCCCGATAACAACCGAGAGCACAGTAACCAGCATGTACCCGCATACCGAACCGAACCATACCGAAACCGGTTTTCCCGTCTTGGCGGTCAGGGTCATGCTCACCATCTGGGTCTTATCAGCCAATTCCGCCAGAAAAACCGCACTTAAAGTCATAAAAAACACTCTCCAGTCCATAGTCACTCCTTTACTTTTAGAGGGAAAAATAGATTCCCCTGGATTTGAGGATATAAGAGTTAGGGGAAATATTTTACCATAAGGACCTATGTCAGGCAACAGGAATTTGCGTATAAATCAGAGAGAAAACTCTTTACAAGACAAAAGGATACGACTGTTTGAGGTTAGTCAGAAGAGAGGAAGGAAAGGTTGCGTTCAATAAACTCCAGGAGCTTCTGCTGGGCGGTTACCGAGATATTATAAAATTCAACGCCCATCCCGGGGTAGGTGTGCGGCTGGACCTGCTTATCAGGAAGCCATACCACTTTGGCGTCCAATTCCAGCTCCTCCTGCTTCGGAGGGAGTTTTAACTTCAATACCACCTCATCCCCCAGTTTGAACTTATCGCAACCGTAAACATAGGCACCGATAGCGCTCAAATTGAGCAGATCCAGCTTAAGGCAGACCGGCGTTCGCGAATGCCTGAGCCTTAATTCCACCTTTATATCTATAGGGAGACGCTTGAACCTGCGGCGCAACTGCATCTTTTGGATATTCTCGATGATCTTGTCTGCGCTGAAACTCTTTAAGGCCGCTTCTTCGGTGGCGTACGCATCGATCACCTTTTCAAGTCCGGCTACGGAAAGGGTCCCTTTCAGAAAAGAAGGCACTACCGCCAGTTTCATCCTTCCGCCGGAATTCACCACCTCCTTGAAGGCGATCACTAATACCGAAATACCCATATAATCTATGAACTCGACATCCTCCATGTTGCACAGTATGTCATTGTAACCGTCGCGCACGCACTGACCGATGGCCTCGACAAGATTGGCGGCATTGACATCTATGCGCCCGGCCAAATCCAGGATTATTATGTTGTCTTTTTGTCTTGCCCTTATTTCTAACGACATATCAAATTATGCTAAGCGCGATCTCCGGGTTAGCTTTTAATGTGTTGTGTACCGGGCAATTCTTCAGGAACTCCGCCAGAGCCCTTTTCCTGCGCTCGTCGATTTCCGCCCCTTTTAAATCTATGTTGACGGCTATATTCCTAAAACAATACGGCGGCTCTTTGGAGAACTCGGCCTCCGCGGTCACACTGAAGTTCTCAAGCTTAAGCCTTGCACCCTCGGCGTACTTGCGTATATAGACGCCGACGCAACCGGCCAATGCGACAAGAAGGGCATCCGGTGGACTGAACCCCTTCCCCTTGACATCGATATTGAATTCCGAACCCCCGGATACTACCCCAAACTCGTAATCCTGCTTATGATTGATCTGCGCCTTATACATGCGTTTATGTTAGCACAATCCGCCGGAGGCGGCAATCAGTTTCCGGATCTCTGCTAGATTCCTAGAAGTGGCTCCCCGGTTCTTCCTGATCAACTCCGCAGCCCTTTCTCCGAGGACCCGAGCGTCATGCGGTGAATTCAGGAGGCCGGCGACAGCTTCACACAGTTCCTTTCCGTCGTTCACCATTATCCCCGCTTTTTCCTCACGGAACAACGAAGAAATATCCCGGAAGTTAAACATGTGCGGCCCGAAGATGACCGGCTTAGAGAATAACGCCGGCTCGAGGATATTATGGCCACCCAAAGAAACAAGGCTTCCTCCTACGAAAACTATATCGGCTATCTTATAAAACTCAAGGAGGTTACCGATAGTATCCAGGATAAAAACCGGTTGCGTAAGACACGCTGCGCATTCATAAGGAAGACGCGAAACTAAAACTCCGTTAAAACCGGATTTTGACGCTAATAAGGATACCTCCCGGCTTCTCTCGGGATGACGGGGAGCAAGGACAAGTTTAAGTCCGGAAAATTCCCGAAGTAATTTTTTATACGCCACGAGGATCGTAATCTCTTCTCCCGGCCGGGTAGACCCGCATACTAGAAGTTTGTCTTGCGGATACATCGCCATATCCTTACGCAAAGCAAATCCAGCCGAATCCCGCAACTCCGGAATCGGGATATCGAACTTCATATTTCCGGTCACTCTGATTATTTCCGCGGAGGCGCCCAAGGCGTCTTTAAACCGGCGGCTATCCTGTTCGGACTGCGCACAAATAAGATTTAATTTATTGATAACCGGTTTAAGCATAAACTTAGCCACAGCATATCCGCCGACCGAGGCGTCGGAAATACGGCCGTTCACGATAAGGGTGGGAATACGCCGTTTATAAAGACAGGCAATCAGGTTCGGCCAGACTTCGGTCTCCGCAATTATAAAAAGCGAAGGATTAACCCGCGACAAGACGGAATTGACAATAAAGCTTAGGTCAAAAGGCAGGTACAAAAGAAAAATGTTGGCGTCGGCTGCGGATCTGGCCACCTGATTACCGGTAGCCGTAACCGTAGAGAGAATGATCTGTTTTCCGGGATACTCTTTCCTGAGCTCATGTATCAGGCCCCTCACCGACATCACTTCCCCGACGCTGACCGCGTGTACCCAGATGGGTCGCGACCAGGAGACCCTCGGAATAAACCCTAGCCGCTCAAAAAGCCCGCGGTGAAGCTTGCCCTTAAAAAGATAGACCGGTAGGCTGGCTACTGCAAACACCAAAAATATCAGGTCATAGATTATAAACATGATGCGTCCTTAGGCGTGTGGATGGGCTTTATCATAGATACTTTTTAATTTATCCGTAGTCAGATGCGTATAAATCTGGGTGGTGGAAAGGTTGGCATGACCCAGAAGTTCCTGGACCGTCCTCAAATCGGCTCCCCGGTTCAGAAGATGGGTTGCAAACGAATGCCGGAGCGTGTGGGCGGAGACCCCCTGCTTGAGTCCGGCGACGCGGATATATTTGTTCACGATATCGCGCACTCCGCGGGTAGTTATACGCTTACCGAAGCGGTTCAGGAAAACGGCTTCCGACTGCTTCTTTCTCTTCTCCAGATATATTCTTATAGCCTTTACCGCCATGTCCCCTATGGGAACGATGCGTTCTTTTTTTCCTTTGCCGTAGACCTTAGACGTTCCTCCGATAAAGTCCATATCAGCGAGGTCCAGGCCGACCAGTTCGGAGATACGCATCCCGGTGGAATAAAAAGTTTCCAGTATGGCCCGGTCGCGTAAGCCCCTTTCATCTTTCTCGTTTTTGGAAAAAGCGCTCTCGATGAGCTTGGCGGTTTCATCCTCAGTAAGGAATTGCGGGAGGTGTTTATCCAGTTTAGGACTGGAAAGCATAAGTATGGGATTGGCCTTGATCAGGCCTTCGCGAGTGAGGAATCTGAAGAACGAACGCAATGCCGAAAGCCTTCTACCCACGCTGCGCGAGCCGAGGTTCTTCTCCTTAAGTACGGCCAGGTATTTCCTCAATAAAAGGTAATCTATCTTGTCGATGGGGGTCTCGGAATTGAATTTCGCGAAATCGTTCAGATCCAGCTTGTAATTCAGAATGGTGTGCGGAGAGTAGTTTTTCTCGATCTCGAGGTATCGGACGAATTTGTCGATATACTTTTCCATTACCCCTCTTTGGCCTGAGGAAGAGTCTTAGACACAAAGGTGCATTTCGGATAATTGGAACAGCCGTAGAAGAAGCCGCGCTTGGAGCGGCGCTCGATAAGTTCGCCGCCGCAGCCTTCTGCCGGGCATTTGACTCCGGAAGTTATGGACTTGGAATTCTTGCAGGCGGGAAACGCCGAACAGCTGAGGAATTTTCCTCGCCTGCCCCATTTGATGATCATGGGTTTGCCGCATTTATCGCAGATCTCGTCGGTGGTAACGACTTCCTTTTTTATATTTTCCTGGGCGTAGTCCAGGCTCTCCTTGAACGGCGAGTAAAAATCTTCCAGGACCTTCAAGCGCTTGAGCCTCCCCTCCTCCACTTCGTCAAGTTCCTCTTCCATAAGGGCGGTGAATTTTATATCCATGATCTTGGGGAAGAATTCCACCAGCATATCGCATACCTTAAAACCCAGCTCGGAAGGCTGAAGATAGCCTTTAACCCTGCGGACATAATCCCGGATTAGAAGCGTATAGATAATCGGCGCATACGTCGAAGGTCTTCCTATCCCGTCCTCTTCCAGCGCCTTGATCAAGGAGCTGTCGGAATAGCGCGCGGGAGGCTTGGTAAAATGCTGCGAAGGCAGCAGTTTTACAAGCTCCAGCATTTCGTTCTCGGATAATTCCGGTATATTGTTTTTGTCTTTATCGTCATCATTCCTTTCGTAAACGGCGGTGAATCCGGCGAAAACCGGGCTACTCCCTGACGCCGTAAAGATATATCTTCCCGCCGAGATCTCCACCGAGGTAGATAGGTACCGTGCCGGGGTCATCTGACTGGCCAGGAACCGACGGTAGATTAATTCGTAGAGCTTGAATTGCTCAGGGGTGAGGAATTTTCCCAGGTTATCCGGGGAATGAGATATAAGCGACGGGCGGATCGCCTCGTGCGCCTCCTGAGCAAGTTTCTTTACTTTATAGACATTCGGTTTATCCGGGAGATAATCCGCACCGAATCTCTTTTGTATAAGACTCCTGACTTCGGTAATCGCCTCCGGAGCTACGCGCGTGGAATCGGTACGCATATAAGTTATAAGACCGACGGGGTTTTTCTCCCCGATATCGATACCTTCATAGAGCTGCTGGGCAATAAGCATGGTTTTATGCGCGTTGTACCTTAGCTTATTAAAAGCCTCCTGCTGCATTGTGGAGGTGATGAAAGGTGCGTCGGGATAACGCTTTTTCTCCTGTTTCTTTATTGCGGCTACTTTGAACTGCTGCCTGCTGATATCATCGGCTA
>Ga0233425_10004011_pt1 | contig 25538 bp, 22 predicted proteins | sample Watercolumn_Towu_2_FD_181712 | JGI IMG/M metagenome (GOLD analysis project Ga0233425, IMG submission 181712) | Freshwater microbial communities from Lake Towuti, South Sulawesi, Indonesia - Watercolumn_Towuti2014_140_MG | ecosystem: Environmental > Aquatic > Freshwater > Lake | place... | reverse complement strand
GATGGGCGTCACGCACCACCTCCACGGCGCCGCCACCGTGCAGGCCATCGCGGCACTGGCGCTCATGCGACGGATGGTGGGCCGCCCCGGGGCCGGGCTCCAGCCCATTCGCGGCCACTCGAACATCCAGGGCATGGGCACCGTCGGCGTCACACCCACGCTCAAGGCGGCCATCTTCGAGCGGCTCGAAGGCCACTACGGCGTAAAGCTGCCGACGATGAAGGGCTACGACACGCTCGAGTGCCTCGACGCCGCCGACAAGGGCGCGATGCGGTTCGCGCTCTGTCTCGGTGGCAACCTCTGGGGCGCGAGCCCCGACGCGACCTACGCCGAGCGGGCGATGGCGAAGATCGACACCGTGGTCTACCTCAACACCTCGCTCAACACCGGCCACGCCGGCGGTCTCGGGGGGGAGGAGACGATCATCCTGCCCGTGCTCGCCCGCGACGAGGAGCCCGAGCCCTCGACGCAGGAGAGCATGTTCAGCTACGTGCGGCTCTCCGACGGCGGGCCGTCACGGCACGTCGGCCCGCGTGCGGAGGTGGAGATCATCGCCGACCTCGCGCTGCGGGTGCTCGGCGATGGCGGCGCCGTCAACTGGCGCGACATGGCCCACACGAGCACGATCCGCCGGGCCATCGCGGCGATCGTGCCGGGGCTCGAGCAGATCGCCGAGATCGACCGCACGAAGAAGGAGTTTTCCATCCCGGGGCGGGCCATCGACACGCCCGCGTTCCCGACCGCCGACGGCAGGGCCCATCTCGCGGTCCACTCGATCCCCCCCGCGCCCGACGGCCTCGTGCTCATGACGATTCGCAGCGAAGGGCAGTTCAACACCGTCGTCTACGAGGAGGAGGACCTCTACCGCAACCAGACGCGACGCGACATCGTGCTGATCCATCCGGACGACATCCGGAGGTACGGTCTCACGGCCGGCGGCCGCTGCCGGATCGCGAGCGCGGCCGGGGAGATGCGTGGGCAGATCGTCTCGGCCTTCGAGGAGATCCGCCCGGGCTGCGTGGCGATGTACTATCCCGAAAGCAACGTTCTCGTGCCCAAGTCGGCCGATCCGCTCTCGAGGACGCCGGCCTACAAGAGCATCGCCGTGACGATCGCGGCGGACGATGGCAGGACCGCTCCGCGCGTGGCGCCGGAACTCGTTGCCGCGGGCACGCCCCGCGACAAGATGAACCAGTGCGGCTGACGGCCGCTGCGTCACTCGAAGAGTGATTTCTGCTGCGTGACCGGGGCCTTGCGGCGCGGACGAGCGGGGACGGCCGCCTCCGACTCGAGCGACAGAAGAAGGTCGCGGGCCCGTTCGATGACTGGCGTCGGCACGCCCGCCAGCCGCGCCACGTGCACGCCCCAGCTCTTGTCGGCCGCGCCAGGCGCGACTTGGTGCAGGAACACGAGCTCGTCGCGATGCTGCTGCACGAGCACCTGGACGTTGCCCACGCCCGGGAGGCGTTCGAGTTCGGCGAGCTGGAGATAGTGGGTGGCGAACAGCGTACGGCAGCCGACCGCCCCCTGGAGATGCTCGACCACCGCCTGGGCGATCGCCAGACCGTCGAACGTGCTCGTGCCGCGGCCCACCTCGTCGAGGATCACGAGGCTGCGCGGGGTGGCGCGATTGAGGATCCTCGCCGTCTGCGCCATCTCCACGAGAAACGTGCTGGCGCCACGGGCGAGATCGTCTCCCGCGCCGATGCGGGCGAACAGCCGGTCGACGATCCCCACGCTGGCTCGTCTGGCCGGGACGAAGCAGCCGGCCTGTGCGAGGACGGTGATCAGCGCGGCCTGGCGGATGAACGTGCTCTTGCCGCCCATGTTGGGTCCGGTCACGAGCAGGATCGAGGCGGCGTCGGCTTCCGGCGAGGGTGCATCCACCGGCCGCGCCATCAGGGCCAGGTCATTCGCGACGAGCATGCCCGCTGGAAGCAGTTCCTCGAGCACGGGATGGCGGCCCGCCTCGATCTCGAGGGTGCCGGCGATCGTGATCGTCGGTCGCACCCAGCCCCGCGACCTCGCGACCTCGGCGAAGGAGAGCAGCACGTCGAGGATCGCGAGCACCTCTGCCGCGCGGTCGAGCCGGCGGCGCTCGCCGGCCACGAACGTGCGCAGCTCGTCGAGGAGGAGGACCTCGCGTCGCAGCGCCTCCTCCTCGGCGCCGAGCACCTGGCGCTGCCGTTCGTCGAGCTCGACGGTTGTGTAGCGCTCGGCATTCTTGACCGTCTGCTTGCGGACGTAGTCGGGCGGCACCTTCTCCGCGTGGGTCCGGCCGATCTCGAGAAAGAAGCCGAACACGCGGTTGTAGCCGACCTTGAGCGAGGCGATGCCGGTGCGCTCGATCTGCTCGGCCTGATACCGGGTGATCCAGGCCTTGCCGCCGCTGGCGAGTTCGACGAGCTCGTCGAGGCCGGCGTCGAAGCCCGGGCGGATGAAGCCGCCGTCACGGGCGAACACCGGGCAGCCTTCGCGAAGTGCCGCGCCGATCCTCGCCGCGATGTCCGGGCAGGGATCGAGGCCGTCGCGGAGGTCGGCCAACAGGCCCGAGGCCCCGGCGAGCGCGGCGACGACTTCCGGCAGGATGGCGGTCGCGCGGCCGATGCGCTCGAGATCGCGCGGGCCGGCGCGGCCCGTGACCACGCGGCCCACGAGCCGTTCGAGGTCGCCGATGCCGGTGAGCGTTGAGGCGAGTCGCCCGGCGAGGGCGGGGTCGGTCACGAGCGCGGCCACCGCATCGAGCCGGTCTTCGATCGATTCGCGGTCCACGAGGGGCCCGGCGAGCCACTCGCCAAGGAGTCGTGCGCCCATCGGCGACCGTGTGCGGTCGAGCACGCCGGCGAGCGACCCCTCGCGACGTCCGGTCGCGAGCGATCTCGTGAGTTCGAGGCTGCGACGCGAGGACTCGTCGATCTCGAGGCGGCGCCCCGGCCGCCATGCGGCGAGCGTATCGATGCGCGCCACGGCAGCCGGCTCGTTCTCCTCGAGGTATGCCACGATGGCGCCGGCCGCCGCGATCCCGGGCGCGTCGGCCGGCGGTTCGAAGCCCAGGCCCTCGAGCCGCCGCCCGCCGAGCGCCCGATCGAGCGCCGCGCCGGCGGCGGCGGGTTCGAACCACCAGTCGGGCCGGGCCGTGACGCTCCGTCCGCCTGCCGGCCGCAGGAGTTCAGCGACGACGGCGCGATGCGCGTCGGCGCACAGGCATTCCGCGGGATCGAGCCGCAACAGGTGATCGGCCACGTCGTCGCGATCGACGACCGCGGCTTCGAACCGACCCGCCGCGACGTCGATCCACGCCAGCCCCACCGGTCCCTCGTCGTCCCCCGCTCGCCCTGGAGGAAGGATGGCCACGAGCCAGTTGCTCCGCCCGGGATCGAGGAGCGATTCGTCGGCGGCGATGCCGGGCGTCACGATCCGCGTCACCTCGCGTCGGAGCAAGCCCTTCGTCGTCTTGGGGTCGTCGACCTGCTCGCAGATCGCCACGTGGCGGCCGGCGGCCACGAGCTTCACGAGCTGGTTGTCGAGTTGGTGGTGAGGGAAGCCCGCCATGGGCAGCGCGTCGGGCCCCTTGTCGCGACTGGTGAGCGTGAGGTCGAGGAGATCGGCGGCCTCGCGCGCGTCGTCGCCGAACAACTCGTAGAAATCGCCCATCCGAAACAGGACCAGCGCACCCGGACAACGGGCCTTCGCCGCCTCGAACTGCTGCATCATCGGGGACGATGTCGATGCCATGGGCGGAGAATGTAGCAACCTTTGACCCAGCCGCCCGCCGTGCGTACAAAACAGTTGGTTCGGATGCCGATGAGAGGCCCCTGCGATGGGGATCTGTGAATCTGGTCAGGGCCTAACCGCAGCAGCCATAAGCAGCCGTCTCTTTGTGCGGTGGGCCTCTCATCGGCCTCCGGCCGTCTCCCTCACGCGGCGCCACGCTTCATGACGCCATCCGACGCGCACGACCCCGCCGCTCACGCGACGGCGACGTCGGGGGCCTATCAGGTGGTGGCCCGCCGCTATCGACCGCAGCGGTTCGCCGATCTCGTCGGCCAGGAACACGTCGCCCGCGGGCTCTCCGGGGCGATCGAGTCGGGCCGCATCGGCCACGCCTACCTTTTCACGGGGGCCCGCGGCGTGGGCAAGACGAGCGCGGCGAGGATCTTCGCCAAGGCGCTGGCCTGCGAGCGCGGTCCGGCCGCGGAGCCGTGCAACGCCTGCGATGCGTGCCGCGCCATCGCCACCGGTCAGGACGTGGACGTGGTCGAGATCGACGCGGCGAGCAACCGCGGCATCGACGAGATCCGGCAACTGCGTCAGAACGTGGCCGTGCGGCCGGCTCGCGGCCGGTTCAAGGTCTACATCATCGACGAAGTCCACATGCTCACGCGCGAGGCCTTCAACGCGCTGCTCAAGACCCTCGAAGAGCCGCCGGGGCACGTGAAGTTCGTGCTCTGCACGACGGAACCCGAGAAGTTGCCGATCACGATCCTGTCACGCTGCCAGCGGTTCGACTTCACCACGGTGGACACGCCGTCGATCGCACGGCGGCTCGCCCAGATCGTCGAGGCGGAGGGTGTCGCGGTGACCCCCGAGGCACTCACGCTCATCGCCCGCCGCGCCGCCGGCAGCATGCGCGACAGCCAGTCGCTGCTCGAACAGCTCCTCGGCGCGGCGGCGGGAGCGATCGGCGTGGACGAGGTGCACGCCCTGATCGGCACGGGCCGTGAGGAACGGATCGGCGAAATCGTGGCGGCGATCGCGGCCCGGGATCCGGCCCGGGCGCTGGCCACGCTTGCGGCTTCGCTCGAGACCGGGGCCGATCCGGGCGGCGTGCTCGACCAGGTGATCACGGCGCTTCGCGACGCGTTGCTCGCGAGCGTGGGCTGCGACGAGGCGTCGCTGGTGCAGGCGTCCGGCCTCGGGGTGGACCTCCCGGCGATCGGCCGGCAACTCGGCACGCCGTCGCTTCTGGCGATGCTGCAGATACTCGATCAGTCGCTGTCGCGGATGCGGACCAGCGGCCATGCCGCGCTGCTGGCCGAGATGGCGGTGATCCGGCTGGCGACGCTCGAGGACCTCGAGAGCCTGTCGTCGGCGGTGGACAGGCTCGCCGCCGCGGGCTCCGCGCCGCAGCCCGCTCCGGTGTCGCGCCCCGTCGCGGCGGTGCAGACGGGATCGCCGAGCCCGCCAGTCGTCCGGCCCGCTCCTGGGCCGGCGCAAAAAAAAACGGCCGACCTGACCGCGGCTGACGCCGCTGCGCCACCGACCGCGACGCCGCCACCCGTGGGCCCGCTGGCTTCCCCGCCGCTGACCGTCCCGGGACTGCCCGACGACGCGCTCAGCGCCTGGCTTACGGCATGTGGGTCGCTCGACGGGCTCGCCGGCGACTTCGCCCGCGAGGCGGCCGGGGCTGCATGGCAGGATGATGTGCTCGAGGTGACGCTGCCCGCGCATGCCGCCGCGGCGCAGGCGTTTCTCCGTCGGTCCGACGTCGCGGCGGCGATCGGAAACGCGATCGAGGCGCTCGCCGGCCGACGCGTGGTTCACCGGATCGTGCTCGCCGCGGCCGCGACGGCTGCGCCGCCGGTGGCGGGGGGCGAGGTGGTCCGACGTATCGCCCCGGCGCAGTCCCAGGCCGCGCTCGTGCGTGAGGTGTCCGAACACCCACTCGTGACCCGCGCTCGCGCGGTGTTCGACGCCGCGATCCGCAAGGTCGATCCGCCGCGGTCGAGGCCGGCGGCCGTTGCCGCACCCGCAGACGGTGCCGTAGCGGTGAGCGACGTTGCGACCGACGACGAACTCGACCACGATCGTGACCACGCGGAGGAGCCATGATGGCCGAGAAACGCGGAGCGATTGCAGCGCTCGTGGATGCGTTCGCCGACCTTCCCGGGATCGGGCGACGCACGGCGGAGCGGCTCGCCTATCACGTGCTCGCCATGCCCAAGGACGAGGCGCTGACGTTCGCCGCCGCGATCCGGGCCGTGAAGGAGAACCTCCGCCCCTGCCGCACGTGCTTCAACCTCGCAGAGGACACCGAGTGCGGCATCTGCAGCGACCCTCGCCGTGACGGAAGCCTGCTCTGCGTAGTGGAGCAGGTTCGCGATCTCCTCGCGCTCGAGCAGGCAGGAAACTACCGCGGGCTTTACCATGTGCTCCAGGGCCGCGTCGCGCCGCTCGAGGGGAAGGGCGCCGATGGCCTTACGCTCGACGTGCTGGTCGCCCGCGTGGCGTCGGGACGCTTTCGCGAGGTGATCCTTGGCACGACGCCGAACGTGGAGGGCGACGCGACGGCGCTGGTGGTCGCCGAGCGGTTGGCGGGCATGCCCGTCGATCTGACGCGACTGGCCCGAGGCCTCACGGTCGGTGCCTCGCTCGAGCAGGCCAACCGCGAGATGATCGCCGACGCCGTGGCCGGCCGCCGCAAGTTCTGACCGCACCCCGCGGCGCCCAAGGGGCGGCGGCCGACGTGCCGCCCCGTGGGTTTCCCGTGAGGGAGCGCCATTCTGGCGTTTCGACGGTATTCTTGGAGTGGTTTTCGTGGCCGCGACGAGTCGGCCAGTGGATCGGCACAAGGATTGCAGCCATGCGGATGTCGTTCGGCCAGGAAATGCGGATGGCGCAGAAGCAGGTGCTTGCGCCCCGCATGATCCAGTCGATGGAGATCCTGCAGCTGCCAGTGATGGCTCTCGAGGAGCGGATCGAGGAGGAGATCCAAAACAACGAGACGCTCGAGGTCGAGGAGGCGGGCCAGGACGGGCCGACGGTCGACGCGGTGGGCATGGCCGCGGAGCCCGAGTCCGCGACCGCGGAACGCACGGTCGATGAGAAGCCGCTGATCGTCGACCAGGATCATGCGAACCAGGCGGACTTCGAGCGGACGTACGACTGGGCCAACGAGTATCCCGACAGCGACGACGACCGCAGCCGTCCATCGGCCTCGCAGATCGAGCAGGCCGGCGACCGCTATCTCGACGTGATGGCCAACATGGCGGAGCGTCCCGAGACGCTCTGCGACCACCTCCACGACCAGCTCGCGAACGAGGAACTCAGCGACGCGGTGCGGCAGGCGGCCGACCGCATCATCTACAACCTCGACATCAACGGCTATCTCCCGATGCCGCTCGAGGAACTCGTCGATCCCGACGGGCCCGCGGCGCAGATCGACCATCTCCGTGAGGCGCTTCGCGTCGTCCAGGGCATGGACCCTCCGGGCGTGGCGGCCCGCGATCTCAAGGAGTGCCTGTTGCTCCAGATCCGCCACGACATGCCACACGCCCGACAGCTGCGACGCCTCGTGGCCGACCATCTCGAGGATCTCGGCGCGAACCGGCTGCCGCTCATCGCGAAGAAGACGGGCCTGTCGATCGAGGAGATCGAGCGGCTCCGCGAGCGGCTTCACTCGCTCAAGCCGAAGCCTGGGGCCATCTTCACGGCCCCGATCGTGGTGCCCGTGAAGCCCGACGTCTACGTGGAGCAGGGGCCGGACGGGGCTTGGAAGGTGCGGCTCGAGGACATCGATCTGCCGAACCTGCGCATCAGCCCGCTGTATCGCGAGATGCTCGCGTCGCCCGCGACGGATCCCGCCACCCGCGACTACATCAAGCGGAAGATCAACTCGGCCCAGTGGCTCATCGACGCCATCGAGCAGCGTCGCAGCACGCTCCTGAAGACCGCGCAGGCGATCGTCGATCACCAGACGCGGTTCCTTTCGGAGGGTCCCGAGGCGATCGAGCCCCTCAAGATGCAGCAGATCGCCGACCGCATCGGCATGCACGTGACGACCGTGAGCCGGGCCGTGGATGACAAGTGGCTCCAGACGCCCCGCGGCCTCCACCCGCTGCGAAAGTTCTTCGTGGGCGGCACGACGAGCGCCGACGGGGAGGAGGTCGCGTGGGACGCCGTGCGGCTCAAGCTTCAGGAGATCGTGGAGGGTGAGCCGAAAGACTCCCCGTTCAGCGACGACGATCTCGTGAAGGAACTCTCCAAGCGGGGCATCACGCTCGCACGTCGCACGGTCACCAAGTACCGCAAGGCGATGAAGATCCCGAGTTCCCGCCAGCGCCGCGACTGGAAGCTCGTTCGTGGCACGGAGAACGGCCACGCCGTCCCGGCCGATACGACCGCGGAAGACGACACCACGGACGACGTCGACGAGTGACGGCGGGCCCCTCCGCACGCCGACTTGCCTGATTTCGGCGGCGGCCCCTACCATCCTCCTGCCGATCCCCTGTGGAGGCCGCCATGCGTTGCCCTTTCTGCCGTGCGGACAACGACCGCGTGATCGACTCCCGAGCCGGGGACGACGGCGCCACCATCCGCCGGCGCCGCGAGTGCCTCGGCTGCCGTCGTCGGTTCACGACCTACGAGCGCGTGGAGCGGCAACTGCTCACGGTGGTGAAGAAGGGGGGCGTGCGGGATCCCTTCGATCGCGACAAGATCAAGCGAGGTCTGGCGAAGGCCTGCTGGAAGCGACCGGTGACGGAAGACGACATCGAGGGCGTCGTCACCGCGCTCGAGGCGGAACTCTACGGCGCCTACGAGGGGGACGTTCCGAGCCGCGTGATCGGTGAGCGGCTCATGGAACTGCTCAAGGACCTCGACCAGGTGGCGTACGTCCGGTTCGCGAGCGTGTATCGCGAGTTCAAGGACGTCCGCGACTTCGTCGAGGAACTCGAGCCGATCCTCAACGAGAACCGCGTCGTCAGTTGAAGCCGGCTATACGCGGCGGATGTAGTCGCCGCGCACGCCGCCCGTCTTCTCCTCGAGCCGGACGTGTTCGATCGTCATGCCCGTGTCGATCGACTTGGACATGTCGTAGATCGTGAGGGCGGCCGCTGTCGCGGCCACGAGCGCCTCCATCTCGACGCCGGTACGGGCGGTGGCCCGGACGACCGTGTCGATCGCCACCACGGTGTCGCCCGGAAACGAGATGGCCACCTCGATCGCTTCGAGCGGGAGCGGGTGACAGAGGGGCACAAAGTCGCTCGTTCGTTTGGCGGCCATGATGCCGGCAAGCCGCGCGGCGGCGACGGCGTCACCCTTCTCCAGCGATCCGTCGCGGATCCGAAGGACGGTCTCGGGGCGGGCCGTGAGTCGGGCAGATGCCCGCGCGGTGCGGAGCGTCACGGGCTTGCCGCCGACGTCGATCATGCGGATGCCGTGGGACGCGTCGCTCATGGCCCGGAGCATACCTCGACCAAGCAGCACGGGCCGGTCCGCTGGTCGCGAACCGGCCCGTGCCTGTGGGGTGGACAGTGTGTTCGGCCGGCTAGGCCCGTCGCGTTACGGTCGGCTCGCCTGGAGGGCGAGCCTCGGCGGCCGAGGGAACCCTTGGCGTTCCCTCCGGCCGCCAAAGCCCGCAGGGGCCATGGATGGCCCTGCGGGCTTGAAGTCAGACAAGCTCCTTGCGGGCCCCGATCAGCGTACGGAGCCGCTCGGCGAGGAGGGCCACGTCGAAGGGCTTCTTGAAGCTCTCGTTGACGTGTGCCCGATCGACCGTGATCTGCGAGCCGTCGTCCGGGAGCAGGGCGATCACGATCGTGTCGGCGTACTCCGGATTGCGGCGGAGGTTCTGGCAGATCTGCTGGGCGTCGATCCGGCCGATCGAGTAGTCCACCACGATGCAGTCGGGGTGGAAACTCTCGGCCTGGATGCCGGCCTCGAAACCGCTCGCGGCGACCTGGATCTTGAACGACCGCTCGATCGGCAGCTGCTTCTTGAGGTTCTCGATCAGGAGCTGGTCCTGGCCGACGAGCAGCACCTTCGCCATCGCCTCGTCCTCGAGGTCGCCCAACGGCATGCCGTGCTCCTTGAGGAACTTGATCAGATACTCCCGTGGGATGCGGCGATCCTGGCTGCCCGGGATGCGATATCCCTTGAGCCGGCCGGAGTCGAACCACTTGCTCACGGTGCGCGGTGCGACTTTACAGATTTTGGCGACCTGGCCCGTCGTGAAAACCTTCATCTTCTGGACTCCCTGGAAAACATTTGTGTCCGGAACTGTCCTGGCCAGTCCGCACCCTTGCGAGCGTCGGAACACAGCCCCCCCTGACGCGGATCGGCTTCGTCGGGACGCCCGCGTCGTCGAGCCCCACGAAGGCCGGCCATGAGGGCGCGGAGGGGGCATGAGCGTGGCCGCGCGCCGCGGCACGTTCCCTGAACAGGAAACGCACGCCGACGATGGCCGTGACTCGCAGGATTCCCCCCCTGCGCCACACCTCGGCGTGCATCCGGAATCGCTTCCGGACGCGGCCGAGGCATGGCCGTCCAGGAGGGTAGATCGAAAGATCGCTTCGTGAGACTTGAGCCGTTCTTCACGAAGGCGACGGTGGAAGCGCCCGACGGGCCTGGCGCGGAAGCGCCGAAACGCCTGAAAAGTCGCGGAATCGGGCTTATGCCGGGCCCGCCGTGACGGGGAATCTCACGCGGCGCGCGACGCCGGCACAGCGGCGGCGGAGGTCGATTCGAAGCGCACGCTGACCCGTTTCGAAACCCCCGATTCCTCCATCGTCACGCCATACAGGGTGGTCGCCGAGGCCATCGTCTTTTTCGAATGCGTCACCACGATGAACTGGGTGGACGCGAGGAAGTCGCGGAGCACGCCCACGAAGCGATCGACGTTCGCCTCGTCGAGCGCCGCGTCCACCTCATCGAGCACGCAGAACGGACTGGGCCGCGACTTGAAGATCGCCAGGAGCAGGGCGACGCACGTCATCGTCTTCTCGCCGCCGGAGAGGAGCGAGATGCTCCGTGGCTCCTTGCCCGGTGGCCGGGCCACGATCTCCACGGACGTTTCCAGAAGATCGACGCCCGGCTCGAGCACGATGTCGGCCTGGCCGCCGCCGAAGACCCGCTCGAAAAGGTCGCGAAAGTGCCCACGGACGGTCTCGATCGTGTCGCCGAGCAGCCGCCGGCTCTCGTCGTCGATCTTCGCGATCAGCTGGGCGATCGACGCGGCGGCGGAGGTGACATCGGTGAGCTGGGCCTCGAGCGTGGCCAGCCGTTCGGCCAGCGCCTCGCACTCCGCGAGCGCTTCGAGGTTCACCGAGGTCATCGCCGCGAGCTTTCGTCGCAGTTCCTCGATGCGGGTGTCGAGTTCCGCGCGGTCATCCGGCACCGGTTCGGGGTCCTCGTCCGCCGTCGCCGCTGCCGCGGGCCCAGGGGCGTCGATGTCGATGTCGTACTCGTCGCGGATGCGCTCGACGACGCGTGCCCGCTGATGGCCGGCCTCGCCCGCCTCGAGTTCGAGGGCGTGGACGCGGCCCGCCAGGCCGGTGGCGGCGGTCCGGGCGTCGTCCATCGCGGCCGTGGCTTCCCGGCGCGCCTCCTCGAGCCCGGCGGCCTCGTCGGCGAGCCCCCGCAGAAGCGTGGCGGCGCGCTCGGCCGCCGCGGCCGCCTCGGCACGCGCCGAGGTGGTGGCGAGGATCTCGAGGTCGTGTCCGAGCGATCGGGATCGCGCCTCGGCGAGCATCGTGCGGGCAGACCTCGCCTCGGCGTCGCGGGCGCGACGGGCGGCGAGGGCCGCCGAGGCGTTCTCGCGAAACCTCGCAAGCTTTTCGGCGGTGGTGGCCCGTTCCACCGCGAGACGATGAAGTTCGTCGACGGCCGCTCCGTGGCTGCGGTCGATGGCCTCGACCCGAGTGCGACAGGCTTCGATATGGGCGACCGCGTCGGCGAGTGCCGCTTCAGCTTCATGGAGAGCGTCTCGGGCCTCGGCGGCGGCCGCTCCGGTGGCGGCGACCCGCTGGTCGGCCGCCCTCGCGGCTCGGTCCGCGGCGGCGACCGCGTCGTCGGCGGCCCGTTGATCACGGATGACTCGGGCCAACTCCGCCCGGGCCGAGGCGATCGTCTCCGCCGCCTGCTGACGGCGGGCGGTGGCATCGGAGAGTTCGTCCTCGCGCGCGGTGACCACGGCCTCGAGTTCGGTGATCGCCGTCTGGGCGGCGACCACGTCGCGCTCGAGTTCGGCGTGACGGGCGTCGAGGCCGCGGAGCTCGGTGCGACGCGCGACCAGACCGGTGGGCGCCACGGCCCCTCCGATCGTGAGGCTTCCTGTGGCGGCCAGCGCGATCCCGTCACGCGTGAGGAAGAGCGTGTCGGACGGGGCGGATGCGACGAGGGGGAGCGCGTGCTCGACGCCCTCGACGATCCACACGCGGCCCAGCAGGCTCCGCACGAGGGCCGTGTCCTCGGCTGACCGCGGCATGGTCTCGTCGGCCAGCAGGAGACGGTCGAGCCGGCCGACGATGCCGGGAGCGTCGGGCTCGAAGGGGTCGGGCTCACGGAGGCTCGACGCGGCCAGGAGGCCGATCGTGCCGCCGGTCGCGAGGGTTCGCGCCGCGTCCGGAGTCGTGGACCAGGCCGTGTGCCACCCGACCGCTGCGTCGAGCGAGCCCACCACCAGGCTCTGCCCGAGCGAGCCCAGTGCGATGTCGACGAGCGGCGCCCACTCCGCGCAGGTGACGAGCCGATCGGCGAGCACGCCGAGAAAGCCCGGGAGCGATGCGGCCGCGCCGTCGGCAAGCAGCGTCTTCGCCGCCTCCGACACGCCCTCCTGCCGCGCGACCAGGTCGCGAAGCATGCCCAGCCGCTCTCGGCACGCCTCGCGTGCGGCCCGTCGTTCGCCAAGCTCGCCCCAGGCGGCCTGCAGCGCCGCGACGGCGGCGCGCTTCACCGTTCCGAGCGACTCCACGTCGTTGCTGGCGGCGGAGAGCCGCGTCTGGAGCTGGGCGAGATGCCCCTCGCAGGCGGCCCTTGCCTCCCCGACACCGCCGAGGCGATCGCGCGCGGCCGCGGCGGCCTCGCGGGCTGCCGCCGCCACTGATTCCGCGTCGGCGCTCCGGGTGGCCGCGCGGTCGTGATCGGCCTCCGCTCGCACACGCCGCTGCCGTGCGCCGTCGAGTGCGGCGGTTGCATGGTCGAGCGCGGCGCGGGCCGTGGCATCGTCGTCGAGGGATCCTGCGGCGGCCCGCTCGCATACGGCGAGCCGCGCTTCGATCACCGCGAGCGTTTCGGTCATCCTGGCGGCCTGATCGTCGGCCTCGGCCTGCGCCCGCGCAGCGGCTCGGGCGTCGTTGATCGCGCCGGCGAGCGCCGCCTCGGCCCGAGCCTCACCCGATGCGAACTCCCCTCGGCGGCCCCGCTGCAGGGCTTCCGTCGCATCGGCGGCCGCGGCTCGCTCGATGGCGGCCGCCGCGGCATCACGGGCGGCGTCGAGCCGAGGTGCGAGTGATTCGATGCGTGTCCCGATCAGCGCCGCCTGCGCCGCGGCGCCGGTGGAGCGGGCCTCGTTTGCCTCGGCATCGGCCCGGGCTGCGGCGAGGGCCTCCTGCACATGCGTGATGGTGGCGTCGATGGCGGCGAGATCGCGGGCGGCTGCCGCGAGTCGAAACCGGCGAAGCCGCGCCTGCATCGTCTTCCAGCGTCGGGCCCGGGCGGCCTGATGACGCACCGTCTCGAGCCGGGCTCCGACTTCGCCGACGATGTCCGCGAGCCGCTGGCGGTTCTGCTCCGACCGTTCGAGGCGGCGGAGGGCCTCCGCCCGTCGGGTGCGGAATCGGGTGATGCCCGCCGCCTCCTCGAAGACCGCACGCCGGTCGCGGCCCGACGCGACGAGGAGCGCATCGACGCGCCCCTGTTCGATCACGCTGTAGGCCTCGGTGGCGGCGCCGGTGCCGGAGAACAACTCGCGGATGTCGCGAAGCCGCGACGGCTCTCCGTTGACGAGGTACTCGCTCTCGCCGTTGCGGTACACGCGCCGCGAGATCCGCACCTCGTCGGACTCGACGGGCAGCTGCCGGGCCGTGTTGTCGAAGAACAACGACACCTCGGCCATGTTCAGCGGCTTGCGGGCCGCGGAGCCGGCGAAGATGACGTCGGTCATCTCCTTGCCGCGCAGACTGCGCACCGACTGCTCGCCGAGCACCCACTTGATGGCGTCGACGACGTTCGACTTGCCCGAGCCGTTGGGGCCCACCACCACGGTGATGCCTTCCGGGAACTCGAACCGCGTGCGGTCGGCGAAACTCTTGAAACCGAACAGTTCGAGCGCGGTGAGCCGCGTCATGACGCCTCGTCGGCGCCGCGTTCCCCGTCGTCCGCGCGCCCGTCGTCTGCGGCGTCCTTGGGGATGTCGCGGCCGCGTGCTGACGCCTCCTCGTGGATCGTCGGACGTCCGTCGAGCTCGTCGGGCAGCGCGTCGAAGGCGAGTCGGCTGGTGATGGCCCGCGAGGCGCTGGCCTGCTGGAGGAACTGGACCGCGTCGGGATAGGTGCCGCCGAGTTCGATGATCGTTCGCACGATGGCGTCGGCGCTTGCGGTCACCTCCGCCTGCTGGTCGGACTGCCCGGGCACGAAGCGGCTGACGGTGGCGCTGTCCCCCTCGACCACGACCACGATGGACGATCCGGCCTCGGCCCGCAGGCCGTCGGCGACGTCGTGCTCCGTGCCGAAGAACACGATCTCGGGCCGCAGGCTGCGGGTGACGTGCACGAGCGGCGGCCCGTCGACGTCGACGACGTGCAGCGAGCAGACGTCGCCCAGCCGATCGCCCCGCACCAGCGGAAGATCGGGATCCATGCGCCACAGGGCCCGGAACGCCCCGTAGCGCGTCTCGGCGCTGCGGGTGGAGAGCAGCGACTGAAGCGCATCGACTCCATTGGCGTCGTCGAGCACGGTGAGCGCGGCGAGCGCCGCCGCCCGGGTGCTCCGCAGGCTGACGGCAGCCTCGGCCAGGTGCGACGCTGCGATCGACTCACCGAGGTAGGCGAGCGATTCCGCGGCGGCGAATCGGATCTCGGGATCCTTCGAGGCGAGCGCCTCGCGCAGGGACGGGATCGCCTCCTTGCCGATGGCTTCGAGCCGAAGCGCGGCGGCCGGTGCGGTGACGGGATCGGTGAGCTGTCTCGCGAGCAGCTGCATCCGCGCGTGCCGGCCCCCCGGTGGCTCGATGACGGCGACGCTCTGAACGACACGGACGTAGCGGGCGAGGTTGTGCCGGTAGGTGGGAGGCACCTCCAGTTCGATGTAGCGGTCGGTCTGGGGATTCGCGACGCCGCGCTTGACGCCCTTGATCACGGCGTGGAAGCGACGGTTGATCCAGTCGCCCAGCCGCTTCGACATGGCGAACGACCGATGCTCCGCCGAGAGGATGAGGCCGAGGGGGCGGTCGGTGAGCGCCACGCCCCCCCCGGGCACGCGGGCGCGGATCTTGGACTTCGAGTCGAGCGTGCCTCCCGCGACCGGATCGACGAGCAGCGGGCCCTCGGCCACCCCCAGCTCGTGGCCGTCGCGGATGGTGTTGCCGATCACCGCCATCTCCGCCAGCCGTGTCTCCATCAGCCAGCCGCCGGCGAGGCTCGTGGTGTCGTTGTCGGCGGGAACCTCGACGAAGATGTCGAAGCGGTCGCCCTTTCGGACGCCGGGGGGAAGGTAGCCGTGGACCCACGCGAGCGACGTGGACCGCGACGCGAGCAGGGCGTTGGGCTCGATCACGCCGCGCGACTGCATGTCCGCGAGGAGCGTCTGCCGCTGCGGGCCGGGCGGCGGATCGCTGCCCGTGTCGGCCAGGCCGGTCACGAGGGCCGGCCGCTCGATGCGCTTCGAGTTGAGCCCCCATGCCGCCGCATAGTCGCCGACGTACTTCGTGTCGTTTTCGAGTTGGGCGAGCGCCTCGATCTCAGGGCTCTGGCTGCGGATCGCCGGCCCGGCACAGCCCACGCATGCCAGCCCGAGCACGAAGAGGCCGACGAGCGGCCGCGTGTGGCAGTGTCGCACAGGTGCACCGGCGTCGTCGCGCATGGGTTGTGGGTGATCCGGAGGCGGCTCGGACGGGCGTCGCGATATCCCGAGAAACCGGGGCGGGAACGTAGGCCGTCGCGGCGGCGCGGGTCAAGGGTGCTTTGGCCCGGTGTTCCTCGCGTCGGCGCCGATGCATGACCGCGATTGCCGCCTGCGGACGCCGCTGCTACCGTCCGCCTCCCGGCCGGGGGTCCCGTCAACGGCGGACCGGCCAAGGACTCAGATGGAGTGACGCATCGTGACGGCGACTTCCAACAACGGGCTCGGCATCCACGTCCGCTGGATGATCTGTCGCGACATGGCCGAGGTATCCACGATCGAGCACGAGGCCTTCGAGTTCCCGTGGTCGGAGGAGGACTTCACCCGCTGCCTCCGCCAGCGGAACTGCATCGGCATGGTCGCCGAACTCGCCGACTCCGTCGTGGCCTTCATGATCTACGAGCTGCACCGCTCCCGGCTCCACGTGCTCAACTTCGCCGTGCTGCGGTCGCATCGCCGGCTCGGCATCGGCACGCAGATGATGGAGAAGCTCATCGGCAAGCTCACGCCCGACCGCCGTGGACGGATCCAGCTCGAAGTCCGCGAGACGAACCTCGCGGCCCAACTCTTCTTCCGGTCGCTCGGGTTCCGCGCCACGACGGTCCTCAAGGACTTCTATCAGGACTCGACCGAGGACGCGTATCTCATGCAGTACGCGCTCGATGCCGGCGACGACGCGGCAGCCTTGCGGAAGGCCGGCTGACCGAGGCCGTGGAGAGCCGGCGCACCGCACCGACCCGCGTGCGGAGGATGGCCAGCGAGCGCGCGGGCGTATCGCCACGGGCGAACACCGTGACGAGCGGCGCGCCCGGCGGCAGCCGTTGACCGCCCCTCGGCAGGTCGGCGATCGCGGCGGCGCCGTCCGAATCCGCCCAGGTGCGACCGGTGGCGGCGACGCGCGCGGCGGAGGGAGTGATCGTGCGATGGCCGCGGGGTGCGAACACGATCGCCTTCGACCAGATGCCCGGAATCGCTGGGCTTGGAGTCCGGACGTCGCCGAATCCGCAGGCCGCGAGATGGAGCGAGGCGATCGACGTCCCGGTGGCGCGCTCGTAGAGCTCCATCGACGCGGTCGGGCGTGGGTTGACCTCGAGCACGTGCACGTGCCCGCGCGGGTCGATGATGGTGTCGACGCCGAACAGTCCGGTGAGCCTGAACGCAGCGGCGAGCGCCTCGCCGATGCGATCGAACTGGCGACGAACGCGATCTCGTACGTCGTCGAGCGGCGCGTCGACCGAGCCGCAGTAGGCGAAGCCGCGGGCACCGCACCAGGCACGACCGGTGAGTGGACGGCTCACCGCGAGCAGTCGGCAGCCGGTGGGGCCAGCCACGAATCCCGCGGAGAACGGCGCGCCGACGACGAACCGCTGCCACACGAAGGGGCCCGATCCACCGGCAAGCGTGCGACCAAACCAGCGGCGGATGCCCCGACCGCCGGCGGAGGCCATCGGCTTCACGAGAAACGATCCGTCGGTGGGCACGGATGACGGCTCGGTTGCGTGCCGCGGCGAGCGCAGCCCCGCGGCGCGGATCACCTCGCCGAGCCGTGCGTGATCGCGGACGGCTCGCACCGTCGCGCCATCGTTGCCCGCGAGCGGTCGCGTCGCGGCGATGGCGTCGATGGTGTCGGGGTGATTCTCGAGCGCCCCGGTGTAGAGCCATGGCCCTGGCGGGAAGCTGGCGACGGCCGCCGGAAGTCCGTGGGGATAGCCCGGGGGAGCCTCTCCGCCGACCCGCACGACCGCCGTCGCCGCGCGCCGCAGGTCGAGGTCCGCGAACAGGTCGGCGGCATGCGCCGACCAACCCGCCCGTGCCGCCGACTCGGCGATCGCCCGCACGCTGGCCCCGACCATGACGACGACGCGGTGCCGGTCGTCAGTCACCTCGCGAGGCTCCGCCCCCGCCTGCCGCATGGCGCCCGCTCCTTGTTGGGACCGGACCTCATGGTATCCTTTCGGCCCGTTTCAGGGTTTCGCGTTCGCATCATTTCAGGGAGAAGTCGTCCATGTCGATGTTCATTGGTGAGGCGTTGAGCGGTGATGGCAACGAGATTGCCCACATCGATCTTCTGATCGGCAGCAAGGATGGTCCCGTGGGCGTGGCGTTCGCGAACGCGCTGGCTCGGCAGAGCGAGGGTCATTCGAACCTGCTCGCCGTGCTCACTCCCAACCTCGCGGTCAAGCCGGCCACCGTCATGATCACCAAGGTCACGATCAAGGGTGCCAAGCAGGCCGTGCAGATGTTCGGTCCAGCCCAGGCCGCCGTGGCCAAGGCCGTCGCCGACAGCGTTGCCGCCGGCGTGATCCCGAAGAGCGAGGCCGAGAACCTCGTGATCGTGTGCGGCGTCTTCATTCACTGGCTCGCCGCCGACGACAAGAAGATCTACGAATACAACTACAAGGCGACGATGGACGCGATCTCGAACGCGATGAAGGGCAAGCCCACCGCCGACGAGATGATCGCGGGCAAGGATCAGGCCGCGCACCCGTTCCGCGGGTTCTGAGTTGATGGCTGCCGGGCCATCCGTGGCCCCGCCAGCCTGATGCCGGCCCAGGGGAACGCCGATGGTTCCCCTGGCCGGCATCGCGGCATCGTGGCGCCCGGTTCAAGGATCACGGGAGCGGGACCATCCCTGGCCACCGAACCTCGCGCAGACGGAGGGCTGGGCGGGTGCGTCCTCGACTGCGGGTGGCCGGACCGAGACCTGACGGGTGAATCGCGTGGCCGCCGGTCCGGGGTGTGTTTGTTTCCCGAGGTGACCGCCGATGGCGAAGAAGGTGCTCATTCAGCTCGACTGCGATCCGCAGCCGAGCACGTTCGACGCGATCGTGGCAGTTGATGCGGGCGCGGACGTCCTGCTCCGGCACGGTGGCGTGACGGTGGAGAATGTCGTGCCGCTCGTGCACGGCGCGATCTTCACCCGCGGCGCCGGCGACCTCGCGTCCACCGCGATCTTCATCGGTGGCTCCGACGTGACGGCGGCGGAGGCCGTGGCGGCGCGGGTCCGTGAGACGTTCTTTGGTCCGGTCCGGGTTGGGGTGCTGGTCGATCCGTCCGGCGCGAACACCACCGCAGCGGCGGCGGTCGTCGCCGTCGGACGCCATGTGACGCTCGACGCTGGCGACGCCCCGCCCGCGCGCGTCGTGGTCCTCGGCGGCACGGGTCCGGTCGGTCAGCGCGCCGTCAGGCTCCTGGTCCGCGCCGGCGCCCACGTGGTGGTGGTGTCCCGATCCCGGTCGCGCGCCGAGGATGTGGCGCGGCGCGTCGTCGCCGAGACCGGCGTGCCCGCATCGCGGCTCGAGGCTCTGGAGCATCACGGGAGTTGTTCCGCGGGTTCCGCGATCATGAACGTGCTGGCGACCGCGAAGGCGGTGATCGCCGCCGGGGCCGCCGGAGCCACCCTGCTCGATGCGGACGGGCGTGCCGCGGCGGCGTCCGCACGCGTCCTCATCGACCTCAACGCAGTGCCCCCGGCCGGCATCGTCGGTGTTTCGGCGGGTGACAAGGCTCGGCCCGACGGCGAGGCGTTCGTGTACGGGGCACTCGGCGTGGGTGGCACGAAGATGAAGATCCACAAGGCGGCGATCACGCACGTCTTCTCGACGTCCAGCGCCTTCCTCGATGCCGAGGATCTGCTCACGATCGGCGTGGCCCTCGAATCGACGCGTTGAGCGTCGGAGCGGGCGGCGCGTTCGCCGACGGCGGCTCAGCGGCGGCGCGCAGGCATCCCGAACGCCACCACGAGGATGATCAGCACCGCGGCGCCGACGAGCAGCAGGAGGATGTTGCGGCGGGCGCGCCGGATGCGGCGTTCCTCCTCCGTGAGACGGCGAAGTTCGATCGCGGCTTCGCCTCGGCCGACGATCTTCACCGGCTCCTGGAACGCGACATCCGTCGATGACACCGCAAGAGGCACGGCCTCGGTTTCGCGCGGCAGGCTTTCCGCACCGACCGAGTCGACGTCGATCGGAGCGGGACCTTCGGCATCGGTGGCGATCGTGAGCGTCACGTCGGCCGCGATCGGTGTGGGCAGCCCCGTGCCGACGAGTTCCGGCACCTCGGTGACCGTCGGGAGGTGCACGAGCACGGGCAGTTCCGTTGCGGGCTCGGGGGACGCCGCCTCCAGCGGGGCGGCGGAGCCGGTGGGGGTCGGCTCGGCGGGCACGGGCACGGGGGCCTGCGCTTCGGGCGCCGTCGCGACGTCGTGAACCTCCGTGGGGCGAGGTGCCTCGATGGGAGGTACGTCGAGGCTTGGTGACACCGCCGCCGTGGCAGCCGGCGTCTCAGCGGGCGCGTCGTGATCAGCCGTCGGGGCCTCCGCTGGAACGATCGACGGCCGGTGCGCGGATGCCGGCGGGGTCGGCGCGGGTTCCGGCACCGGAGCAGGCGCGGCCAACGGTGCGGCTTCGTGAACCGCGGCAGGGGCGACCACCGACGCCGGCGTCGCGATCGGCGGCGAGGCCGGAATCGCCGTGGCAGCGGAGACCAGCGGCGATGGCGTCGCGGTCCGGAACGCCGGTTCGACCGCCGGGTGGCTGGCCGCCTCCCGCGAGGTGACATCCGGCCGGATCGGCGCGGCGGCTGACGGCGTCGGGACACCCTCCCGCGCCGGCTGCCGCATCACGACGGCGAGCCGGGGCGGTGGCACCACGAATGGCGAGGCGCACAGCGGGCAGCATGCGGGTTCGCCGGCCATCTTCGCGACCGCCGCGACGTGCCCGAGACACGATGGGCAGGCGATCACGAACAGGGCTTCGGGGCGGATGTCGGCGTGCGGGGAGTGGTCGTTCATGGCTTCCTGCCAGGGGGGGCGGGGCGGTCTTCGCTCCCGACCTGCTTCAAGTGTCGGGCCGCGAGACGGTCGATCAAGCCGGGCAGGAATCGGGCGGCGAATGCGAACCCCTTGGCCTGCCACCCCGGCGTGATTTCCGCCCGGCGTCGCTCCATTCCATCGACGATCGCCGCCGCGGCCCGTTCCGCCGGCATCCTCCTTCCGCGCGACCACGGCGGGCGCTCGCCCGCCGCCAGCGCCTCCCAGAACTCCGACACCGTCGGGCCGAGGTTCACGTGGAGCACGTCGATCCCGTCGCAGGCCAGCTCCGTTCGGAGCGTGCCGGCCAGGGAACGCAGGGCGGCTTTCGCGGCGCAGTACTCGCCGTGGAGCGGGAGCGGGTGGAGTCCGAGAATCGAGCCCACGAACACGATGGCTGGATCATGGCCCGCCACCAGGAGCGGGAGACTCGATCGCACGAGTTCGGCGGGCGCCACGAAGTCGAGGTCGACAATGTCCGCGAAGACCTTCGGCGCCGCGGTGCGGAACGGACCGATCGCCCCGCCACCGGCCGCGGCCACGATGGAGTCGAGCCCTCCGAGGCGGTCGGCGGCGGTCGCCACGAGTCGCGAGCGGAAGGCCGCGTCGCGGATGTCGCCGGGCTCATGGAGGATCTCCGTGCCGGCGCTGGCGCGTGCGAGGTCGCGGAGCCGGTCGGAGCGGCGAGCCGTCGCGAGCACATGGGCGCCGCGGCGCGAGAGTTCGATCGCCACGGCCCGCCCGACGCCCGATGACGCTCCCGTCACGATGATGCGCAGCCCGGCGATCCGCCGGCGACCTCGCCGCCACGGCACCGGCGAACTGGTGGCAACGCTCATCCCGGCGGCGATCCTGCGGCGGGGGCGGCATCGGCCGTGGCTTCCGCAGGATGGGAGTGCGGATGCACGATCGCACCGTCCTCCCCAATGCGCCCGACGAGCGCTGCGGGAATGCGGCAGTGCACCACCACCCGGTCGGCGGTGAATCGCCGGGAGAGCACCTCGCCGTGCCGGCCGAGCCAGGCGAGGAGCCGACCGTTGCCCGGGTCGGTTTCGACATCGACGTCGCGAAAGCCGCGGCCGAGGCAGTCGCTGGCGGCTCGCGCCAGCGCCGCGAGGCCGCCGCCGGTCCGTGCCGAGATCGGCAGGGCGTAGGGATACCGCGAGAGAAGCCGGTCGCGGACCGCGCGGTCGTCGATCGCGTCGATCTTGTTGAGCACCAGGAGCGCATCCTTCTCCTCCACGCCCAGTTCCGCGAGCACGCCACGGACGGCGGCGATCTGCGCATCGACGAGTGGGCTCGACGCATCGGCCACGTGGATCAGCAGGTCGGCCTGCCGAGTCTCCTCGAGCGTGGCCTTGAAGCTCGCGATCAGGCGGTGGGGCAGGTCACGAATGAAGCCCACCGTGTCGCTGAGGAGCACCGGCCCCCAGCCGGGGAGCCGCCAGCGGCGCGTGCGGGTGTCGAGCGTCGCGAAGAGTTTGTCCTCGGCGAGCTCGTCGGCGCCCGTGAGTGCGTTGAGCAGCGTGCTCTTGCCGGCGTTGGTGTAGCCGACGAGGGACACCGTCATGTGGCCGTGCCTCGCCGCCACCTGCCGCTCGCGGCGGGCGTGGATCTCTCCGAGTTCCGTCTTGAGGTCGTGGATCCGCTTCTCGACGAGTCGGCGATCGACCTCGAGCTGCTTCTCACCCGGACCGCGCATGCCGATGCCCATCTTGAGCCGCGAGAGATGCGTCCACATTCGCTTCAGTCGCGGCAGCGAATACTCGAGTTGAGCGAGTTCCACCGCGAGGCGGGCCTCGTACGTGCGGGCCCGGGCGGCGAAGATGTCGAGGATCACCTCGGATCGGTCGAGCACCTTCACCTCGAGGGCCTGCTCGAGATTGCGGGTCTGTGCGGGGGACAGGTCGTTGTCGAAGATCACGACGTCGGCGTCGTGATGGGCCACGAGGCCGCGGAGTTCCTCCACCTTACCTTTGCCGAGGTAGGTGGTCTGGTCGGGCCGCTCCCGCCGTTGCGTGAGCTCGGCCGCCACGTGGGCGCCGGCGGTGGCTGCGAGGCCGCCGAGTTCGTCGAGCGGGTGCTCAGGATCGACCGGCGGCTCGAGGAACACGCCGACGAGCACCGCCCGCTCGCTCTGCACTCCCTTGCGATCGCGATCCTTCATTCATCCTCCACGCGGGGCTCGTCGCCCGCCAGTTGTCGGCAGCTCTCCCAACGGCGCGTGTCGAGGAGACCGTCCGCGACGGCATCCTTGACGGCGCAGCCGGCCTCGTGGTCGTGCGTGCAGTCGGGGAAGCGGCAAAGGTTCGCGATCGGCCGCAGGTCGCGGAAGGCGCTGGGCACCTCGGCCGGCACGAGTTGCCACGGCTGGAACTGCCGCACCCCCGGCGTGTCCACGAACAAGCCCCCGAGGCGATGTGGCACGAGCCGTGCGGTGGTCGTGGTGTGCCGTCCCTTCTGGTTGTCGCGGCTCACCTCCGCGACGGCCAGCGCGAGTCCCGGATCGAGGGCGTTGAGCAGCGACGACTTGCCGACGCCGCTCTGGCCGACGACGGCGGTGACCCGTCCCGGCAGCTCGGCCGCCAGCCGCCCGATGCCCAGGCCCGTCACGGTGGAGCAGAGGATCACGGGGTAGCCCATGCGCGCGAAGACGCCGGCGAGCGGCACCATCGCGGCGGGGCCGACGAGATCGACCTTGTTGATGCACACGAGCGGACGGATGCCGGCGGCCTCGGACGCCACGACGAGGCGGTCGATGAGCCCGGGCTTGATCGTGGGCATGGCGGCGCTGGCCACGATCACCATCTGATCGACATTGGCGACGATCACGTGCCGGCGGCCGCGGCTGTCTCGGGCGAGCGACGTCCGCCGCGGCTCGACCGTCTGGATCACGTCGCCGGCTCCGACGCGGACCACGTCACCGGCCGCGAGCGGATGCCGCTGGTCGGTCGCGATCGTGCGCAGGATCCGCCGCAGCGTGCAGCGCACCTGGCGACCGTCCTCGGCTCGGACGAGGCTTTCGAGTCCATTGACGTGGAGCACCTGACCGCACCACGCGGTTTCCTCCGCCGGGCCCACGGACGGCCTCGCTCCCGCAGCGGACGCGTCGGCGGCGACGACGGTGCGCTTCCGCGTGAGGTCGCCCTTTCCGGAGAGCCGCTCCGATGCCACGTAATCCGACGTCGCTTCCAGATCGCCATCCACGGCTCGCGTCAGATCGCCGGTGCGCCGGCGCGTCGAGCGATTCTTTCGAAACTCGACGCGGAACGTGCGGCGTTTGGCCATGCCGAGCTTGGTCAGGTCGCGGGACGACGGGGCTTGGGTTGCGGCGCGGAGCGTCGGTGCTCGAGCCCGGCCGCTTCGAGGAGAGAACGCGCGAAGGCCTTCGTGGAGCCCGCGGCATCATCGTTGGTCGCCGAGGCTCCGAGGCGCGCCGGTTCGTACGCGATCTCGTACTCGTGCTTGCCGATCGACAGGCGGTCGCCAGGCTTCAGTCGCTCCTGGGTGACCCGCGAGCCATTGACCTTGACCCCGTTGCTGCTGCGCAGGTCCTTGACGTGCCAGTAGCCATCGACCAGCGAGAGTTCGCAGTGGCTGCCGGAGACGTTGGGGAAGCGAAGCACGATGTCGGCGCTCTCTCGACGCCCGACGAGCAGGACTCTCTTGAGGAGAGGAATGGGGTCACCTCCGCCGAGCGGCAGGAGTTCTCCGAACATGGGCAGGTGCCTTCTGGACGGTGGGGAGGTGGGCGGCACGTCGCCGAAAGCAGCCTCAACCGATGAATCGAGCGTACGGCGACCGTAGGGCGCGGTCAAGGTTGCGGCGCGCGGTACACTCTCCCACGAAGCGACTGGAGCGGACCGGACGGCCGCCGGTCGCGGCGCGATCGTGGCTACGGCTGCGGTCCGTCCAGCGACGGGAGGAAAGTCCGGGCTCCGCAGGGCACGATGGTGGGTAACGCCCACCGGCCGCGAGGCCAGGGACAGTGCCACAGAAAGTAAACCGCCGGCGGCGACTCGTCGCCGTCGGTAAGGGTGAAACGGTGAGGTAAGAGCTCACCAGCAGGCCGGGTGACCGGTCTGGCTCGGCAAACCCCATCGGGAGCAAGGCCAAGCAGGAAGAAGTTCGCCCACAGCGCCTTGGCGCGGTGGGCGGCGCGAGGCGGCCCGCCTCGCACCCGCTTCCGGGTCGGCTGCTCGAGGCATCGGGCAACCGGTGCCCTAGAGAAATGGCCGTCATCCGTCGCCTCACGGCGGCGGTCACAGAACCCGGCTTACAGGTCCGCTCCAGTCCGCTTCGCACCGCGGTCGCCGGTGCCGGCGAGTTCCGGCTCATTCAGGTCGCCCGGGCTCCCCAGATCGCGTGCCTCCCGTTCGGCGAGCAGCTTCATGAGTTTCGAGATGCACAGCGTATTCACGCTGACCCGGAGTTGCTCGGCCTCGCTCTTGAGCGTCTCGTGGAGCGACCGCGGCATACGAACGGTGACCACCCGCTGGGCCTCGCGATGCGACTGGCGGTCCTGCTGGCGGGCCCGCAGGCTGTCGAGCATCTCGCGAATCCGGGCGTATTGGGGCGAGCACTCGAATCGCATCAGGGCATCGGTCTCCGAGAACGTGCGGCGGACGATGCCATCCACGCCGAGCACCTCGCGGAAGAACACGACCCACTCCGGGTCCATGGCATAGAGCCGCTCCGCTACCTGCAGGACCGCCGTGGCGGCGTGGGTGTCGGCTTGGGGGGGACGAACGGATTTGGAAAGCATGGATCGCTCCTTGCGGCGAAGCCCGGTGAGTCACCGCAGCGGCGGCTCGGCGACACCCGGGAAGGCGTTCTCGATCACGACGCCAAAACTCTTCGCGAATCGTCAAGCGACAGCACGAAGTGACTG
>Ga0233425_10004010_pt1 | contig 25544 bp, 29 predicted proteins | sample Watercolumn_Towu_2_FD_181712 | JGI IMG/M metagenome (GOLD analysis project Ga0233425, IMG submission 181712) | Freshwater microbial communities from Lake Towuti, South Sulawesi, Indonesia - Watercolumn_Towuti2014_140_MG | ecosystem: Environmental > Aquatic > Freshwater > Lake | place... | reverse complement strand
GTATGGTCAGAGGAAGCCCGGCCGCGACAAAATACGGCCGATCCAACCCAGTCAATCCCAGCCCCTGCAGCTCGTCCCTGATGCCGTCCGTAAAAACGGTCACGCGCATGGCGACGGTATAGACATCCAGCACGGACGATTCGGATATAAGCCGGTAATCCTGTATGAATCCTTCCGCATGGGAATAAATCCGCTCGTTGAGCAATGTGGATTTTTGTTCCGCCTCCCGCGGGGCAAGAAAGCGGTTTGCCGCCTGTACAACCGCTTTTAGCAGGGCATCCCGAATGGCCTCGGTTCTCGCACGGGCGAGGTCAAGACCGATGACCTGGGCGCTCCCCTCGACTTCCACGACCTGCGTCGTGATCGTCTCCGCGCACGAATCAACCCCGGGAATGCCGACCGCGGCCGCAAGAAAAAGCAAAATGAATAAAACCCTCATGCGTCCTTTTTCAGTTTTTCGATCTCCTCACGGATGACACGCTCGGCCACGCCGGGGATGAGTTCGCGGGAGATTTTTTCCGCGATCTCCGAAGCCCGCTTCATGATCTCGTCGCGTAATCCCGTATCGACCAACGCCATACGGGGCTTCTTCTCGACGACATCCATCAGATCGTATATCTTTTCACGGCCGGCCCTCGTCCTGGAAAATCCCTGGGCCTGAATAACGGAAAAGTCGCCCGGACCCAGGACATCCACCAGGTCGTAAATCCTGTCTTTCGGTTTGAGCACGCGCCCTTCGATCATCATAATCCCCTTCCTGTCATACCCGATCAAACTTTCCGTTTAGCGCCGCATCCGGACTTCTTACAAAGTCGTTTCCAGCTATCACAACTCCGCTGAAAGTTCAAGGAAATAGTAGGAGTCGGTATATCCGCCTCCGGGAAACGCCGGTTTCCCCCGCGATCCGGTCCGCCATATCCCGGAGGGAGAGCCCTTCTCCCCCCTCCCGTCGCGCCCGCCGGCAATAAACGAGGAGTTCCGCATCGGAATATTCGGGCGCCTTGCCGGAGCAGCCCGCCACGATCAGCGTCACTTCCCCCCTGATCCGCGCCTCGCCAAGTTCGGCGATCAGCCCGGCAGCGGTTCCTCGCAGAAACTCTTCGTACATCTTGGTCATCTCCCGCGCTACAACCACTTCTCTGTCGCCCAGAAGCACATCGATGTCGTGCAGCGCGGACAATAACCGGCGCGGCGATTCATGAAATACCAGGGTCTTTTCCTCCCCCTTGAGCGAGGCGAGCAGTGCCCTGCGACGGAGCGGTTTGGCCGGCAGAAAACCGAGAAAAACGAACCGATCCATCGGGAGGCCCGAGACGCTCAGGGCAGCTACCAGCGCCGATGCCCCCGGAACCGGCGCCACGCGAATGCCCTGAGAAATCGCCTCTCTCACGAGGACATAACCGGGATCGGAGATTCCGGGCGTTCCCGCATCGGAGACATAGGCGACATCCTCCCCCTTCTGCAGCTTCGCGAGGATCAGGCCGCTTTTCTTCGCTTCGTTCTGGTCATAGAGGCTTGTCAGAGGGGTCGGGATCTGATATTTGTCGATAAGAATGCCTGTCCGGCGCGTGTCTTCGGCCGCGATCAGACTAACCTCTTTCAGAACCCGGATCGCCCGGACCGTGATATCTTCGAGGTTGCCGATCGGTGTGGCGACAATATACAGCGTCCCCGACGGCCCCCGACCATCGATTTGGGGAGTCATGGCATAAGAATATCATAAAATGATTGACAGATAAAATCTTTATGTGATTTATAGCGGACGGATTGTATGACAGCGGCCGCGTAGAAGTCTAACCATCCCGAATTCTATGTTGGTGAACGGATGATGAAGCGGATTCTTGTGACCGGCGGCGCCGGCTTTCTCGGATCGCACCTCTGCGAACGGCTTCTTGTGGAGGGACAGGAGGTCCTGTGCCTCGACAACTTCTTTACCGGGAGCAAGGACAACATCCGCCACCTCCTGGGAAACCCGCGCTTCGAATGCATCCGCCACGACATCATCAACCCCATCTATCTGGAAGTCGATCAGATCTACAACCTGGCCTGTCCGGCCTCCCCCATCCATTACCAGTACAACCCCATCAAGACGATCAAGACCAGCGTCATGGGCGCGATCAACACCCTGGGGCTTGCCAAACGCGTGAAGGCGACGATCCTCCAGGCATCCACTTCCGAGGTGTACGGCGACCCGGAGGTCCACCCCCAAAAGGAGAATTACTGGGGCCGCGTCAATCCCATCGGGATCAGGAGTTGTTATGACGAGGGGAAGCGCGCCGCCGAGTGCCTGATGATGGACTACCAGCGCCAGAACCAGGTCGATGTAAAGATCGCCAGAATCTTCAATACCTATGGACCAAGAATGGCGATCTCCGACGGGCGTGTCGTCAGCAACTTCATCGTTCAGGCCCTCAGGGGGGAAGAGATCACCGTTTACGGCGAGGGGACGCAGACCCGTTCGTTCTGCTATGTCGATGACTTGATCGATGGCCTGATCCGGATGATGAACTCGGAGATGGGTTTCATCGGTCCCGTAAATATCGGCACCCCGGCGGAATTCACGATCCTTGAGCTGGCCGAGACGGTGATCCGGATGACGGGTTCCCCCTCAAGGATCGTCCATAAACCGCTCCCCCAGGATGATCCGGTCCAGCGGAAGCCGGATATCGCCCTGGCCAGGGAAAGGCTCGGCTGGGAGCCCCGGGTGCCGCTCGCGGAAGGGCTGGAAAAGACGATGGCCTATTTTCGAGCGGTGCTCTGAAAAGGGATTCATGAGGAAGCTATGACCTTCGAAAAGAGGATCCTCTGTATCGGGGCCGGCTACGTCGGCGGCCCGACCATGGCCATGATCGCCTTCAAATGCCCCCGCTGCCGGGTCACCGTGGTGGACATCAACGCCGAGCGCATCGCCGCCTGGAATTCCGACGACCTCCCCATCTACGAGCCGGGACTGGACAGGCTCATCGCGGCGACGCGCGGGCGAAATCTCTTTTTCAGCACGGACATCGAGGCGGGAATCCGGGAGAACGAGATCATCTTCGTCAGCGTGAACACCCCGACAAAAACCTTCGGCCTCGGGGCCGGGATGGCCGCCGATCTCCAGCACTGGGAAGAGACGGCCCGGAAGATCCTCGAGTGTTCGGAATCCTCAAAGATCGTCATCGAAAAGAGCACGCTGCCGGTGAAGACCGCGCTCGCCATGGAGAGGATCCTCAATTGCCGTGAGAACGGCATCCGTTTCGATATCCTCTCCAACCCCGAGTTTCTGGCCGAAGGAACGGCGATAAGCGACCTCGAAGAACCCGACAGGATCCTCATCGGCTCCCGCGAAACGAAAAGCGGTCTGAAGGCCCGGGAAACCCTGGCGAATATTTATGCCGAATGGGTGCCGCGGGAGAAGATCATCACCTCCAACATCTGGAGCAGCGAACTCTCCAAGCTCGTCGCCAACGCCTTCCTCGCCCAGCGGATCTCCTCGATCAACGCCATTTCCGCCCTCTGTGAAAAGGCCGAAGCGGACGTCACGGAGGTCGCCCACGCCGTCGGAATGGACGGCCGGATCGGACCCCGGTTTCTCAACGCCAGCATCGGCTTCGGGGGGTCCTGCTTTGCGAAAGACATCCTGAATCTCGTCTATCTCTGCCGGCATTACGGCCTCGATGAGGTCGCCGCTTACTGGGAGAGCGTGGTGCACATCAACCGCTACCAGCAGGAACGCTTCATCCGGAACATGCTCGGGGCGATGTTCAACACGCTGGCGGGAAAGAAGGTCTGCCTGTGGGGTTTTGCCTTCAAGGCGAACACGGGCGACACCCGCGAGAGTCCGGCGATATTCATCGCCCGGCGGCTCCTCGAGGAACACGCCCAGATCGTCGTCTCCGACCCGAAGGCGCTGAAAAACGCCCGCGCCGATCTCGCCGGAACGGAAGGGGCGATCGCTTTCGTCGAGGATCCCGCGCGCGCCGCGGAAGGCTGCCATGCCATTGCGATCCTTACCGAGTGGGACATCTACCGGGACCTCGACTTCCGGAAAATCTTCAAAAAAATGACAAAGCCGGCCTTCATCTTTGACGGCCGGAACGTCCTGGACCACAAGCTCTGCTTCTCCATCGGCTTCAACGTCTATCCGATCGGGAAACCGCCCCTGACCCACTTCTAAGGAAGCGAGATCTTTGCGCACCTCGGAAATCGTGATCCCTCTGCACACCGGACCGGGAGCGCATCTAACGTGAGAACCATAATGCGCAGCCGGGAAACTGGATCCCGGAAGCGCGCATTGTAGATTTTTCGGGGCCCCTGCCCCCGCAGCGGAGCGCCCGCAAAGACGACTGTCTGAGCGCGAAGCGCGAGTTTCGTCTTTGCAGCGAAGCGAGGAGGTTGCAGGGTCGAAAAATGTACAGCGCGAAGAGGGATTCGGTTTCCCGATTGCGCAACGCTATCGTAGTGATTGCTTATGCGAGTTCAAAAGCGTTCTTGATAAGTTCGATCACGGGTCCCTGGGGCAGCAGCTTCACCGCCACCACATCGAACCTGGCCCGACAGTGGCGCAGGTGATTTTCCGACAGGTAGTGAAGCGCGATTCTTGACATTTTCTGCTGCTTCTGGCGGCCGACGGCGAGCTGCGGGGTCCCGTACGCCTCGGAGCGCCGGCTCTTGACCTCGGCAAAAACCAGCGTTTCGCCCTCCCGGGCGATGATATCGATCTCGCCGAAGAAGCACCGGTAATTGCGCTCGACGATACGGTAGCCGGCCTCGACAAGATAGGCCGCCGCCAGTTCCTCCCCTCTTTTCCCCGTGCGTTTCCCCGTCAGCGACATGATCGGTTGATCTGAAAACCCTTTCACCCCCGCCCTAATTGTCCCCCCTCAAGGGGAAGGGAGCATGAACCTTTTACGGGAGTGTCAATGTTCCATTTTCCTTGGGGGCTCCGGTTTCGGAAACGCGGAAGGAACACCGGTGAACCTTGCAGCGGCCGTATTTCTGGATCGCCTCCAGGTGTTCCGGTGTGCCGTAGCCCTTATTCTTAAGGAAATTGTACTGCGGAAACTGCCGGTGGTACATCTCCATGATCCGATCGCGGGAAACCTTCGCCACGATGGACGCCGCCGCCACCGAGATGCTCCGTCCATCGCCGCCAACGATCGTTTCCTGCGGGACGGCAATCTGGATCCCGTTCAGTCCGTCGATGAGCAGATAGTCGGCGGGGGGAAACAGGTCGAGGACCGCTTCCTTCATCGCGATGAGCGTCGCCTGGAGGATGTTCACCCTGTCGATCACCTGCGACTCGACCACTCCGATACCGATCGCGACCGCGTCCCGCTCGATGAGCTCGAGCATGCTCTCCCTCTGTCTCGGGGAGAGCGTCTTGGAATCTTTTATGTGGGGATTTTCATATTCCGGCGGCAGGATGACGGCGGCGGCGATCACGGGACCGGCCAAAGGCCCCCGGCCCGCTTCATCTATCCCGGCGATGCGACGATAGCCCCTCCCGCGGGCTGCGCGTTCAAAACCGCCCATTTCCCGGGTTGCCTTCATACCCTCGCCCTCGCCCTCCCGTCCCCTGCGGCAATCGCTGCCGCGGGTCCGGACGAAAGGGATCCCTTAAGGCAGCCTGAAAAACGGATCCCGGAAGCGCGCATTGGACCGGGGGGTCGCGATCCTACTTTCCGACTTCCCTTCCCCTCGCTTCTTTGATCCGGGCTTGCTTGCCCCGCAGGCTGCGCAGATAATACAGTCGGGAGCGTCTGACTTTTCCGTGGGCGACGACCTCGATCCGATCGATGACAGGGGAATGGAGCGGAAAGGTTCTTTCCACACCGACCCCATAAGAGATCTTCCGGACGGTAAAATTGGACCGCACGTCCCCTTTTCTCCGGCGGATGACGACCCCTTCAAAGGCCTGGATCCGCTGCTTTTGACCTTCCACAATCCGGACAAAGACCTTGACGGTATCGCCCGTTTTAAAATCGGGGATATCTCCCCGCATCTGCTCCTTTTCCAGCATCTCCATCGCGTTCATAATGCCAAACTCCTTCTTTATCCGGTATCGGATATTTTTATTTTATCGCGGTTATTCCGAATCCAGCCAGTCCGTCTCCGCCTTTGTCAAAACCTTCCCCGCCAGGAGGTCGGGCCGTCTCTTTTTTGTCCGGAGCAGCGATTCCCTCCGGCGCCATATCTCGATTTCTCTGTGATTCCCCGAGAGGAGCACGTCGGGAACCTTCCAGCCCCGATACTCCGCGGGCCGCGTGTAGTGGGGATATTCGAGCAGCCCCATGGAAAAAGAGTCCGTCCCGGCGGAATCGCTGTTGCCCAGCACACCGGGAACCAGCCGGGAAACGGCGTCCACCACCACCATCGCCGACAGCTCGCCTCCCGTCACCACATAATCGCCGATCGAGATCTCGCGGTTGACCAAGTTCGACCGCACCCGCTCGTCCACCCCCTCGTAATGGCCGCAGATTAGGACAATCTGCGGATACCCGGCCAGCTCCTCCGCCGTTTTCTGGCGGAAGCGCTCGCCCTGCGGCGTTAACAGGATGACCGGTACGTTATCCGCCGCCATCGGGATAGCGCGGAGCGCCCGGTCGATCGGCTCCACTTTCATCACCATCCCGCCCCCGCCGCCGTAAGGGGCATCGTCGGTCATGCGGTGTTTGTCCGGGGCATGGCTGCGGATATCGTGCAGCTCGATCGCGATCACCCCTTTGTCCAGCGCCTTCTTCAGGAGGCTGCACCCGCAGGGGGATGCGAACATCTCGGGAAAAACGGTCAGGATATCGAAGCGGATCATGAGTTCATCAGTCCTTTCAGCAGCCGGACCACCATGATTCCGCGTTCCCTGTCGATCTTGAGGATGACGTCGCCGATGGCGGGCAGCAGGATCTCTTTTCCCATTCCCCGGCAGACATACACATCGTTGCTCCCCGTCGGAAAGACGGATTCGATCCGGCCCAGGGGGCGGCCCTCTTCCGTGACGACTTCGAGCCCAATGATCTCATGCCAGTAAAACTCGCCCTCGGGGAGTTTTTTCATCGCCGCGGAAGGCATCCAGACCGATGACCCCACGCGCTTTGCGGCCGCATCCTTATCCTCGATCCCCCCGAGCGTCAGTATGAAAGATTCCCTCCCCTTCTGCACGGCGCGCAGGGGAAACACCACGGCCTCCCGATTGTTGCGGCCTATGAACAGTTCGTGAAGTCCATCCAGGACATCCTGCGAGTCCAAATAGGACAACACCTTCAGGCGGCCTGCGAGGCCGTGCGGCCGGACGATCCTGCCTATTTCAAGGAGCTCCATCGGACATTATTCGATGATTTCTAAAACGGTTCGCTTGCGAATCTTTGTTGACGCCGCACTCAGGATGGTTCGCATCGCCTTGGCCGTTCTGCCCTGCTTGCCGATGACCTTTCCGAGGTCTTCCTTGGCAACCCTCAGTTCGATAACCGACGTCTGCTCCCCGATAATTTCGGAGACCGAGACCATGTCGGGTTTATCCACCAAAGCTTCAGCCATGTACTTGATCAACTCTTTCATCGCCGCAACCTCCAGAGCTTCAGAAATTAACTCTTGATCCCCTTCTTTGCAAGCAACTGAGATACCGTTAGCGTCGGTTTGGCGCCCTTCGCAAGCCACTCCCGGACGCGCCCCTCTTTCAGGGTCACCTCCGCGGGGTTTTTCCCGGGATTGTAATTTCCCAAAATTTCGAGGAATTTCCCATCTCTGGGGGCCTCGGAATCAGCCACCACCACCCGGTAGCTGGGTTTGCCCTTTGCGCCTGTGCGTGTCAGCCTTATTTTTACCGCCATCCCCTTTGCGATCACCTCCTGGTTTTGTTTTTTGACTTTTACGAGGTCTTCATTTTTTTGGTAACGAATAGCATAACATATCTTTTTGTGTATTAAAAGGGGAAATTACCCCTTCGCAGCGATTTGATCCCCCCCTTGGTCATCCGTTTCATCATCTTGCGCATCTCCTCGTAGTTCTTCAGCAGGCGATTGACGTCCTGGATGGTCGTGCCGCTGCCCCGGGCGATCCGCTTTCGCCGGCTGCCGTCGATAAGCAGATGGTTACGGCGCTCCTTGGCCGTCATGGAATCGATGATCGCCCCGATACGGACAAACTCTCGGTCATCCGGGGTCATCTCACCCAGGTTCTTAATCTTTTTCATCCCGGGAATCATCCCGAGGATGTCCTGGAGCGGTCCCATCTTCCTGATCTGGGTCAACTGATTCCGGAAATCGGCGAGTGTAAATTCGTTCTTCCGGATCTTCTGCTCCAGAAGCTTCGCATCCTTCGCATCGACCGTGGCCTGGACCTTCTCCACGAGGGTCAGGACATCGCCCATGCCGAGGATCCGCGAAGCCATGCGATCGGGATGGAAAACCTCGAGGGCGTCTATCTTCTCGCCGACGCCGACGAACTTGATGGGCTTGCCGATGACCGCCTTGAGCGACAACGCCGCGCCGCCGCGGGCATCGCCGTCCATCTTGGTCATAATCACGCCGTCGATCCCCAACAGTTCGTTGAAACGGCCCGCCGCGTTGACCGCATCCTGCCCCGTCATGGCATCGGCCACGAAGAGGATTTCGGAGGGGTTGATCAGCCGCTTGATTCTTTTGAGCTCCTCCATCATCTCCGCATCGATGGCCAGCCTGCCCGCGGTGTCGACGATGATCGCCTCGTAACCGTCGCGCCGGGCCTCCTCTACGGCCCGGACGCATATATCCACCGGATCCCGCAACGCGGCCGAATCGAAAACACCGGCGCCGATCTGCGCCCCGAGCACTTTCAACTGCTCCATGGCGGCGGGACGGTACACGTCGGCTGAAACCAGGGTGACCCTCTTGCCTTGAGCGGCCACAAGGCGCGCCAGCTTGACCGCCGTGGTCGTCTTGCCGCAACCCTGAAGGCCCGTCAGCATGATCGGCGCCGGGATGCGGCTGCCGAACTTCAGTTGGCTGCTCACGCCGCCCATCAATTCGATCAGGCGATCGTGGACGATCTTCACCACCTGCTGCCCGGGCGTGATGCTCTCCAGGATCTCCCGTCCCACCGCTCTTTGTCTGATATCGTCGATGAAATCGCGGACGACACGGAAATTCACATCGGCTTCGAGCAGGGCCATGCGGATCTCCTTCATGGCCGACTGGATATTCTCTTCGTCGAGACGCCCCCGCCCCTTGAGCTTCTTGAAGATCCCGTCCAGTTTTTCGCTCAGGCTCTCGAACATCTTCGCGATCCTTCGGTTAACAATTCCCTATCAGCTCTTGCCCGCCGGGCGAATCACGCATTTGATCCCGCGGAACTTGGCGACAATCCGCTCGGAGGCCTCGTTTGCCTCCTCGCGGCTTTCGAAACCGGCCACGATCACGCGATACCAACGCCCCTGTTCGGGGAAATCCTTCACCACCACATGGGGCGAAAACCCGAGCGCCGCGAACCGCTTTACCATCCGCTGGGCCTGTCGCTCTTCGCGGTAAGCGGCCACCTGGATCTCAAAACGGCCGGCGGCCGGTGGCGCCGTTTTCGCCTGCGGCGCCGGCGGCTGCGACGGCGGCGGACCCGTTCCTGCCGCGCCGGCCGGCCCCGCGACCGAGGTATTCTGCCGCTTCTGGCCCTCTTCCCCCGCGGTAGCCGGGGGCGCCGTTTGACCCGCGGCGGCCTCGGGAGGTGCGGCCGGCGTCTCTTTGCTTTGCGTTTTGGCCGGGGGGGCGGCCTGTCCGGCGGTCGCGTCGGGGGCCTTGCTCGACGTATCGCCGCCCCGGCTTCCGGGCGCCGCACCTTTCTTCTTCGCTCCTCCCAAGGTATCGTAGAAGGTCAGATTGAAGGTCTCTTCCTCGGCATCCCCGCCCTCCTTCTTCACCGCCTCCGGCGCCGCGGAGAGCAGACGGTCGCGGACCAGCCCCATCAACCCGAAGGCATACTGTTCCGGATAGGCCTCCATATGCTTGCCCACGACGACCCCGATCAGGAAGCCGCAAAAGAGCAGGGAGGACATCCCGATGATAAAGAGGATCAGCCCCGATTTACCCAGCCGAAGTTCGAACAAGCGCCTGTTTTTTAAAGCCATGGTTTCACACGCCGCCGTTACATCTTTTCGGGGGTGGAGACCCCCAACAGGGTCAGGGCGTTCTCCAGAACGGTCTTCACGGATTTGACCAGGAAGATCCTGGCCGCCGTCAAATCGCCGTCATCGGAAACGACTTTATTTTTGTTGTAATAGCTGTGAAAGATCGCCGCCAGGTCGTTCAAATAGAAAGTCAAACGGTGCGGCTCCAGCGTCCGGGCCGCCCCCTCGACCACCTCGGGGAAACGGGTGATCGTCTTGATGAGGTCGATCTCCTCCACCGCCTTGAGCAGTTCGAGGTTCACCTCGCCGTAAGGCCGCGCCACAAGGCCCCGTTCGGCCGCCATCCGCAGGATGCTTGAGATCCGGGCATAGGCGTACTGGACGTAGTAGACGGGGTTTTCGCTGGACTGCCGCTTGGCCAGTTCGAGATCGAAATCGAGGTGGCTGTCGGAACGCCGCATGAGGAAATTGTAGCGGGCGGCATCCTTTCCCACCTCGTCGACGACCTGGCGGAGGGTGTCGAACTCGCCGGAGCGCGTCGACATCGCCACGGGTTTGCCGTCCCGCAGGAGGTTCACGAGCTGGACCAGGATCACCTTCAGGGCCTCCTTCGGGTATCCCAGGGCCTGTACCGCCGCCGACATCCGGGGGATATACCCGTGGTGATCGGCGCCCCAGATGTCGATCACCGTATCGAACCCCCTGAGGAACTTGTTTCGGTGGTAGGCGATGTCGGCGGCAAAATAGGTGGGAGCCCCGTTCTGCCGGATGACGACCCGGTCCTTCTCGTCGCCGAAGGCGGTGGTTCGAAACCAGAGCGCCTCGCCTTCGCGGTAGACGAAGCCCTTTTCTTCGAGCGCCCTAAGGAGTATCCCCACGCCGTCCTCGCGGTACAGTTCGCGCTCGCTGAAATAGAGGTCGAAAACGACGCCAAAGCTCCGGAGGTCCTCCTTGATCCCCTCGAGAATCGCCCCCCCGGCGTAGGTGGTCAAAAGGGGGATCGCCGCTTCGGGATCCATATCGAGATAGCGCTCCCCCTCCGCCTTCAGCAGTTCGGCGGCCAGCTCCCGGATGTACTCCCCCCTGTAGCAGCCCTCGGGAAATTCCCCATCCCGGCCCAGGAGTTCCCGATAGCGCAAGAGAACCGATTTCCCCAGATTGTCCATCTGGTTTCCCGAGTCGTTGATATAGTATTCCCGAAAGACGTCGTAACCGACGGCCGCAAGGATGTTCGCCACCACGTCCCCCACCACGGCGCCCCGGGCATGGCCGATATGGAGCGGTCCCGTGGGATTGGCGCTGACGAACTCCACCTGGACGCGCCGGCCTTTCCCCAGGTCCGACGATCCGTATCGGCCGCCCCAATCCTCCACTGTTTTCAGAAGCGAGGACCAGCGCTCCTCCCGGATGAAGAAATTGATGAATCCAGGGCCGGCGATCTCCACCTTCTCGAGAATCCGCCCCGGATCATCGATCCGCTCCAATAGAATCCCGGCGATCTCGCGGGGATTCTTTCTGACCGGCTTGGCGAGGACCATCGCCGCGTTGGAGGCGTAATCGCCGTGGCCGGCATCCTTTGTCCAGTCCACCTCGATCGGGGAAAAGGCCCCGGCGGGGAGAAGGCCATCGTTGACGGCCGAGCGAATCGCATTTTCCAGGAGCGCGGTAACCACCTGTTTCATGAATGACTATTCCTCAATACGAAAAAAAGTTGGCCCCTGGGCCAACCCGTCGCCTTATCAGATCTCTAAACCCGTTCTGCCGTTACAGAGCGGCGCATTCTCCATCGCGGGTCGCTCGAACCGCCGACAACCCGATTTTGACGACTTCGCAAACAATGCATCTTCCCCTCCCCTGGCGGGAGGGGCTTCCGCGCTTTCTACGAGGTCGTCATATTTCCCGGCACGCCCTTTCCGCCGCGTCGATGTCCTTATCCTTGATGGTAAGGTCGCGCGAATACTCGGTACAGCGGACGCAGCCCGATGCGTCGGTCACGATGCTGTACTGCTTCTGGCAGTTTTCCCGCCAGGCGCAGATTGCACAGTACTTCTTCTCCATCCCCAAAATCCTCACACCCCCACAGGCAGCCGTTTCCCCTTGCGGTATGTGAGTCACCCTATCTTCATACCGACTTGAAGTCAAGAAAATTGAGAAGAAAACGAGGATGGCGGTTGACCCTCAGAAGAATTGTTTCCACGATTTTTTTACAAACTGATTCACCCCCGTGGGGAGGCTTGTCGCGCTGTCTTGATAGGTCAGGTTTGTATTACCGCCGTTGGCCGCGTCGTATGTCGGATTCCCCAGGGCGGCAAGAATATTGTTCGAAGCATCCCGCGTCTTGGCGATCACTACGGCCCCTTGAACATCGCCGCTGTTCCCTCCAACCCTACGCAGCGTCCCCTGTCCGAGGCATATAATGACGCCGTTGTACTGGGCGGCGTTCGAGATGGTGAGTTCTCCGGTCACAACCAGCACCCCCGCGCCGCTGACGCCGCTGAAGGTCGCGTTTCCATTGACGACGACGATCTTTCGATTTGAGGTGGTTCCGAGCTGCTCCGCGGTGAGCGTGGTCGATCCTGTAACCACATGAGCCACCGACAGCAGCTCCCGGTACAGCCCCTCGATCCCTTCGACGGAGTTCAGGATGGGGTTGATCGTTGCCGCCACGTTGTCTATGCAGGGGGCAGTTGAGCATTCATAATTGGCCAGCCTGCCGATCGAGTTGAGATGATTGACAACGGTAGTCTGCGCGGCGTCCGAGGTAAGGGCAATCGCCAGTTTTGCCTCGCCGTGAACATCCGCGGAACTCGCGGTTGGCCCCTGAAAAGCCACGTTGGGCCCCGGGAGGGTGATCGCCCCGGGAAGAGGGGGCAGCACAATTTTTTTCACGATGACCTGAACGACCGCCAGGGAGTTGTTCGGACCGCGGCCGAAGGAGGTCAGGGTCACTCGGTAGTCGTTATCGGTCGTCGATGTGGCCGTTTCGACGGGCGAGACCCCGGAGAGCGATGCGGCGTTCGTCAGATAGACCCGGTACGTCCCTCCGCCAAACGAGGTTTCCGCGAGATAGGGAACGTCGTCGGTCACGAAGGCGCCGTCGGCAAAAAAATTGGCGATGCTTGCGCTGTCGGAAAGTTGGTTGTTGGCGCCCCTCCTCGCCGAGAGCAGCTCGGAGAGGGTGCCGCTTTCGGTCGGGAGTTTTGCCCTCGCCCGCTCGATCCCGGCCTCCGCGATATAGTAGGCCTGTGCGCCGGTCTTGTAATTGCTGTTGATCTTCATGTCCGTCGTGCTCGTCATGACGGCCGTCGTCCCCACCAGCGAAAGGACGGAAACCAGGAGGAGGCCCAAAACGAGGACCATCCCCTTTTCATCCCCGAGCAACTCGCGTGGGTGTCGTTTTACATTCATCCCATTTCCCTTCTGCCGTCAAAAGGCAAGGTTCTGCGGCCTGACGACGGAGGTCAACGAATAGGTCCTGTAACCGCCATTGGCCGAATAGGAAGGATCGGGCTTGGCCGTTCTTCCGGTGATCGTGATTCTGATCTGGCGTACATTCGCGGATGCGGCGGTCGCGTTGCCGGTGTTGTCAAGGTATTCGAAAGCGAAGGCCTCCACGTTCTCCACAAAGGGCTGGTCTCCGGCGCCGATGTTGCGGGTGATGCGTTTGTTCGTCGAGTCGAAGGCGTAGATGATGTTTTCCCGGCTGTTGGCGTCGATCGCCCCGTTGCCGTCCAGATCCGCCTGTATCTGATGCTGCGAGGCACTCACCGTCACCCCGATAAACGTATTGATGAAGGCGGGATCGTATCCCGCCATCCCGACCTCTCGCACCAGCATGTCCATCCCCGCCCTGACGCTCTGTTTCATCGCCACGATCTCTTCCTGATCGCCGAGCGCCTTGTTTTGAATGGTAAAGACGCCGTACATGGAGGCAAGCACCACCAGACCGACCGCCGTGGCGATTAGCAATTCAACGAGCGAAAACCCTTTAACTTTAGTCATTTGGCAATAATTGTTTCGAGGGTGATCGTACGGTTCTGCCCTTGCCAGGGCCAGGTGACGGTCACCGCAACCGTTTTCATGACCGCACTGCCGCAATCGATATTGTTGAAATTTTGATCCTTGCACGTGACGGTCCAGTTCCGCGAATAGATCGTCTGCTGTGTCTCGGGGCCGCCCGCCGCGATATCGACAAACCCCGTGTTGCGCAGCTCTTCGGTTTTATCCCTGGCGAGCGTCGTTGCCGTCGTCATCGTCGGGCTGAGCGAATTGGACTTGATGACGATCACCGTGGTCGATATGAGGCCCAGGAGCGCCATCACGAGGAGAAAAACGGCGACTGTGATTTCAAGCAGGGTAAAGCCGCGCTCATCCCTTGGTATATGTAAAGTTTTCATTGCATCGTTCCCCGGATCCGTTCCGGCGGCTACGGGCAAACATCGATCTTCACCCGGCCGGTCGATGCCGTCATGACACATTGCGTGGCGCCGGTCCGGGCGCTGGTCAGGGTGACGGTGACGTTCGTATTTCCGGTCATCGTCCCTCCCGAAGTAAAGGAAATCGGGCTCCCCGAGGGACTCAGGGTGACGTCGTAATAGTCGCTGCGGATATCCCTGGCGCTCTCGCCGGTGATCGTGTATCCGTAATTCGAGGTAAACGTCACGGCGACACCGATGTTCTGACTCACCGCCTTCTGCCGGGCCGCCAGCAGATCCGACATCACCATCCGGGCGGCGCCCTTGAGCCGCCGTCCCGCCATGAAGTCCAGGTAGTTCGGCGCGGCGATGGCCGAAACGATCCCCACAACGGCAACGATGACCGCCAGCTCCGGCAGCGAGAAGCCCTTTTTATTAAACCTTTTCATAAGCAACCCGGTGGACACAAACTGCGTCACTCGAGAGACGTGTCCTTCCACGACTTGACGCGGATCGTCTGGAGCGCGCCGATGTTGGCCAGATTGGCCAGCGCCTGGCTGCTGTAGAGGATATCCACGGTCCCGTCGAGACCCACCGTCTTTGCGGCGTGGTCGATCGTGATCACCGAACCGAAAATGCTCCCCGTCCCGTTCCCGGTGAATGTCCCCGTCCCCCGAAGGATGACCAGCCCCTCGAAATGGCCGGTTCCCCCGACGCTCAAGGCGCCGCCGTTGTCCACGATGATGATGCCGGCCCCGTCCAGATTCCCCCCCAGCGTGCTCCCCGAAGGGACCCGGGTGATGAGCGGCGCGGCCCGGGTCCCCAACTGGTTATTGACGTAAAGGCCGTTGTTGATCACATAATCGACGAAATCGATCCATTGCTGGTTCGTGGAGATGCCCCCGCCCGTCGCCTGGGCCGGATTGCCGGCCAGATGGACCAGGCTTCCGGTGATCGTCGGCGCTTCGACCGTATACAGCCCGGTCCTGGCGCCGGTATCCGAGCCGGTGGTGCGGCAGCTCGAGCCCTGGCAGGTAAAGTCCGGGGGGAGTGGGTAATTGTGGCCGTCCAGATCGACGCCGCCGCCCACACCGACCTTCAACTGGACGGTGGGACCACTCCCGTACATGGCCATGGCGCCCTCTCCCAGCGGAGGGGTGGAGGGGGTGCTGGTGAAGATCGCTTCGAGCGCCTTCTGGGCGCCGACCGCGGCGTTGCCCCGCGCGGAGAGCCGGTATCGATCGGAACCGAGGTTCGTCAGCGTGATACCGCTGAAGGAGAACCCCGTCGGCGGGGTGACCGCCGGCGTCGTTGTCGTACCGCTCGGCAGCGCGGGCAGCGCGACGGCGGAACTCCTGAGGAGCCCGATCGTATAATGGATGCCGGCCTCGGCGTCGTAGAGCGCCTTGACCCCCTCCTTGTAGTTGCCGGCGATCTTCAGGTCCGTCGTCGTCGTCGTGACCGCCGTCGAGCTCAGCAGGACCAGGATCGTGATCATCAGAAGGGCCACGACCAGGACCAATCCCCTCTCGTCACCGATCTTCTTTTCCGTCTTTTTCGCTTCCATGACACACCTTCCCTCGTCGGTTCTCACATCTCTCCAAAAGGCCCGCGGCTGATCACAACGGGAGATTCCGCGGCGTCACGTAGGTGGTCAGCGTGTACGTATGGTAGCCCCCGTTGGCCGCGTAACCCGGGTCGGGTCTCGCGGTCCGCGCCCGGATGGAGATCCTGATCCGGCGGATCGAGGCGATTGTCGCCGTCGCTGCACCGCTTCCGTCATAGTAGGCAAACGCGAGATCCTCGATGTTCTCCGCAAAGGGCTGCGCGCCGCCGCCGGTGTTGCGCGTGATCCGGTAATTCGCGCCGTCGAAGGCATAGGTGACGTTTTCGTTCGCATCGGTGACGACGCTGTTGGCGTTGAGATCGGCGGTGAAGCTCAGCGAGGTCGAGCCCGCGCTCGTGATGGCGGCGTTCGCCGGGGCGGGTGTGGGGAGCGACTTGTTCGGATCGAAACCCGCCATCGTGATCTCCCGGGCCATGGTATCCATCGTCGTTCTGGCGATCTGCTGCATCTCGGCGATCGCTTCCTGGGTGGTGAAGTGCTTATTCTGGATGATGACCAGGCTGTACATCGCCCCGAGAACGATCATTCCGACGATCAGCGAGGTGAGCAGCTCCAGAAGCGTGAAGCCGGAGTCGCCCCGCGGCGCGCCGATCGCCGCCGGATCCCCCGCCCATCGCCGGCCATTGCCGGATGTCGACCTCTCTCCCACTCCAGAAACCGTCATGAGTGCCTCACCGCTGCCGATCAGGGCCTCGAAACAATCGTGTTGAGCGTGACCGTGTGGGGCCAGATGTTCCACGTCCAGGTCACCGTCACCGTGATCTTTTTCATTTTGGTCTGGTCGTTTTGCGGCGGGGCCACCCCGACGGCCCCCACCGCCCACTGCCGCGCATAAAGCGTATCCACCGTGTCGCTGCCGCCGGCAAGGTTATCATAACCCGTCTGCGTCGCGGCGGCGTTCTTAAGTTCCTCCATCTTGTCCCGCCCCTGCGTCGTCGCCGTCGTGACCATCTTGCTCAGGTCGTTGCCCCTGATCACCGAGACGGTCACCGAGGCGAGTCCCAACAGGGCAACCCCGAGAAGCATGATCGCGATGATGACCTCGACGGAGGTAAAGCCCTTCTCTTTTTTCCGCGCCGCTGATGCTTGTTTCACCCTGCCCCTCTCTCACCCGGAAGCGGTCGTTCGTCTATGGGGTATCGTCGGTCTTCACGCGGCCGGTGATCGCCACCTTGACGTATTTCGACCTCCCGGTCCTGGCGCTGGTCAAGGTCACGGTCGCCATGGAGGCGGTCCCCCTCGCGGAAAATACGGGGTTTGCCGAGGCGCTGAAGGTGACATCGTAATAGCTGGGGTAGATGTCCATCGCGAGGTTATCGCCTTCATTGTCGGCAACGGTTCCGTTATTGTCCGCGTCGTTCCAAATCCCGTAAACGTGGGTGCCCCCGAAGGAAACCTTGACTTTCTGGTTCGTGGTCACCGCCTTCTGTCGGGCCGCCATCAGATCCGACATCACCATCCGCGCGGCGCCTTTGAGCCGCTGCTCCGCGAGGTAGTCGATGTAATAGGGCGCGGCGATGGACAGCACAATCCCGATGATCACAACGACGATCATCAACTCCGGCAATGAAAAACCCTGTTTATTGAATATTTTCATAAAGAAACCGGCCCTGACAGGTATCATAAGGGATATCCCGGCGCAATGTCAACAGGAAACCGCCGAATGTGCCGTGGCGATCTTCTTCGCAGCTCCGGCACGATTCCCCGCTTTTATTCAGGAGAAAAGCCCGATCAGAGGGGCCCCGAAGAAGAGGTAAAGCACGGCCGCGGCGCAGAGAAAGGGGCCGAAGGGGACCGCGTACCGCATGTCCTTGCCTTTGACCAGGATGATCGCCACCCCCACGACGGCGCCCAGCAGCGAGGCGGCCAGGAGGATGAACAGGAGGGATTTCCAGCCGAGAAATGCACCCAGCATGGCAAGAAGATTCACATCGCCGCCCCCCATCCCCTCTCTCCCCGTGAGCGCCTCGTAATAGACGGCCACGAAATAGAGGGTCCCGGCGCCGATCATGACGCCGAGAAAGGCGTCCACGGCCGAAAGCCCCATGAACAAAACGGCCAGCAGGGCAAAAAACGGGATGCCGACGAGGGTGATCGCATGCGGGATGATCTGCCGATCGAGATCGATGAAGGTCACGACGATCAGCGCGCAAAGGAAGACGAAAACGACGAAAAAGTCCGGCGTCAGACCGAACTTCCTAAAGAGGAACCAGGCGAAGGCGGCCGTGAGGAGCTCGACCAGGGGGTAACGGGGGGAGATCCTTCCCCTGCAGTCGCGGCACTTTCCCCCGAGGAGGAGATAGCTGAGCACCGGAATGTTGTCATGGTAACGGATGGGATGGCCGCAATGGGGACAGCGGGACCCGGGGGAAACGATCGAGAGCCCCTCGGGAATCCGGGCGATGCAGACGTTGAGGAAACTCCCTACGGCGGCGCCCGCCAGGGCGAAGAAGGCCGGCAGCCACACCCTCCATAACACCCCGCCCCAGACGCCGGAGAGGAAACCTTCCATCAGCCGTCCTTCCTCTGCCAGTCGTAGGGGATATCGTTTTCGTGGGGATGGACCCTGAACTCATCCGGCTCGCGGTAGTCGTAACTCTCGGTCGGCGTGTTCACCACGATCGCCTCGTCCGGGGAGACGCACTTGAAACCGTGAAAGACCAGGGGCGGGATATGGACGAGGATCGGGTTATGGACACCCGCGAAAAACTCGTTGACCTCCCCGAAGGTTTTCGATCCTTCCCGGCTGTCATACAGGACGATCTTCATCATCCCCCGGACCACCGCCATGTTGTCGGACTGCTTCTTGTGGTAGTGCCACCCTTTGACGACGCCCGGGTAGGCGGTCGTCATATAGACCTGGCCAAAGGCGGAAAACATCTCGTCGTCGGCGCGGAGGATCTCCATCAGCCTGCCCCGCTCGTCGGCGATCACCTTCAATTTCTTGATCAGCACCCCGTCGATCATTGTCCTTCCCCCCCCTCAATCCCCTCCCGCCAGGGGAGGAGAAATGTGATATTTTGAACGGCATCGTAAAAAGGCCGCAGGCAAGGCGCGCGAAACCCGAGGAGTGACGCGTACTTTGCCGTACGCCGCAACGACGAGGGACGAAGCGCAACGCAGCATCCGGCCTTTTTACGATGCCGTCAGAGATTGTTCGCACCGGTCTTGGCCACCATGTTGCCGGCGTACTGGAGCGACTCGAAGGTCCCCGCATCGGTCCACCACCCCTCCAGGACATCCCAGGCGATCTTCCCCTCCCGGATATAGAAATTGTTGACGTCGGTGATCTCCAGCTCTCCCCGCTCCGAGGGCTTGAGGGTCTTGATGAAATCGAATACCCGGTGATCGTACATGTAGATCCCTATGACCGCGTAGTTGGAGGCGGGGGCCGACGGTTTCTCTTCGATGCGGACGATCTTCTCCCCCGCGAAGACCGGAACGCCGAAACGCTGGGGGTCCGAAACCTCTTTGAGCAGGATTCGCGCTCCTTCCTTCTGGCCCCGGAACGATTCCACGGCGGAACGGATGTTTCGCTCGATGATATTGTCGCCGAGGATGACCACGATCTTGTCGTTATCGCAAAAATATTCGGCGAGACTCAGCGCCGCGGCGATCCCCCCCTCGCCTTCCTGGTAGGTGTAGTTCAGATGGCGGAGACCGAATTCTTTACCGTTTCCCAATAGACGGAGAAATTCGCCGGCGCTGTTCCCGCCGGTGACGACCAGGATCTCGTCGATCCCGGCGTTGACCAGGGTCCGGATGGGGTAATACACCATCGGCATGTTGTAGATCGGCAGCAGATGTTTGTTGGTCACCTTGGTCAGGGGATACATCCTGGTCCCCAGGCCGCCCGCTAAGACGACACCCTTCATACACGCTTCTCCTTTCGGTCGGGCCATCGGTGGCGCATCCATAGCACATATGCCGGGCAGATCTCAACAGAAAAACCGTAACTCACGATAACGATCGTCGTTCCCAGCTCTGGGTTCTCGACGACCTCGGGAAACGTTTAAAAAATGATGCGCTTCGTCCCCGGCCGTGCTATATGAACAGGTTATGAGCATCTCAAAGAACGGCATGGGCGATGAGCACTACATGCGCCGGGCCATTCAACTGGCCCGGAAAGGCGAAGGCCGCGTCAGCCCGAATCCGCTGGTCGGCGCCGTGATCGTCCGCGGCGGCCGGATCATCGGGGAAGGATACCACCGCCGCTGCGGCGAAAACCACGCCGAGATCAACGCCATCCAAAAGGCCACCGAGCCGGTCGAGGGGGCGACCTTTTTCATCACCATGGAACCGTGCAGCCACTTCGGGAGAACCCCCCCCTGCGTCGACGCCCTCCTCGCCTGCCATCCCGGACGCGTCGTCGTCGGGACCACCGATCCCAACCCGCTGGTCTCCGGCAGGGGGATCCGGACCCTTGCGCAGCATGGAATCGAAACGCGGATCGGGGTTCTCGAAGAGGAGTGCCGCCGGCTGAACGAGGTGTTTTTCAAATACATCCGGACCGGGCGCCCCTACGTCACCCTTAAATTCGCCCAGACCCTCGACGGCCGGATCGCGACGGCGACGGGCCACTCCCGCTGGATCAGCTCGCCCCCGTCGCTCCACTTCGCCCACCGGCTGCGCGGCCTCCATGACGCGATCCTCGTCGGGGCGGGCACCGTCCTCCAGGACGACCCGGAGCTGACCTGCCGCCTCGTCCGGGGGAAAAACCCCCTGCGGATCGTTGTCGATTCGCAGCTCCTAAGCTCCCCGGAGGCGCGGATCTTCAAGGAACAAAAGGGCGCCCCCGCAATGGTGGCCACGACCCAGAGGGCGGCGGGCGAAAGGCGACGGCTCTTCGAGGAACAGGGGATCGAGGTGCTGGAGATCGGCGAAGACCGGGCGGGCCGCGTCGACCTGCCTTTGCTGCTGGCGGCCCTCGGGAAAAGGGAGATCGCCTCGCTTCTCGTCGAGGGGGGCGCCGCCGTGATCACCGCATTTTTGCGGGAGAAACTCACCGACCGCCTGGTCGTGATCCTCGCCCCCAAGATCATCGGCGATGGGCTCGGCGCCGTCGGCGAGATGGGGATCCGGCGGATGGACGATGCCCTTCGCCTCTCCTTTCGGCGGATCGCCCGCCGGGGTAACGACCTGGTCCTCGACGCCCGGATCCATCCGGAACCCGAGGGTCCGTAGCGGAATAATCGTTACGTCAGGCGCGAAGGTTCGGGGCAGATTACCGACCCTATAAGGCGCTCCGCCGCCCGGATCCCGTCGAGGGCCGAGCTCACGATTCCGCCCGCATAACCCGCTCCTTCACCGCAGGGGAAGAGTCCCGCCATCGTTATGCTTTGGCCGTTTTCTCCCCGGATGACGCGGACGGGCGAAGACGTCCGGGTCTCCACGCCGATCAGCGTCGCCTCGCGGGTGATGAAACCCGGCATCTTCCTTTCGAATTCGGCAAACCCCCGTTTCAGGGCCTCGGCGACGAAGGGCGGAAGAACCTCCCGCAGCGCCGCATTCCGAAATCCGGGACGGACGCTGCACGCCTCAACCGGCGCGCCCTTTCCGTCCGCCAAAAAGCCGGTCAGCCTCTCTACCGGTGCAGAGTAGTCCCCTCCACCGGCCACGAAGGCCAGCCGCTCCCATCGCCCGCGGAACGCCAGGCCCGCCAGCGGCCCTTCGCCCCCCAGGTCTTCGGTCCGGACGTTGACCACCACGGCGCTGTTGGCATAGGGGCTGTCCCGGCGAAAACGGCTCATCCCGTTGGTGATCACGCCCCCCTCCCGGGCGCTGCACCCGATCACGAGGCCTCCGGGGCACATGCAGAAGGAATAGACCGAGCGATCCATCGCCTTGATGCGGGCGGTGAGATAGTAATCCGCCGGGGGGAGGTCCGGGTGTCCGGCCCAGCGCCCGTACTGGATCCGGTTGATCGCCTCCTGCGGATGTTCGACGCGCAGGCCCATGGCAAAGGGCTTCGGCGCCAAGGCGACCCCGTTCCCCGCCAGTCTTTCGTAGGTATCGTCGGCGGACTGGCCGGTCGCCAGGAGCAGATGGCCGGCCCGGATCTCCTCGGAGCCGTTGACGACAATCCCGACGAGCCTTCCCCCGTCGGTGATGAAATCGGTCACCCGGGCCCCGAAGCGGACCTCGCAGCCCATTTCGCCGAGCCGGTTGCGGAGGTTGACCACGACCTCGCGCAGCCGGTCCGTCCCGATGTGCGGACGGGCGTCGACCAGAACGTCGGCGGGCGCACCCATATCGACCAGGATTCGCTTGACCCATCCGGCGTAAGGGTTTTTGACCCTGCTGGTCAGCTTGCCGTCGGAAAATGTCCCCGCCCCGCCCTCGCCAAAATGGACATGGCTCTCGGGATCGAGCCTCCCCTTCTCCCAGAACGAGCGGACATCGGCGAGCCGCTCCGACACGATCTTGCCCCGCTCCAGGAGGAGGACGGGTATCCCCTTGCGGGCGAGGGTCAACGCGGAAAAAAGCCCCGCCGGACCGCAGCCGACGACGACCGGCCTTCGGTCCGGCGCCGCGCATCTTTTACCGGACGGTCCGGCATCCCCCGCAATCGGGGCGTCGGGCGCCGACACGGTCACGCCCGCGGCGTTCACACCGGGTGAAAAGGGAGTTCCGTCGGGAAGGCGGACGGCGACCAGGTAGACGAAACGGGGCGGGCGGGTGCGCCGCGCATCGAGCGATCTCCGAATGACGCTCAGTTCCCTTACCGCCTCCACGGGAAGGCCGAGAAGCGAAGCGACGCGGGCGGGGAGGAGCGTCTCCGCCTCGCCGACCGACAAGGTTAAGCCGTTGATCTTCAATACCATTGTTACTTCACCGTTGAAAATAGCGGACCGCTGTTATAGATATGCGAAAAAGAGCTGAAAAGGAAACCCATGCCCTGGTATGCCGTCCATACGCGAAGCCGCCACGAAGACCGCGTCCATCTCGGTCTTACCCTGAAGGCCTTTCACTCCTTCCTGCCCAAGATGGAGGTCTGGAGCAAGCGGAAGGACCGCCGGAAGAAGATGATGATCGCCATGTTCCCGGGGTATCTCTTCGTCGAGCTTCCCATTCTGAACAACGTCATCAAGGTGGATGTCCTGAAGACCTTTGGCGTCGTTCGCATCCTCGGCAAACCGCAGGGCTCCGAACCGATCCCGGTGCCCGACGCCACGATCGACGCCATTCAGCGGATCGTCAGCTCAAAGGTTGAAGTGCAGCAGTTCCAGTATCCCAGGGTCGGCGAACCCGCCCGGATCATCGACGGCCCCTTCAAGGGGGTCGAGGGCATGGTCCTCAAGACCGACTACGCGAAGGAACTCTTCGTCGTCGGAATCGAGCTTCTCCAGCGCTCGGTCGCGATAAAGCTGGAGGGGTTTCAGATCACCAGGCTCTGACGGCTCATTTAACCCATAAGCTCGTAAGTCTTCAATTCTTCCAGGCCCTGTCCCGCGTCGCATGATCCCATCTCGCGCACCTTCGGGCGCGCCTTGGAGAGCGCCCGGAGCGTCTTCTCGCTGACCACAATGCCGTTTGGGATGATCCTGGCCAGATCCTGAAGGCTGAAAACGACATTCACGGCATCGCCGATGACCGTATAATCCATCTTCTTTTCAAAACCGATATTCCCGACAACCGCTTCGCCCGTATGGATGCTGATGCCCATGGCCAGCGGCTTTACGATCTCCCCCGCAAATTGCTCATTGATGGGCCCGATCGCCGCCTTCATCTCCAGCGCCGCGGCGATGGCGTGGTCCGCGTCGTACCCATCGGACAGCGGCGCCCCGAACAAGGCCAGAAACCCGTCCCCCAGATACTTGTCCACGATCCCCCTATGCTTGAAGACGATTCCCCCCATGATACCGAAAAAAAGGTTGAGTACGGCGACCGTCTTATGCGGACCCAACTCACGCGCCAGGAGAGAGAAACCGCGGAGATCGATATTCATCAGGGTCATGGTCTTGAGTTCATCGATAACCGGTTTTTCACCGTTCGTGTCGTGGGTGATCTTATCCACGATTTCCTTGGGCACGAACTTCTGAAACATGTTTCGGATGCCGCGTTCGTTCTCGGCCATCAAAATGGTCTCCTGATAGAGCCGCGCGTTCTCCAGGGCGATGCTCACCGAGGTCGCAATCGACTGCATCAGACGCATATCGTTTTCATTGAAATCCCCCCCCCGTTTGTTGATGACCTCGATGACCCCGATCACCTGGCCCTGCGAGATCAGCGGGACGCAGAGCACCGAACGGGTATGGAATCCGGAAAGATCGTCAAATTCGGGGGAAAATTGTTTTGACTCCCTGGCGTTTCGTACCATGATCGGTTCGCCGCGGGCGGCACAATACCCGGCGATCCCCCGCCCCAGTTTGAGCTTTATCGTCCGGAGCAAATCCATATTGATCGAATCGTCGATGTTGAACGCCACGTTGAAGACGAGCTCCCCCTTGTCCAGAAGAAGCAGGGACCCCGCCTCCACATCGAGGGTCGCCCGGATGAGATCCAGGGTGTGCCCCATCACCCCCTGCATATCGAACGTCGAGGCGGCGAGCAGCGAGCCGATCTGCTTGATGATGGCCATCTCCTGATCCCGCTTCATGACAAAGGCCGACAGCAAACCCCTTTCGATGGTCAACGCCGCCAGATCGGCCAGCCGCTCAAGACCCTCCTGGACCTCGGCCGCCATAACCGGCCGCTGGAACCCCAGCGCCAGAACCCCGCGGACCTTGCCGTCCATCCTGAGCGGCGATAGCAACCAGAAACGCAGACGATGCCGGGCAAAAAGCGCCGCTTCTACCGGGTGGGTCCAGCCGTTGGGCGCATCAAAGAGCGACGTGGCCCCCTGCTTCATCACCCGTTCGATAGCGGTTCCGGCATAGGGGTACTCCGCATTCCGGGAAAGCGTGTTAGGCAGGTCCGTTATAAAATCCACCACCTTCAGATTTTCGGGGTTATTTTCGCTTTCGAGCAGAACCATCACCAGTTCGCAGGCGACATTCGACTGAATCAGTTTCAAAATCGCGCCGAGTATTTCGCTGCCCGAAAGACTGGAGTTCAGAAGATGATGCACTTCATCCAGCACTTTGAGCTGCTGATCCTTCGCCTCGTTGCGTTTCGTCAGACCCAGATTGTCGTAAGTGAAGGCGGCGCTGCTGAGCAGGGGGCTCAGGACATCCACGTCATCCTGGGTAAAAGGCAGCGCCGAATTGCTGCGCGAGATGGTCAAGACGCCGATCACCTCGTTGATCCCTTTGAGCGGCATGCAGAGAAACGCCTTTGTCCCGTAGTGGGAGCGGTTGGAGCGCCCGAAGCGGATATCCTTTTCGATGTCGTCGACGAGCAGGGGCGATTTGTTGATCACGGCGTATTTGGCGATGCTGTCCGCGAAGGATATCTGCTCGCCTTTCTGCAGTTGCGACCCCAGGCCGAT
>Ga0233425_10004009_pt1 | contig 25549 bp, 18 predicted proteins | sample Watercolumn_Towu_2_FD_181712 | JGI IMG/M metagenome (GOLD analysis project Ga0233425, IMG submission 181712) | Freshwater microbial communities from Lake Towuti, South Sulawesi, Indonesia - Watercolumn_Towuti2014_140_MG | ecosystem: Environmental > Aquatic > Freshwater > Lake | place... | reverse complement strand
GGAGGACACGAGATGGAGAGCGGACAGGTAGACGGGATCATCGAACGGTACGGTGCCGACAAGACGGCGCTGCTGGCGATCCTGCAGGACATCCAGGGGGAGGCGAACTGGCTGCCGCGGGAGGCGCTGACGCGTGTATGTGAGCGGGTTGGGGTGCCGCTGTCGCACGTGTACCGGCTGGCGACGTTCTTCCAGGCGTTCAGCCTGGAGCCGAGGGGGCGGCACATCTGCACGGTGTGCATGGGGACGGCGTGTCACGTGAGGGGAGCGCCGATGCTGGTGGACAAGCTGGCGCGAGAGCTCGGGATACCAGCCGGTGGGACGAGCGAGGATCTGGAGTACACGCTGGAGACGGTGAACTGCGTGGGAGCGTGCGCGCTTGGGCCGCTGGTGATCGTGGACGGGGAGTACCACGGGAACATGAGCACGGCGAAGCTGGACAAGGTGATGAAGGTGCTCGGGGTGGAGGCGGCAGGAGCGGACGCGGAGCCGGAGGAGTGAGATGGCGAGGCTGACGAGCCGAGAGGCGCTGGAGAGACTGCGTGCGGAGATCGTCGGGAGGCGAGACCCTGGACGCAAGGCGGTGGCGGTGTGCGCGGGGACAGGGTGTGTTGCGTATGGGTCGGTGAAGCTGACGGAGGCGTTCCGAGGGGAGGCCGAGCGGCTCGGGATGGATGTGGAGGTCCGGCCGACGGGGTGCCACGGGTTCTGCGAGCGAGGGCCGCTGGTGGTGGTGTACCCGCAGAAGATCTTCTATCAGCGAGTGCAGGTGAAGGACGTCGGGGAGGTGCTGGAGCGGACGGTGGGGAAGGGGGAGGTGATCGAGCGGCTGCAGTACACGGACCCGGTGAGCGGGGAGCGGGCGACGTATGAGGAGGAGGTACCGTTCTACCGGCACCAGATGCGGTTGATCCTCGGGAGCAACGGACAGATCGACCCGACGAGCATCGAGGACTACATCGGGATCGGAGGGTACACGGCGCTGAGCAAGGCGCTGTTCGAGATGAGCCGGGAGGAGGTGCTGGAGGAGGTCCTGGCAGCGAACCTGAGGGGGCGAGGAGGTGGAGGTTTCCCGGCGGGAGTGAAGTGGAAGGGGTGCAAGGAGGCGGAGGGGACGCCGAAGTACGTGATCTGCAATGCGGACGAGGGGGACCCCGGAGCGTTCATGGACCGGTCTGTGATGGAGGGCAACCCGCACTCTGTGATCGAGGGGATGGTGATCGGAGCGTACACGATCGGGAGCGAGCAGGGGTACATCTACATCCGCAACGAGTATCCGCTGGCGCTGCAGCGGCTGAGGATCGCGCTGGAGTCAGCGCGGGAGCACGGGCTGCTCGGACGAGACATCCTGGGGAGCGGGCTGGACTTCGACATCCGTGTCAACCGGGGAGGTGGAGCGTTCGTGTGCGGGGAGTCGTCGGCGCTGATGCTGTCGATCGAGGGGGAGGTCGGGGAGCCGCGAGCGAAGCACATCCACATGGTGGAGGCCGGACTGTTCAACAAGCCGACGAACCTGAACAACGTGGAGACGTGGGCGAACGTGCCGCACATCGTGAACCGAGGGTCTGGGTGGTTCTGTTCGATCGGGACGGAGGGGTCGAAGGGGACGAAGATCTTCAGCCTGGTGGGGAAGGTGAACAACACGGGTCTCGTGGAAGTGCCGATGGGGATCACGCTGCGTGACATCGTGTACAAGATCGGGGGTGGGATACCCGGTGGCGGGAAGTTCAAGGCGGTGCAGACGGGAGGGCCGTCCGGGGGATGCCTTCCGGAGGGTCTGCTGGACCTGCCCGTGGACTTCGACGAGCTGACCCGAGCTGGGTCGATGATGGGGTCCGGGGGGATGATCGTGATGGACGGGGCCACGTGCATGGTGGACGTGGCGAAGTACTTCCTGGACTTCCTTCGGTTCGAGTCGTGCGGGAAGTGCGTGACGTGCCGGGAGGGGCTGAAGCGGCTGTGGGAGATCACGGACCGGATCACGCGAGGAGAGGGGCGAGAGGGGGACCTGGAGCTGATCGAGGAGCTGAGCGAGTGCGTGGCGGAGGCGTCGCTGTGCGCGCTCGGGGGTACGGCGCCGAACCCGGTGCTGAGCACGGTGAAGCACTTCCGAGGGGAGTACGAGGCGCACATCCGGGAGAAGAAGTGCCCGGCGGGAGTGTGCAAGGATCTGATCCGGTTCAGCATCGACGGGGAGAAGTGCACCGGGTGCATGGTGTGCAAGAAGAAGTGCCCGAGCGACGCGATCATCGGGGAGAAGAAGAAGGTTCACGTGATCGACCAGAGCAAGTGCATCAAGTGCCGGGTGTGCTACGAAGCGTGTCCGAAGAAGTGGGCAGCGGTGGTGATCTCGTAGGAGGAGGCCATGGCGGGAGTGAAGTACACCGTGATGGGGCAGGAGCACGAGGCCGAGCGAGGCGCGAGCCTGCTGGGAGAGCTCCGCAAGCACGGCTACGTGGTCCCCTCGCTGTGCTACCACGAGTCGCTGACGGCGTATGGAGCGTGCCGGCTGTGTCTGGTGGAGGTGAGGAAGGGGAAGCGAGAGCGGCTGACGACGTCGTGCAACTACCCGGTGCAGGAGGGGATCGATGTGCTGCTGGACACGCCGAAGGTGGCGCGCAACCGGCGGATGGTCCTCGAGCTGCTCCTCGCCCAGGCGCCAGGGGCCTCGCAGCCGCTCCAGGCGCTCGCCAGGCGTTACGGTGTCAAGTCCGTCCGGTTCCCGGCGAAGGACGACGAGGCATGCATCCTGTGCGGGCTCTGCGTCCGCGTGTGCTCCGAGGGGATCCGCGCCCATGCCCTGACCTTCTCGGGGCGGGGGGACCGCAAGAAGCTGGGGACGCCGTACTCCGAGCCGGGGGTGTGCGTCGGGTGCGGCTCGTGCGCCCACGTCTGCCCGACAGACGCCATCTCCGTCGAGCACGACGACAGGACGCGCCGGATGTGGGGCCAGAGCTTCGAGCTCGCGCGGTGCGCCACGTGCGGCGCCTCCACCATGCCCGTCGCGCAGATCGATCACGTCGTGTCCAGCACGAGGCTGTCACGGTCCTACTTCGAGCTGTGCGACGAGTGCCGGCGGCATCAGTCGGTCGAACGGTTCAACACGGTGATGGGGAGGTGAGGCAATGACGAGACGTCTGCTGGTCACGCCGTCGAGGTGCACGGGCTGCCGGAGCTGCGAGATCGCCTGCGCCTTCTCCCACCCCGGCCGCGGCGGCAAACCAGGCCGATCTGCCATCCGGACGTTCCTGCGCGTCACGACCGACGCGAGGACCATCTCTCGCAGCTCTGCGCGCGCGGCGGAACGGACGCCCGATGTCGGGACCCCCGTGGTCTGTCTCCAGTGCGACACCGCGGCCTGTGTGGAGGTCTGCCCGACCAGGGCGCTCGTGCGTGACGAGGTCACGGGGGCGATCATTGTCCGCGACAGCCGGTGCGTCAGGTGCCGGACCTGCGTCTCCGCCTGCCCCTTCGGCAACGTCGCCTTCGATACGGGGTCCGACAAGGTCGTCAAGTGCGACCTGTGCAACGGCGAGCCCCGCTGCGCGCAGTTCTGTCCGACCCGGACGCTCCAGTACATCTGACGCCGTCGTGTCCGCCGGCAGGTCCTCACTCGGGAGATCGCGCCTCGCCCCATGATTCTTGTCCGGAGGGAATCGAGGTAGATTATAATTGGTACAAAGTCGCCCTCGCGGAAGCCGGAGGAGGACCGCGGACGTGACGAATGTTTTCCCATCTCGTGCCAGCTGGGGATGGGGGGACAGGACGCGAAGCGAGGGGGTGGCACGGTTCGAGCGGCTCGAGCTGAAGTACGTCATAGACGAGCTTCGCGCGCGGATCATCCTATCCGACATCCTGCCCTACTGCAGACCCGACCCTCACAACCCGCCTGAGGCCGGCCTGGGCTACGACATCTTCAGCCTCTACCTGGAGACGCCGTCGTACTCATTCTACCGGGCGAAGATGCGCAACGAGCCGGACCGGATCAAGCTGCGGGCGAGGACGTACTCGACAACGAGCCCCGTCCACCTCGAGGTCAAGAGAAAGTGCGTCGAGGTGATCGAGAAGACCCGGGCCGCCGTGATGAGGAGGACCAGCCACGAGGTGCTCCGCGGGTTCGCATCGCCCATCGACGACACCCCGACGCAGCGTTCGTACATCGAACGTTTCGCCTACTTCACGATGCTCACGGGCGCACGCCCGACGTTGCTCGTGCGCTACGACCGGGAAGCGTACGTCAGCTCGGTGGACCGCTATGCCCGCGTCACCTTCGACCGTCACGTGGTCGCCCAGCGCGTCGATGGCTGGGACCTCGTGGGTCAGGAATCCGCCTGGACGTCGGTCGCGGGCAAGTGGTTCTGGGACGGAGCGATCTCGCCGGTCTTGCTCGAGCTCAAGTGCGAGACGGTCATGCCCCACTGGATGTCCAAGCTCATCCACCGGCACGATCTCAGGGCGCAGGGCTTCTCGAAGTACTGCCGCGGCCTGGAAGCCTCGGAAGGGCTGCTGCGTGGCATCGATCCGTCGCCGACGCCCCGCGGCGCCTTCGTGTAGGAGAGGAGGAGACGTGGAGGCGTTCACGAACTTCCTGACCCATACGACCTACGCGGATCCCATCAAGGGATTGCTCGCGGCCTTCGTCATGGGCCAGGTGCTCGCCTGGACCTACGAGTTCACGTACCAGGGGCTGAGCTATTCGCGCGCCTTCAACCACACCATCGTCCTTGCGACCCTGGCCGCCACCACAGTCGTGGTGGCCATGGGCCAGTCGCTCGTCGCGGGGTTCGGGTTGATCGGCGTCCTGTCCATGGTGCGGTTCAGGACCACGCTCAAGTCGTCGCGGGATCTTGTCTTCGTGATGGGCGCCGCGGCGATCGGCGTGGCATGCGGCGTCGGCGCGCTGCTGGCCGCGACCGCCGGAACCATCGGTTTCAGTCTGATCGCGCTCTATCTCCACGGCGGTTCCTTTGGCGCCAGGGTGCGCTTCGACGGCGTGCTGCGGTTCCGGGTCCCGACTCATCTCGAGATCGCGACCAGGCTCAAGGACGTGCTCGAGAGCTACTGCCAGAGTCACGCGATGCTCAGCATCGGCGAGGTCGCGGCCGGCAGCCAGGTCGAGCACGCCTACCAGGTCAAGTTCTGGCGCGACGCCGACCGCCAGGGCCTGATCTCCATGCTCAAGGCGGAGCTCCAGGCCAGTGACGTGGTCCTGCTGCTCCAAGAGACGGGGCTGGAATACTAGGACGGGTCGAGATGGAAGGACGATTCACCAGGACGGTGCGGCGCTGGACGGACGTTTTCTTCGACCGGCTCAAAGTCCGGCCAGGAGGGTTGATCGTCTTCGCGCTGAGCGTCGTGGCGCTCGCCGTCCTGAACTCGAGATCCCTGGGCCGCACCCAGGCGCCGGCCGTGGGGTACGCCGTGGTCTCTCATCATCCGTCGCCCGTGGCGAGCGTCATCGAGGAAGTCCACGTACGTCCCGGGGACCCGGTCGAGGCCGGCGCACCGCTGCTCACGCTCTCGTCGCGTTTCCTCGAGCGGCAGCTCGCGCTGGTCGATGCGGAGATCCAGCGCGTGACGAACGAGGCCCGGCTGGAACAGGCCGAGCTCGAGCAGCAGGTGAACGAACGGGCCGGGGACCTCACTCTCGCCCTGGCCAAGGCGCGCCGCGACCATCGGCGGGCACAGGCGCTCGGCGTCCGCCACAAGGCGCTCGCCAGCGAGGCCGAGGAACAGCTCGAGGAGGTCTCGAACCGGGTGCAATCGGGCGTCGCACCGGTGGACGAGCTGCTCGCGGCGCGTTGGAACCTCGAGAACGAGCGCTCGGGCACCAGCGAGGCGACGACGCTCGCCCAGGCGGAGAACGCGCTCGTGGTGGACCTGGCGAGGACGCTCGGCCCGATGAGCAAGGCGTCCCCGCTCGCCGAGCCCATGCGCGCGGCCCACCAGGCGGAGCTCGAAAGCCTCCTGGCACAAAGGCGGGCGCTCGTCGATGACCTCGGGGCGCTGACCGTCGCGGCCCGATCCACCGGCCGCGTGCTCTCGGTCCTCGCACCAGGGGCGGCCGTGGCCCGGGACACGTCCGTGGCCGAGGTCCTGCCCGACCGGGCCAGCGAGATCGTGGCGTACGTGCCGGCCGACGGCGATGTGCGCGGCATCTCGACGGGCGACGAGGTGCGGCTCGCCCGTGTCTGCCCCGGCCCGGCCAAGGTGCTCAGACGCGGCGCTGCGGTGCAGGAAGCCCCGCTCCAGCTCTCCAACGTGCTCGGCCGCCCCATCTACGGCACGCCCGTTTATATCGAGGTTCCGCCGGACTGTTCCCTCGGCGTCGGACAGATCCTTTCGGTCGGGCTCGCGCTGGACAGGTGGTGAGGCGCGTGGCGACAGCTCGGTGGTCTTGCGTCGCGGCGTCCGTCGTCGTCGCCTGCATCCTCGGGTGCGGCGCGGAGCAACGTCGTGTCGACGTCCACGGCCGGCTCGCGGCAATCGACGACGACCTGGCCGACGAGCCGGCGGTCCGAGCGGCCCGGGAGCGCGGGGAGGCGGCGCTCGCCCGAGAGGCTGCCACGGCGGTGTTCGATCGCCTGGAGCTCCGGGGCCGCGGGCTCTCGGTCGACAACTTCCAGAGCGGCGACAACGTCGAGTTCTCCGCGCGCCTCAGGATGAACAACCCCTTCGCGGCGGCCTCGAGCCGCCGCGCGCTGGAGGCCGACACCGACGTCGTGCTGGCCGAGGTCGAGCAGACGACGCTCGATGTCCGGGCCGGGCGGTGCGAGCTGTCGGTGGACGCCGCCGCGGCCGAGGAACGCGGGACCATGTACCGGTGGTACCGCGAGAAGCTCCAGGTCCTCATGGAGTGGAACGAACGGTACCGCGAGGCCGGGTCCTCGGACGAGCTCAGGGCCCGGCAGCTCGACCTCGAGGCGTCGGTGCGGCTGGCGCAACGCGAGCCGAGGCCAGCCGGCGTGCCGGTGGACCCGGCCTTCGCCCTGCCCGGGATCCAGCCACCCGGCTCGCCGCTCCGGCTCGACCCGGAGATCGTGATGGACGGGGTCCGTCGACACCATCCGTCCGTGGCCACGCTGCTCGCGTCCCAGGAACGGTTCCACGCGTACGCGCGGACGGCGAACCGGCGCCGCCTGCCCTGGTTCGGGTTCGTCGAGATGAGCTACGAGCTCGCCCAGCATGAAGGCTTCTCCAACCTCTCGGGGCAGGTCACCGTCGAGATCCCGTTCGGGAGCGCGGACCGCGCGGACGCGAGACGCTACGAGGCCCTCGGCAGGAGCGAGGGGTTCGAGGCCGAGGCGGCCGAGCAGGAGCTCGCGCGCGTCGCGCTCGCCGCGCTCCGCGAGCTCGCGTTCTTCGAGGAGCGGGCCGGACGCCTCGGAGCGCTGCTCGAGGCATCGGAGGCGGGGCGGCAGCTCGCCGACCGCTGGCTGGCCGAGCGGCTCGGCGAGCCGGCTCAGGTCGGGCAGCTCATCGACGAGGCGTTCGAGGCCCACGATGCGGTCGTGGAAGCGAGGCACCGAGCGGGCCTCGCGGCCTGTGCATTGCTCGAGAGCACGGGCGTCTCCCTCGCGGATTGGCCCAGGGCGAGCGAGTAGAATGATGTGGACGACGGAACGAGGCGGCGAATGAGACTCACGAACCTCTCGCTGTGGGCACTCCTGGGAACGATCGGCGTCGTGCTGGGCGCGCCGTCGTGCGGCGGCGGCTCGGACGGCGATGCCGACGTCGATGCCGACGGCGACGGCGACACGGACGCGGATACCGACACGGACGTCGACGGCGACGCCGATGGCGACGGCGACGCTGATGTCGACGGCGACGGCGACAGCGATATCGATGGCGACGTGGACGGCGACGGCGACGTCGATACCGACGGTGACGGCGATGCCGGGACCGTGGGCCTTGTCATCAACGAGGCGATGGCGACGCCTCCGGACGGCGAGCTGGACTGGATCGAGCTGCTCGCCACCGGCGACCTCCCCGTGGACCTGTCGGACTACACCCTGGTGGACGACGGCGACCACGCCCCGAACGCCCTCCCGGACGTCACACTCGCCCCGGGCGAGCACTTCGTGATCATCGCCAGCCGGGAGCCGCCGCCCGACGGGTCGTTCCACGTGACGTTCCAGCTCGGCCGCAACGACTCGCTGACCCTCGCCAGCGACGGCGTCGATGTGGATTTCATCGAGTGGACGGAGGACGACGTCCCCGACGGGGCGAGCTGGGGCCGGTATCCCGACGGATCGGGCGATGCGCAGGCGCTCGATCCCACTCCGGGCGAGACGAACGTCCCGTGGGACGAGCCGGCGCATTGCAGCGGCGGCGACGTCTTCCTGCCCGACGCGGTCCAGGTGGTCCGGATCGAGATCGCGCCGGAGGACTGGGACGCGATCCGGCTCGACCCCGTGGCCGAGGTCTACTACCCGGCGAACATCGTCATCGGGGACCGGCGCGTGGACGAGGTCGCGTTCCGGACCAAGGGCAATGCGAGCCTCCGCACCATTGCCGAGAGCGGGAGCAACCGGTTCCCGTTCAAGGTCGACATGAACCGCTACGTCCCCGGCCAGAAGCTCTGCGGCGAACGGATGCTCAATCTGAGCCCCGGCTTCCTCGACCCGACGTTCATGCGCGAGAACATCTCGTTCGCCATTGCGCGGGACTTCGGCATCCCGGCGCCCAGGACGGGCTACGTCGACCTGTACGTGAACGACCTCCACCTGGGCCTCTACGTCCTCATCGAGGCGGTAGACGGCGACTTCGTGGACGAGAGATTCGACGTCGAGACCGGGGACCTCTACATCGCGGAGCCGCCTGGCGGGACGCTCGAGTACCGGGGCAGCGGCAGCTACGCAGACTACCGCGGCATGCAGATCGAGACCAACAAGGAGACGAGCGACCATAGCGCGTTCCTCGATTTCGTGACGCAGCTCAACCGGGGCCGGATCTCGGAGATCGGCCGGGTCCTGGACGTCGAGGAGGTGCTCCGCTACCTCGCGTTCAACACGCTCCTGACCAACCTCGACAGCTACCTCGGCCCCGGACACAACTACTACCTCTACGAAGAAGACGGGGTGTTCCACGTCATCCCCTGGGACCTCAACGAGACCTTCGGCACCTTCAACTGTGGCTGCGACCGCGCGCGGCTGATCGGGTTCCTGATCGACGAGCCGACCTGCGGCCCGCTCGCGCAGCGGCCGCTGGTCGCCCGACTCCTGTCCGTGCCCATGAACCGTGACACGTACCACGGCTTCCTGGAGGAGCTCCTCGACGGCGTCTTCACGGAAGAGGCGATGAACGACCGCATCGTCCGGGTCCACGACCTGATCCTGCCGTACGTGGAAGCGGACCCGACGTCGCCCTACGACGTCGAGACCTTCGAGCGCTCGCTGAACGAGGACGTCGTGGCGGGCGGCACGGGAGACCACACCCGCATGGCGATCGGCCTGCGCGCCTTCGTGAGGGAGCGGCGGGCGAGCATCGAGGCGCAGCTCGCAGGTGCGGCGCCGTCCACGAACGGAGGTCTCGGCGCCTGCGCCGGTGGCGGGAACCCCTGCGGCGACGGCGTGTGCGACGAGTTCGAGCGCGCGAACCCGGACGTGTGCCCCGAGGACTGCATGTGAGGGTGGACACCATGTCACGCGCGATTTCGAAGGCTGGTCTGTCGGTGCTCGTCACGGCGCTCTGCGTCCAGGTCGAGGGGTGCACCGGCCACCCGGCGGGGCACGACGCGGACGTCCAGCCAGACGCGGACCACGACGCGAGTCCGGACTCGGAGGTGGACGCGGACGCCGACCCCGAGCCCGACGTCGATGCGGACCCCGAGGCCGACACCGAGACCGAGGCCGACGTCGAGCCCGAGGCCGAGCCGGACCTGGATATCGAGGAGGAGCCCTGGGTCGACCCGCCGCCGGCCGGGCGCATGGGCGACCCCGACGTCCCCCTCGAGGAGCCCGTCGAGCCGCCGCCTCCTCGCGTGGTGATCAACGAGATCCTCGCCGCGAACGACTCCATCAACGTCGACGAGGCCGGGGGGTTCGACGACTGGATCGAGATCTACAACGCCAGCTCGGAGCCCGTGGACCTCACGGGGTGGGCCCTCTCGGACGACGAGCGCGACGGGCCCAAGTGGTACTTCCCGCCCGACCTCGTCATCGAGCCGCACGGCTACCTGCTCGTCTGGGCCGATGCCGAGCCGATGCAGGGGCCGCTCCACGCCTCGTTCTCGCTCGACGCCGCGCACGAGGAGGTCATCCTCTACGCGCCTCCGGAAGAGGGAGGCGAGGAGCCGAGGGTCGCCGACGGCATCGTGTTCGAGGACCAGCTCGATGACGTGGTACTCGGCCGGTTTCCCAACGGCGCGGCCTACTGGGCGCAGTCCATCCGCGCGACCCCCGGCCTGCCCAACCCCGCCGATCCGGGATGGAGCCTGGACCCGTCAGACGTCCTCTTCCCCCAGGACCGGGTGATCCGGATCGAGCTCTGGCTCCCGGCGGCGAGCATGGATTCCCTCCGGCGTTCGCCGTACACCTGGGTCCCCGCGAGCCTCGGGTTCGAGGGGGTCTTCTTCCCACTCGTGGGGATACGGCTCAAGGGCTTCTGGGGCTCGCGCCGCGCGTTCGACCGCAAGGCTGCCTTCAAGATCAGTCTCAACCTCTACACAGGGGGTCAGCGGCTTCGCGGGCTGCGCGCGCTCTGCCTCAACAACATGGTCCAGGACTGTTCGACCGTGCACGAGCGGGTCTCGCACCGGGTGTACCGGGAGTCCGGCATCCCGGCCCCCCGCACGGCGCACGTCGCGCTGTACATGAACGGTGTGTACCGCGGCCTCTATTTGAACGTCGAGCCCATCAAGCACGAGTTCCTCGAGCGGTGGTTCGACGACCCCAACGGCAACCTCTACGACGGGGACTACAGAGCGGACGTGGACCCCGTCGGGTTGTGGCGGATGGACCTGGACGAGCAGGGCTCCGAGGACGTCGCGGACCGGTCGGACCTGATCGCGCTGTCCGACTTCCTCAACAACCCGCCGAGCGATGACCTCGTCGAGGAGCTCGAGTCGATGGTCGAGGTCGATCTCTTCCTGCGGATGACGGCCATCGACGCGGTGACGGCCCACTGGGACGGCTACTGCTACAACACCAACAACTTCCGCATGTATCACAACCCTTCGACCGGACGGTTCACGTTCATCCCCTGGGGGACGGACCAGACGTTCTCCTGGACCCGCGGGATCTACGACTGCCAGGGCCGCGTCGCCAGGTGGGTCCTGGCGGTCCCGTCGCTCCGGGAGCGGTACAACATTGAGCTCTGGCGGGCCGCGGACCGCTACCGCGACCCCGCCATCCCGGTGGACATCCGCTTCGCGGAGGCGATGGTGACCCCGTTCTTCGAGGCCGACACCTACCGGGAATGCGCACCCGAGGCCATGCACGCCCGGGTGAACGACACCGTCTCGTTCCTCGGCCGCTGGCCCGATTCCGTGGTCCGGACCATCTTCCCTGGCGGCGAGCCGGGGTTCAGCGAGTAGGGAGCTCCCGTTACTCCGTGCAGCCGGAGTCGGGAGGCGGTCCGGCGTCGCCCCAATCGATCGGGACGCAGGTGCCTCGCGCCCGGTCGCCGAACCGCTCGCGGTCGCGGCGGCAGAACCCGCACGGGCCGCAGTCGTTCATGGCCTCGCGGCACACGTCGTCGCCCATGAACCTGCACCGCCGGTCCTCGCAGAGCTCGTGGGGCCTGCAGTCGTGGTCGCTGACGCAGGTCCCGGGCGGCGGACCGGCGCGGCCGCCGCAGCCGTAGCACGCGCAGTCGCGGAGCCCGTCCCGGGTCACGTCGCCGCAGTTGCACCCACGGCAATCCGCGTAGGTGGAGATGGCGAAGCAGTCGTTGCCCGTGGTGCACTCGTGCACTCCCTCCTGGCACGAGGGCCACCCCGTGTGGTCCGGATCGACGCACGACCACCCCCGGCGGCAGTCGCGGTCGTCGATGCAGCAGCCGTCACAGAGCGCGCGGCACCTGCCCTCGCGGCAAACGGCGCGCCAGGCCCCCGTCGCCTCGGGGCACTGGGGGCAGCTCACGCCCTCGCAGACGGGACGACACCCGTCCGGGATGGACTGCAGCGGGCTGCCCGGCGACCAGGGCACGGCGCACCGGTCCACCGTGACGCGGTCCCGATGCACCGCGGTGACGCAGGACACGAGGTCGGGACTCGCAGCGGTCTGGTGGGGGAATCCGCCGCAGCACTCCCACATGTCGCTGACGAGCACGCACTCCGAGTCGAGCCGACATGCGTGGTCGCATCGGTCGGGATCGGCGGCGCAGCCTACGCCGGCGTCGGGCGTCGCGGGCGCGCGGTCCTCGACTGGCTCCTCGACGGCGACGGTGTCGGGACCGGCGAAGGCGTCGGGCTCCTCGGTCGCCGCCTCGTCGTCCCGGGCGGAGCTCGCGTCTCGGCGGGCAGGGGCGCACGAGGGGTCGTCGAGGTAGCACTCGAGGTCGTCGCAGTCCGTTGTCCCGTCCCCGTCGTCGTCGAGACCATTGGCGCACAGCCCGGCCTCGCTCGCGCGAGCGTCCGGCGCGCAGGACCGGTGGAGCAGATAGACCGAGGTGACGAGGAACAGAGCAACCACGGCGGCGACGGCTGGCCACACCTTCGATCTCGAGTCACGCATCCGGACCTCTCCGTCGGGAGGCCGGCCGGGCCTCAGTGGGTCCAGCTCCGGCGTTGCGCGTCCGCGGCTTCGTCGTACCCGTGAGCCATGAGGAAGTGGAAGACGCTCATCGGCTCGCCATCGACATCGGCCACGAGGTCGAAGATCACCTGCTCCTCCTCCTGCTGCGGCGTCGCCTCGACGTAGAGCACGACGGTCGGGTCGATCGCGAGCTCCGCGATGAGGTCCTTGGCCCTGATGAGCTGGACGTACAGCAACCCGTCCTCACGCGTCAGGTGCCAGTGGAGGTCGGGGAGGTCGAAGAGAAGGCAGGAGTCGTTCCCCGCCCGGATGATGCAGTTGTAATGGACCGTGACCCAGCGCCAGAACTGGTCCAGGTTCAGGGCCTTGGTGTCGGATGTCATGGTCGCTCCACCTCCCCGGCCTGCGCCAGTATCCCACGAACGACGAGCACGGTCCCGTACGACAGGAGCAGGAGCTGGTAGACGTCGCGCACGGGCGGCCCGATCAACGCCGCGTACTCGGTCGTGAGCCGGCTCCAGTTCCCGTCGAGGAGGAAGGGGATCAGCTCGGGCAAGTCGACGGTCTCCACCTGGAGCCCGGCCACGGTGCCCCACAGACCGTCGAGCCCCGCCAGGAACAGGAGCACCAGCCCGTACCCGATCCGCTGCGCACCGACGGAGCGCGCGGTGGCGCCCGGCCCGGGCACGAGCAGCAGCGCGACGGCGAGGAGATAGCTGAACAGGGCCAGCGGGTAGACGACCGGAACGGGCGGGACGATCAGCTCGAACCCCAGGCACGACAGGCAGAGCTCCCGCGCGTGATCGCCGGGGCCCACGAGAGCCGCCACGAAGGCGAACGTCGGCACGCTCGCCAGGCCCATCACGATCAGCGGCGGCTGCCGCACGAACCTCCGCGGCGTGAGCCCGGCGAGCAGCCAGGGCGACGCCAGGGCCGCCACGATCGCCGCCACCTCGGCTCCACGGTAGGCGACCAGCGCGACGGGCGCCTCCGTCCGCAGCAGGGGCAACGAGATCGCGCACGACGCGGCGAAGCGGAGCAGGGTCGGGAGCAGCAGGAGCGCCGCGCCCAGCAGGAAGCGGGCACGGACCCGGTGCCAGGACAGGGTCAGCGTGACGAGCAGCGAGAGCAGGACCGCCGCGGACTGGGCGAGCAACGCCGTGTCGCCGCTGACCGGGACCGTCCAGCCCATGATCGAGGTCACGAGGACGGTCACGGCGAAGCCGCAGACCGTGATCCGGTGCGGGATGGGGCCGACCTCGGGCCGCATCAGCATGATGACGGCTTCCGCGAACAGCGCGAGGCCGAGGAGGAACGCCAGGTTTTCCGAGAAAGTCCCGATCGTGAACAGCGCCCGCAGGAGCAGGCCGAGCGTGCCCTCGGGTGCGCCCTGCGCCGCGACGCTGACCACGCGGTTGAGCAGGAACTCCCACGTCGCCGCGACGAGCATGATCGGGAGCACGCCCGGGATGTCCAGGTTCATCGCGCGGACGCTCGGCCTCGTCGCGGCGGCCCGCGCGGTCGCGTCGGCGGTCTCGATCATGCCCGTCAGTGCCCTCCCCCGGCCAGGCGCACGAGCGCTTGCTGGATCATGTGGATCCGGTGCAGCCGGACGCTCTCGGCGTCCTGCTCCTCCTCGGGGCTGATGACGGGGTTCCGGTCCTGGCCGAGGGACTCCGCCGAGAAGGGCATGACCTCGACGTCGCGGCACCCCACCGGTTCGCGGGCGAACTGGCAGGGGATGTCGCGGCGGTAGGGAGGGATGCCCAGCGGTGCGGTCCAGACGTCGTCGTCGTCGCGGTCCGACTCGATCCAGATGGGGTTGGTGACGGCGTAGGGGATGATCGCGTTGAGCTCGACGCGCGGGACCGGGGGCGGGATCACGGCGCGGAGCAGGGCCACGTCGAAGCTGGCGAACGCCTGTCCGATGACCTCGCTGAACCCGAGCTGGGGGTGCATCGCCGCGAAGTACACCGGCGTGAGCCCGCGGGCGTTCTCCGACACGCCCATGGCGATCACGACGAACCACGTGTCCACGTCCAGCTCGCCGAGGTTGATCACGCCGTCGAAGTTGACGATGTCGGTGTCGTGCCCCTCCGCGTCCAGCGCGAGCTCCGCCGGGGTGTCGCAGCGAGTCGCGGCGGTCGACGCGACGCCGAGGTCGCAGACGAGCTCGCCGTTGCCGTAGACCTCGATCCGGTCCACGTCGATCCAGGACGCGGACTGGACCCGGACGTGGAGCTCGACCGGGCCCTCGGCCGCGACCGTGTCGCCGATCACGCCGCCCTCGGCGCTGACCTCGATGAACGGGCCGAAGCTGGTGACGACGTGGAAGGCCCGGATGCTGTCGGCGATCTCGCGGCGGTCGATCATGCCCGGCGCGTCCACCGAGCTCATCACGAAGTTCCGGGGCAGGCCGATCTCCGACGACATGGTATGAGTGTCGGAGTTCCCCATCGCGGTGTACGCCACGCCGTAGTTGAGCAGGCGGAACCAGTCGTCGACCACGCCCGACACGTGCAGGCTCCTGTTGCGCGTGCAGGGGCGATCTCCGTCCTCGGGCCCGTCGGCCATCGGGTGGCCGTCGGGGTCGATGTTGCAGGCCGCGGCGATGCAGGCTCCGGTGGCGAGGTCGCAGTACTCGTCGATCTGGCACTCGTCGTCGCCCTGGCACTGGAGCAGGCACCGGCCGCCGGTCGCGCCCGTCCGCACGCCGCTCTCGCACACGTATCCCCGCGGGCACGGGAGCGCCGGGTCGCACGCCGGCCGGCCCGGCTGGCAGGTGCCCGTGGCGTCGTCGCAGGCGTGGCTCCTGGGGCAGTCGTCGTCCTCGGCGCAGGCGAACACCTCGGGGCGGCACTCGCCGTCGGTGCAGGTGGTGAAGCAGTCCGCCGCGCTCGTGCACGGCCTCGCCGAGGTGGCGCACTCGCGGCTCGTCTCGCAGGTCCCCGTGCCGGCCGCGCAGTCGTCGTCGCCGGTGCAGACCGCGCCCGACACGGAGCACCGGCCGCGCTCGACGCAGGCCTCGAGGCAGTCCTCGGCCGTCTCGCACGACGGCATCTCGGCCGTGCACACGTCCCGGTGCGGGTCGCACATCTGGCCGTCGGCGCAGTCGTCGTGCGACTGACAGCCGAGGACCCGGCCGTAGCGCAGGACGCCCTGCTCGCGCGGCGTCCGGACCAGGATGCGGCGCATGGCCGTGTCGTGGACGCGGGCCATCCGGTTGGCGTAGTCCTGCTCGCTGACCGCGTCCCGCCGCGCCGCCTCGATGTCGGAGACGAACGACGTGACCTCGCTCACCGTCGGCGTGCGGATGAACTCGTAGCGCAGCCCGTTGAACAGCTCGATGGCGTCGAAGTTCTCGCTGTAGAGGCGGAACCGCTCGTTCGGGATCGCGTCGTAGGTCGCGAGCAGCGGGTTCTGCCCCCTCACGAGGCCGGGCGGGTCGAGCCGCAGGTCGAACTGGTTCAGCGAGTACTGGTCGAAGAACCCGAAGAACCCGTCGCGGGGGTGGGGCAGGGTGACCACGGTGTGCTCGGGGCCGAACTCGCCGAGGTCGCGGATCCGGTCGAAGATCTCCTGTCCGGTGAGGCCCATGAAGCCGCCGGGGCTCGCGGGGCACCCGAAGGCGTCGTCGGCGACGAGGCACTCGTCGCGGCGGCTCCAGTCGATGGCGCCGTTGTCCTCGGCCGTCTCGTCGAACCGGAGCGGGTAGCCGAGGACGTGACCGAGCTCGATCGGGGTCACCTCCAGGCCGACCATCGGGGTGACGTCGTCGCGCATCCCGAGGTCGTACATCGCGGGCACGAGGTTCGTGAGGTAGTCGTGGTCGGTCGCGGCGAACACCTCGATCCCCTCGGCCGCCGCCGTGACGATCCGGTCGCGGTGCGTCACGGTGGCGTCGTAGCTGTTGATGCCGTGGACGTGGAAGTCGCCCGCGACCCAGCCGGTCGTGTCCACCTCCCGGAGCACGGAGAACTGCTCGATGAGCGTCGTGTCGTGGCGCAGGAACAGGCACCGGCGATCGATGGAGTGCTCGAACCCCTTCGACGCGATGACGTCGTACCGGCCGGGCGCCACCTCGACCGTGCCGCTGCCCGTCTGGCTGTAGACCACCAAGGCGATCCCCTGCGGCCGCTCCGACATGCCGAGCTCGAGGTAGCGGAGCGAGCTGAGCTCCGGGACCTCGCGCTCCGACGGGCACTCGACCTCGTCGGCGAGCGGCCCGATGAGGGTGAGCTTGGCCGTGGTCGGCTCGCCCCGCTCGTCGATGATCTCGTACAGGAGCCGCGCCGCCGGGGGCAGGGCCAGCGAGACCTCCGCTTCCTCTCCTTCCTCGATGTCCAGAGGCACCGGCCGGCCCGCCTCCCGCCCGTAGACGAACGGCACGAGCAGGTACCGCCCCGGCTCGAGGCGCATGGACCAGCTCGCGTCGGCGACCCGGTCGATCCCCGGGTCCACCGCCGCGAAGGTCATGAGAGACGGGTTCCGGTCCGGCCGGCCGTCCTCGTTCCAGTCGATGCCGCGCAGCGCGGCCAGGGCCGACTCGTAGCTCGTGACGTCCGCGTCGGGGACGCGGTCCCGCGGGTCGATGAGCGCGAACACGCGGGCGCCTTCGATGGGCTGGCCCGACTGCTCGTCGAACACGTGGCCCGAGACGCGGCCCGTCGGCGTGCCGGTCATGTCGTAGTAGACCTCCAGCACGCTCGCGGCGTCGCCGTCGCCGACCACGAGGTATCGGTCGTAGACGAGCGGCCGCGCCAGCTCGTCGTCGCAGTCCTCGCGGTTGGTCGCGGTCACGCACTGGAACCCGTGCGTGAAGGCCCCGGTGAAGGACCCCGTGAGGATGGGCACCACGACGGTGCCGGCGGCCGAGAAGTAGCCGTACGACACCCGGTCGCCCACGCCGACGACGAGGCTGTTGGCGAGCGGGTGCGCCAGCACGACCTCGCCCCGGTCGTAGCGGCGCTGGAACAGCGTGCTGATCTCGAACCCCGACCTGTCGCTCGCGGGCCCGGCCGCGAGGGTCGAGGTGGCGAAGGGCTCCGCGCTCTTGCCGAGCATCAGGAAGTCGCCCGCGAGGTACCCCGGGTGCCGGTAGGGCGAGACATCGGCCGGGTCCTCCGCGAGGGCATCGCCCACGAGCGCATCGAAGATCGGCACCGCGTCGTCCAGCGGCGCGTAGGCTCCGTCGGGTGTCGGCCGCAGCGCCAGCTCCGCCAGGCGCGCCGGCTCCTCGTCCGAGCCGGGCTCGAGCCCGCTCCGGTCCGGCGACCACCGGTTGTCGTCCCAGAAGAACGTGCGGACCAGCAGGTACCGGTCCCCGGGGCGCAGGACGTAGTACGTGACGAACGAGAGGTCCATGGGAACCTGGAGGAGCTCGACGGTGCCGAGCGCCTCGATGATGCGGTCGCCGCGCCCCGCGACGCGGATGGCGGCGCAGCCCTCGGGCGCCTCCTCCTCGGAGAGAGGGCAGCGTCCGTCGCCCCCCGCGGCCCAGACCTCCACGTCGAGGTCGCCGATGCCGTAGCTCTGGGCGTCCTGGTAACCGGGGATGACGAGGTTGACCATGGGGAAGAGCTCGGCGAACTGATCGAGACCTCGGCCGGCGGAGTGCTCGCGCTCGGGCCGGCGCAGGTCCACGTCCACGACGGTCCCGCCGAACAAACCCGGCCCCACCGAGTTCCCGCCTTGCAGGACCACGGTGCGGATCCGGTCGTTCTCGATGACGTAATCGCCGATCTCGCCGATGGCCGAGGGTCCGCCCACGAGCTGCACCCGATCCTCGACCCGGTAGGCGCGCGCCGTCGGCGGCGTGTCGCAGGAGCAGAGGACGAGCGCCAGCGCGCACGCGAGCGGGGCGTACGCCGCGTCCCGCCACGGCTGGTGGTCCGCCGGGCCAGGACAATCCCGTGCTCGCAAGCCCATGTCAGATCCTCCCCTGGAGCTGGATGCCGAGGTAGTCGTTCGGGACCTGCTCCTCGAACGACTCGTGCCGGTGCTGGTACTCGAGGGTCAGCTTGATCCGGCCTCGGAGCATGTACCCGTTGACGGCCGCGGTGATGGCCCAGAGGTCGCGCATGTCCTGGATCTCGAGGGCCTCGGCGACGTACTGGCCGTCGTACCGGAACGCGACCTGGAGGTGCTCGCGGATGGCGAAGTAGGCCGCCTGGACGTACCACCCGAGGTGCTCGGTGTGTCCATATTCCACGCCCTCGTCGGTCACGGGCGAGCCGGACGGGTCGAACTGGGACCAGAGCACCTCTCCAGCGAAGCTGAAGCCGGCCCAGCGCATGGCCAGCTCGCCGCTGATGGCGTGCCGGTCGCCCGCGGCGTCCTGGTTGAAGTAGTAGCTCGCCGCGACCTGGAGGAGCAGGCGGCGGGGCAGGCCGATCTCGCTCTCGGGGATCGGGCCCCAGGGGTGGCCCGCCGCCCGGACGACGTAGAGCATCCCGTCGTTGTTGTCGCCGCGGTAGAAGTCGCCTCCGCCGTTGAAGATGCCGACGGCGTACGAGAACCACGTCATCTGGCCGGCGATCTCGATGCCGAGGCTCCGGTCGGGCGCGACGGACCGGACGATGTACGGCCGCTCGATGAAGGGCTGGAGCTCGCAGCTCAGCATCATGCTGCCGCTGAACGGGACCTTGAGCGCGCCGACCGTGACCCGGAGCAGCGAGAGCGGCTCGAACGAGACCGATGCGTCGAGGATGTTGGCGCCGTCATCGTCGAGCTCGACCATGAGGCGGTAGCCGAAGTAGAAGGGGAGAGTGCCGGCAGCGCCGAGCCGCGCCCGGCGCAGCCTGAAGCCCTCGGTGTTGGCGATGCTGTCGGACTCGAGGCTCGCCCAGGGGTCCTGGATGAATGGCACGGCCAGGAGCTGGACCGAGCCCACGATCCCCAGGCTCGACGACCCGCGCTGGATCGAGAAGATCGGCCCGGTCTCGGGCAGGACGTTCATGAGCTGGCGGAACCGCTGGCCGCGGCTCTCCCGTGGCGCCTCCTCGGCCTGCTCCGGAGCGGCGGGCTCGGGCGCCGCGGCCCCGGGCGCCGCGGCTGCGGGCGTCGCGGGAGCTTCACTCGCGGGCTGCGCTGCCGCCGCGTCGGTCCCGGCCGGCGCCTGGGGAGTTTCATCGACCTCGACCTCGGCTTCTGCCTCTGCCGCCGCCGGCGCTGGCGCGGGCTGCGCGGCCGGGTGCGCGGCCGGGCGTGCGGCCGGGCGCGCGCGCTCGGCCGTGGAGACACCTGGCGCGAGCCACACGGCCCCGAGCGCCACGAGGATAGACGACATACGGAACATGTGCTGTCGAGTCATGAGCTCCTCCCGCGGGAAGGTCACCTGAGATGCCCTGGCGCACCCAGCGTATTTCGGCCCCGTGTCACGGTCAAGGCAGGTGTCAGCCCCAGCTCCCGCCCCGCGAGTACGAATGCGAGTGCGAGTGCACGTAGGGCGAATGCGTGGGCTGGTGGGTGTCCTGGTAGAACAGCGCCGCGTCGAGCGCGGGTCGGTGGAATGCCGTCAGCGCGGCGAGCGAGAGCGGGACCTGGGACGCCAGGCCAGCGGTGCCCAGGTTCGCGAGCGCGAGCTGGTCGAACCGGACGAACCCCGCGCGCTCCTCCGGGTCTCCCTCGGCTCCACGCGCAAGCAACGCCGTCTGCATCAGCAGCTTGACCGCCAGCGTGAGCGCCTCGGCGCCGCCCCCTCCGAGCCGGTGGCCCTGGAGCTCCGAGGACGCCAACCGCAGCAGGTCCAGCGCCTCGGCGAGATCCACCGGCAGGAGCGCGAGCAACGCCGCCTGCACGAGCATGCCGCTTGGCGCGAAGCGAGCGAGGTAGGCGCGCAGGTCGCGCGTCCGCTGCACCATCGCGGCCGGGTCGTGGCCCGCGAGCGCGAGGAGCACCGACGCGGTCGTGCGTTCGGCCTCGCTCTGCCCCTCCTGCGCCTGGACGAGCTGGCCGTGGATCTGGGCGACGAGCTCGGCCGGGTTCGGCGAAGGGCTGGCCCGGGCCACGAGCGCCGCGGTGAGGCTCAACGGCGCGCCGAGCCACTGTGCCCTGGTCGCGATGTCGGCCGCCACGGGGATGGCGCCACCTGTGCTCGCGAGCAGGACCGTCGCATCGAGCGCGTCTTCGGGGTTCCCCCCGCAGTGCGTGCGCAGGAGATCGAGACGCCGGCGGTGGGCCTCGGTCGCGCTCCCGGCACCGAGCGTCGAGAGGTCGGGGGTAGCGAGGATCATCGCCTCGGCGGCGGCGACCTCCTGGTCCGCGCTCCACTCCCGTGCGCTGGTGCCGTCCTGCGCGTCGGCCTCCATCAGCGACTTCACGAGCACCGACCACCTGCCCACCACCTCGTGCTCCGGCTCGTTGCGAGCCGCCAGACCCACCGCAGCGGAGCGGATCGCTCCCTCGCTCGCCTCGACCGGCGCGCACGGAAACATCGAGCCGAGCATGGCCGCGGCGCGGCGCGCGCGGTGCGCGATGACCTGGCGCAGTACGTCCATGTGCTCGCGGAACTCGTCGAGGGTGAGCCTGCCGACCCGCGAGAGTCGAGGGGCGAGGTCCGAGAGCAGGGCGCGCGCCTGGTACGTCAGGACGTACGCTGCCTCGGAGTCCACGGCCCCGCGGTATGGCGCACCGCCCGCGATCCGGACGCGTGCCGCCCCACTCGCGCGGCTCGTCCTCTCGGCGAGGTCGAGGATGAGAGTACGTAACCGTTTCTCCTCGAGCCCGGCGGCGTCCGGGGCGCCGACCTGGCCGCTCCGGAAGGCATGGACCTCGGCGAGAGCGCGGCGCGCGTCGGCGAGCCGTCTCTCGTCGTCCGACGTGTCGGGTGCCGGCACGACGAGCCCGGCGGCGACGAGGGCCGCGAGCGTCTCTTCCTCGCCCGGTCCGAGCTCCACCACGCCTCCCTGCGCCATCTGCGACAGCAAGGCTCCCGCTTGGATTGCCAGCATTCCGTCCTCCGGTGCCCGCCCATCAGCGGGCGTCGAGCCATCGCACCCGGACCTCCGGCCCGAGCCGTGGACGCACGACCAGGTCCCAGCCATCGGGCACCCGCACCAGGTCGAGGCAAGGGTCGCTCGCGACCGCCAACTCGACAGTCCTGGCCAGGGCCTCGCGCCGCCCGCGCTGGTCCCGCGGGCGGCCGGTCCAGCGCTCCAGCGCTCCCAGGAGCGCGTCGGCGCCGTAGAGCACTTCGTAGGCGTTACGTTCGATCTGCCTGCGGATGCGCTCCGCGAGCGCCGCCTCGTCGCGCACCGGACCCCAGATCAACGCCTCGAGGTCGGCGAACGCGACCGCACCGTCGGGAGCCACGAACGCGTCCTTGTCGAGCCACGCGTCCTCGTAGTCCAGCACCTCGATCGTCCCGTCCCGCACGCGCGCGCTGCGGGCCGCCACGGTGAGCAGGGCGAGCGCGCTGCCGAGGTATCGATCGAGGAACAGGTCGAGCGCCTCGGCCGAATCGACGCCGAGCGCCGCGAGGGCACCCTCGCAGTCGCGGCCGAGCGCGAGCTCGGACTGGTGGAACAGGCGCACGGTGCTCGGGACGAGCCGGTGTTCCTGCACAACCGGTCCCCGGTGCCTCCGGTAGTGGAACAGGTCGATCACCTCGTGATCCGGGATCTCGACCACCGCGAGCACCGGGCAGAGCACGCAGGGTGCCAGCTCGTCTCGCAGCGGCGAGTCCGACAGCTCGAGCGCGTGCAGCGCGTTCTCGAGGCCCTGCGCGCCGTAGGGCGCCTCGCCCATCCAGGTCTCGCGCAGGATCGCGTGGAGCAGGGAGCCGCCTGCGCCGCCGAGGGGGCCACCCAGGTGATGCGCGTGCGAGAAGCCGGCGGGCGTGTCGCCATACAGGGGCGAACGCGCGCCGACGCCCTTGACAGCCACAAGCCACGACCGCCCCCAGAGCTCCACCTCGTGGCCTATGACGATCGCGCCGCGGTTGCCGTCCGGGACCGCACCGAGCGTGCGCGAGGGAGCCGGGCCGCGCGGCGGCTCGGAGGCCAGCCACGCCGAGCCGTCGAGGACGGTCGCGGGCGCGTCCCGCAGGCGCACGACTTCGTGGCCCCGAGTCGCGCGAAGGGTCAGCGGAGCCTCCGGGCGGCGGCCCGGACCCGGCCGGGCGGCGCTCGTGTCCGAGCGCGAGACACCGGCATCCGTCACCGGCGCACCAGCGTGCGCTCGACACGCGTCGAGGCCGCGGACTCGACCCACATCTGCCCGATCGGCACGAAGCCGAGCGGCCGGACGACCTCGAGCGAGGCCACGTTCCAGGTCGCGACCTCGGTGACGACACGCGTCGCGCCGAGCGCCGCGCACGCGCAGAGCCGCGCGCGGGCCAGCTCCTTTCCGATGCCGCGGCCACGGAAGGCCGGGTCCACCGTGTTCGTGTGGAACCGCGCCCTGTCGCCCAGCACGGTCGCGAGCGCGTAGCCGACGAGCTTCCCGTCCACGCGCGCGCTGAAGCCCATGTCGCCGGCCGCGAGCGCGGCCGCGAGCCACCTCTCGCCGCGGACCCCGTACACCGTCGCGGACAGGGCCGCGACCTCGGGGAGGTCGGCCTCGGTCATCCGCGTGACGAGCGAGGAGTCGTAGCTCACCTGCTGGGGGGAAGAGAGCTCGAGCACCTCGTAGGTCTCGAACACGTTGTATGCCTTCGGTGGTTGCTGCACGGCGGCACCGGCCGCCGCAACCACCGTCGGGATCGTCTCGTGCCGGGCCTCCGTGAAGAACTCCGAGACATCGAGCGCGCGCCGGAGCTGCTCGCAGACGTCGCCGTCCTTCGCGAAGATCGACCCGATCATGGCTTCGCGGTCCGTCAGCCCGACGCCGACCGGCGTGCCGTCGCCGAGGCGCGCGACGAAGACCGGGTCCCCGGCTCGCATCGCGCACTGCGCGAAGTACCGCACGAAGGGGGCGAAGAAGGGCGAGTCGCCCTGGGCTGGCTCGGGCACGTCGTCGGGCCTGTCCGCCTGGCGCACCTCGACGACGCGGCCGTCGACCAACGTGCGGCGGCGCGATCTCCTGTGGCCCCACGCCATCAGCATCACGATCACAAACACCGTTACGAGGATCGCGACCGAGAGGCAGAGCACCGTCCCGGCATCCCTCCCCCGCGAGCGGCGAGTCTCCCACCCGGGGGAGCTGGCGGCCCGGCACCGCCCGACGCTGCGGCTCACTGGCGTCGCCGCTCCCGGAAGGTAGGACGCGCCGCTCACCTCGACCCGCTCGGTCCACACGAACCCGGCCGGGCTGCCGCCCGAGGTCCCGTTGTTGTTCTCCACGTACTCGCTGCGCAGGAAGTACCCGGTCGTCGCGTCGAACCAGTAGGTATCGGTGTAGTTGGTCTGGAACTGGCCGTAGTCGTCGTTGCGGAATCCGCTCCCGGTCGCGCGCAACCGCAGCGCGCTCGCCTGGCTCCCGGCCACCGCGATGGTCTCGAGGCCCTCGACCGTGAAGGCTCGCTCCAGGACCTGCACGGGAGAGCCCACAAGGCTGCCAGGCGGAATCCACACCCAGGTGGCGAGCGACGCCGCGACCGCGGAGTCGTAGTCGTCGAGGTCTGTGCGGCCGTTGTACAGACGCCCGGGTAGCCCCACACCGACGTTGCGTCGCTCCTGGCCGTCCTCGCAACGCTCTCCGCGGTAGATCCAGTCGTAGGTCGCTACGATGGTGATGTCCGTCGGGGTCGATGTGATGTCGTACCGTCCGGCGGCCGTGAGCGAATCGGTGTAGCCGACGTAACCGCCCGTGCCGCTGCCGACAGTCCGTGATACGTCGTAGGTGAACCAGACCGGCGAGGGCGGGATCGCCTCCTGGGCCGCGGAGAGGACGGGCGAGAGCCACACGGTTCCGGCCGCAACGAGGACGAACGACAGAGGGAACATGCATCGTCGAGTCACGAGGTCCTCCCGCGGCAAGGCCACCACGGACGCCGTGGAGCGACCAGCGTATTTCGGCCCCGTATCACGGTCAAGGCGGGAGCGCGCGGCCGGGATCACGAGCAGGGGGAGGACCTACCGCCTGGTGAGCTTCAGCTTGTTCTGGGCGCGGGCGCCGAGCTTGCCGTCGGGGTCGCGCGACGCGACCTCCTCGAGCAGGTCGTGGCCGAAGTCCCGCTCTTCCTCGTCGCGGCTCTCGCTGTAGGCGAACCCGAGCTGGAAGAGCTTGCCGAGCTGGAGCTCCTGCTCCTGGCGGAGCCGCGACTCGACCGGGAACCCCGTCCGGAGCAGCTCGGAGAACTGGGCGCACGCCCGGTCGCTGACGCGCAGGGGCCGGCCCGCATCCGGCAGGAGGCGGAGACCGAGCACCGCGAGCCTGTACCGCTCCTCCTCGCCGAACGCGGGGCTCTCCTCGGCCAGCGACAGCAGGCCCAGCGCGTCGTCGAGCCGTCCGGCGCTCGTGAGTCCCGCGACGCGCTCCCGGACCTCCGCCATGAACGCCCCGGGCACGGCCCGCGCCATGCACTCGATCAGCACCCGGACGTCCGTGCTCGTGTCGAGCGAGCGAGCGATCGCCTCGACGCAGAGCTTCCGCGCCTCCGGCTCGGAGAGCGTGTCGCCGTGACCGCGCAGGAGCTCGCCGATCTCGCGCAGACGCGTCGGGTCGCTCGTGTCGAGGAGCGCGCGCCCCAGCGCCGGCGCCGCTTCGGGCATCCCGGCGAGCGCGTCGTGCGCCGCCGCGCGGATCGGCGGCGAGCCCTGCACGAGTTGCTGAACCAGCGTGCCCGCGGCATCGGTCGAGCCGACCTTGCCGAGCTGGGTCAGGACGTAAGCCCTCGCCAGCGGGGACGGGGCATCGAGCAGCTCGCGGAGCCTCGGCGCCAGACGCGCGGGGACATCGACGTCCCTGAG
>Ga0233425_10004007_pt1 | contig 25557 bp, 21 predicted proteins | sample Watercolumn_Towu_2_FD_181712 | JGI IMG/M metagenome (GOLD analysis project Ga0233425, IMG submission 181712) | Freshwater microbial communities from Lake Towuti, South Sulawesi, Indonesia - Watercolumn_Towuti2014_140_MG | ecosystem: Environmental > Aquatic > Freshwater > Lake | place... | reverse complement strand
ATCGCCATCCCGCAGCCGCTGGGGAGGCCGCGCAAGCGGCCAAAGCGATTGGCGGGCGACAAAGGCTACAGCTACAACCGTGTGCGGGACTGGCTTCGGAAGTACGGCATCAAGCCGTTGATCCCGCGCAGAGAAAACGAGAAGCTCAGGCATGACGGTCGATCCGTGTTCGACAAGCAGGCCTACAGGCGTCGCAGCATCATCGAGCAGACGATAGGCTGGCTGAAGGAATGCCGTCGGATCGGCACGAGGGTCGAGAAGCTGGCGATCAACTTCCTCGCGATGATGAAGCCCGCCATGATCCAACGCTGCCTCAAAATGGTGTTCTCAGACAGAGCCTAGGCTCCACCACGGTCGTCGCCGGAAGGTATTCATCGCATGTGCGGGATCGCCGGAGTTGTCAGTGGCCGGACGGCGGCCGTGGAGCCTGCCGTCCGGGCCATGATGCGTGCGATGGTGCACCGCGGCCCCGATGACGAGGGCTTCGAGCGCTTTCCGCTGGGCCGGGAGGGAGACGGCCCGGTCGTCGGCTTCGGTTTCCGCCGACTCGCCATCCTCGACCTCTCCCCGCTCGGGCATCAGCCGATGGTCGATCCGGAGACGGGCGACGCCCTCGTCTTCAACGGCGAGATCTACAACTTTCCCCGGATCCGCGCGCGGCTGCAGGGGCTCGGCTGCCGGTTCCGCTCGAGCGGCGACACGGAGGTTCTCCTGCGGTCCCTGTCGCGGTTCGGCGAGGCGGCCCTCGACGATCTCGACGGCATGTTCGGCCTCGCCTTCTACCAGGCGGCGTCGCGGCGCGTGCTGCTGGCCCGCGACCCGCTCGGCATCAAACCGCTGTACGTCGCCCGGGCCGGGGGCGCGATCGTGTTCGCGAGCGAGGTGCGGGCGGTGCTGGCGTCAGGCCTCGTGCCCGACGACCTCGACCCCGCGGGCATCGCCGGGATGCTCGCCTACGGCGCTCCGCAGGACCCGCTCACCGTGCATCGGGCGATCCGTTCGATGTCGGCCGGCTCCCTCGAATGGATCGACGCGGCCGCACTCGACCGCGGCCCCCCTTCACGGCGGCGCTTCTGGCGGCTGCCCGCACCGACGGCGGCGTGCTCCGAGGCCGAGGCGGTGGCCCGCGTGCGCGACGAGCTCACGGCATCGGTCGGCCGACAGTGTGCCGCCGACGTGCCGCTCGGCGTGTTTCTCTCCGGTGGGATCGACAGCGCCACCGTCGCCGCCCTCGCGGAGACAACCGCGGGCGTGCCCGCCACGTTCGCCGTGGGCTACGAGGTGGCGGGCGCGCACGACGAGACCGGGGCCGCCACCGAAACGGCGCGGCACCTCGGCACGGAGCACTTCCAGACGATCGTGGATGCCGACTGGGTGCTCCTGCAGTGGTCGGGGTGGCTCAAGGCCGCCGACCGACCGAGCATCGACGGGCTCAACACGTACATCGTCAGCGGCGCCGTGAAGGATCGCGACATCACCGTGGCCCTCTCGGGCCTGGGGGCCGACGAGATCTTCGGCGGCTATGGCTCGTTCCACCGCGTGCCGCGGGCGCGGCGGCTGCTGGCCGCCATCGCCTGGCTGCCGCCCGCCGTGCGCCGTGCCGTGGCGGCCCGCGTGCTCGGCTTCCTGCCGGCGGGCAAGCGTGCCAAGGCGATCGACCTCGCCGGCGGTGGCACGTCGGCGGTCGAGCTCGCCGCGCTGGCCCGGCGCGTCCACAGCGATGACTCGCTCCGCGCCCTGGGCCTCGACGTGCGAACCCTCGGCCTGTCGCCGATCGTGCTCCACCCCGAGTCCTACGAGGCGTTCTCGGACGGCCACGGCGACACGTTCGACGCCGTGTCGCAGGCGGAGATGTTCCTCTACATGGGCAACACGCTGCTTCGCGACTCCGATACGAACGCGATGGCCCACTCCCTCGAAATTCGCGTTCCCTTTCTCGGCCGCGCGCTCGTGGACTACGTCGGCAGCCTGCCGGGATCGGTCCGCCGCCCGCGTGGGGCGGCGCCGAAGCACCTCCTGCGGCGGGCCATGGCGGGCGTCCTCCCGGAGACGGTGTTCACGCGTCCCAAGTCGGGGTTCACGCTCCCGTTCGGAGAGTGGATGTTCGGGCCGCTCCGCGACCGCTGCGAGGCTGCGATCGCCGCGCTCGCCGCCTGCCCGCTGGTGGACGCCACCGCCGTGCGACGGCTCTGGGGCGACAGCGCCTCTCGGCGGCGCGAGATCCACTGGTCGAAGCCGCTGGCACTCGTGGTGCTCGGCAGCTACCTGGAATCGATCCGGGCCCGCGGCGCCGCCTCCGCGCCGCGAGGCCGGCCAGCACGATCGCGGCGGCGCATCCCGCGGCCGCCATGGCCGGCTCCGGAACCACCACGGCGATGATTTGGGGCCGGTAGAACGAGAGGTCGGCCATGTAGGTGCTGTTTCCGTACACGGCCGTGAACCGCGGCTGGCCGCTGTAAGCGTCGGTCACGAGCATCATGCCGGCGAGGTCCCACGATCCTCCGTTCTTGACGAACATGGCGCCGCCGGAGTCGCCGATCGCCGCCTGTGCCTCATTGCTGGCGGTTCCCGTGAAGTTGAACGTGGTCGCCACCGCCTTCACGTCCTTCACGCCGCCGCCGTCGGGGTCGTAGCCGATCCAGCCCATGCCCGACGTGGTGTTCGTGCCCCAGCGCATCGTGCGGCTCGTGAGCATGCCGTAGCCTGCGGCGCTGGAGCCCCCCGCCGTCCAGATCCAGGGCGTGGCGCCGGTGTTCACCGTCCACGTCTGAAACGCGCCGCGGTCGCGGCCAGCGCCGATCAGCGTCACGGCGGAACCATTCGTGGGCGTGGTCATCGCGATCGGGAGCGCGGGAAGCCCAGGGTCGGTGGTGAGCCGATAGAGGACGAGATCCGTGTAGGTGGACTTGCCCGGCTCGCCGGCGTTCGTCAGGTGGACTTCGGAGCTGGGGTCGAGGGCATACGTACCGCTGGGAAGCACGATGCTGCCCGACCAGACGTGCGCCGCCGTGAGCACCCAGCGGTTGCCGACGTACACGCCGGTGCCGATGCCGCGATAGCCGACGTTGTTCCAGCCGGGGTCATCGACCGGGGCCGATGTATTCCCGGTGCCGGTGAGCGTGTCGATGATGACCGCGCGGGCAGGCGCCGGGGCCACGAGGGCCGCGGCGAGGGCCGTAATGAGCGGCCACCGGACGACCCGCAGCCCGCGGACGATCTGGCTCGGCATCATGACGTTCCTCCCGGCGTTCGCTTCGGCCGCCCCGCGTCCGACGGCGTCGAGTCTACGACCTGTCGCCGCGGCGACCAAGCCACGGGAGTTCTTCCGCACCATCAGGTAACCTGAGCACCCTCGTTTCGACCGTTTTCCTGTACGAGCATCCATGGCCAGCCACTTGATTATCGGGATCAGCGGGCAGGACGGCTCGTATCTGGCGGCTGATCTCCTCGCCGATGGTCACGATGTCGTCGGAACATCACGATCCGAGCAACACCGGCACCTCCCGAACCTGGTGCGCCTCGGCATCGCGGGCCGCGTCGATGTGACGCGATGTGAAGCCGACGACGCAACGACGATCGGCGCCCTGATCGAAAAGCACGACATCCGCCGTGTCTACCTCCTCGCCGGCCAGAGTTCCGTCGGCGTCTCGTTCGCGAAACCCGTGGCGACCCATCATGGAATCGTGACACCCACCCTTCAGATTCTGGAACTGCTTCGCACCAGGTTTCCGGAGACGAGGCTGCTGTACGCAGGGTCTGGCGAGGTGTTTGATGCCCACGACGGCCTGCCGTTTACCGAGCGGTCGAAGCACTCCCCGAAGAGCCCGTATGCCGCGGCCAAGTCTGCGGCGATGTGTCTCGTGGACACGTACCGAAGTGCGTACGGTGTTTTCGCCGGCACCGCGATTCTGTTCAATCATGAATCGCCGTTGCGCCCGGCCAACTTCGTCATTCCCAAGATCACCGATGCTGCCGCGCGCATGGCAGACGGTTCGGCCGAGATCCTTCCGCTCGGGAACGTGGATGTCGTTCGCGACTGGGGCTGGGCGCCGGATTACGTCCAGGGGATGAGGCGCATCATCGAGCACTCCCGCCCCGACGATTTCGTCGTCGCAACGGGTGAAAGCCACTCGATCCGCGAGATCATCGAGCTTGTTGGACGACATTTCGGATTGAATCTCGCGGAGCGTTGCCACACGACATCATCGCTGATGCGTCCGTTCGACTCTCCCGTCGTCACGGCCGATCCGACGAAGGCCAGGATCGAACTCGGCTGGTCCGCCACGGTCCGGTTCCCTGAACTGATTCGACGGCTCTGCGAGAGCCGCATGTCGGCCGGGGCAGGACACAACGGCGAGGAGAATGCCTCACGAGGGAGTTCGTGATCGGGCGGCGTGCGCTGCGGGCGAACCGGGAGCTCGGGCGTCAGCGGCCGGTGCACGCGGCGTAGAGGGCGGTCATCTCCCGGCCGACCACGTCCCAGCGGTAGGTTCGCTTGACGAGCTCGCGGCCCCGCTCGCCGAGGGCCACACGCTCGGCATCCGAGCGACGAATCGCATCCGTGAGGGCCGCGGCGATCGGGCTCACGCCCACCTCGACCCACCACCCGCACACGCCGTCGATTTCCGACCACGGCGCACCACGCGTGGCGATCACCGGCAGCCCGGCGGCGAGGGCCTCGGGCACGACGAGCCCGAAGTTCTCGCTCCGCGACGGCACGACGAACAGATCGGCGTCGGCGAGCATCCGCGCCTTGGCCTCGCCGTGCACGGGCCCGGCGAGCGTCACGCGGGGGATCGCCTCTTCACGGATCGCCTCCTCGAGCATGGCCCGCGAGCCCTGCTCGTCGGGGCCGGCGATCACGAGATTCCAGCCGGCCGCCGCGGTGGAGCGGGCGACCTCGCCCCATGCCGCGACGAGCAGGTCGAGGCCCTTGAGCGGATGCAGCCGTCCGATCGCGAGCACGGTCCGCGGACGTCCGTCCGGCCGCGGCGGTCGGGCCGTCGTGGCGGGCATGTCGACACCCATCGGGATCCGCCATACGGGCGGCACGCGTCCCCTGCCCCCTCGGCCCGCGGCGAAGGTGCGGATCCATTGCTCCTCGGCGGCGCTCGCGGCGTGGATGACCGTCGCCCGTTGCACGAGTGACCGATCGATGCCGGCCACCGCGGCCTTCTTCCACGCGGAGTGCGCGAGCCGCACCGGATCGAAGGCCCCCTGCGGCGACATGACGAGCGGCCTTCCGGCCACGAGCGCGGCCCGCGCCCCGCACCACACCGGAAACGTCCACTGCGAATGAACGTGCACGATGTCGGCCGCGGCGGCGAGGTCGCCCATGCCACGGGCCATCGTCCACGAGCAATACACCGCCCGCGGCGGCGACGGGGCGAACCGCATGATCCGCACGCCGGCGTCGGCCGCCGCCTCGGCTGCGGCGGAGAGCGTGTCGCCCGCCGCGGCCACGGTGGCGATCGTCACATCATGCCCCTGCCGCGCGGCTTCGGTCGCGAACCGCGGCACGAGCTCCGACAGTCCGCCTCCGGCGGGCGAGAGGCCGGCGACGACGTGCAGGATTCTCATGGGCGGGTCGCCGGCGGACCGCGGGCGATCGATCGGAAGGTATCGTATAGGCACGACGGAAGAATACTCCGTTCCCGGTCCCGTTGCGGCGTATCTTCCGGGCTCCGCCGATGTTCACCGTCGTCATCCCGCTGTTCAACAAGGGGCCGTATGTCGAACGGGCGCTCGACTCGATCGACGGGCAGTCGCATGCGGCCGACGAGATCATCGTGGTCAACGACGGCTCGACCGACGGCGGCGATCGGCTGGTGAGGTCGCGGGGCGACGCCCGGCTGCGGGTGATCGACCAGCCCAACCGCGGCGTGAGCGCCGCCCGCAACGCCGGTGTCGCGGCGGCCACGCACCCGTTCGTGGCCTTCCTCGACGCCGACGACCGCTGGCGGCCGGGCCTGCTCGCGCGGATGCGGGGGCTCATCGGGACGCATCCCGCAGCCGTGCTCTACGGTGCCGGCTTCGTGACGGTGGCGGCCGACGGCTCGCGGCACCGGCACGGCATCGCCCCGGCGGGTCCTGGCGACACGGGCCGCATCGTCGATTACTTCGCGGAGCGGTGCCGCGGGCACGTGCTCCACATGTCCACGACCGTGGCCCGGAGGTCGGCCGTCGAGGCCGTGGGGGGATTTCCGGAGGGGGTGGCCTACTGCGAAGATGAGATGCTCTGGTCGCGGCTGGCGCTCGCCGGGCTGGTGGTGCTCTCGCCCGAGGCCCTCGCGGAGTATGACGTGGGCGTGCCGGGGCAGGCGGTGGAATACTGGTCCCGGGCGTACCGCGAGCGACTCGACGTGCTGGACTACCATCGCTTCCTCGCCGCGGAGGTCTGGCGGCATGGCGGTTCGCGGCCCTCGCTCCAGGCGCTCGCCCGCCACGAGCTCACAACAGCGCTCCTCCAGCGGATCTATCGTGGCAACTTTGCGGCGTCCGAGGCCTTGTGGCGGGAGGCGCATCTCGATGGCCTGCCGCTGGGGCCGGTGGCGGCGGCCTGCGGCTTCGTGGTGCGGCACCCGGGCATGCAGCCCGCGGTGGCGGCGCTGATGGGCCTCGCTCGGAGGCTTCGCGGATGATCGGGATGCTTCGCCACAAAATCGGCCAGTGCTGGAAGGCGCTCCGCTGGCAGCGCGAGGTGCGTCAGGCCGTGTCCACGCAGCTCGCGCTCCTCGAGAACCCGTCGATCTTCGCGATGGGCGGGCTCACCGACGAGGAAGAGGCGCGGCTCGCGGCGCTCGTGCGCCGGGCCGCCGCGCACGACGGGCCGATCGTGGAGCTGGGAACGCTCTTCGGCCTCACCACGCTGCTCATCGCCGCGGCAGCGCGGCCGGGCCAGCGGGTGATCGCGATCGACAACTTCTGCTGGAACCCGTTCGGGCTCCCTCCCGACCTGCACGAGGCCTTCACGAGGAAGGTGCTCCGCAACGAGCTCGCCGCGGGCCGCGTGGAGCTCGCGCGGGCCGCGAGTGCCGACGTCCGTCGCGAATGGTCGGGGCCGCCGCCGGCGATCGTGTTCCTCGACGCCGACCATTCCTACACGGCCGTCCGCGACGAGATCGCCTGGGCAAAGGCGCTCGGCGTGCCGATCATCTGCGGCCACGACTACGGCAATGCCCGGTTCGGCGCGACCCGCGCCGTGGACGAAGCCTTCGGCGGCGATGTCGAGGTGCATGGCATGGTGTGGTCGTGGGAGCGGCCGGCATGAGGATCGCCTTCTTCTGGACCGGCGTGACGGCCTACATGGCGGCCTCGTGGCGGGCGCTCGCCGCGGTGCCGGGCGTGAAGCTTACGGTGTTCATCGAGCTGCCGAAGCGGCCCGACACGGCGTTCGACCACGAGTCGCTCCTCGCTGGCCTTGACGCCCGCGTGAGCGTCGCGGGCGAGCCCTGCGACCGGGCCGCGCTCGAGCGGGCGATCCTCGACGTGGCCCCCGAGGCGATGGTCGTACTCGGCTGGCGCAGCCCGCTGTGCCGGCTCGCCGCCGAGAGCCCGCCGCTCGCGGGCGTGCCGAAGGTGTTCGCGATCGACATGCCGTTTGTCATGAGCCTGCGTAAGCTCGTCGCCCCCTTCGTGCTCCGCCGCTACCTCGCGCGGTTCGCGCTGGCCTACGTGCCGGGCGAGCGGGCGGCGGCGTACGCGCGGCACCTCGGGTTCCCCGCGGGCCGGATCGAGCGCGGGCTGATCGGTTTCGATACGGCGGCCTTCGCAGTGGCGGCCAGCGAGCGAACGGCCCGCGGGTCGTGGCCTCGGCGCTTCCTCTATGTCGGCCGCTACGCGGCGGAGAAGCGGATCGACCTGCTCGTCGAGGCCTATGGTCGCTACCGCGGGCTCGTGGACGACCCGTGGACGCTCACGACCTGCGGCATGGGGCCGGAGGCGGGGCGGCTTCGCGGCGTGGAGGGGATCACCGACCGCGGTTTCGTGCAGCCCTCCGCGATGCCGGCGCTGATGGCCGACCACGGCGCGTTCGTGCTGGCGAGCGACTACGACCCGTGGCCGTTCGTGGTGTCGGAGTCGGTGGCGGCCGGGCTGCCGGTGGTCTGCACCGATGCCTGCGGGAGCCACGTGGAGCTGGTGCGGTCGTGGTTCAACGGCCGCGTCGTGGGGCCGGGTGACCCGGCCGCGTTCGCGGAGGCGCTTCAGTGGATCCACGCCCACGAGGCCGACCTCCCGGCTTTCTCCGCCCGCGGCCTTCCGCTCGCGGCCCCCTACGCGGCCGATGTTTGGGCCGACCGCACTCTCTCCGTCTGCCGACGTGCGGCACCACGGCATTGCTTCGACTAACCTACCGTTGGTCGGCGGCGTGGATGTTCCGCCACGGCAACTTCGAGAGTACTCGTCTCGATATCGCCGTCGAGTGAACGCCTTGCACCGTCCGGCAGAGCAGACAGTCGAAACCGCAAAGGCGTCGCACGTTATTGGCTGCGTACTCGTTGCTCGATGCCTCATCGATGGGCAAACGCTCCGATTCTTGCCACCAGTCCAATCAGTTACAGAAGTTGTCGGGTGGGCACAGCCACCGCCGCAGTCCCCTAGCTACCCGGCACGACCCAACAACGCTATTGGCTTACGGGAGAAATGGTTCGATGATGCCGAGCAAAATAGAGTCGCTTGATGGAGTGAGAGGATTTGCCGCGATTGTCGTTGTGTTTGGTCACACGGCGGGTGCTCTCGGCAGTTCGGCCGTGACACCTGGGCTTGTGGCAGCCAAATCAGGCGTCTATCTCTTTTTCGTGCTCAGCGCATTTCTTCTCACGCGTCAGTTCCTCACGGCGGACCTTACGGCGCGGACGACGCCTCGGTTTCTCTCTGAGTACATGTTTCGCAGGTGCGCCCGAATACTCCCGTTGTATGCGATCGCGATCTTTGCGCACTATGCCGTTGGCTTTGTCATTCCCGGAAAAAGTTGTGTCATCCATGACGCCGCTGCCGTATTCAAGAGTTTGTTGATGAACAAGGGCTACGGCCATTTCTGGACGATACCAATCGAATTCATCTTCTACTTCATCCTTCCAATCGTTGCCCTGGTGGGTGTCGGTGCATCAGACAAGCGACGGGCACTGTTGGCTTATGTCACCTTCGTTGGATTGTCCGTAATTCTCCTGGATGAGCAGGTAGACTTCGGCGTGGCAGCCTTTGCCTACATCTTCGTGAGCGGCGCCACACTTGCCCTAGCTGACGTTCACTTCCGGCAGGTGATCGCAAGAGTTCCCAGTGCCGCGGTGTCATCGCTCGGGTTGCTCGCGCTTGTCGCGTTTGTCGCGATCTGGCCCACGCTCCAACCATACGGGCTAAGTTACTCGCACGTAGAGAACCTGCGATCGCTGTGGACTGCGTGTTCGTGCGCGCTGATTGCCGCGTGCTTATGGGGAGCGAAATGGTTTCGTTGGATCTTCGAGAACCGGGTTCTGAGATTCATCGGCGCGGTCAGCTTTAGCGTCTACGTCTGGCATATGCTCGTGTATGCCGCTGTGGACAACCTGGCGAATGGGATGAGCGCCGAGGTTCGGCATGTGATCGCTTGGGGTAGCGCGATAGCCGTCGGATGGTGCTCGCATCGGACTATTGAGATGCCCGTCTATAGATCCCATCTCCTTCGGACCTTGTGGAGCCGGTATGCGGAACCATGGATCACTTCCGTTCAGGTCGACGTCAACACACCCGAGCAATCCCAGTCCATCCGTGACGCCGGCTTCAGCGCGGCGACTGGGGCCCCTCGTTGACCGTCGTCGTGTCTCACGGAAGGTTCTCGAGGTCCAACAGGTCCTTGGGGCGTCCGGCCGCCACCTTCATCCGGCGCAACCATTCCAGCGACACGAACCTCACGCCGTTGACGACGAGGCCGGTGTCAATCAGCATCTGCACGGGGACGGTCGGGTGGCCGGGCACGTAGTCGAAGAGATCCAGAAACCCGACGGACGTGCACAGCATCATCAGATTCCGGGAGCGGACGAACGCTCCCGTCACCGGGTGCAGGCGTTCGAGGCCCGTGACCGGGTCGATCTCGTCACCGATGAAGCGGCCGTCGATCTCCTCGAGCGCCTGGAGCAATCGCCCCTCGGAAGCTCGCGAACGGACCCACATCACGTCGATGTCTTCGGTTGCCCGCACGTAGCCGTGCACGTTGACGGCATGGCCACCCGCGACGACGAAGGGAACGTCGTGCCGCGCCAGCACCGTGAACAGCCGGGCGTCAGGGAGCATGCGATGGATTCGTCGGCATTCGGCCGATCGAGCGAGCCCCGTAGTTGCGTCGCAGAAAGTGCCTCATCCCCGCGGGGTTGCCTCGTAGCGCGGCCCCCGCCCGGTCGATCAACTCCTGCATCGCCGTCAAGCGCTCGGCCGGCGTAAGGGCGAGACCCCGCGCCCGCAGGCGACGATCGCGGGCGGACAGGTCGGGTGAGGCGGCGAGTCCGGAAGGAGGATGCATTTCCCGAGTCTACCACCCTCGCCCACGCCCCGCGTACCCATGCCGGATTGCCGCGACGCTTCGCCGCGCGGGGCCGACTACTCGCTCCGCCCTACGCCGCCGAGGTGTAGTGCGACACACCCTCTCCGTGTGTCGACGGTCGCGCCCATACTGCTGATGCTAGGTGGCATGCAGTCGTGCGAGCCGCCACTCAACGAACGCCAACCCTCGGAGAGAAAACATGCTGACGCCGAAGATCCAGGGGGCGATCAACGCCCAGATCAACAATGAACTTACGGCCTCGTATTCCTACCTCGCGATGTCGGCCTAGTGTGCGTCGCAGAACTTCTGGGGCTCGAGCACCTGGCTCCGCATCCAGAGCGAAGAGGAGCATTCCCATGCCATGAAACTGCTCGACTTCATGCTCGACCGCAACGCACCCGTGTCGCTCAAGTCGATCGGCGAGCCCCGATCGTCGTACGACGGGCTCCTCGACATCTTCCAGTCGGCCCTCAAGCAGGAGCGCGAGGTGAGTGGGCAGATCGAGGCGCTCTACGACCTGGCATTCCAGGAGAAGAGCTTCGCGGCCCTCGCCGAACTTCAGTGGTTCCTCACCGAGCAGGTCGAGGAGGAGAAGACCTGCCGCGAGATCGTGGCCAAGCTGAAGATGATCCACGATGATCCGGCCGCGATGCTCGACCTCGACCGCGAACTGGGATCGCGCACGGCCGAAGCCCCCGCGGCCGAGTGATCACGGCCGGCGGCAAATGGCCCCGACCGGTGCCCCGCACGGGCGATCATCGGCCGTGGAGAAACGCATCCCAGGCCGCGATGGCGGTCCGGTGGAAGGCGTCGTAGTCGAAAGCCGGCTTGTTCCCGGGCACGAGACGCTCGTCGATGAGTGACGCGAGTGCCTTCGGGTCGTCGCTGCTCGGTACAGCCGGCCCGATCCGGTTGCTGAACTGCGTGGACACGACCGGCACACCACGGGCCAGCGCGTCGAGCAGCTTCACCTGGAAGCCGCTGCCGACGCGGGTGGGATTGACCGCGACCGCCGCACGGGCGAACCGCTCGTCGAGTTCGCTGGCCGACACGCACCCCGCGTACGTCACCCGAGGGTGGGCGCCGCAGAGAGCGGCGAGGCCGTCCGCCTCGTCCCGGCCGGTCACGGTCAGGCGGGCACGGGAGTCCACGAGCGGCCAGCAGTCCCGCAGGAACCACTCCAGCGACACCACGTTCGGCGGATACGTGAAGTTCGTCGTGATCAGCACCGTGAACGGTTCGGCGCGGGACCGATCCAGCGGCCGGGGACGCATGAGCGGCGGCACATACGCGACGTCCTGACGATGGCCCAACCGGTTGAGGTCGGCGACGTCGGCCGCCGAGATCGCCCCCACGCGGCCCGCCATCGTCACCGCCCGCCGACACAGCCGCGCCACCTTCGGCCGGTCGATGAGCGCCGCGACCTTGCGCTTCAGCGACCGTCCGAAATACGTCACGATCCGAGGATCCACGTTGACCATGTAGAGCCTGGCGCCCTCTGGCAGCGCGAAGTCGCGGTAGGCCGCCAGCGCCCACGTGGAGATCGCCAGTTCGACCGTCGGCTGGAGCGCTGCCCGGCACCGCTCCAAGGCGACACGGTTCTCCTCGACCGCATACTTGGCCACGTCGGCCGGGGCCGCCCCGAGCACCCTCGTCATGTAGCCACGCAACCCCGGAGTCCTGTGCTCCGCGAGCGGATGCCAGACGACGCCGGCGAGCGCCGGATCCCGCTTCACAGCCTCGAACTCCGCGGCGAGATGCGCAGGCACTGGCACCATCGCCTCCACGTGACCCGTGGTCGCCAGATGCGCGACGATCTCGAAGAGCACGATGCCGCCCCCCGTGTTCGTCTCGGGGAGTCCGGGCAGCACACAGAGGATGCGGTGTTCGGAGCGAGTCATGGTCGATCAGCGGCCGAGCACGGGCTCCGGCAGTCCCGAGAGAGCGGCCGAGTATCTGCGGGCCGTGCGCAGCCACGTCGCCGACAGCCGCTGCATCGCATCGGCCTCATCCATCGGTTGCGGGAGGGCCATGCGATGCAGATAGGCCTGCCCGATCAGCAGGGCGAGCTGGCCGTTCGCGGGATCCCATGCGGCCATCCGCTCCCCGGCCGCGGTCGCGTCGGCAAGCGCCGCGGCAGCGGACGGCCGCTTGGGTTCCAGCCGTGCGAGGCGGTCGGCGGTGATGGCCTCGCGGAGGTCGCGCTTCACGGTCTCCGTGCAGGCATCGCGAACGACCACGGCGATCGCGGCGGCGAGCGCCATGACGAGCATTGCCTGGAGGGCCAGACCGGTGAAGCCCGGCGAGCCTTCACGACGACCGCGTCCCGGCGCGGCGACGTCGCCCGTGGCCAACGCGACACCGGCGACGATGCATGCGAGCAGTGCGTTGGCGGGCACGTGCATGTTCCAGTCGAAGGCCGAATGAACGGCGACGCCCGAGAGCGCCGACCATGCGGCGGCGTTCAGCGTCGCTTCCACCGCATCCGAACGACCGCGGCTCATCGCAAGCCACCGTCGCGCGAGCCATGCAACGCCCCCGGCGGCGGCTGCCAGCCCCGCGAGTCCCGTTTCCGCAAGCAGTTGGGCGTAGTCGTTGTGGGCGTAGTAAAGCAGCAGGTCGCCCGGCACGAATCGCGGCACGAACACCCCGAAGCAGCTCAAGCCGATGCCGAGCAGTGGCGACGCGGCGAACATCCGCAGCGCCGCGTGGGCGGCCACGGCACGGCTGTCGGCCATCAGCGCCGCGATCCGCGGCCTGACGCTCTCGGGAAACACCTGCTCCAGTCCGGCGAACCGCCCGTAGAACACGACCACGAAGCCGAGGAGGAGAGCCAGGTAGAGGGCGGCCATGGGCCAGGTCACGCGCCGGGCGATCGTGGAACGCACGGAGAGGGCGAGGAACACGAGTGCCGCCATCACCATCGCCGCCGCCCCCGCGCGGGACGTCGCCATGGCGCCCACGGTCCACAACGCACCGGCGAACACGCCGGCCGCTGTGACGACCCGCACGACTCCGGGTAGCCGATCGCGCGTGGCCGCGAGCCAGGCCGCGACGAGCGGCGGCACGGTCATGCACAGGGCACTCGCAAAGTGGTTGGCGTAGATGAACGGTCCGAATCCGTCCGCCGCGACCCACGCGGGCATCCGATACCGCTGGCCGGCCACGGCGATCGTGTCGAAGACGCCCGACCCGTTGGTCTGGAGCGCCGGCATCAGGGGCGTGCGCCAGAACTCCGCCTCGATCGGGCCGCGGAAGTCGATGAATCCAAGGAGGGTCAGTTCGGGGCGACTGAAAGGAAACGCGATCCCGAGGCCCCACACAACGGCCCCGCTCACCGCGAGCGAACCGAGGAGCGCCCGGCGGGGTGTCGGCCGGCGCGCGACATCGGCCACGAGGCACACGACCGCGATCGCGATCAGGAGTCGCATCATCGCCACGGCGGTGATCGATGGATCGACGGAGATGCAGCCGGAGACCCCGGGCATCCCCTCGTGGGCCACCTTCCACTCGCCGGCCGACACGGGGGCGATGGCCATCAGCAGGCGATCCGGTAGCGGAACGAGTTGCAGGCCGACCGCCGCCGTGAGCACGAGCGGAATCACCACGAGCGCCAGACGGCGACGGGCGGAGACGGCCCAGAGGATGGCGGCGGTCGCCGTGGCCACCTCGAACGTGCAGCGGGCCACGGGGTCGGTGGCCCCGAGACACACGGGCGCCAGCACCGCGGCCACGCAGAGAATGACCACCGCGGTGGTCTCGGCCACCCGGGTGGCACCCGAGTTCGCGTCGCGAGCTTCGGTCAGGGATGCAACGCTCATGCTCGCGCCCGGACGCTGTCGTCGAGCAGTGCGGCGAACTGATCAATGAGGTGATCGCGAGAGTAGTGGTCTGCCACGATCGCCGCCGAACGCCGCCCCATGTCGGTCAGGTCGCGATCGCGGCGGGCCCACGCGTCGCGGAGGGCCGTCTCGGCCGTGGCCACATCGCCGTGCGGCACATGCCAGCCGACCTCGCCCGCCGCCATGATGTCGGTCGCATGGCATTGGGGCGGCCCGAGCAGCAGGATCGGCCGTGCCACCGCCATGGCCGTGTAGATCTTGCACGGGTGCACGATGCCCACCATCGTGTCGCCGACGCTCACCACGTGGATGTCGGCCGCCGCGAGGCTCGTGCCGAGCGACTCCACCGGCTCGTACGGCAGCGACACGACGTTGGTCGCTCCGGCGGCGATCCGGCGTTCGACCTCGGCCTTGCCGGTGCCTCCACCGACGAACAGAAACACCATGCGGTCGAGATCCCGCACGCGCTCCGCGGCATCGAGCAGCGTGGTGAGCGGATTCTGTTCCGAGTGGTTGCCCGAATACATCACGACGAAGCGCCCTTCGAGCCCGTGCCGCACCCGGAACGCGTTGGGGCCGGGCGACGCGTCGCGAACGTGTTGGTCGAGCGACCACGGCGGAAGCACCCGCACCTTGTCGGCGACCTGGGGGTCGCCGGGAATCTTGGCGACCACACGGTCGCCCATGTAGCGGTCGAGCACCACGATCCAGCGAGACCGCCGAATCGCGACGCGGTTGAGCGAGTCGAACGTGCGGGCGGCGAGCGACCGCGGCCCGATCCTTCCGGCCGCGATCATCTGGTCCGGATTCAGATCCATCACCCACCAGACCATCGGCCGGCGCTTGACCACGGAGAGCATGGCCCCCAGAAAGCCGGCGAACGGCGGACTCGTGCTCACGAGGATCGCCGAGACACCCCGCGTGCACACCCCCCACAGGAATGCCTGCATCACGAAGAGCCCCTGCGCGAGGAGCCGAACCGCGATCGACCGCTTTCCGAAGCTCGACAGCGGCAGCCGCCGCACCTGCACGCCACCGCGCACTTCCGCGGCCGGATACCGGATGCTCGGGTCGTCGTACCCACGGCGTGAGGTGTAGACGAGCACATCCCAGCCCCGGGCCACCATCTCCTCGGCGGCGTCGGTCACATACTGCCCTACGGCCGCCGGATCGGGGGCGTATACCTGCGACACGATGAGGAGCTTTGGCCTGCGGTCCGGCTTCACGACGACCCCGCAGCGCGGCTCAAGGGCCATTCAGCCCACGTTCTGGGGAAGATCGCGGCCTTCAGGCGCGGCAGGCGCCAGATGAGCATGGAGAGCCCGAGGCTCGCCGCCACGGTCGCAATGAAGATCCCGATGCCGACAGGCAGGTTCTCACCCACGACGTGGAGTTGGTCGAACTTCCGGCCATAGATGGCAAGCGTGAGGCAGCGGTAGATGAGCATGTGCACGAGGTAGATCGGCAGGGAGAGACGCCCGAACTCTCGCAGTACGCCGGCGGCCGGCAGCCGCTCGGCCGCGGCGACGAGCGTCAGGAGCATGGCACAGGGATAGAGGAGCGCCACGCCCCAGGTCACAGGATCACGGATGTCGTAGCTCGCCACGTCCGCGCCGGCCACCCACTCCAGCGGAACGGCGACGATCGCCCGGGTGGCGATCCCGGTCGTGATCACGGCGGCCGCCGACACGACTGCTCGATGGCGCTCCGGCACCCGTGCCAACGCCATCCGCAGCACCTCGCCGAGTCCGAAGAAGAACAGCGCCGTTCCCAGGCCGAGCGGCAATGCCGCGAGGATCGCCTCCGGCACGAACGAGGCACCGGCGATCCAAACCAGCGAAGTCGCGAAAAGCATGCGACCGACGGCGGGAGAGCGACTCGCGATCGACTTCAGCACCACGAGCGAGAACAGCGCGGGCAGGAACCAGAGATAGCGCATCCCCGTCGCCACATGGATCGTGGGCTCGCTTCCGGTCACGGCGGCGCGGGCCAGCGCCGTGACGGCAGGCCCTGGGGCAGCGGCTCCGTGCCGGAGTGCCACGAACGCCCCCCACGTGATGAGCAGAAACCAAGCGTAGGGGACGAGATACCGCACGGCCCGGTCCCGGATCATGGGCCACGCGAAGGGCTGCACGTCGAGGAGTGACGAGAGCAGGAAGAAGCACTGCACGTTGAAGTAGTAGAAGACGTGCCGAAGCCAGAGCCAGTTGTGGGTGATCGCCTCGTTGTGGCCGGCGACGACGACGAGAATGAGGATTCCCTTGACGACGTCGATCGTCGCACGGCCCTTCTCATCGCCAGGCGATTGAACTAGCATCGCTCCGGCCCGGCCTGGAGTCGTGGAGCAGCATGAACACGGTTGACGTGACGGTCATCATCGCGGCGAAGAACGAGGCCAAGAACCTCGCCAAGTGCCTGCGGTCGCTGGCGCGGGCCCGCGAGATAGTCGTCGTCGATTCCGGAAGCACCGACGGCACCGTGGCGATCGCCGAAGCGGCCGGAGCCCGGGTCGTGCAGTTCCAGTATCGGGGCGGCTATCCCAAGAAGCGTCAGTGGGCCCTCGACACGCTTCCGCTCACGACCGAGTGGCTGCTGATGGTCGACGCCGACGAGGAGATTCCCGACTCGCTGTGGGACGAGATCGCGGCGGCGACCCGTCGCCCCTCCGGCCCGGCGGCGTACCTGATCACGAAGGGCTACTGCTTCCTCAATCGTCGATTCCGTTTCGGCGGCTTCTCGTTTCCCGCCGTGCTCCTTTTCCGGCGTGGCAGCGCTCGGTTCGAGGCCCTCCTCGACGCCTCCGCCGGAGCCGGCGGCATGGATATGGAGGTTCACGAGCGGGTTCTCGTGGAGGGAGCCATCGGCCGACTGTCCATCCCGCTGGTCCACGACGACTTCAAGGGCCTCGAGGCGTACATCGATCGGCACAATCGCTATTCGAGTTGGGAGGCCCACCAGCGGCATCACTTCCTGAAGACGGGCAACTGGGGGGCGAGCGCGGTTCGCCCGAGGCTTTGGGGAAACACGCAGGAACGGCGGCGCTTCCTCAAGTTCGTGGCCATCCGCATCCCCTGCGAGCCGCTGCTCTGGTTTCTCTATCACTACGTCGTCCGCGGGGGATTCCTCGAGGGCTATCCGGGATACGTGGCGAGCCGCATCCGGGCCAACTACGTCGCCGACGTCCGCGCCAAGGTCTACGAACTCAAACTTGCGGATCGTCGGTCTTAGGCCGACGCGGTCGCTCACCCGTGACGGGCGATCGCCTCCGCCAGGCTCACGATCCGTGTCCGGAACGCATCGAACCGCAGATGCACCTCCGCCCAGGATCGGCCCCGCCGTCCCATCGCGAGGAGCGAAGCCGGGGCGGCCGAGGTGACGGCGGCGAGCAGGGCCGGGGCATCGTCGAGCGACGCCAGCATCCATCCACACCCGTGGGGCGCGAGATCGGGGGCAAGGTCATTTCCCGGGGAGAGCAGCACCGGCAGCCCGGATGCGAGCGACTCGGCGGCTGTGTAGTTGAAGTTCTCGCGGTGCGAGAGCGACACGTAGAGGTCGCAGGCGTCGAAGTAGGAATACTTCGCATCGCCGAACGCGGGGCCGACGACGTGCACGCGGTCGCCGATCTTCGCCCGTCGCGCCCGATCGCGGCAGTCTTCGTGCGACACTCCCGCCTCGTTGCCGACGATCACGAGGTGGGCACGTGAGGTGGCGCCAGCGGCAAAGGCGTCGATCGTCTCGAGAGGCCGCTTCATCGGGTGCAGGCGGCCGAACGAAAGGGCCGCGACCGCGTCCTCGGGGATTCCCAGTTCGCTCCGCACGCGGTGGCGGCGGCGCGGATCACGATCGCGGAAGTCGGCGTCGTCGAGCGGCCAGGGAATGACGGCCGGCCGCGCCTGCGGCATGAGCGGCTGGAGCTTCCGATACTCCCGATCCGTGGCGCACACGACCGCGGTAGCGTGATCGAGGAACGCTCGGCCCCCCAGGGAGAGGAACGCGTTCTTGACGAGGCGACCATCCTCGAACACGTAGGGGTCGAGGCCGCCGTGAGGCACGAACCAGTAGGGCACACGGTGTCGCCGTGCCGCGGCGTCGAGCCAGATCGAATGCCATCGCCAGAACGAGTGGCAGGAGACGATGTCCGCCGCGGCCACGATCCGTTCCGCCTCGGCGAGACCGCTCCGCTGCGGATACCCCAGGGTCGAGAGGATCGGCAGCGTGCTTCCCCGCACGACGGCGCAGCGTTCCCAGATCTGGGGCTCCGCGGGATCGTGACGGCTGTCGATCCACGAGACCACGTCGGCTCCCAGGGCCCGCTGAAAGGCCGCGACCGACTTCGCGGGGCCGCCCGTCGCCTTGGTGAGGGAGAGCGCGAGGAGGCACGCTCGCATCGCTCACGACACCAGGTGATGGATCACGCCCGCCCAGCGCTCCGCCCAGAGCTCGGCCGAATACGCCCGCGCGAACTGGTTGGCCCGCTCGCCCCATGCCGGCATCTCGGCCTCGCGGGCCGTTACCTCCGCGAGGGCCCGCGCCAGGTCGTCGGGCGACTCGGAGGGCACGACGAGGCCGTTGTAGAGCGGCCGCACCACCTCCACGGCTGACCCACAGGCGTCGGTGCAGACGATCGGCAGCCCCGCCGCGGCGGCCTCCACGAGCGCGAGCGGCCAGGGATCGAATCGGCTCGGCAGCACCATCGCGCCGCTCGCGGCAAACACCGCCGCGAGGTCGGTCGGCTGCACGAAGCCCTGGTCTTCGATCCCGGGCCTTCCACGGAGAAGCGACGCGAACGGGCCGGTGCCGCAGCAGGTGAGTAACCACGGATCGGCCACGAGGCCGCGGTACCGCGCGTAGGCATCGACGAGGACATCGAGGGCCTTCTCCTCGGCATAGCGGCCGAGAAACAGGAAGCGTCGCGGCCACGGGCCCGCGGCCCGCGCCGGGATGCATTTCTCCCACGCCGTCACGTCCACGCCGTACATGCCGCGGCTGATCCGCGACGGTGCGGCACCGAGCCGTTTCACGTACTGCCAGCTCCGCTCCCCCGGCACGAAGAAGTGGTCGATGTGCCGCAGCGTCAGCCAGTAGCGGAACCGGGTGAGGAACTGCCCCTCGTGCCGCCAGGGCGTATCGACGCCCATGATGAACTTTGCATCGGCGAGACGCCGGTCACGGACGAGCGATCGGTAGGCGTCGAGCCACCAGCCCGTCATCGCCACGACATCCGGCCGGCGCTCGGCGACCAGTCCGGTGATCAGCGATCGATTGTCGGCCTCCTGCGGGTCGAGCAGTTGATGCGAGAGGCCCGCGAGGAGGCTCTCGGCGAACGCGCCGCCCCCGCGCCGGTGGGCGATGACGTGGAGGTCGATGCCCGGCCGTGCGGCCAGCGCCCGCCAGCACGACGCCATGTAGCCCGAGATCGCCGACCAGCACACGACCACGTGGATCGGGGCGACGGGCACCTTTGGATTCATCGAGCGACCACCTGTGCGAGCTCACTGACGAGCCGGTCCACGCAGGCATCCCATGTGTACGACCGGGCATGCACCCGCCCCCGCGCCACAAGCGAGTCACGGTAGGCGGCGTCGGTCCGCAGCCGCTCCAGAAGAGAGACCACACGCTCCGTATCGGCCGGATCGACGACAATGCCGGCGTCGCCCACGATCTCGGGGAGCGAGGCGGCGTTCGCCACGACGGCCGGTGTGCCGGCCGCCATCGCCTCGACGGCCGGGATCCCGAATCCCTCGTAGGGGCTCAGGAACAAGAGCGCGCACGATCGGGCGAGCCGCTCCGCGAGATGCTCGTCCGAGAGCACGCCGAGGAGCCGCACGTTCGGCAGTTCCCGGCACGCGTCGAGCCATTCGTGATCGTTGTTGCCGATGACGTCGATCCGCAGCGGCGACCCGGTCGCGGCGAGTCGTCGTGCCACCGCCAGCGTGGCGGCCGCCCCCTTCTTCGTGCGAATGCCCCCCACGACGAGGATCGAGTCCTCCCGCATCGCAACGGGTCGCTCACCGGCTGCGAAGAAGAGGTCGCTCGCGCCGCAGCCGACGATGCCGATGCGGCTCGGATCGGCACCGGCCAGTTCCACGAGCCGTCGCTTCGAGAACTCCGTGTCGGTGAGCACCCGAGCCGATTCAGCCAAGGCCTTCGGCAGCCACATCCGCCACTTCCTCGCGAACTGTCGATGCTCCCGCGTCGACGACCAGGGCAACTCGGTCTCGAACGCCTGCACGTCGTGCACGGTCATCACGGTGGGGTGCCGGACGGACGGCAGCCGCGCGTGGGCCGGCGCGTAAATGATGTCGGTCTCGGGACTGGCATACGAATCGAGCCGTGGCCAGCCCACCGACTTCCAGAGGCGTTCGAGTGTGAGGTTGGAGAACGGAAGCCGGCGGACCGGGATGTCGGGGAACCGCTCCCGGAATCCGGGCGTGCGGTCGATGTCGCGGCCACTGACCAACAGCTCGATCCGGATGCCAGCGCGCCGGGAGAGCCCGCTGACCATCTCCACCGTGTGGCGGCCGATGCCACCGCCGTAGTGCGGGCTCACGAAACAGGAGACGAACACGTTGTGGGAATCCGGTGATTCAGGAGGAGGTCAGCGGACGCACTCGATCCCGAGCGCGTCCTGCCAGCGGTGGGCACTCTCGACGGCGGCGAACATCGGATCGGACGAGTCGTTGAACCGGGCCCGACGCGGCTCGCGGAAGCCGGCCTTCACGAGGGCCGCCGACAGCGATTCGTAGTCCCACATCCAGAGGTGCTCGGAGTTGCCGAGCCAGCCGCGCACGAACGACATCAAGCCGCGCGGACGGTGCTCGGCGCCGAGCCGCGTCTCCCGCATGAAGGCCAGCGAGGCCTCCGGGCCGGTGTCGGCGACGTACACCGCCGCGATGTGCCGCAGGTCGGGCAGCACCATGCGGAATACGCCGCCCGACCGCAGGATCCGCAGCGTGTGGGCGAGTGCCGTGTGGAAGTCGTCGAGGGCGAGGTGCTCGAGGACATGCGAGCAGTAGACGGCCCGCGCGGTTGACGCCGCCACGGGCAGGCCGCGGACGATGTCGCCGTAGCGGACGGCGTCGGGAAACCGCGTGCTCGCGGTGGCCCGAAACACACCGCCGAGAATCGGGAACCGCTGCATCCGCAGCGTCGGGCTGCAATCGAAGTTCAGCCAGCCCTCGGGAGCGCATGTGCCGCAGCCGTACTGGACATAGAGATCGGAATCGCTCATGGGTTCTCGGCTCCAGGAAAGGGTGTGGCGGCCACCCGATGGGTCGGTTCTCGCAGCGAAGACATCAGTTACATGCCCTGCGGTACAGTTCGGCGTAGCCCTCCGCGGCCTGTGCCCACGAGAACCGCGCCGCCCGTTCGATGGGCGCTCGGCAGGGCGCGGCCCGCAGCGGCCGGCAGGCGGCCGTGCCAAGCGCCTCCGTCCAGGCATCTTCGTCATCCGGCGGCAGGAGCGTGCCCGCCGTGCCGACCACCTCGGGGATCGCGGTCGCACTGGAGGCGACGACGGGCGATCCGCACGCCATCGCCTCCAGGACGGGAAGCCCGAAGCCCTCGTAGCGCGACGGGAACACGAACGCCTGACAGGCACTCGCGAGCCCCCGGACATCGGCGTCCGTCACGTGGCCCGTGACCGTGAGCCCGGGCACGGCGGCATCCAGACCGAGCATGCCGGCCAGTTCCACCGGATCGGAGGTCCTGCCGCCGGCCACCACAAGCACCGCGCCACGGTTCGCCGCGCCGCATCGCCTCCAGGCGTTGATGAGGAATCGGAGGTTCTTGTGGGCCGCGAGCGAACTCAGCGTGAGCAGGAACGGCCGGTCCGTGAGCCCATACCGCCCGCGCAGTTCATCGAGCTGCGCCGCATCGGTGACGGGTCGGAAGACGTCGTGATCGACGGCGTTGGGAATCACGACGATGTGATCTCGCGGGTGCGGTTGCAGGGCGAGGAAATCATCTCGTGTCCACTCCGAGACGCAGGCCACCCAGTCCGAAGGCCGGATGTTGGCGAGGATGCGCCGCGTGATGGCAACCTGCCCTGGAGGCAGGTCGCCCGGGGGCAGTCGCAGGGGCATGACATCGTGAAGGGTGATGACCGCGGGCAGGCCGCAGCGGCGCACGCCGCGTGGAAACCCCGCGTATGTGCTGTGCACCACGTCGAACCCTTGCAGGTCGACGCCCGCAAGCGGATTGCGGAGCCGGTTGGTCACCTGTCCCGCACGATGCCAGAACGTCCGTGCCCAACGTCCGCCCGACCTGGCCGCACGGGTCCGGTCGGTGCACAGCCGCGTCCACGCTCCCCGCCGGACCGCCACGCCGCGGAGTTCCGGGAACTGCTGGCGTACCGACTCGAAGTCATCGGACGCAACGAGTGATCCCCAGGCGCACGTCCGCAACTGGACATCGTGGCGCGCCGCCACGGCCCGGCTCAACGACAGCGCCACCCGCGCGAGTCCCGTGCGGCCCTCCGGCCGCGCGGTGATCGGGCTGACGTCCATCAACACCCGGAGGGCCCGTGCCACCACGTCACGCCGAGCCGGGGGCCGGGAGCCCGCGTGGCCACACGGTCGGCAGCGGAAAACGCGGGGTCGGAGCGACGCGGCGCACTACGCACTGATCACCCAGGAGCACGCCGCCCGCGAACAAGAGCCAGCCGAACGCCCCATGCCCGCCCAACGAGAAGAACATCGCTTCGCCGCAGTTCACCGCCAGAAACGTGAGAAACATCGCGAGCCCAGGCACGTTGAGCGCACGGGCGAGGCTGCCCATGAACGTCAGCAGGAACACGACAAAGAAGAATGTGCCGATGATTCCTGTCTCCTCGAGTACGGCCATCGGAAGAAAGCCCTTCTCGATCGGCGCGTTGAAGAGCGTCGCGTTCTGTTGGAACCATACGGATTTCGCGACCTCGAAGCCGATGCCGATCACCGGCGACTCCTTGAAGTTGTGCCACAGTCGTTCGATGGTATCGGCGCGGGACGAGAGCATCTGCTCGACGTCGATCTCCTCCTTTCGGCCCCCCTTGTTCAGAAAACTGACGATCTCGCGCGAGATTCCCCCGCCCGTCGCCATGTCGGCGATGAACCCACCCACCAAAATGAGCACCAGGGCCGCGATAATCGCTCGGCGCGGCACTTGCATGGTGAGTTTGATGAGGCCGCGACGGGAGAGCACGATCGACAGGACGACGACGAAAATGACGCCCACGAGCATGGAAATCGCCGACGTTCGCGACCTCGAGAGATACATGAAGTAGAGGAGGCTGAGCGCAAGCGGTCCGCAGATCCAGCGATTGCGATAGTTACCGAACACGTACACGCAGACGAGGTACACGACCATCAGCGACACCATCGGGCCGAGACAGTTCGAGTGGTAGAACGGACCGTTGAACAGGCCTCGCGAGGCTTCAACCGAGCCGCGGAAGTTCGAACTGATACCGAGCGCGATCGTCGCGAACCCCAGGAGCACCGTCACGAGGATCAACGACACGTACCACTCTGCCATGTCTGACCGTCTCGCCTGGAGCACGTTCACGGCCAGCAGAATGGCGAACGCGGCGATCGTGAAGTTCAGGAGCTTCAGCAGGGCGATGTCAACGCAGTACCCGGTCGCGATGGAGAGTGCGCCAGCCACCGCGATGAACGCCATGAGGGCGATCGCGTAGGGCCGCTGGAGCAGCCCCTGCCGGGCTGGCAGGGGAACAGCGGCGAAGCGGATGAGGCATGCGATCGGGATGAGGAACCGCGCGACCGTCCAGATCGGCGTCTTGAGGACGATCGACTGATTGGCGACGAGCCCCAGAAAGCAGATCGTGAACGCCTTGAAGGCCGTCTCCGGCTTCATCGCGATCATCCCCAACAGGATCGCGAAGAACAGGACGTTGCCTGGCGGTCCTGCCTTGTTGAGCATCAACAGCACGATGATGAGCAGCGCGGAGCCGGCGATACGCTCGAGCGAGAATGGCTGACGCTGGGGCGAAGCGGCGGCGAGGCTCACGAGACCGGCCCTCCTGCCGACGGCGCGGGGGCGGCGCTGCCACCCGACAGACGCCGCCACAACTTGTGCGGCCATTCAGGGTCCATGCACGGTTTCTCGACCAACAGGAAGAACGCGGCACTCACGGCGACGACCGCCAGCGAGCAGACCGTGAGCACGACGACGTAGTCCACCGTGAAACTCCCGAGCGACGGCATCGCCCGGAGCGGGCCGTGGACCATGGCCGCGAGCACGCGGGCGTGCAGCAGGTAGATCGAGTAGCACATGCCGCCGACGATCGGCACGAATCCCCACGACAGCGCCCGGCCGTGGCCGATTCCGCGGAGTGCGGAGTAGAAGAGCATCGCGATCACCCAGGGATTCACCACCGCGGCGGCGTATCCACCCACGCCGAGGTTGCCCGCCACGAAGATCGGCCACGCCAATATACCGGGCGCATCGGCGGCCCAGGTCCGCGGTCGCCCTCGCCAGTCCATCGTCCACAGGTCACAGAGCAGAATCCCGACGAGGAAGTACTGGCCATACTGCAGCACCGACTGCGGGGTCGAACGTGGCAGCCAGAGCCCGTGCAGCGAGAGGCCAACCGCCATTGCCACGAACAGGGCCCGCCTGGGGAGCGCGGGCAACCTCAATGCGAGCGCAAGCAACGGCATGAGCAGGTAGAACTGCACCTCGATCTCGAGCGTCCAGGCGTTGTTGTTGATCAGGCTGCCCTGGCCGTAGACGATGTTGTGCACGTAGCCGAGGCTCGCGAGGAGGTGCGGCCAGAGCTGCGCCCACGTGAAGTCCTTCGCCAGCGGCATCAGGGCGAAGAAGACGAGCATGGTCAGCACGTACGGCGGCTCGAGCCGCGTGATGCGTCGCCAGAAGTAGGCCCGCATGTTCACGGGTCGTCCACCATCGAGGGCGTGGCGACAGAAGGGCACCGCGAGAATGAAGCCGCTGATCATGAAGAACAGGTGCACGCCGTAGAAGCCGAGGCTCACGAAGCGCTCGAGGGCGACATCGAACCACGACATCGACGCATACGTGCGGCCCGCCCGGAACGACCAGTAGCCCCAGGTGTGCACGGCGACGACGGCGGCGATCGCGATGAATCGTAGCCCGTCGATCTCGGGCACGTAACCGCCGGACGTGGTGACGCGACGAAAGCTGGCCGCGAGCCGCGCCGTGGCGGTCGTCACCGGCGAGCCG
>Ga0233425_10004006_pt1 | contig 25558 bp, 20 predicted proteins | sample Watercolumn_Towu_2_FD_181712 | JGI IMG/M metagenome (GOLD analysis project Ga0233425, IMG submission 181712) | Freshwater microbial communities from Lake Towuti, South Sulawesi, Indonesia - Watercolumn_Towuti2014_140_MG | ecosystem: Environmental > Aquatic > Freshwater > Lake | place... | reverse complement strand
GGTCGATGGACGACGGCCTTTACCTGATCGAAACGCTCGTCGAAAAGCCGCGGCGCGCGGAGGCCCCCTCGAACCTGGCCATCGCGGCCCGTTATGTTTTCAACCCGAAAATCTTCGACTACATCGCCCGGACGCCGCCTGGGAAGAACGGCGAAATCCAATTGACCGATGCCATGCGTCTGATGCTCAAAGACTCGGCCATGTACGGCCTGGTCCTCGAGGGACGCCGCCACGACATCGGCAACAAACTCGACTTCCTCAAGACCAACGTCATCTACGGTCTTGCGCGCAAAGAGCTGGGCGACGAATTCTCGCGGTTCATTCGCGAGACCGCCAAGGCCCTCGGACCCGATGGCGCCCGCGCGGGCGGCAAACGCTCCGCCTCCAGCGCACGGCCCGGTGCTTCCCAGCGTGGCGAGTGAAGCACGAAGGAGAACCATGCCCGAGCTAGCTCTCGCTACGCCGCGGGATGAGTTGCTGGCCGACTGCCGGGTTGCCAGCGGCGCCGCGCGCACCGCCCGGTTGCGCTTCGACGAGCAGTCCGCCGCGGGCCTGGAAGGCTGCGCGCATCATCTCGCGCGGCTCTACAACATCATCGAGCAGATGGCGCTTCGGGTCGCCAAGGCCTTCGAGAACCAGATCGAGGACGAAAGCGGCTGGCACAGCGAGCTTATCCGCCGCCTGTCCATCGCCATCACCGGGCTTCGCCCGACCCTGTTCAGCGAAGCGCTTGGCCAGCCGCTGCGGGAGTTGCGCGCCTTCCGCCACGAGTTCACGCACGCCTGCGACCTCGAACTCGACCGGGACAAACTCGCATTGCTGCTCAAGTATGCTCGCCAGGTTGAATCCGAGTTGCTGCCCTCATGCGAGAAGTTCATCAGCCAGGTGGCGAGCCAGGAAGGTCTGGGTGCAGACCACCGATAACCGATGTCGACCCTGGTGACCACGCCGCTCGAGCCCACGCTCGCGCCGGCCAAGAACTCGATCTTGCGGAGCGACTTCCTGCGGCACATCGCCCAGATGGGCGGTTGGCGGCTGGGCAGCCTGGCGGCCGGATTTGCCGGCAGCCCTCAAAGATGCGCATGGCAAAAGATTTGCTTGATGAGGCCGAAGCGTTGCGCTTAAGCTTCAAAAAACGCAAAGGCGAAAGGCCAGTTCGCTCCGAGCACGGCGCCATATGGGTCGGCCCCTGCGAATTGACGGGCACGAAGTGTGTCCCCGTACTGCTGATCGCGGCCGTCCTATTCCTCAAACCATGAAGAAAACCGAATTCGTTGTGGCTCAGATAGGCTGCGGCTACTGGGGTCCGAACCTTCTCCGGAATTTCTCCGCTATCCCCACGTGCAGGGTCAAATACGTCGTTGACGGGGACTCGAGTCGGCGCGCGTTCGTCGCTTCCAAGTTTCCGGCCATCACCGTTCTTTCGGACGCGGACGCAGTATTCGCGGATCCGGAGGTGGATGCGACAATCATCGCCACCCCGGCGGCGACGCATTTTTCCCTCGCACATCGCTCGCTCTCGAGTGGCAAGCACGCCTTCGTTGAGAAGCCCTTGGCCACCTCGACAGCGCAGGCCAACGAACTGGCGCGTTTGGCGCTTGCTGGTTCCCTCGTCCTAATGGTCGGCCACACCTTCGTCTACAACGCTGCGGTCCGCCACGTGAAGACCCTCATCGAGCAGGGCCACCTCGGAGAACTCCGCTACATCTACAGCCAGCGCCTGAACCTTGGCAGAATCCGCACAGACATTGACGCACTCTGGAATTTCGCCCCGCACGATATTAGTATCATCCAGTACTGGCTGGGCGACCCCGAGCCCGTGAGAGTTCTGCGCTCTGGCATGGCCTACATCCAGCCGACAGTCGAGGACGTCGTGTTCCTCAACATACGCTATCCAGGCCGGGTCATGGCGCATATCCACGTTAGCTGGCTGGACCCCCAGAAGGTCCGCAAGATGGTGGTTGTTGGCTCTCGGCGGATGGTGGTTTACGACGACATGGCCGACGACAAAGTTGCCATCCTTGACAAAGGCATTGATGTGCGCGCGGAGCTCGGTAAGAATATGGATTTCGACTCCTCACCCACGACGGCCTTCTCCTACCGATCAGGGGACATCCTGTTGCCAATGATTAAGTTCGACGAGCCGCTTCGCGTTCAAGCAGAGCACTTCTTGAGCTGCATGGCCGGGGAGACGCATTGTCTCACGGGGCCGGACCACGCACGCCGCGTCGTTCAGATTCTTGAGGCGGCTCAGCAGTCTTAACCGCGCCTCTGACCAACGTGTGAACTCCAACGCCTCAGAAGTGCGCCCTTTGTTGAAGCAGATTGGCATTCGCAACGTTTCCTTTGGGATCAACGTCGTCGTGGTCGAACCCTGCAACCTCTACGACTGCGCTCTTGGCGACGATTGCTTCGTTGGTCCATTCGTCGAGATTCAGCGCGGGGTGAAGATCGGGGCGCGCTGCAAGATCCAATCGCATGCATTTCTATGTGAGTTGGTTTCCGTGGGCGACGACTGCGTCGTCGCGCATGGCGTGATGTTCATCAACGACTTGTACAGGAGCGGGAGCCCGGCGCGAGGGGATCGCCGTCTATGGAAGGAAACCATCATCGGCAACCGAGTACTCATCGGCTCGAACTCTACGATCCTCCCAGTCCGAATCTGTGACGGCGTAACCATCGGGGCTGGTTCGGTCGTCACCAAAGACATCACGTCGCCGGGCATCTACGCCGGCAACCCGGCCCGAAGGCTACGCGGATTTGAGAGCGCAACTGCGAGACCATCCGAGCCACAGATCCCGGCCTGCGACAACCTTAACAACCGTTAGGAATCCAATGAATATCCCTTTTGTCGATCTTCACGCGCAGTACGTAACGATCAAGGCTGACATAGACCGCGCAATCGCCTCCGTGATCGCTGAGTCTTCATATATACGCGGCCGTCATGTGGAAGAATTCGAGCGGTCCTGGGCCAAAACCATAGGAGTAAAGCACTGCATTTCGTGTGCGAACGGGACTGACGCCCTTTATATCGCGATGCGAGCCATGGGGGTCCGCTCCGGCGACGAAGTAATCACCACAGCCCACTCCTGGATTTCCACATCAGAGACAATTACCCAGGCTGGTGGCCGCGTGGTGTTTTGCGACACGGACTCTGCCTCCTTCACCATTGATCCGTGCCTGCTCGAAGCGAAAGTGTCCCCGCGGACGGTTGGCATCGTCCCGGTTCACCTCTACGGCCAAGCCGCGGACATGGACCCAATCATGGAGGTGGCCAAGAAGCATGACCTCTGGGTGATCGAGGACTGTGCCCAGGCGCATCTGGCTCGGTATCGCGGACGGGCAGTAGGCACCTTCGGCGACGCCGCCACCTTTTCCTTTTACCCCGGGAAGAACCTCGGAGCCTACGGCGATGCCGGGGCAGTGGTCACGGCAAACGACGACTTGGCCGACTGGATGAGCACCTTCGCTAGGCACGGCGGCAAAGGTGAGCACGTGATCGAAGGGATCAACAGCCGCATGGATGGCCTTCAGGCCGCGATTCTAAACGCGAAGCTTCCGCGCCTCCATGCCTGGACAGAGGCCCGGAGGAAGATCGCCTCGCGCTACACCGAGCACCTTAAACAGCTGCCAGAGATCATCACACCCGCAATCCTTGCGGGCCGCGATCACGTCTTTCACTTGTACGTTATTCGCACGTCCTCTCGCGACTCCCTCCGCGCGCTTCTCACCCAGCGCGGGGTTGCAACAGTCCTCAACTACCCCAAGGCGCTGCCGTTCTATCCCGCGTACGCATACCTTGGCCACTCACCTGGCGACTTTCCAATGGCGTTTAGGAATCAGCAGCAAATTCTATCTTTGCCGATTTACCCCGAGCTAACCGGGGAAATGCTCGACTACGTTATTCAGAATGTCCGCGATCACTTCTCTCACAGGTAGCCCGCTGGGTTCGGACCCCGCCTCCAGATCAGCAGTTGCGCTTGCAGCCGTGGCCGCACTGGCGGTCACACTCGCCCACACCACGCACGCCCAACGGACAGACGAGGACACGTCGTACGACGGTGCCGATCGCCGTCCTCCACGACCCGCGTTCGTGGCGCGCCTCGTAGACTTCCCGGCGGGGGCTCTATCCCTGGAGCAGTCAACCAACCTAGTCGATTGGTCGCAATCCGCCGCCCTGGTCGCAACCAACAGCGAGATCGTGATCATCGAACCGCAGAGCTCGATGGAGGCTATGAGATTCTACCGGGTTCGCCCCCTGTCGGCGGCTCCAGCACCAGGTACTCTCGTCCAGAGCCCAGCACCTGGCCCGGCTCCGCCAGCCGAACCCCCGATCGAAATTGGCCGCGCACCGGGAGCCGCAAGTTCTCTCTGGCGATTGTTCGCGACCCAGTTTTGGGATACCTCGATAACCACAAACCGCGTCCTCCGCTTCGGTTACAACGCTGACGAGGGAATCCCGGCCGAGCAGATCCTTGAGATGCGATTCGAAAGTGACTACTTTAGTGCCAAAGGCGACCGGCTCATGGAATGGTACCTCAGCCATCGTAGCTCCGAGGGCGTCAGCATCCGGCCGATAATGGTGCAGGTGTCCCGCAATACCCAGCGCATCGACGCCAACCTGCGAGGCAACTGGGCCTTCGTGGGCTCCAAGACCTCCCAGCCCGTGCTAATAGTACGGGATGAGCCCTCGCAGGCCGTCGCCATCGGTCGAGAGCCCACGACGAATCTCTTCGACGTCTTTAGGGTGGGCGGCTCGACAATCCACCTGGGTGGCCCTGCCCTAGGGACCCCAAATGATGTGTCCCTCGACTTTTACGCCGCAAACGGCAGCCGGAACCCCACGTACGCGAGGGTCGGCCTGAGCGTCTGGGATGGGGCGGCCGGCCGCGAGAGCGGTGACATAGTCTTCTGGACAGCCAACGCTGGAGCACTCGGAGAGCGCGCACGACTCACGCGGAGCGGGCGCCTCGGCCTGGGCACCTCCAACCCGCAGTACACCCTTGACGTCGTGGGAGCGGTCCGGCTGCAAGGGCAGGGCTCGCTGCTCTTCTCCGGCCCATCCCCTACCAGCGGTGTGGGTTTGTTCTGGGCCGGCCCAAAGACGCTGGGGCTCGCCGGGAAGCTTCGCCTCGGCGTACCAGACGGCGCCAGCGCGGCCTCCGCTTCGGGGCTCGAGGTCGAGGGTGATGTTCGCCTTCCGTTCGGCTCTTCGCTGCGCTTCGGAGGTGCCGGTGCAGAGCGCGACGTCGGCTTGCGACGAGCAGGCGGTCCGATCGTTGAACTCGACGGTCACCTGCGCCTCCCGAACGGCAACTCGCTTCTGTTCGGCGCCGAAGCCCCGAACACGCACGACACTCGGCTCTGGCGCTCCGACCGTGAGGAGCTTAGCGTGGACGCCAGGCTCGCCATCCGCCGCTACAGCAAGCCAGACGACGCGCTAACCGTAACCTTGTCAAGTGAGGCTCATCCAAGGTTCCGCCTCACCGGTGATGCACAGCTTCGATTCGGTAGCGGCACGAGCGACGCAGATGTCGTGGTCAGCCGCGACCGTTCCGGGGCACTCGCTATTGGCACTTTGCGCGCCCCGAGCGACCTAGTCGTGAATGGTAAGACCCATCTGCGTGCCGGCGGCTCCGCAACCCTTACTCCCGCGGTCTCTGTGCTCGCCTCCGTGGCGGGCCCCGTCAGCGCCGTGGGCACCAACGAAACAACCCTCAGCACTCAGACCGTCCCACCCCGAACACTTGAAAGGGATGGCGACTCCTTGTCTCTGCGAGCGTGCGGCCTCACGGCGGGCAACAGCAACTACAAGGAGATTCGGCTCTATTTTGGCTCCAGTTTACTTTTCGCGACCGGAATGGCTCGCCTCATTAACTGCTCCTGGGTGGTCACATGCGAGCTGGTCCGCATCTCAGCGACGAGCCAAGTCGCGAACGTCACGTTTACGTCAAACAGCTCCGTACTTCGCGCAACGTCCCAAGTCCGGCTTTTAAACGAAAATCTAGACATCTCTAACTCTTTTAGAATCTCAGGCAAGGGGGAAGCCTCCATGGACGTCACCGCGTTCAGTACAACTACGCTCTGGAGGCCTGCAAACCCGTAACACCACCGTTTATGGACTGCCAAATACCGTGTGCCTTTTCCGTCCCTGCGCGAGCACGGGCGCACTGGTTTCTCGCGCTCCTCTTGGCTCTGCGGATCGTGCCTCGCGACATCGGGGTCGGCGCTGAGATACCAGAACTGACAGGTCTTCCAGGCCCGCTCTTCCGGGCTCGGATCGATCCGGGAGACCTAACGAACGCCGTCGTCGAAACGTCCACGAACCTCTCCAGTTGGACGGAACTGTTTGCCGTTGGCACCTCGGGGAACGCCTTTGAGATTCTCGACAGCCATTCACCCGATACCCCAATGCGCTTCTTTAGAGCCCGGGCCGGTGCAAGGCCGCCCCTCAGAATCACCCAAGCCTACGACGGCCTCAGCGGGAATTGGGTACTACAGACCACATCCTTTTCCGACATTTCCGTGAGCACGAATCGGGTTCTACGCCTGGGGTATAACGCTGACGAAGGGGATCCGCACGAGCACACATGGGAGATGCGCTTCGAGAGCGACTACGCAAGCGACGCCGGGGATCGTCTCGTAGAATGGTACCTCAGCCACAAGGATCTGAACGGAGCGTTCCAGCGCCCAATCATGGTTCAGGTTTCCCGCCTTAGCGGCGAGATCACCGGTCGCTTCCGTGGGACCTGGGGATTCGGAAACGGCGATGTTCGCGCCGTGATGACCGTAAGAGAGTCGCCGTACGGCGGCGTTGGGATAGGCATCGTCCCCACCACCAATCTCTTCGAAGTCTTTCGCCCCGAAAACGGAGATACGCTCTTCCTTGGCGGCACCGCACGCAACTCGGGGAACGACGCGGCATTAAACTTTTTCGCGTTTAATGACACTTCGCGGCCAACGTACGCCCGGATCGGTCTGAACGTGAAGAACGCCTCGCCCGGCTCCGAGGCTGGCGAGCTGCTGTTCTGGACCGCTGAGGCTGGGCAACTGAAGGAGCGCGCAAGGCTTTTGGCCAACGGACGCCTCGGGTTAGGCGTGAGCCTGCCCCGGTTCACGTTGGACATCGCTGGCCCAGTCCGACTGCAGCGCGATAGCGTATTACATTTTGGGGGCACGGATTTTGATTCCAGCGTCGCCCTCTCGTCGGCCGCGAACGGCATCCTGGATCTCAATGGCCACCTTAGGCTCAGGGGAGTTGACTCCCTTCTATTTGGGGCAGAAGGCGCTGGCGCACATGACACGAGGTTGTTCCGTTCCGACGCCGAGAGCCTCGGAATTGACGGTTCCTTAACACTTTATCGCGATCGCCCAGAGGCTCCCGCCGTACAGCTCTCGCGTTCGGGCGGCGGGCCACCCCTCTGGCAGCTCGTAGCCGACGGTTCGCTCGAATGGCAGAACGAGCAAGGTGCGCGCGATGTGTCGCTCCGCCGAGAGGCTACCGGCGTCCTCGCTGTTGGCAGAACCGGCACTACCAACGACCTAGTAGTCCACGGGACCACTTCAGTCCGGCTTGGCCGCACCGAGTCGGTCGGCCGCATCCCCGCCATGCTCCTCGTCCAGACCGTCCCTGCATCCGCACCGGCCCAGGCCGACGCCGCGTTATGGTCTCGAACCATTCCTAGAGGGACTCTGACCTCGACCGGTCAGTCCCTCGCCCTGCGAATCGCGGGGACGAACGCGCCCTACAGCGGCGCAATAGCACTGTCCCTCTCGCTAGGAGCCAGTCAGCTTCTGCAGGCCGACCTTCCCGTGAGCGATCAATCCGTTTGGATCATCACCGGTGAGATCATTACGGTCACCCAGCGGAATCAACTCGCCAACTTCCTTCTGACTGCACGAAGCCTCGCAGGAGAGAACGTCCACATCCCCTACGTCGTCGATCTCCAGGAGGATCTGGACACCGACCTTTCGTTAAGACTCCAGGTTCAAGCCCCAGGCCCACCGAACGCAGTGGCCATAAGATCAGTTTCCGTGGAGTGGCGTCCCGAAGCCCCCTAGTCCCCGCATGTGCGGCATTGCAGGTATTCTCCGACCCGACGACGGGCCTCTCGACTCAGCATTTGGCACGATGCTCAGACATCGCGGGCCAGATGATCAAGGCTGGCTTATCTACGGCGATCAGAAGATCACAAAGGGCAGCTCCTCTTTGACCGTCAATCACGGCACACTGCTACTCTGGCACCAGAGGTTATCCATAATCGACCTCTCAAAGAGCGGATGGCAGCCAATGTCCACAAGCGACGGGCGGCATCATATAGTATTCAATGGCGAGATTTACAACTACGTAGAACTGAGGGAGGAGCTCCTTAGATTCGGCTGCCGCTTCACCTCTACTAGCGACACCGAAGTGCTATTACTGGGTTATGCCCATCTGGGGAGAAGCCTCCTGCCGCGCCTGGTCGGGATGTTCGCGTTTGCGCTTCTTGATCTCGAGCGGCAGGAGCTACTCCTGGCGCGCGACTTTTTCGGCATTAAGCCGCTCTACTACGGTGCATGCAGCGGCGGCCTCGCGTTTGGCTCCGAGCTGAAGGCTCTTCTCGCCCTGCCAGGGGTTCCAAGGCGCGCAAACGCACAACGCGTCTACGACTATCTGCACTCGGGCTCTAGCGATATGGGCGATCGAGAGACCTTTTATCAAGGACTCTACCAGGTACCTCCCGCGCACTACGTCGTGCTTGACCTGCGCTCCGGCACAGCCTCCGAGCCCGTTCGCTATTGGGTCCTAGATGTGAATTCGCGGCTTGACTGCACTTTTGAGGAGGCCCGGACGCACCTGCGTGACCTTTTTCTGAAGAATGTGCAGCTTCACATGCGGAGCGACGTGCCAGTGGCTGGCACGCTTTCTGGCGGCATCGACTCCTCCTCTGTAATGGTAGCAATGCGGCAGCTAAGGCCCCGTGCTACCATGCATGCGTTCAGCCTCCTCGTTGATGATCCGGCGGTCAGCGAGCGAAAATGGATCGATGCCGTCAACTCCAAGATCGCCTGCGTACAACACTTCACCAAGCCAACGGCTGAGGAACTGAAAGCGGATATCGGGCGCTTGGTTTACACACAGGAGGAGCCCTTTGGCAGCACATCAATGTACGCTGAGTTTCGCATCTACGAGTTGGTGAGGAAGCAAGGCATCAAAGTTGTTTTAGTCGGCGACGGAGGGGACGAGCTGTTCGCCGGCTACCAGTCAGCACTGGGTGCCCGTCTCGCCTCGCTCGTGCGGCAAGGGAGAATGGCCGAAGCCATACGGTTCGCCAGCGCCGCGCGCAGCTTCCCCGGGATGAGTTTGCTCAAGGTCTTCGCCTACGCGGCTGACTGCTCGGTCCCTGGGAAGCAGCAGCGCTTTTTCCGCTGGTTCGTCGGAAAGCAAGCCTTTCCAGCGTGGATGGGGGCTGAGTGGTTCAAGACTCGTGGCGTGTCGCTGACCGTCAACTACTCACCGGGACACGAGAAGCTCCGGTCCCTGCTACTACGGCAGCTCACCCAAGCACCTCTCCCTTCACACCTGCGCTGTCAGGACCGCAGCGCAATGGCTCATTCCGTAGAAAGCCGCCAGCCCTTTCTAACCCCTGAGATGGCGGCGTTCGCGCTCGCCTTGCCTGAGGGCTTTTTTATCTCCCAGGAAGCGCGGACTAAAAACGTGCTCCGGGAGGCCCTGCGGGGCCTGCTGCCCGATGCGATCAGCCGGCGCCGCGATAAGATTGGCTTTGCTACTGATGAGGCCGGATTTATGCAGGAGCAAGGTGACTGGGTTGAAGCGACCCTCAGCTCGGACGTGGCCGGGAGGATCCCAGCCCTATGCCAGCCAGCCTTGCTGTACCAATGGCAGAGAATGCGTAGCCACCGGACACCGTATAACGGCAGAATCTGGCGCTCATTGAACCTCATTCTGTGGGCGCAACAGTTTGAGGTCACCTTCTCGTGAGTCCACTCTCCCCGCGTTCCGTGCATCCGCCTCAAGCGAGCGCGGCGGACTCTCGGCAATGGGAGCATAACCTCCACGTGTACTTTTCTCCGATCCAGTTCGAGAGTCGGATCTTCAAGATCACTCGTTCCCTCGTCCGACTGGGCCTGGTCAGCCGCGTCACGATCGTCGGCATTCGCCACGGGGATCTGCCGCCTAATCAGGCGCTCGATCAAGAGCGGTGCGTGTACCGCCCTCGCCTGCTGTGCCCCCGGGTTTCGGGTAGCACGTTCTTCCAGCTTTGCCGTGTTTCTGAACTCTCTCTCCGCGTCTTTCTCTTCGCCGTTCGGCAGCGCGTGGATCTAGTCAACTGCCACATGCTGTTTGCGCTCCCTGTGTGTGTCCTCATGAAATACCTTTTAGGCATCCAGGTCATCTACGATGCGCATGAGATAGAAACCGAACAGGAAGGCTTCCGCGGCTTCAAGAAGCGCCTTCTTCAGTTCGTCGAACGCCACCTTCTCAGGCATGTGGACATGGTAGTGCAGGCTGGGCGATCCTACGCAGACTGGTACAAGGAGCATTACGACTTGCCAGAAATCCACGTTCTCAAAAATGTTCCGCTTGCCGCGAACTTCAAAGGCGTCGAACCAACCGATGTCTTCCGGAAAGCCTTTGGCATTTCACCTGAGCATATGATCTTTCTGTACCAGGGAATGCTACTAGAGGAGCGCGGCGTTCCGCTCCTACTGCAGGTGTTCGCTACCGTTGCAGAACGCTCTCAGCACGTAGTTTTCATGGGGTATGGGCCGCTTGAACGCCGAGTTCAGGAGGCGGCAGCCGCTAATCCCAACATTCATTTCCACCCAGCGGTCCCTCCAGAGCGGCTCCGAAACTACACGGCAGGCGCCGATGTCGGCTTCTCGCTTCCCTTGAACACGTCGTTGAACAACTATTTGTGCAATCCCAACAAGACATACGAGTATCTTCTCTGTGGCGTCCCGATGATCGTTAGCCCCTTTCCAGAGCTGCTCCGTTTCATTGCAGAGAATGAAGCTGGCTGGGCCGTCGAGCCTAGCGTGGCGGCGCTCACGGGCCTGCTAAAGCGCCTCAATCGTACCGAAATCTGCCGCGTACGCGAGAGGATGCTCCACACGCGTGGGCGCCACGGCTGGGAGAAGGAGGAAGAAACCCTGGAACGGATCTACCGTCACCTCCTTTCACGTTGCCGAGGCGCGCCCGGACACGTTGCCAGCAGCATCCGCACATGACCATTGTTGTTGACTACGGAATGGGTAATGTGGGGTCGATCCTAAACATGTTTAGGCGCATCGGGTGCGATGCCGCTGCCTCCTCAGACGCCCAACGCATCGCCAGCGCCGATCGGCTGGTCTTGCCCGGAGTGGGGGCCTTCGACCACGCAATGCGTCGGTTGCGTTCCCTAGGCCTTGTTGATCCCCTCTGCCAGAAGGCCTTGGTGGAGCGAGTGCCCGTGCTCGGAATCTGCCTCGGACTGCAACTGTTCACCCGGCGAAGCGAGGAAGGTGATGCTCCAGGACTGGGCTGGATTGCAGCAGAAACGAAGCGCTTTGCGTTTCCACTTGGGTTGCCACGTCTGCAGGTCCCACACATGGGCTGGAATTTTGTCCGCCCTCGGCAGGGTGATACCCTCTTTGCCGGAACCACCGTTCCGTACCCGCGCTTCTACTTTGTTCACTCGTACCATGTCGTCTGCGAATGCTGCGACGACATCAGCGCCTGGTGCACTTACGGTTACGATTTCGCTTGCGCCGTCCATCGGGGGAATATCATGGGCGTCCAGTTTCACCCCGAGAAAAGCCATCGCTTCGGACTCGAATTGCTGAGGAATTTCGCGCGGCCACCACAACAGTGACTTCGGGGCCCAAGCCAGATTCTATTATTAGTACAGCACTTTTCTCACAGCCACCTTTAGGATTGCCGCAAATGTGCCCGCGGGTCATCCCGGTGCTGCTGCTGCGCGGGCGTGGGCTTGTCAAGACCCGCAGGTTCAAAGACCCGGTTTATCTCGGTGACCCGGTCAACATCGTGCGGATATTCAACGAGAAGGAAGTGGACGAGATCGTGCTTTTCGACATCGCGGCTTCAGCGGAGAGCCGCAAACCAAACCTGCGCGTGCTCGAAGAGATCGCCAGCGAGTGCTTTGCCCCAATGGCCTATGGCGGTGGGTTGGCCGACCTGGAACAGATCACCAGGATTCTTGCGCTAGGCTACGAAAAAGTCATTCTCAATACCGCCGCCTTCGAACGCCCCTCATTGGTGCAGCGCGCCGCGGACACGGTCGGAAGCCAAAGCGTCGTAGTGTCTATCGATGTCAAGCACTCCTGGACGCGGGGCCACCGGGTTTTCACCCGTGCAGGACTCCAACCGGTTGAAGGAGACGTTCGCGCACACGCTGAGCGCATGCAGGCGCTAGGCGCAGGCGAATTGCTCGTAAATTCCATCGACCGTGACGGAACCATGTCAGGTTATGATCTCGGCACCCTCCGTGCGGTCGCCTCGGCAGTGGACATCCCTGTCGTGGCCTGTGGCGGTGCCAGGAATCTTGGCGACTGTCGCGCAGCCATCCGGGAAGCCGGTGCAGCCGCCGTCGCCGCTGGGAGCATGTTCGTGTTCCAGGGCGTGCACCGGGCCGTGCTGATAAGCTTTCCAACCAGGCGGGAGATCGAGCAAGCGTTTTGCTGAGCCAGCTTCATGTACCCATTTTACCCTGTAGGCCAGAATCGGATCTGTACCAGATGCGTCATGGATACAACGGATCCCGAGATCGTGTTCGACGCCGATGGCATCTGTAACCACTGCATCCGCGCCGAGCATTATCTCAGGACACGCATGCGGCTGTATCGTGAGGGCCCGTACCGCCTGCAGCCGCTGTTGCAGAGAATCAGGGCGGATGGCAAGGGCAAACGATATGACTGCATCATCGGCGTAAGCGGCGGCGTCGACAGTACTTACCTCGCATATTTCGCGGCGAAGAGTGGCCTTCGATGCCTCGCAGTTCACTTTGACAATGGATGGGACTCCGAGTTGGCCGTCAAGAACATCGAGAACACTCTCAAGGTCCTCGGCATCGATCTACAGACGTTTGTTATGGATTGGGAAGAGTTCATGGACCTCCAACTAGCCTTTCTCAAAGCTTCGGTTCCTGACATAGAGGTCCCAACAGATCATGCCATTTTCGCCACTCTATACCAAGCGGCCCTCCACCACGGCATCAAGTACATTCTTAGCGGTATCAACATCGCTACTGAGTCTATTCTACCCCGCCTATGGGCCTACGGGCATAACGACTGGCGTTACATCGAAGGCATTCACAAGCGCTTCGGCACTCGCCCTCTGCGCAATTATCCGCACTACTCCTTGTGGACACTTGGCTACTACTTCGGGATGCGTGGTCTGAGCGCCATTAGCATTCTTAACTGCATCCCTTATTCCAAGGAGGACGCGACTGCTGTTTTGACCAAGGAGCTAGGCTGGCGCCATTACGGTGGGAAGCACCACGAGTCAATTATCACTCGCTTCCTGCAAACATACATTCTCCCGAGAAAGTTTAACATCGACAAAAGAAGGGCGCACCTCAGCTCGCTCGTTGTCGCGGGGAGCCTTACCCGAGAGGCCGCTCTGGCGCAGCTAAGCGTTGAAGTATACAATGCCCGCCAGTTGGAAGAGGATCTCAATTACGTGAGCAAGAAGTTCGGGGTAACTGTCGAAGAGTTCACTGCTCTCATGGCGCTTCCTCCCAGGTGCTTTCTTGATTATCCCTCGCATTGGGCTCTGGTGGAGCGGCTAAAGCGGTACAGGGACGCGCTTCAGCGGTTAGGTCTGTTGCCTCACCAGATCGGGATGTAGGCTGGAGCCGCATGATTTCGGAGGTTTTTCGGGCTCGCTTTGGGCGTGCCGTGGCAACGCTTACCATTGGTAGCGTCGCTGCGCAGGCCGTAGGATATTTATGCGCACCCTTCCTGACCAGGCTCTATTCCGCCGAGGATTTTGGTTCAGCCGGTGTATACACAAGTCTTGCTGCGATCCTCGCCCAGGGTGTAAACGGCAAGTTTGAACTCGCGATCGGGCTGCCCCGGGAGGAGACCGAGGCACGTGGAGCAGTTCTGCTGGCCCTTGGCGCGTCAATTGGGACATGCCTTATTGTTAGCTTGCTCGTCGTGTGCTTTCAGCACCGCATCTGCGAGGCGCTCAATCTTTACGCACTTCAGGAGTGGCTTGTGCTGCTACCCGGAACGCTCTTCCTAATGGGGCTCCAGCAGGCCCTCCAGTACCATCTTACCCGCATGGGGTGGTTCAGCGTTTTATCTGCTGGCCAATGGACGCAAGCCCTTGGAACTTCGCTAGGGCGAATCTCGTTGGGGGCGCTGCAATGGGGTGCGAGCGGCCTGGTGGTTGGGACGGTGATCGGTCTGACATGGAATAGTGCGACCCTACTCGCTGCGCTCTGGCGCAGGCGCTGGGTCACGCTCACGGGTAGCCTTCCGACTGGGCGTCAACTGGCTGCGACAGCTAGGCGGTTTGCCGAATTCCCTCTGTACGCCGCACCTTCTTCAATGTTGAACCTCCTCGGATCTAGCCTCCCGTTGCTTGTCATCAACAGGTACCACTCCTCCACCGACGCCGGCCATTTTAACCTGGCAGCGCTCGTGATCGGCGTGCCCTGCTCCGTGTTTGCTGGCGCGATTGGCCAGGCGCTTTTCCACCGTGCTGCGGAGGAGCGCCGGGCAGGCAGGTCGGTCCGGGCCCTCGTCCGACGTCTTGTCATCACATTGGCGGGCTTGGCGTTTTGTCCATTGGTGCTAGTCGCTACCTTCGGCCCAAGCCTATTCGCTACGGTCTTCGGCCCCGCTTGGCGCCCCGCTGGGGAGTACGCTCGGGTTATTGCCATCGCCTTCGCCGCACAACTCATCGTTTCCCCGCTTAGCATGTTGTTCCCTGTTCTAGGGGCGGTTCGCCTCGGCAGCTTGTGGAAGTTCTGCTTCTTTTGCACCACACTCCTCACAGCCGTTGCGGCTGGCAGGCGGGCACTGAGCCTCTATCTAACACTATTCGCGCTTCACGACGTCGCACTCTATTTCTTCCAGTTCTATCTGGTGCGGCGCTCGCTTGACGCCGCCGAAGCGCCGTGCTGATCTAGCGCCGCTTCTTTCTACCGCGCCCTTGACACAATCTGGCATGCTCCTCCCCGCCGGTGAGCCGCTGCCCACATGACAACGCTTCCTCCCGTCGCTCTGTTTCAGTATCTCGCCCTCGCTTTGCTGCTTCTACTCGCTTTGCGTTGTTTGCACGCCTACCGCGGCGTAAGCCTTCTTGCGATCGTAAGCCTGTGCCTTGGCGCCGAACTAGGGATCATGTATTACGGCTGTGCCTCACTGGGCTCTACCCAGCTCTCCGACAGCGCCGTTGAGCGCTTTGGTTTGTCGCTGGTTGCCGCTTACATCATCTTGAGCCTTTTTATGCTGCTGGAGCTGCGCTATGCCCAAAAAGGGACCATAACTGCTGCCGCGGAGCCTGCGCGCCTCACTGCTGGGTGGAGGATTATCGTTGCGGTTCTCCTTATCGGCCTTTTGGTTCAGCAGTTTACCTCGACGGTGGGTACCTACGTGCTTCAGCACGGCGCCTCGTCGCTTGGAGGCAGCGACTACTATGCCGTGCGAACCGAACTCATCGAGGTGGAAGCCGAGAACCTCTCGCGCTTCGCGCTCCACTTTGCGAGCATTGCTCGTCGCACCGTGTTTATTGCCCTAATCGTCGCAGGGTGTGAACTTGCTCGGAGGAAGGAGTTAGTCACTGGCGTCCTCTTTGTGTTTTACACAGCCGGCCTCGCCCTCGCCGAAGCGACCCGCTATCAGAAGGGGCCCGTTGTGTATGTTCTCGCCGCTGCAGCACTCCCCTTCCTATTCCCAAAGCACCGCGCTTCAGGCTCGGTCTTTGTTGTTGCCCTTGTGCGAGCGGCCGCATTCCTGTTGCTTCTCATGCTTCTTGGTGTCGCCAGCCTTTTTTTTACTCAAGGTATGGCCATCGAGGACGCGGCCCTCTTCGTCCTAGAAAGGTTTTTCATTATTCCGACCTCAACGAGCTGCATGTACTTCGAGGTATACCCGGACCTCCACCCGTTCGTGTACTGGGCGGATCTTCGTCCTGTTCGCGAGATGTTTGGGATCCAGCACCTCGCGCCACTTTCAGGCGTTCTCAGCGGTGACGTTGCCTTTTTACTCACGGGCTTTCGATACAACGCAAATGCTTCTTTCGTGGCCGAGTCCTGGGCCGCCGCCGGCTTTGTCGGCGTTGCTGTCGGGACGGTGTTTTTTGCGGGCTTTTGCTTTGCAGTCGACCGCTTCACAAGCAAGCGCGCCTCAGCGCACGACTGTGGGCCGCTGAGCATGTACTACTGGCTCGGCTTCACAGTTTACGGAAACTCCGCCGTCTTGTATTGCATCCTTGAGCACGGCCTCTGGCTAGTGCCATTTATTTACTTCCGGATGCTGGAACCGCGCCCGTTGGCCCCTCAGGGCGCAGCAGCGCCTTGTCGCGCTGGCGAGGCTCCCGCTGCCAGCGGAGCGCCCGCCTAAGCGCCTCTTTTCGCGCTCGTGCCCGGCACGTACAGGCGGCACGGTCCAATCGCCGACGCGGCGTGTGGCTCGCTCCTGCCGTCGGAAGCGACAAAGGTAACCGCAGCAATCGTTTAAGCCTCGAATGACCACAATCCTGCACGTTGTTGGGGCGCGCCCCAACTATATGAAGGCAGCGCCGGTTTGGCGCGCACTCCAGCAAAACCCAGGGATGAAGCAGATTCTCATCCACACAGGGCAGCACTACAGCCCCAACATGTCCGACATATTTTTTGCGCAATTGGGCCTCCCGGCACCGGATTATTTCCTTGGCGTCGGCTCCGGGACGCACGCCACGCAAACTGCCCAGGTGATGATTCATTGCGACCGAATCTTGTCCGAGGTGCGCCCCGATCGGGTGCTTGTTTACGGGGACGTTAACTCGACGCTCGGCGCCGCGTTGGTGTGCAGCAAACTCGGCATTCCTGTCGCTCATGTCGAGGCGGGTTGCCGATCGTTTGACAGAACCATGCCAGAAGAGTTGAACCGCGTTCTTGTCGATCAGATGTCTGATCTGCTCTTCACTCCAGCGGCTGAATGTGCCGAGAACCTAGCCCGCGAGGGAATATCCGGCAGCCATGTGCAGTTTGTCGGGAACGTGATGATCGACACCCTAATCCGCCTTCTACCCTTTGCGACGCACTCTCCGTCCATCAGTCTCCCTCCCAAATACGCCCTGGTCACACTCCACCGGCCGTCCAACGTGGATAACGTCGAGGTTCTAGAGAGGCTGATGGCCGTGCTGCGCCACGTCAGCTCACGGCTTCCAGTGATTTTCCCAATTCACCCACGGACCCGATCGCGGGTCACTCAGCTCGGCCTGGTACGGCTGCCGGACACAAGGTTCAGCATGATTGAACCGCTTGGATACCTAGAGTTCCTGGCTCTTGAGCGCGACGCAGCCGTAGTTGTTACTGACTCTGGAGGGGTTCAAGAAGAAACAACATACCTCAACGTACCGTGCCTGACGATGCGCGCTAACACCGAACGCCCAATCACTGTCACGATCGGAACGAACACACTTATCGGAGGCGATCCTTCACAACTCGAGGCCGAGATCGAGCGGGTGCTTCAGGGCCGCGCGAAGCTTGGCAAGTGTCCGCCCCTATGGGACGGAGACTCGAGCGTTCGAATCGCACGGCGCCTCGCAGCGGAGGCTGCGCTCTAGGTAAGAAAGGGCCACTCGGCGCAGAGGGAATCTAGTTAGGGTGATGCGTGTGCTTTACGTACATTTCGAGGGCGTCGGCGGCGGCGCGGCCAACAGCCTCCGTTACGTTATCGCCCGTCTTCCGCCGGACGTTGAGCATATGGTCCTTTGCCCTCGTGGGTCATCAGCGGAGGCCTTCCGAGACTCCGGATTGCGAGTCCTCGACGGGCCTAGGGTGTCTGTGTTCGCTAACGGGGTAGCTGCACCACTTCGTGGACTGCGGCTGCTTGACCTCGTTCGCACGCTGTACCTAGCCTTGCGAGAGGCGGCACCGCTTCGCCGGGCAATCGGTGAGTTCAAACCGCAGATCGTACACCTTAACGAGCGAGGCCTGCTTCACGCGGCGAAGATCGCCAAGGAGTACGGGGCCAAAGTGGTTATGCACGCCCGGCTACCAGCCGATCGCACGTGCCGCTGGGCTCATAGCATCTCCGTTCGTTGGATTAACAAGTATGTTGATTGTCTAGTGCCGATTGACGAGAGTGTTCGGCGGTCGCTACCGGAAGTCTCGCGATGCCGGGTGGTGTACAATCCCAGCCGCGGGCGCGCCGGTGAGGACCCTGCGGCCTACCCCCGCGTCCCGCCCGAGGCTGGGATATCGCTCAGGGTGAGCTTTATCGCCTTCCTACGGGACTTCAAGGGCGTCTGGGACTTGCTTGCGGCGGCTCGTTTGCTTGCGAGTCGCCGGGACATCGTGTTTCAGGTGGCAGGCGGCAACAGCCGCCCGCCCGAGTTTTACAGCTCCCTGTTTGGGCGGGCCTGTTCCGCTCTCGGTTTTTCGCCAGACACCGAGCGCCGAATGCGTGAAGCCGTGGCTCGTCATGGGCTAGAGGGACAGGTCCGAATGCTCGGGCACGTGCGTGAGATCACAAGTCTTTTGGAAGCAACTGACGTTTTACTCTTTCCGAGCCGGATGAACGCTATTGGACGGAGCGTCTATGAGGCAGGAGTTCACGGAATCCCTGCCATCGTCACATTGAAAGACCGGGTCGAGGACATTGTAGAACACGGGCGCACAGGCATTATCGTCCCAGAGGGCGCTCCCGCCGCCTTGGCTGCCGCCGTATCCTGCCTAGCATCGGACACCGATCTGAGGCGCACCCTTGGAGCCAACGCTCGCCGCAAGTACCTGGCCCAGTTCGATGCGGCGAATTCGGCAAAGCACTTGATGCAGATTTATGAGATGGTCCTCGCCGGGGCATGAGTGTATGTTCACCAGCATGAAACGATGCGTGTATTCGGAGAAGCACAACGGCGATCTCGAACCCGCCGTGCGCCGAGGTCTCGAATTCTGCGGGTTGCTCCCGGCTATCGGCTCCTCGACACGTGTCGCGATCAAGCCCAACTTCACCTACCCGTACCACAAGTCTGGCATTACCACGCCACCCGGTGCTATCAGAGCGTTGGTTCACATTCTCAAAGAGCGCACAGACCGGATTGCCATTGTCGAGACGGATGGGGGCTACGGAGCCTGGCGAGCCGAAGAGGCCTTCGCCGGCCACGGGGTGTTTGACCTGGCCCGCGAGTACGGAATCGAGGCTGTCAACCTGTGTCTTGAGCCTCGAGATCTCATAGACTTCGCTTCTAGATGGGGCACCCGGCAGGTTCCGCTCCCACAGCGACTTCTGCGTGACACCGACATACTTGTGTCGATGCCGGTTCCCAAGGTTCACGCGATGACACGTCTTACCTTGAGCTACAAGAACCAATGGGGATGTATCCCCGATGTCATGCGGCTTCGACGCCACCACATCTTCAATGATGCGATAGTCGCGATAAACCGTCGCCTGCGCCCCGTGGTCGTTGCGGACGGCACGTGGTTCTTGGACAAAAGCGGCCCCATGGATGGCGTGCCGATCGACATGGGGTTGGTCATCACCGCAACCGATGCAGGAGCCTTTGACCGATATGTCAGCGAGCTAATGGGCGTCCATTACCTCAAGGTGCCCCATCTCCGCAGGGCCGTTGCGCTTGGCGATATGCCAGCCACACTGGCCGAGGTAAGATGCAACGTCCCGCCGCGAAGCGACTGCAAACACACGTTTTCGCTGGAGCGGACCCCACGAAACTGGATCGCGCTCGGCGGATTCAACAGCCGATTTCTCACCTGGTTAGGATATGAGTCATGGTTCGGTCGCGTCATCCTGCACGCGATTTTGTATGCTATCGTAGGTAGGCCGGTTAAACCCCGTACGACACGCTAAACCTCTATTCGTCATCACCGCATATGCACCTTTTAGGAATCAATGCGTACCATGGAGATGCTTCTGCCGCCATAATTCGGGACGGTGAACTGATCGCCGCCGCCGAGGAGGAGCGATTCAATCGAGTGAAGCATTGGGCAGGCTTTCCCTCTGAGGCAATCAGATTCTGCCTTCGGCAGGCAGGAGCCACCGTGAGGGACATTGATCATGTGGCAATATCCGCGGACCCCAAAGCAAACCTCAAGCACAAGCTCCTCTTTGTGGTTAAGCAACGCCCTAGCATTCGAGCCATACTAGACCGTCTGCGCCGACAGCATAAGACGGTGAGCATCAGGGAAAAGCTAGCCGAGACCTTCGGCTGCCACCCGAGTGAATTTCACGGCCGAATACACCACGTGGAGCATCATTCTGCCCACATCGCGAGCGCATTCTTCGTTTCTCCGTTTGCTGAGGCATCCGTGCTCTCAATCGACGGCATGGGCGACTTTGTTAGTTGCGTCGCAGCGGAGGCTCGCGGCAACGGCTTTCGCACCCTCTCGAAGGTCTATTATCCTCATTCCGTCGGTTTGCTCTACAATGCCATCACTCTTTACCTCGGTTTCCCAACTTACGGAGACGAGTATAAAGTCATGGGGCTGGCGCCCTACGGCCAGCCCGAATACATCGACATTTTCCGGAAGATGATCTACCGGACTCAAGCCGGTTGTGAACTGAACCTCGACTACTTCACGCACCAGGACAAAGGGATTGCGATGGTATGGGATGACGGCGCCCCAAAGGTGGAGGGATTTCACAGCCCGCTGCTCGAAGCGCATCTTGGACCACCGCGCGTGCCAGGCAGCGAGATCGAGCGAAGACACCAGAACATCGCTGCTTCGCTCCAAATGGTCACTGAGGAGGTTATTTTTCATCTGCTGAGACTGCTGCATAGGCAGGCTCCATCCGATAACCTGTGCCTCGTAGGTGGGGTGGCTATGAATTCTGTTGCGAACGGAAAGATCACCCAGGAGACGCCCTTCAAGCATGTTTACATACCAGCAGGCGCGGCTGATAACGGAACGAGCTTCGGCGCCGCCTTTGATGTGTGGCATCGGGGCCTCGGAATGCCGCGTTCGTTCCAGATGGAGCACGCTTACTGGGGTTCGGAGTGGAGCGACGCGGAATGCCTGGGCGCCATCGAGCAAGCGCACGTCCGCAGCACCCGCATGGAGCGGGCAGCGCTTATCTCCAAGGCTGCACAGGACCTGTGCGAGGGCAAGATTGTAGGATGGTTTCAAGGGAGAATGGAGCTTGGGGCGCGCGCGTTGGGTAATCGCAGCCTTCTTGCCGATCCCAGGCGCGCCGACATGCGAGACACCATTAATTTGAAGATCAAGTTCCGAGAGAAATTTAGACCATTTGCTCCGAGCATTCTGGAGGAGTTTGTTGGCGATTACTTCGAGATTAGCGAGCCCTCCCCATTCATGGAGAAGGTATTCAAGGTCAGAGCTGAACGCCGCGGTCAAATTCCAGCCGTAACGCACGTTGACGGAACAGGCCGCCTACAGACCGTACACCGTAAGACTAATCCCCTTTACTGGGAACTGATTAACGCCTTTTACCAGCGTACAAAGGTGCCCTTGGTGCTCAACACCTCATTGAACGAGAACGAGCCAATCGTGAACACCCCCCAACAGGCGCTTAGTTGCTTTTTGCGGACAAGGATGGATGCGATGGTTCTCGGGGGTTATTACGTCGAACGCGCGCCGGGCAACGGGCCGACCGCTTCGTCGGCAGGCCGTGGCGGGACAAACACTAGCGGCGGCAGTTCTCAGGGCGAGGACCTCGCGTGAGAACCCTGCTCTTTCTCTCCCAAGTGTACGTGCCGGATCCCGCCTCCGTTGGACAACACATGGCCGACGCGGCAGAGGCGATGGCACGCCGCGGTTGGCGTGTAGTCGTCTTCACCTCTCGCAGTGGCTACGACGATCCGCGCCAGGAATACCCAACCAGCGAGACACTCCGCGGCGTAGAGATTCGACGCTTCCGCTGGTGTTCGGGGGGAAAGCGCTCACTGGCTGCACGGGTCATCGGGCAACTCTTCTTCGTGGCTCAGTCGGCGTTTTGGGGCCTTTTCGTGTCAGGCCTGCGGGGCTTGGTTTTTACCACGATTCCACAGATCAGTGCGCTGGCCGTCCTCCCGATCCACTGGCTGCGTGGCTGCCCGCTCTTTCTGTGGGTAATGGATCTGAATCCTGACCAAGCCGTTGCGTCAGGACACTTTTCTTCGGACTCCTGGATGGTGCGGGCACTCGACGCGCTCAACCGTATTGTGCTTCGCCGTGCGGCAACGGTCGTCGCTTTGGACCGCTTCATGGCGGAGCGCCTTGCGCTGAAGGCGCCGATCCGAGGCCGCGTTAGAGTGCTGCCGCCCTGGCCACACGAGGATAGCCTGGCTCCGGTGGAAAAGCCCGACAACCCGTTCGTAGCGAGGCACGGCTTGCACGACAAGTTCGTCTTCATGTACAGCGGCAACCACAGTCTCGCGCATCCCATCGAGACCTTTCTGGACGCGGCTCGGGAGCTGCGGACGGAGCCAACGCTGATGTTCGTCTTTGTTGGCGGTGGGCTTCGCAAGAGAGAGGTCGACCGTTTGGTTCAGAATGAGCGGCTACCCAATGTGCTATCCCTGCCCTATCAGCCGCTGGACGCGATTCGCTTTTCACTCTCCGCCGCAGATGTCCACCTCGTCTCAATGGGGGACGCCATGGTCGGCTGCGTGCACCCGTGCAAGATTTACGGTGCCATGGCCCTCGGCAAACCCTTGCTACTCCTAGGTCCTGAGCGATGTCACGCTGCTGAGATCATCTCGACCTACCGTATCGGGAAGCGCGTCGGACACGGCGACCGCTCTGGGATGGTCTTGGCGCTAAGGACCCTGGCAGCCACGGATTCCAAGGAACTGCGTGCGATGGGAGAGCGCTCCGCAAGAGCGATCCGCGACGAGTTCAGTCTGCTCAGGCTTCGTCAAGCATTCTGCGACGAGGTCGATATGGCATTCGCCGATTCCTCTCGACCTGCCTAGCACCGATGGCGTCCACATTCCCTTGATACGATGCTCGGCGGGCTCTGAACCTGGCGAGCGAACAAACCCCAACAATAAGACAAGAACCATGAACACAAGACACATCCTGGTAGCAGGCGGCGGCGGTTTCATAGGAGGCCACTTGGTCAAGACCCTCATCGAAGCGGGGAATCATGTCCGCAGTGTGGACATCAAACCCCGCAGCGAGTGGCAGCAGCACTTTCCCCAGGCAGACAATCGAGTGATGAACCTACAGGAGCTTGGCGCGTGCCGCCAGGCAGTCCAAGGTGTGGATGTCGTATACAATCTTGCCGCCGATATGGGGGGAATGGGCTTTATCGAGACCCACAAGGCCCTCTGCATGCTCAGCGTTCTCATCAACACGCACCTCCTAATGGCCGCCCGCGAGCAGGGAGTCCAGCGGTTCTTTTACGCATCCTCCGCGTGCGTCTATGCCGCCGACAAGCAAACGACCACTGACAACCCGGGCCTGAAAGAGAGCGACGCCTACCCAGCGATGGCGGAGGACGGATACGGATGGGAGAAGCTATTCAGCGAGCGCATGTGCAGACACTTCCGCGAGGACTTTGGGATGCAAACGCGGGTGGCACGCTTTCATAATGTTTATGGCCCATTCGGCACGTATGACGGCGGTCGCGAGAAGGCGCCTGCTGCCATCTGTCGGAAGGTGATTACCGCGAAATTGTCGGGCAAGCACGAGATCGAGATTTGGGGTGATGGGATGCAGACGCGCAGCTTCATGTACATTGACGACTGCCTCTCCGGCGTCGACCGGATCCTGCACAGCGAGATCACGGATCCTATCAATCTCGGTAGCGCAGAGATGGTGTCTGTCAACCAGCTTGTGGACATCGTTGAACGCATCGCAGGCATCAAGGTTCAACGGAGGTACAATCTTGGTGCCCCAAGAGGCGTCCGTGGGCGAAGCAGCGACAACTCCACGATCACACGCCTTCTTGGATGGGCACCGAGCACCCCGCTGCGCGTCGGCATGGAAAAGACATACGCTTGGGTTCACGGCGAGATGAACAAGGTAAAGTAGTTCGAGCGGCGCTTCGCGGCGTGGCAGGTCGCCAGGCTGCGGCGCCGGCGCAGGCGGCTTGAGCATGCGCGTGCTGGTTACTGGAGCCGCCGGTTTCATCGGACGCCGTCTCTGCCGCCGTCTTAAGGCCGAGCGTTGTGCCGTGCGCGCGCTCGACCTGGCTCCGTGCGCCGGTGACTGGGACGAGTTCGTCGCCGCGGAGCTGGGTCGCGGCCGCCTGCCGCCGAGTGCTTTCGCCGGGATCGACGCCGTCATCCATCTCGCCGGAAAGGTGCACGCCCTTTCCGAGGTCAAGGCCGATGATGCGGAATACGCCCGCATCAACACCGAAGGGACCCGGGAGGTGCTGGCCGCCGCGCAAGCAGCGCGCGTGGGCCGGTTCGTTTTCTTCAGCACCATCAAGGCCATGGCGGGGCAAGCACAACTCCACGGCGCGCCCGCTTTGGATGAGACCTTCCCGCCGGCGCCCGACACGCCGTACGGCTGCTCGAAGCTGGCGGCGGAGAAGCTCGTGCTCGAGGGCGGCTTCGTGCCCGACCCGGTCGTCCTCCGCCTGTGCCTGGTCTATGGTCCGGGAGTCAAGGGCAACATCCAGAAGATGATCGAGGCCATCCGCGGGAATCGCTTTCCACCTCTGCCCGAGGTGCATAACCGCCGCTCGATGGTCCACGTGGATGACGTCGTCCAGGCCACGCTCCTGGCCATGCGAAGCGCGGCGGCGTCCGGTCGGGCGTACATCGTGTCCGACGGCCAGGACTATTCGACCCGGCGCATGTATGTAGCCATCTGCAAAGCCCTGGGCAAACCGGTCCCAGCCTGGACCGTTCCCCTCGCCGCGCTGCGGCTCGCGGGTTGGGCTGGCGACGCGCTGGGGCGCCTGCGCGGCCGGCGCTTTGTCTTCGACTCGGACGCACTCCAGAAACTGATCGGCTCCGAGACGTTCTCCAGCGCTCGAATCCGGAACGAATTGGGTTTCCAAGCGGCGCATACGCTCGAGTCGGCGTTGCCAGCGATGATCTGATATGGAGTGGGCCTTGCTGGTGCTGGGCGCGTTCCTGGCAAGTCTCTTCCTGGGTTTCCTGGTCTATCCGCTGCTGCGTCGGTTTGGGATCATCGACCGGCCCAATGACCGCTCCAGCCATGAACGGCCCACGGCCCGCGGCGGCGGCCTCGCCATTCTGGGCGCGCTGGCAGCAGCCTGGACCGCGGCCCTCAGCCTCCTCGGCCGTCTCGACCCCGCCGTCCCTCCCCTGATGCTCGCCACCGGCGGACTCGCCGTGGTCTCGTTTTGGGACGACATCCGCCCGCTGCCGGCGCGGGTTCGCTTTCTGGCCCACGGCCTGGCGGCGGTCCTGGCGTTGTGGGTGGTGGGACAGCCGCTGTGGGCGCGGGCGCTCGAACTGGCG
>Ga0233425_10004005_pt1 | contig 25561 bp, 33 predicted proteins | sample Watercolumn_Towu_2_FD_181712 | JGI IMG/M metagenome (GOLD analysis project Ga0233425, IMG submission 181712) | Freshwater microbial communities from Lake Towuti, South Sulawesi, Indonesia - Watercolumn_Towuti2014_140_MG | ecosystem: Environmental > Aquatic > Freshwater > Lake | place... | reverse complement strand
GATCGCTCGCCCGCGTTTAAGGGATTTTGTAGTCGGATTGGAATCCGGCCGCTGCCAGAATTGGATGCTCTGGGCCAGTTCGTTGAAGAGGAAGTCATAACCTGGATCCAGTCTCACGTCACACGCTGCGTCAACGGAAAGGCGTTTCACTGTCCTTCGTCCATTCCTGGAGCGCCTTTCCAAGAGAACGGTTGTGGGGGGCTCATCAGCGTCTTGAGGCCCCCGCTTACGTCGTTGTGCCCCTCCTCGCTGCAGGTCGCTTGGGTTAGCGACCTCCTCTGAGCATGTGGCGACCAGAAGCGCCAGGGTGGCGTGCATTGCGCGGCTGTATGCGCGCGTGGCCCGCAGGAACGCCAACTCGGCCTCTTCAACCTCGAACAGGCGCCTTGTTAAGGCGGTATTGCTGGGTTTACCCATGTCGAGACGACCGAGACACGGCCCCGGAGGAAAGCTCCGGCGCTGCAGGGTTGGCATGCGGATGGACACCGATGGCGCTTAAAAAGGTTTCGCGCCGCCTGTGGCACTCGCGGCCATTCCGGCCCTCCCACCCGCACCGAGACCAAGCCGGACGTCGTCAGCATGACCTTGACCGGCCTGCTCCATGTCCAGTATGTTCTTTTCAAGCGCATTCAGACACGTGCCCGAAACTGGCCATGTTAAACCAGAACTCCCCCCGAGATCTCAACCATTAAGAAAGTGAAGAAAGCCTCGCCCAAGAAGAAAGATATTCGCTCGCGCCTGTTGGTCACGGAGCGGTTCGCCGCGGACTTCCGCGCGTTTGACGAACGCCGCCTGCTGGATGACTCAAGCCGCAAGGAAAAGCCGCAACCGCCGGTGGATCCAGTAACATGGAGGAAGTTTGGAACACCGGGGGTCAGGGTAAATCCGCTCCAAGCCGAAAAGGTCAGAGCGTTTTTAGTTGCGCAAGCCTCCACGCGTCAGGATGAGATCGACGAGATGTTTAAATCGCTGTTGCGCACCAAGACGCCCCCGCTCGCTCTGCCGGAGGAGGCCCGGGACCTCATCTGGTCATGGCAGCTTCTCGAGACCCTTCTGGATTTTGCCCCAGAGGAGCTTGTGCGTCGCCTGCCGTCTTGGGACAAGCTGATCCTATTCGCGACGTACTATTTCGCGCGTCGCAAGCGGCTCAAGGATGAGGATTATGCCCGATGCAAAGACAAGAAACAGCCCCCTGTTGAAAGCGTATTGGACTACTACGATGAGGACGTGTACTGCCAAGCCCTCCGAATCCTCCGCAAACTCGCCGAACCGGCATTCTACGAGTACCTGATCAATATCGAGGCGCGGCTAATGTCAGACCAGGAACTCAAACACTTTCTTGCGGCTCAGGTCTCATGCCTTGATCGGAAGGTCCGGCTTTCGGACGAGGGAAAACTGACCACCCAATTCGGCTTTCACATGGAGTTCGACCTTACGCAGTACTCTTGACACCCGATCGTGGCGCGCGTTGTGCTTGAATGTCTTGGAGGGCTTTTACGAGCGCACGATCCGGCCAGCGTGCCAAGAGCAATCGGCATTCCTGGCAGAGTTCAAAGACGTATGTTCGTTTCTCCGTTTCGATTTCGATGCTGTACACGTCAAGGATAGCAAGCCCGTATTGCCATTTCCCATTCTTCTCATACCACACAAGCGAGCCGTTTTGATTCGTCCTCCCGCAGAGGTAGCAGGCGTGGTCTGAGGGTTTGGGCTTCTTGGTTCTCTTTTCTACGTTCCTAACCCTTCTCCTCTGGTCAAGCGTTAGGTCCAGCGGAGTCATTCCGGTGCAGATGGCTCTAAGCGTTTTCGGGAATGTCGGTTCCATTGATGAAGCGTTTTTGTTGCGTAATAGCTTCCCTCCCTGTTCAGAAAGACTAATGGTCTCACAGGGGGAGGCGAGCCGTTAACCGATTCTCTCACCCGAAAGTGGCTCCAGGTCAAGCGGAACCGATCGGCGGGGGCAAAGTTCGGCTGGGTTGGCAACGGCTAGGTTTTCCAGGCAGCTTCGACGGCTGCGGCCCGGTCGCCAACGATCTGTTTACGGGAATTAGTTCTTGCCGGTGCCTTGCCCTTTGCGGCGTGGCGGGACCAGTGAATCACGGACCGCGTTCTCAAGACACTGCGGATGAAGAGCTTGGGAGAATGTTGCCGATTGGCAACAAGGTGTTCTCCGGGATGAATCAATCCTGGGATTGCGCCGTTCCCATTGCATTACATCCCGCTGGCCTGCTGCTCCTGGGCTTGAAGAACTCCCAGGACCGCCTCCAAGACCTCGATGGGGTACTCGTCTAGGTTGACTCGCCTACGAGCAGAATGCTTCCGCGGTCGGCCGGCCATGCCTTCCTCTTCGGCGTCGGTTGGAGTTCGGTTACGAGGTGCTGCCATGTTCTGGGAAGGCATTCTACGGTTAATTAGCTGGAGAGCAAAGCCTTCGGAGATGGACCTCGGTGTGAGATCTGAATCCCCACACATATTCATGTGTAATCAATCAGAGTTCCGGCGAAGGAAGATGCGGTAGGGGCGGTGGGACTTATTCCGCTGGGCGTGGACGCGGTCATAGAAGATGGACGGGCTACCGCTGTCACCGACCGGGACGGTGTTAGCGAGGTACCTGATGGCCAAGGTGACCGCGTGACCGCTGCGGTTGCAGAGCTTCATGAGGCGAGACAGGCTCAGGGGATGGCGATAACACGGTCTGGTTCCATGGAGATGGCGGTAGTAGAACACGATCTTTCCGTACACCAGGCGCAGCAGGGCGATTTGGCGCGCGTCCAGTTCTTCCACGATGCCCGACTTGATCCAGAGGCGCTTCTCAATGGTCTTCACCTCGTTCAAGGGAAAGGGCATCGGTAAAGTGGGGTTGCCTGACCGGAACCAGCGGGAAACGGACGTGACACGGACCGACGCGGCCCTTGATCTTGACGATGCCCTCCCCTACAGCGAGGCGGTCGAGGAAAACCTCATCGCCCGGTTCGAGAAACAAGGCGCGTTTGGCGGTGACGATGTCGTCCTCGTGCTGCAGGCCGAGATAAATCTGCGTGTTGCAGTTGCCCAGGATGTAGATTGGCATGAGCGAGGGATGCTGGGTGATGCTCACCAGGCCCTCGCCGAATCCCCTGATTTCGCGGAAGACGTTTTCCAGGCTGTTGGTTGTCTGCTTCTCGACCACAGTCTTGGGAAAGAGATTGTGGACCTCCTCCAGGAACGTGACGTGGCGCAGCGTCTCGGTCTCGCCTTGGGCAAGGCGATAGAGGTGAATCCAGCGAAGAACAATGTCGCTGAAGAAGACGCGTAGCGGTTTCGGCAGTTCCTGGTCGAGTTCAATGATCACAGGCTGTTCGAGCAGTTGCTCCAGTTTGATCGGGTGCCGCGCGTTGAAGGCGCCAGACGCAGGGCCAAAGGTGAAAGTCTTCAAGATACGGGAGCAACTGTCCTGCCAGAGCATGCGCCGACCGCGGAACTGCACGCGATCAAGCTCCTCGCTGGCATCGAAGAAATTGGGGTACTGGGACGAAGTGCCGTCGTAAAACCCTGACTGCGCGAACCTCTTGTCGAGAATCTCAATGAAAATATCAGCCACGCCCGGGCCTGAGATGTGGGATTTTTCAAGCGCCTCGGCGACGACGCTGATCCAGGTCTTGGGATGGACGCCCGGCGGGCCGCGTAGCGGATTCCAGTTGAAGGGGGAGCCAGCTTTCCGCCCCACCGAGAATACTTGCATGTGCTTTGCCTTCGGCAAGGGAAGCGCGGAAAGGGCGCGGTAGCTGCGCTTCCAGTCAACAACCAGGAAGGGAACGTCCTTTTCTAACAGGCCCAGGAGCAGAAGCTGCGCCACGTTTGTCTTGCCGCCGCCGGTGATGGAGAAAATGCCGATGTGTTTGATGAAGTTCTCCCGGCGGAGATAAAGGGAGTGAAGAGTCTTCCGACCGTAAACGATGCTGCCGACCAGGAATTCGCCAGCTGAAGCCTGGGTCGAGGGAGGGGGCAAAAGGACCGGCTCATCGTTGACGTGCGGAGCCAGGTATCGGAGTCCGAACATTTGGATGAGGGCTTCAGCCTCGCGCTTGGAATCGGGCGTTTCAGCGGTGAGGTAGGCGACCCAGAGAGCGTCGGCCTGCGCGCCTACGATTGGTTCGAGCTTCTTACAGATAGCCTTCAGTTCCTGTTCCCACATCATGAACGAAGGTTGCCCTGGCCTGGGCTTGGTGATGGGCTTCCAGGGCAGTGAGGAAGTCGCGTATCACAAGCACGATGTCGCGCCAGCATTCAGCGCTCTGCGTGCGTTTCTCGGCCTCAAGCGTGAAGAGCATGCGGTAGAGCATTCCTTTCTCCTGGTGCTCGCGGAAGTGGTAATTGGCGGCGTCGGTGATTCGTTCGAGTGTTGCCGTGATTCTGGCCTTGTCGTCGTCTATGCTGGCGAGGTGATGGGCCATCAGGCGGAGCCGGACGCCCATGGCGGCCACAAGGACATCGAGCTTGCCCTTGAAGATGCTGGTCTTCAGGTGGAGAAGCGTCTCCAGGGAGTCGTTCGGGCGAGTTGCCGGCTGCTGAGAGCGAGTTTCCGAGAGAACTGGTTGGTATAGATTCATGGCGTGCCTGAAGGGAGCGGGGAAGGAGAAGTCTCGCCTTTTTAAGAGGGTTGCGCTGAATGCGTTCGGAAATGTTCTTTGGGCCCGGTCGACTGGCCTTGAGTGGGTTTCCTTCCACGTACGAGGGCACGGGTCAAGGGGAGATTCCGAACGTTTTGGGCGTCAGGTATTTGTATCAGGACTTTGTTACTGGAAGGTGGGGAAAATAGAGAACGATCTCCAATGGGTCCGACGTGGGCGACAAAAGCGCGCGGTAGCGCAGATGTTGCGCCGCCCGATGACGGCGAGCGAAATCTGCCGGTTCGTGCAGCCTCTGGACCCGCACCTGCAGTTGCGCGACGTCTGGTTCTTGATGCGGCAGTTTATCGGGCGCGGCCTTGTCCGATGCCTCAACCCTGATCGCTTTACTGGGAAAGTTTACGCCTGGAGCGAATACGGTCAGCGCGTTGCAGCGGTGGGATTCAATCTCGCGATCGCGCCCTGCTTAGAGGGCGTCGACTGGCAACGTTACGCGTTGGTCGTGCGGGCTAGGCTTCGAAAACTGCTCCTGTTGGAGTTGCTGAGGCCCCTGGCGGCGAAGTGGAGGACGGCTTCCGCGCTTCGGAAACGTCTTCTGGACAAACACCCGGTAGGACTAAACTCGACACTGCGCGCGTTGAAAGAACTCGAACACCTGGGCCTGGTCCGCTCGGCAGCGCTGAGGTCTGACCCGAGACACAAGGCGTATCAAGCGACTTTCCGGGGCCGGAGGATTGGGGAGCAGATGCTGCTATAGCAGTACCTCCTTGGCGGCTGTTACAGAATCACTGGCCGGCAGGGTCGTGATTCCCGCTCAGCGGCGAGGGCTGCAATGTGGTTGCGCTGGGCAGCTCGTTCTCCGGGCGCTTCTTTGGCGGTCTGCCCCGGCGTCGTTTTGGTGTCTCATCCATGCGGGGGAGAGGGTGCGGCGACTTTTAAACCTTTCTGCGATTCGGCAGCGCTAGGAACGCCGACGGCAAACAGGCCTGGCAATGGGCGCGTGCCAGATAGGTTTAAATACCTGTGCCGGCTCCATCGCGCATGAGCCAGGACGCAGAAAAGATTCTCGAACATCTCCGGCGCATTGCGGTTGACGTGGCTTACATCAAGGGCGCCGTGCTGGAGGCTGACGAAGCTCTCAGTTTGGACGACGAGCGGGCATACCGAGCGTACCAGGCCGAAAAGCGCGCTTCCAAGTTGCTGCCGCACGCGGTGCTCAAGGGCAAGCTCGGCCTGTAATGCTCTCAATTCTCTACTCCAAACAAGCAAGTCGATTTCTCAAACGGGCAGAGCGACAGATGAGCGACAGAATTCTCCGGCGCATCGAAAGCCTGGCAGTGGTCCCCCATCCGCAAGAGTTGCAGCGAGTCACGGGGACGGGGCTTTTCCGCATTCGCGTTGGCCGTGTCAGGATTCTCTACGAGGTCGACGTCGCTGCGAACACGCTCGGCATCGTGAAGATCGATAAGCGCGAGCGCGTCTACGACCGCGTGTGAGCCGGGCAGCGAGATTCCGATCGGGTTGAGCGCAAGGGTTTTTAAGACCGCTGCTTCTGATGTTGAATGGCGAAGGAACCCGTGCCAGCGAAGAAGGCCGAGAGCGACCTGGAGGATGCCGTGGAAGAACTGCGAGCTCGGCTGCATGAGATCGACGAGAAGCTCAACTACCTGGTCAAGAACCTGCGCCGGGTCAACGGACGTCACGATTCATTTAATTCCAACCTTAATGAGTTTATGGATGAGCCTTAGTTGCTGATCTATGTTTTCCTTTTCACGTTTTTACGAGAAAAGGAGCTACGCGTGCGAAATGCGATGAACACAAAGACCAAGAATGGCTTTTGAGAGTTCAGCTTTAGCCGCAGCCTCAGAACGGATTTGGAGAATGTGCCGGGTTTTTCGACAGACACAACGGAGTCAGTCGTCAGACGCGGCAGAAACCACAACCAACAACAAGGAATCACCATGAATGTGTGTATCCTGTCAGGAAAAGTAATCAAGAACGCCACCGTGCGAGGCACTGAGCCCAAGACGCTGACGTTCACGTTGGAAACCAAGTATGGTTACAACGAAAACGAGAAGAAGGATCGGTTGGCTTGGGTGCCCTGTGTCCTGTTCAACCCTGACTCGGAGATGGAAGCATTGCTTACCACTCGGGGACAAGGTCTGAACATCGAACTGGAAGGCCGGCTTAGCGGCTCAAACCCAGATGCCAACGGCGGCAGGAAGTTCAATACCGAGGTCATTGTGAAGAGCAAGACCCTCACCGTGCTGCAACCTGCCAAGTAGAAGTAAACAACCGCAAACAACGCCAGCAGAAAGGACGGCTTAGGCTGTCCTTTTTGTTTTTGGCGAAGGAGTCAAACACGTATGAACGTGAAGAGCGTATTCGTCGGTTTCGATGCGGTCAAGAAGGCTGTGTCCATTGTTCGGATTCTGGAGCGATACGGCCTTATGGAGCAACTGCATCGGAGCGGGGACAGCCTCAGCGGAGCCTGTCCAATCCATGCGGGTCACAACAAAGCGCAGTTTCGCGTGAGCATTTCCAAGAACTGCTGGATTTGCTTCGGGGACTGTCACACCGGGGGCAGCATCATTGATTTCGTCAGCCGCAAGGAAGGCATCGGAATTCGTGACGCTGCACTCTTGATTCAGGACTGGTTCGGCCTCGGCACCGTGCCAGGAACAAACGCCGGTCGGAACGGCAGCTTCGCTCAGGGAAGTGCCTCGGCGTTTAGTGTTCAGCAGCAGCCAGGAGAAAAAGCTGCCAACCCGCCGATGCGCCAGGCATTGACGCACCTTGACAAAACTCATCCCTACCTCGTAGCCCGTGGCCTCTCTCAAGAGACCATTGACACCTTCGGTGTCGGGTATTGTCGCCAGGGATCGTTGGCCGGATGGATTGCCATTCCGGTTCATAATGCAGTCGGAGAGCTGGTTGCGTACGCAGGGCGGTGGCCAGGCGAGCCGGTGAACGGCTTTCCAAAGTACCAACTGCCCCGAGGGTTCCGCAAATCGCTGGAACTCTACAACCTGCACCGGGCAAAAGCAGCAAATGCGGCCAGGCCACTTCTCGTCGTCGAGGGGTATTTCGGCTGCATGAAAGTCTGGCAGGCGGGGCTTCAGAAAGTCGTTTCCACCATGGGCAGCATGGTGTCACAGCGACAGGCAGAACTCATCGCAGAAACGACCGGCGCCAGCGGCACAGCGATCCTGCTCTTTGACGAGGATGAAGCGGGGCGTAAAGGCAGGCGTGCAGCCTGGGAACGGCTCAATCGGCATGTGCGCGTGCACGTAATCAGGTTCCCCGATGAAGGCACCCAGCCAGATGACCTGGAGCCTGAAGCATTGCGCGAACTGGTGCAGAAGGCGGCAGGGTAGAACGGGCAGGCAAGCCATGGAAGCTGCATCGATGTTCTGGGTAATCACTGGAGCAGACCGTTCAGCGACCTTGGTATTGCTCCCGGATGACACGTGAAGTAGCACCGCTTTCTCCGTAGTGGAAGAAGGCTCCCCTCTCCGCCGCCTCATCGTCGGCCGTGCGCGCTTCTCGCGGAGAGTCAGGCAATCCGAAGCACCGCCACTTGGCGGGCACGGCCAAGGAGAATGATCGTGACTCAACTGGAATTGTTCCGGTTTCCCGTATCGCCTCGACGGCGGAAGAAAGAACCCCAGGAATGGAAAGTCATTTCCCTGCGGGAATGTCCCACACCGGCGGCGATGCAACTCTGCGACACGCCAGACAAGGCCGTGGAATACTGGAAGAGCCATGTGGTGAGCAGCCCATGGTTCAACCCGGAATGCGAGTGCCTTGTCGTGCTGCTCTTGAACACCCGTCGGCGGGTCAAAGGGCACCACTTGGTCAGTACCGGCACCATGGATACCATTCTGGTTCATCCCAGGGAGGTGTTCCGGGTAGCCGTGACAGCCGGAGCGGCAGCCGTCGTGCTGATGCACAATCACCCGAGTGGCGAAGCCAATCCATCAAACGCTGACATAAAGGTCACACGCGACCTGATTCGAGCCGGGCAGCTCTTGAAGATCGAGGTGCTCGACCACGTAATCGTCGGCGTGAATCAGCATGTCTCGTTGCGGGAGTTAGGGTTCTTTTATACCTGACGCCCTCGCTGAGGCATATCCGTCAACCGAGCCTGCCTCTTGCCACAGCCTGGTGAGGGGCAGGTCTTTTGCACCGCGGCACAGCTTAGCCAGAGCCCTGGCGGCTGAAACAAGCCCAAACGAAAGGAAACACACCATGCCAGTAAACCTGCACATCACAGAATGCCCTGATTCGACAAACCTCAAACACCGTCCTCAATCTCATGCGGCCGCGCGGCCAAAAGGCACTTCGGCGCCGACACCGGGCCCGTGGAGCATCGAGCATGATGACATCGTGTACCGCCACTGGCGATATGCGAGCTATCCGCTCTTCGGGCGGATTACGGTAGCAAGCTTGGAACGATCCTGGCCACAAGGCGAGGAACGTCGAGCGAACTCGGAACTGATCGTTACCGCCGTGAACGCCTGCTTCACGCTGGCTCCGGAATCGCCCATGGCAGCAGCCAGAGCCTTCCCGGCTTTGGTCAACGCGGTCGAGGCTTTCCTCACGCACGGCGACGATCCGAACATGCCACTGGAAGAGTTGAAGGGACGGCTACGGTCGGCCTTAGGCGCGGTGAAAGGAGGCCTGCCATGAGAAACACGCGGCAGATTGCCATCAGAAAGGCACGCATCTACTTCGCGGACGGCCACGTCGAACACTTCCAAAACCAGACGTTCGCCTTTGCCCTCTGGCTGGCATTGCCGAAAGGCACCAAGGCCGCATTCCGCGGCACCCACGATGATCGCCCAGTCTACTCCTGGGACCATGTGGACAAGACGTAAGGCCCTCGGTCTTACGCCCTCAAACCGATTCGCCCTGACTGAAGTGCTCCAAGGCACCGTCGGGAAGGGCGGGGCGGGCTTCGAAGAACAATAACAGGCTCGGAGGCCTGTCAACCCACGCCGCACTTGCGTCGTGGATCAACCCCAAAACCTCAGCGAAAGGAAACCAAGTATGGACAAGAATCAGCAGTTGCTGGACGTGCTCACCCGCGAGGGTGTGCTCATCAACGTGTCGGTCCGCTATTGGCGGGCGACAAAGAAACTCAATGCAGAAGACCTGGGTCTGGACCCGGATAACATTACCGAGCGGTTCATCAGCCTTGGCCATAAACGAATCCTGCCAAAGGACAAGCTGGAAGCGTTTGCGCTCATCGAAAGCCGAGCGCACGCCCTGATCGACGGCAACACCTTTCCGTTCCTTCACGGGCTGGGCCATTTCCTGCCCAACGCCAAATTGCAGGAGGTGACTCAGCGCCTGACCATGCTGGAACAGGAGTTCCGCGCGGCGACGGAGGCGTTCCTCACAAACTACGCGGACGTGCGTTCCCAAGCACGCCTTGATTGGTTCGAGGCCGCTCGCCTCCTGGTCAAGGACCCAGAGCGGGTGGTCGCGGCGATTGAAGCCGCGTTTCCCAATCCGGAGAAAATGGAATCGACGTTCACCTTCAGCGTGCAGTTGTTTCAAGTACGCGCGCCTGAACGTCTGGACATCGCGCTGGTCAGCGTCGGAGAACAGCAGGGAATAATCAGCGCCAGAGAGAAAGCAGCCCAAGAGGCGGCAGAGCGCATCCACCAGGGCGCGCAGAGCTTCGTCGCTGACTGCGTTGTCGCGTTGCGGCAGCAGACGGCACAACTCTGCGAGGACATGCTCGAAAGCATGCACACCGGCAAGACCGGCGTTCACCAGAAAACACTCAACCGGCTCATCAAGTTCATTGACGAGTTCAAGCAACTGAACTTCGTCGGCGACAACGAGATGGAAGCGCAGTTGGAACGTGTCCGGCAAGAGTTCCTGCATCGTTCGGCGGAGGATTATCGGGACGATGCGACAGGCCGGGATCGCCTGCAGCAGGGCCTTCGTGGTCTGGCAGACACCGCACGCGAGCTGGCCCAGCAGGACAGCCGCGAATTGGTCGAACGCTTCGGACAGATGGGGCAGCGGAAGTTCCACCTGGCGGCCTGAAGCAAAGGGAAGGAAACACGGCATGAGCAATCTGCTCAATCGGAGACGAGTGCGAGAGTTGGCCTTGGAGGCAGCGAAAACACGGGCGCACAGATTCACGCGAGTTGGAACACCATTCTACATCAGGTGCGAAGCCAACGTGCGGGAATTCATTCGGGCCCAGATACAGCGGCTGCCCTCCAAAGGGAGAACCATCCTCTAAGAGGAACAGCAAAACCAGCCTTGTGCGGGAGGCGTTCGCGCCCCTGCACCGGGCTTCATGTCAGAAAGGACAACACCATGAGTCATTGGACGAGCATCCAAACCGAAATCAGGGACATCGACGCGTTGAGGGCAGCGTGTGATGAACTGGGGCTCACGCTCCGGGAAAACGCACAGGCGCGTGGATACGAAAACAACACGCGTCACGGGGATTACGTGGTCCAGTTAAAGGGGCCGTTTGACGTGGCGCTTACACGCGAACAGAACGGCAATTACAGCCTGGCTACCGACTGGTGGGACGGTCACGTCGAAAAGGAGGTCGGAACAGGGTACGGGCGCTTGCTGCAACTCTATGGGGTGCACAAAGCATCCCTGGAAGCCCGCAAGCGCGGTTTGACGGTGCAGCGACGGCTGCTCCAGAACGGAACCATCAACCTCAGGCTCGGGAGGGTGTGATCATGCAAGCGAGAAGCATTGAAATCAACATCAAGCCGAATGGCGAGATCGAAATCGAGGGCATTGGGTTTCAGGGCGCTGACTGCGAAAAAGCCACGCGCTTCCTGGAAGAGGCACTGGGCAACGTTAAAGGGAAACGGCGCAAATCCGAGTACTACCGCCGAGCACTCGCACGGCGCCAGCAGGAGGCCAGGACATGAGGGCAGACAGGGCAAGGCTGGACTTCCTTCCTGACGGCAGCGTGCAGGGAGTGTACACCGAGGCAATCGATCTGGGTTTACTCGGCAGGCTAAAGATCGAGCGGGCAAGCTCGATCGAGTTCGACAACACGAGGCAAGTCTGGCGCGTGTTCGACAGGAAAGGAAGGGGAGTGTTCAGCTCTGCTTCGCGCGGCGCCTGCCTACGCTGGGAGGAGGAACACATCAACGAACAAATGAACCACGCGGTCGGCGAGTAATGCCGGCTACACAACTGAAAGAGCCCGCCTGGCCAAAAGCTGGGCGGGCTTTTTCATGCAGAAAGAGAGAAAACTATGAGAAATCAAATCATGAACTATCTCCGGGCGGGCTATCCCGGAATCTACCTGGTCTCCAGCGAGGAGGCCCGTGTGGAGGCTGAACTCAAAGCCGTAGCCGAAACACTGGAGTATGGCCTGTATGCCTGGTCGGTAACCGAGGGCTTAGTCGAGGCTGACAACGGCAAAGTCCGCGGCGCGCAGGACCCGATCCAAGTGCTGGGCCTGATCGATGAGCTGCCGGAAAACAGCCTGGTCGTGCTGCGCGACTTCCACCAGTTCCTGGAAGAGGCCAATCCCGTCTTGACTAGGGCACTCAAGGACAAGCTGCGCATCGGGAAAGCCAAGGGCAAGAGCATCCTGATCCTGGGCTGCCGGTTGGCGTTGCCGCCGGAATTGGAGAGGGAAATCGTTGTCGTGCACTTCGCGTTGCCGGGCAAGGATGTACTGGGCGTGGTGCTGGACGAGATCGCGGCATCGGGAAAACAGGACAAACCGGAAAGCGAACAGCGGGAACTGCTGCTGGATTCGGCGTGCGGGCTGACAACCACGGAGGCGGAGAACGCGTTTGCGTTGTCCATCGTCGAAAGTAGCAGTTTGTCGCCGCAGATTGTGGCGCGGGAGAAGGCGAACGAGGTCAAGAAGAACGGGCTGCTGGAGGTTTGCGGGGCCGCTGCCTCCCTGGAGAGCATTGGCGGGCTCGACTTACTGAAAGCGTGGCTGCTTCAACGCAAAGACGCGTTCAGCCAAGAAGCTGTCGCCTATGGCCTTCCTTCGCCAAGAGGGCTGCTGATCGTCGGCATCCCCGGGACAGGGAAGTCACTGACGGCGAAAGCAACGGCCGCCGTGCTGAATCGTCCGTTGCTGAAACTGGATGCCGGACGCCTGTTCGCCGGTCTTGTGGGCCAGAGCGAGAGCAACTTGCGCTCGGTGATTGCCACAGTTGAGGCGATTGCGCCGTGTGTGCTCTGGATCGATGAGATTGAGAAGGGGTTCAGCGGTTCGCGGAGCTCGGGCGTCACGGACGGAGGCACGGCTGGCCGAGTGTTTGGGACGTTCTTGTCCTGGATGCAGGATCGGACAACACCAGTGCTCGTCGTAGCCACTGCCAACGACATCAGCCAGATGCCGCCAGAACTGCTGCGTAAAGGCAGGTTTGATGAACTGTTCTTCATTGACCTCCCGAACCAGGAAGAACGGGAGGCGATCTGGCGGATTCAAATCGCCAAGTATCGCCGCACGCCCGGGAAGTTCGACGTTGCTCAGTTGGCCAAGGCGACCGAAGGACTGACCGGCTCGGAGATTGAACAGGCCTTCGTCGACGCGCTATACGATGCCTTCAATCGACGCGAAGAGCCGTCTGACCTGAATATCGCCATTCAACTGACCGAATTGGTGCCCCTCGGCAAAGTCATGGCAGAGCAGATTCAGGGATTGCGCCACTGGGCGAAGGGAAGGGCGCGACCTGCAAGCTCGCGAAAGCAGGACGAGACGGGCCGCCGCATTAATGCCCTGAGCTGAGCCGCCAGAAGTGAGCGGGCCTGTCCCCTGGGGGAGGCAACCAAGGGGACAGGCCGTTATTGCGCGAGGGCTATTCTCAATCCCGAAGAGCGCCGTCTCGGCCAGTGAGCCCAGTTCTTGGCGCGTCACCAAATTGCGAGGTCTGGCAACGGTAAGACGCACGTGCTTGCTGGCAGGTAGGTTGCGAGAGGGACCTGGCCATCGGTCCAGGTAAATCGTAGCGGAGTCCGAGCGTGTGAACACACCCGTTCCCCAGCCTGAAAAGACGCTTGACTCTGCCTCTTCAAACCACGAGAATGTAAGCAATTCGGTTATGATGATCCATGAAACGGCGTAGGCCGCCACCGTCCGAGTCGGGTTCTTGGCATGAGGCGCTACGAGCACTACGTGACTCTGTGGCGCGCAGCAGCCTCCACCTTAAACGGACCCTGACTGCATACGACGCGGAGTTTACCTTCCTCCGGACCGTCGACGCTCGGCTTGTCAGGTTCGGCTCAGACCTCGACGGCGTCATGCAGGAAATCACCAACGGGGCGCTGAAGTTCACTAAAGCGACGACCTGCACCCTCTTCATCCCCATCGATGAAACAAGCCTAGAAACTACTTGGTCCACCAACCACAAGCTCATCGGTCACCTAATCGCGCAGAACACCTCCATAGCTGGCAAGGCCTACAGGGATGGTCAGACAGTGTTGGTACGCGATTCGCGCGACGAGAGCCGTACCTCCAAGCCACAACAGCGCGCCAGGAGCCAGCTTGCGGTTCCAATGAAGGATGAGTTTGATGTTACCATCGGGGTGTTAAGCCTTGAATCCCGCCGCAATGCCCACTTCACTCCGCAACACCGCAGATTAATCGAGCTTCTTGCAGGCCAAGCAGCAATCGCGTTCAGGAATGCTAGGATACACAAGGAGTTCCTGGCTATCCTGGATCTGGCCGATGGCGAACAATCTGCGACTGGCGATGTGACTGGCATCCTCACACGCCTTGGCGCGGTCGCCCATCGCCTATTGCGTGCTGAGCATTGCCAAGTCCTCACTCTGCTCGATGACTTTCTTGTTGTCCAGTACACTACTGGGCAAGAGCGAGTGGGTGCCACCAGAGTCCCGCTCGACGACTCCGTCAGCGGAGCTGCGATCCACCAGAAGAAACCCATTCGAATCGATGACATACGCGACCATCCCATTGCCAAACGCCTGTACAAAGGCGTCCTGATAAAAGATGGGAAGGAGATGAGGAGTGAACTCGTCGTCCCCATCTTCTGGAAGGGTGAGAGAATTGGTGCTATCAATCTTGAGAGCACGCGTCCCAAGGCGTTTAGCCCTCAGGATGAGCATTTCCTTACACTCTTCGCGGAAAAGACTGCGCTGGCAGTGTTTAACGCGAGGCGCACGCAGGAGTTGTTCCAAATGCAGCGCTACCAAAGCGAGTTGTATGCAATGGCCCACTTGCTCACTGCGAAAGGGTCCTTAGTTCATCGCCTTAACAGCGATGCTGGTGCGATCAAAGCCTTTGTCCAAGATATTCTCAATGATTATGGCAGCGTATTGCGCGCAGCTTTACCTAACGATAACTACGACCAGGTAGTACATCTGCTGGAGGTTATCCAAAGCAAAGCAAACCAGATTCTTGCACTGCCAGCAGAGTTGAAAAGAAACGAGGCTCGCGTAAGTAGCTACGATAAACTTGACCTCGCCGCGCTTTTGTCGAACCGGCTCGCAATATGTACCAAGTCTCCTAGCATAGCTTTTCTCAACAAGATCCAGCCAGTGCCACACATATATTGCTCTCCGCAGCTTGAAGAGGTCATTGACAACCTTCTGAGCAATGCGATTGAAGCCCTCCCTGACGGCGGGATAGTTGTGGTCGGAAGCGGCGGGTGGACTACGACAGCGAGGCGCACCGCGCCTATCGTAAACGGTGTAGAATTCTACGTGGAGGACTCTTGTGGTGGGATATCGGACGAGCGTTGCGAGAGACTTTTTGAACTCGGATCCACGAAGAAGCGTCCAGGTACCCACACCGGCCTGGGTTATGGATTATGGTGGGTGAAATCCTTCGTGGAGAGAGTTGGTGGGGTGGTCATTGTGGAGCCTCGCGTTAAGGTCGAAGGACGCGACGGATGTCGCTTTACGGTCCGCCTTCCGATTAAATGCCGCCCACCACCTAGCATTCGCTACGCGAAGTGATAACCCTCTCGAGCAATATGCGCACTCTGAAGAGCTTCACACCCAGCCCTAAGGCCATTGTTATTGATGACGATGACAGTTGGCTGGAAACGTTGAGCCGGCGGATTCAGCGGGCAGGATTTGTGGTTTCGGGAGTGCAATCACTAAGCGCTGCGAAGGAGCGCCTCCGTCGAGAGTTCTTCCATGTAGCAGCCATCGACTTGTCTCTCATTCCAAGCGATCCTAATAATCGTGATGGGTTTCATGTATTAGACATAATAAGGAATGAGATGCGTGAAGGCTGCCAAGGCATCGTCCTGACTGCCTATGGCGGCCTGGAGGACGGTTCTCTTGCGACGAGAAAAGGGGCTTTTACCGTGCTCGAGAAGCCGAAAGTGCTGGATCGACCGCAGGCCGAGCTGAAGGCCGACCTCTTAGGTGCCTTGTGCCAGGCCCGTGCGGCGCTTTCCAAATATCACCCCGGCTTGAATTTCCTTACCGGCCCGGGAGTTCAGGAGGACAGGCTCGCCCGCCAGAGTACTCTCCTTTCCGCGCTCGGAGTTCCTTTTGATCGCTTGGATAAGCTCACTTCTACGCTTCTGTCCCCGTTTAATCCCTTGCTGACGCACCAACCGCCTGTCGTCCGATTGGAAGGCGCGACAAAACTCGTGTCAGCACGTTTCTGGAGCAAAGCAGTAGGATCCCCCGTGCTCATCCTCCTCGGTGCTCGCGACGCTATTGCTCAAGTCGTCACTCGCTTTCAAACATCGCCCCAGTCGGTTGATACCTTGCCGCCCAAGGAACTACTGGCTCACCACGAGCATAAAGATCTCGGTGCCGTGCTGTTCGCCACCGCTGAACCATCGCTTGGGGCCTTTGCCTCCGCCCTTGATCCATACCTTCGCCAAGTGTAGCGCCGCTGTCGTACATCTGCTGAATGCGTGCTCACCGCATACATGCCACCAAAGTGCCTCATTGTCGAGATTGACAACGCCTGGGTTGAGATACTTACCGCCGTTGTCTCCAGCCTAGGACTTCGCCCAGTCCACGTCACCCGTCCAAGCGACGCGGTTCAGGAGATTACCCATGGCGCCTACGCCCTCGTCACTCTTGACATCAGTCTGGACGCAGGCAAGCAGTTTTCCTGGGGAAAGGACATTCTCGCACAACTAGCATTATCGGGCGCTAGAGTCCCCCCCATTGTCCTGGTTACCGGCACTGAAAACATAGACGATGCTGTTGCTTGCATCAATCAATATTCATCCTTGGTATGTTACTTTGCCCGTAAGACCCAGTGGAACGCTGCGGGTTTCAGAACCGCTATCAGCAGATCCCTCCAAAGAACTACCTCCATGCAACACGCGCTTGGCGCTGCCACCACGCTCATCGCTGGGCAGACTTATGAGTTCGCATGGCTAAAGGTGGATGCAGTAGATCACTCGCGCCTGTCACGGCGAGCAACTGGGGTACAGGTCACCACCACATTTGAGCGCTTGCGCTCGTACATCCAGCGCACAGCCGCCGCGTATGGAGGAGAAGAGTTTTGCTATGAGGGTGATGGTGGCCTCTACGCATTTAGCGGTGATCCATCTAAGCCTGAACGCGCTGTCAAGTGCGCTGTGGCAATCAAGGGAGGCCTAGAGTCGTTTAACGTCGAGGACAATTGTCTGCGTGAGCCTATTCGACTCCGCTTTGCTACCCATGTAGGCCCTGCCATGTACAGGGACGACGCGGGGATCATGCAGAGTGACGCCATCAACCTGGTGGCCCATCTTGAGAAGAAACTCACCGGGCCCAACTCAATAACGATTACCGCCGCAGTGAAAAGGGAGCTTCCGCGTTCGATCAGACGTCTATTTGTAGCTAGCGGTAAATCCTTATATGGTCAACGCGTTTTTACCTACAGATCACCGTAGTATCCGTTAGCACCGCTCGCCGCATGACTTACTGTAAAGTGGGCACTTAGCTTTATTAATTGATATGCATAACGCATATTGATGGTGCCTCCTTTAGTGTCTCGCCTTGGAATCAACTTCCCTCGGCGAAGCGGCGAGTACAAGATCGTTCAAATAGACATCGATGGATGTCCATATCTAAGGTTTGAAGATGCTGATTCGCATGCGCATTCAGTTATGCTCTTAGCGTTGGCACGTGAGCTCGGCGAGAAGTGTCCTCTCGTCGTAGCCGATTCCGGCCACGGCCATAACATTCTCCCCGCGCTACATGCGGATTGGTATGATGTGAGGGGCATGGGCTGGGCCAGTGTTGACGTAGCAAAGCGGACAGCGCGGCTTTACGGTCAGAGTAGCGATTACCACATTGGGATCGAGCCCAAACACTTGCGGCGACTATCTCAGAGCCTTCGCAGCTGGAGATTGACGTGATGAGCGTTGCCTGTTGAATCCCTGCGCGCGCGACAAGTTCTACTGAGGTCGCTGGGAGCCGTCCGTGTCCCGCGTCCCCGTGAGGTGCTTGGCTTTCCATTTCGAATTCAGGCGTCGCTCAGTGCCTCTTGCCTGTGGGCTCAGTGCACCCACATCAGCATCTGAACTGCTTTACGGTTTGAAACACTCTGAAGGCGATGTCTGGACGCGAATCCTCTTTCGACCACTTCTCCCTGACCGCCATCGCGTACTGCCGCTCGCCCCAGGCTGCCCAGACTAGCGCCAGGTCCTTCTTCCGGAGGTACTGCTTGAGGAGATCCTCGCGCATGAGGAACAGCGTCTGCGTGTCCTTGGCATCCGAGTGAGCGCCAACGCACCAGGTCGCTTTGATTCCTTGCTGCGTGAAAGAGTCAAACGTCTGCGGTTGCCCCATCAGGTTAAGATCGCGAGCTATTTCTTTCGCCAACGTTGTCCCGAAAACAAACTCGTTCTCCAGACTCCGCCCTTCCCAACCGAACTCCTGCACTGGGATCAAGACCCTGAACCTGCGCTCCTTGACCCTCACTTCTTCCCGTTCGACAAGAACTTGTTTGACAACAACCCTTTTGCGCTGCTCCGCGGAGAGCGGCTTGGGCTCCACGCCACTACCCTCAACCAGGGCTCTAATTGCTGCCCGATCAATCTGGGTGAGGTCAATCGGCTGGCCATCCAGGAAGTGTGCAGACACTTTGCGTCTTACCTTCACACGGTTCTTCTCAACTTCAAACCTGAATGGGGCACGAGCATTTGGGGGGTACGAGGTGCACCAAGGGATCTCCCCTGCAAACGTGTAAATCACTCGCGGGACCTCGGGCAACCAGCGGCCCGCGAGGTCCTGCCGGACCAAGTGCCTGAAAAAGGAGCAGGCATGAAGGCGCGGGACAAGGAAGCTGCGAATGAACAGAAATATCCTGCGCCCTCGGATAGGGTCTTCCTGGTTCAAATAGCAATCGAGAGTCACCCACGGCCCTCGTTCGCCCCGACATGTTGGCAGGCGAAGGCAAGGATTCAGGTTCGGCACGGGCCCGTTGGCGATCCATTCCTCGGTCTTCAATCGAGAGTCCCCGAGGAAATCCTCTGGAATGGCCTTGAATGAGGGCGGTGGCGCTGGAAAACTCGGATCGATGTCCACGTCTCGCGGTCGGTCGCGCTGATCACAGGTCCTGTCAATGAGGCCCAGATCTTGCTGAAGCCCTGCTCTCTCGAAGTAGGCGATCCAGGAGTATTTCTTGCCGTATCGCTCGGTCCTGCGCCTGTCATCGCTTGATCGGCTTTGTGCCGAGGCGATCTTCTGGTCGATGTCCCCGAAGAGCTTGGGCGACCAGCCGAGCTGCTCGATGCGCCAGAGCACCTCCGCTCGGATTCTCTTAAATGCGGCATGCTCGAAGTCGTAGTTTCGACGCGCTGGGACCAGGCGCCCGAGAACATAATTCTCGAAGTCCATCCGGAACGGAGAGTCAACTCCGCGCAAGGACTCTGTAGACGTGCCTTGCTGCCACTCGCGAAGGCCTCCATCTTTGAAAGGCGGCCGGATTCTGGACATTTCAGGGTGTGAAAACAGTCGGGGCCGGTAAAGCAAAGCGAGCTCCAACAGCTTGGACGCATAATCGCGAGCTAGGATGTGTGTGGTCCCGTGAGGAGCGTTCTCCCTAAACACCAGATCGTAGATTCGTTGCGCCCAGCTAGGCAGAGTGGATTTGGCAAACGGCCGATCGGCGAAGTCGACGTGCTTGGCCATCGCTACGCCATAGGTCGCGGCCAGCATCCTTTCTGAAACGTACGGGTCATTTATCGCAAGCGAGCCGCAGGTCATGTCGAAAAGGGCCTGAGGAGCCCGTCGTCCGAACCAGTATAAGGCGCGGGTCACTCTATCACGCAGCTCAATAATTGTCGTCGTGAGCATCCACATAAGCCACTGTGCCCGAAGAGCATCAGCAGGTGAGAGAGCCGCAGACGAGCGGCGCCATCGCTCCTCCAAGCGTACCACGTCGGCCAGCGCGTGATCCCGGTAGCGACGAATCCACTCCGTCCACCGAAGATCCCGATCTGCGACCCCCATCGGCCGAAGGATGAGGTCCAGGAATTGAGTATTCAAAGGATGCGCCGTGACACTTCGCTTTTGTCGAAGCGCCCGGAATAAGCCACCTGCGCGCTCGGAGTTCTGGGCGGCAAGTGCAGCCAGAGCATTGACTGTGACGGTATCAACGTACGCACGCTCCAGACGAGCAGCCTCAAGGAGCGCGCTAGTTCGAAGCGGCTCATTGAGGAGCTTCCACAGTTGCCGCTCGCCTAAGAGGCGTCGGGGAACAAGGGCTACGAGTGCGCTGAAGATGTCTGCAGCCAGAGGGTGAACTTGCGCCGCGGTTCCGCTAAACGCCGCAAGGGTGGCCCGTTCCCGTAGCCAAATGGGAAATCCTTGAGCACGGTGCGTCTTGAGAATCGAGTCGGCGATCAGGTGACCTGCCAGGGCATCGTATACCGCCATAACGCCCGTTCCGGCGGGAGACGTCCGATCGAGTCGGATGATGATGCCCCCTTGCTCCAGAGCATGGACCATGCTCTCAGGCCACCGCCGGGCTGAATCGCCAAGGCATTGGCGCAGTGTGTCCTCGTCGAGTACTCTAGACCTTTGCTCCCACAAGAGCCGCCCGACCAGGTCAAGCGCCCCGTGTACATCCTGGGCGTCGTAGCGGCACGTTGTCGGCGCCAGTGCTGCGATCCGCTCGGCAGCATCATCCAGATAACGAGCAAAAAGCTCACTCAGGGAGCCCGGCGTGCTTTCAATGCCAACGTCCGTGGCGCGGGTCATGTTGGTCACCTCGCAAAACAAACGCAGGGTCAGAGGATGGCTGAGCAGCCCAAGTGGGACATCAGCATCCCCGGCAGTGATGCGGTAGTACTTGAAATAACGTCGTACGGCGTCTTGGGTATGGTGGCCGAATCCAGGCAAATCGATGACTTCAACGTCGTCTGGCAGCGCTTGGCTCTTAAAGGCCGTTTTAGAAGCAGGCGCCTTCAGATTCTCTGGGCCAGGATCGCTGTCTTCAGGACGGCGTGCACCGGTTCTAAGGGTGCATACAACAAGAACATAGGGATACCGGTGGAGAGTCTCCTTGAGCGAAGCAAGGGGCCCCTTCCATGCGCGTGGGTCTTCCGCCTCGTTCAAGCCATCGATAATGATCGGAAGGCGGTGCCTTGCCCGCTGCCCGGCGGCGTCAAGGGCGGCCACGAGCGCCTCAAAGGACGTAACGGGGCTGGCTCTCCCCGGGGGAACCACCTTTTGAGCTAAGTCGTTAAGGCTGCCTCTGGCCTGAAGGGCACGCCCGTATAGAAGAATTCCAGCTGGACGGCCGGCAGCGGGAGCCGTTACTTGTGCCGCAAATTGTGTCTTGCCACCCCCCGCGTCGGCCAGAACTCCAACGACTCGGGTTCCCAGCAAACGCTTAAAGTCATCAAGGAGCAGCCGGCCGAGTCGGATGTCGGCAAGAGCATTAGTCGCCAGAAGGCCAGCGCGGCTCCTGGCAGCCCGCAAGTGGCGTGGCACTGCTGCTTGTTCTTGAGTCGGAGGTTTCGGCTGGGCGTCAAGACGATGCCAAAGAAGGCAAAGGTCGCCTTTAGCAAGCAGGTCATGGGTTTCACGTAGGTGCTCCGCGAACGTCTGGATGAGATTCGCAAAGTCAGTCGCCTTGCCGGCCAAGGGATCTTCCAACCCTCGCGAATCGGTGACGATGGACTTGGCAGCGCTAGCAAGACGATCGGCGACCGCGATCAATTCGTTCCAAGACCCCGCCTCGCCCAACATTCGACGGACGGTCTCCTCCGCCTCAAGCACCTGATGCGCTTCAGGGAGCCATCGCTGCTTGACAGCTGCAACAGAAGTCGCATGTAGGGTGGCGAGGTCGTCGCGGGTAAGCACGAGTTCGCCAAAATAGGTGGCTCGAAATATTTCTGCTTGGCCCGTCAGCAATTGCTCAACATCTGTCGCTGTATGGAGATGGAGCTTCATCCGGGCGGTCGTCTGCAAGCCATGAAACCACTTCTGATCGTTCCTTGTGAGGGTGTGGCGAGTCCAAAGCACCCAATCGGTCAATCCGGGCACGGCGCGCTTGGTGGTCGAAAGCGCCTTCTCGATCTTTTTCCGACGCGCCGAACCCAGCGCAGCGCCGTTCGTGAGACCATACCAGCGGCACTGCCAGCCGAACCACTTCCCAGCGCGACCGAGGGCGCAATCGGTGTCAAGCTTCAGGTGGAACTCAACGCCTGGTTGGTTGGCCAGCGCAGTGAAGACGCCGAACCGACTGTAATGTGTGTGGATCAGCGCTCGGCACAACGTTTCAAAGTTGTGCGATGAACTCCCAGGCAATTTCCCAAACACATCCCAGTCTACCGCTGGCACAACTCCTCCTGAATGAACGGCTCATTTCTCATTCTGCTTTGCTGCGTCCGGATAATGGTGCGCAGAATAGACTTCAATGCGGGCGCCCTTGTCCAAGAGCACTTTGAGATACGCAGAGACATCACACTCGTCAGTCGTCACTCTGACTTCCTTGTCATGATGGCGCACCGACACATCGTACCTGAGTTGCTCGACCTCGCCGGGGCTGATGGAGAGAACGTTCAATCTTACAAGAAGGTCCAACATTGTCCCACTGTAGCGTTCGGTCTCCCTCTTCCCCTGATCCTCGCGTCCTGCTTGCTCCGTAAGCTGATCGATGGCCTCCTTGGCAGAGGCGGCGTCCGTCGCGGCGTTGAAACGGCCAATCATCACGAGGTTCATGGAGTGCTCAGAACAGTAACCGGGCCATATCTTCATTGTCGTTCCTGTATTTGGAGTGTTCGCAAGCGGCCCAGGGCGTGCATCAGGCCATCGGCCCCGATTGCCACACCGTCGGCAGCAAATGACGAAGGTCTCAGGACGCCGGAGGCGTCGATGTGAGCATACGCGCGAAGGCCTTTCTCGGCTGGCAGCGGATCGCACGTGGGCAGCCCGTCGGCGCCTGCTTCGCTTACCGTGAGAGGAACAGGGCCACGGTAGCGTCTAACCCACCGCTGGAGTTCCCCAGACGTGGCCGCATCGATACCGCCCTGGCCGTGAACAGGCTGTTCGGGCAGGAGCAGGAACTCACGAGCGCCAAAGTCGGCAGCGATCATCGCCGCCGCGTCGAGGTCGGGCAAAGTGGCTGAATTCACCACGCAGTTGATTCCAAAGGGTACGAAATCCCGAATTTCGCGGAGTCGCTGGCGGAGACGTTCGAACGGTCGCCCTCGGAGCGCCTCGTACGTGGTGCCCACCCCGTCCATGCTGACTCTGACGAAGTTGACGTTGCCCGCGAGAGAGCCGAGCAGCGCCCCGTCCAAGTGATGTGCGTGGGTCGTAAAAGTCACCGCCAATCCTGTTTCATGTGTCGCATAGCGACAGAGGTCGAGAAGCTGGCGATAGAGCGTAGGTTCACCCCCTCCGAATCCGACACCGAGACAACCACTTACGTCGAGTTCGGCAAGCCAGCCAACGACGCGGTCGGGAGCAAGAACAGCCGGATGCTTTGGCGCAAAACAGTGCGAACAACCGAGATCACACGCGTTTGTCAGTGCGATTGAAACCTGGCGCGGCGCCTCAGCCCAGAGCCTGGGGTTGAATGGCAGTTCGTCGAGAAGAACGTTCAGCCCGCTCGTGCGGTCGAAGAGATGAACACCGTCCGGTCCAGCCCGCACTCGGAAACGGCGGCCCGCGGCCGGTCGGGGAAGGGAGAGTTCAGTGCAGTGAGGCAGATCCATTCGGGGTACGCCCGATTCGCTACGCTCTTCGGAAACGAGGCCATCCAAAAGCTCTCCGAGATGCGCGACTGATTTCCGTGCTGCTTGCCTTCCAGTCATGATCGCCGTTGACCTCATGCATCTTACCGCCATCTCTTGATCTGTCAAGTTCCTCAGGGTGGGTGGGAAGACACACGGAGGGTTCTCCCGACGGCGAAGCAAGCTGGAACGCCATGCTGAGCGGTGGAGGTGCGGAGAGAACGCCGCTCGCCTCAAGGGAGCGTTCCGGCGCTTGGTCCGGCAGCTCAATTGGCGAGAGGGCAAAACCGCTGCTGAATCGCCTCGAAAATGAGTGCTATGACAAAATGAAGCCCGTTGGCTCGCACACCGACTTTCCGAGCCTCTCGCCCGTGAAGAGCGGCAGCGGCATCCCGCAGCGCCGCCTCGACCTCAGGGAGTTCATCCGAACCGTGCGTAAGAAGGGACAGATCGACCTTGTCCCCAAGGCGCTCTGCCAGCAACGCCACAAGTCGTTCCCGTTGCGCGGCCACATGGATTTCTGCCAAAGGCAGCTCAAGAGAGGGACATGCTTCCAAGGCGGCGTTCGTTTCGAAACCAAGGTACGTAAGCGTCGATAATCTCATGGCAAAAGTGAGTTCGGAGTAATCCGCACTGCGGGAACTGTATAACGCTCCAGATTGACGTTGTCGAGCGCGAAGTCGAGTCGGACGGCCGAGTGCGCATCTCAGGTTTTTCCGAGCGGGTAGCGTAGTAACAACCCGAGCAGGATGTGATTGAGGACGGGAGAGGTGAGTTTGGCGTGCGGGAACAGTTCGTGCCAGCGACCATTGCGCCAGAAGGTCTCCAGGCACAGCAGGGCTTGGTCTCCGGCGGTGGCCAGCGCTCTGTCGCCCCGTGGCGTCGAGGGGCAAAGATGACGAGCCCGAAGGTGACTCCGTCGCTGACGATAGGCACCAGCCTGCGAGGATGCTTCACCATCGGACACGATCGGAGTGAGTGGCGTCTTCCCTCCGGTCTGGATTTGAAGCAGGCGCTCGGTCACGAAGGCGAGGGGCGCGCGTGTGGGAAAGGAGGCGCCCAAGGGAAAAAGCCTGCCCGGAGCGGACCACGATTCCTTTCAAAACCCGAAGAGAAGAGGACACTATGGAGTTCACTGCGGCGTTCACTGCAGGTCATCCGCAGGCTAAGTCTATCCGAGGTCCTCCGACGCCACCTGGTCGGTCTCTCCGAAAAAGTTGCCAATCGACAGCGTCTCTTCATCTCCTTAAGCCACAATGCCTTGCGATTGATTCGAAGCGATTAATGAGGAGGTCCACTGTTGGGATTTCGTTTCTTGACAACTACTGCCGGAAAACAGGCGCATCCTGACATAATCCTCTGCGCACAGGATGGTCACTGCACCGCTCGGATCCTCGTGATTCCATTTGACACCCCAACGGGTTGTGGTATCTTCTTGCACAGTACCCATGGATTGGGTATGTGTCCTCCTCGGCGGGACCGATTGGGGTCAACCAGGTGGACGACGGCAAACCCGGACAAGAAGCGGCTTTCCTGATTTCGGGTCGAACTAGATTGCCAGGGACTCCCGGCTGGCGGACGCATTCCGGAAGCCTTGAAGCAATGACGCACGACGCTATTCTCGCAGCACCAACACTGAAGCGCCCGACTGGCGGGCGCATCGACAGGCCGCCTGGGGGATCGGGACATTCAGGGCTGGCAAAGGCGAGGCAGGCAAAGGAACGCAGGCAAGAATGAGATTCTACTCGGCACCAGTCGAACGACGATTTGGGCCAGCAGTAAACAAACACACAGAGAAACAAAGTAAACAAAGTGAAG
>Ga0233425_10004004_pt1 | contig 25569 bp, 26 predicted proteins | sample Watercolumn_Towu_2_FD_181712 | JGI IMG/M metagenome (GOLD analysis project Ga0233425, IMG submission 181712) | Freshwater microbial communities from Lake Towuti, South Sulawesi, Indonesia - Watercolumn_Towuti2014_140_MG | ecosystem: Environmental > Aquatic > Freshwater > Lake | place... | reverse complement strand
CGGGCGGGCGGCGGCGCCGAGCGGGCGGGCGTCGGCGCCGAGCGGGCGGGCGTCGGCGCCGAGCGGGCGGGCGTCGGCGCCGAGCGGGCGGGCGTCGGCACCGAGCGGGCGGGCGTCGGCGCCGAGCGGGCGGGCGTCGGCGCCGAGCGGGCGGGCGTGAGCCCGGGAGCCCGCGAGTTCAGTTGTCGCCAGCTCCACCAGGACGCCCGCGCACGCGCGCGGATGCACGAAGCCGATGCGCCCGGCCAGGCCGATGCGCGGCGTCGCGTCGATCAGCTCCGCCCCTTTCGCGTTCAGCGCGATCAGGTCGGCGCCGACGTCGGGCGTCTCGAAGCACACGTGATGGAGACCTTCGCCGCGGCGCTCGATGAACTTCGCCATCCCGCTCCCGGCGCCAAGTGGCTCGAGCAGCTCGACCTCGCTGTCGCCGGCGGCGAGCAGCGCCGCGCGCACGCCCTGCTCCGGCACCTCGGCCTCGTGGATCAGCGGCAGTCCGAGCGCGTCGCGGTAGAAGCGGTAGGCCTCCGCGAGGCTGCGGACGGCGATGCCGACGTGGTGAATGCCGCGGATCACGGGCGCCTTCTACCGGAAGACCGCGGACGCGCGCCGCGCCCGCGCGTCCCTGATCCGGATGTGGTGGTTCGACAGCAGCGTGCTCGGTAAGCGCCGCAACGGGAAGTACTCGAGCGCGAGCGTCTCGTCGCACGTGGTGAGCTCGCCGCCAAGCACCCGGCACTCGAAGCAGGTGGCGATGTAGTGCCACACGTTGCCGTCGGGATAGCGCACGACCTGCATCGCCGGATGCGAGTACACGCCGACGATGCGTTTCGGCCTCACGGTGAGGCCGGTCTCCTCGCGCACCTCGCGGACAACCGCCTCGGCGACGGTCTCGCCGGCTTCGACCGCGCCGCCCGGCAAGCCCCACTGGCCGCCGTCGGAGCGCTGTTGCAGCAGGAGCCGCCCGCGGCGATCGAAGATGATCGCGGACACGCTCGCGCGGATCCCGAGGATCTTCGAGTAGTCGGACTCGTGCCGGATCATGCGGGCGTGAAGAGCCGCGCGAAGTCCGCCGCGGGGAGCGGCCTCACTCCCGTGACGTGCGCGTTTTCCTCGACGTGATCCACGGACTTCATGCCGATGAGCGCGGTGCCGATGCCGGGCGTCGAGCGCACGAACTGCACCGCGCGCTGCGCGTCGGTGTCGAGCCCGGGCAGGAACTCTCCCACGACCGGCGGCAGGTTGCGCGTGAGCTGGCCCTGGTGGACGGACGCCGACGCCGTCACGTACACGCCGAGCCGGCGCGCCGCTTCGACCAGCGTGACGAGATCCGCCCCGACCCGCTGGGTGGCGCGCGTGAACGCCTCGGTCATCGCGAGGTTGTACGGAACCTGGATGACCTTGAAGTGGTGATTCGCGCCGCCCGCGTCGTGCGCGGCCGCGACGACTTCCTCGAGCGAGAGATAGCCGGGCGTGCCCGGATCCGTGCGATAGGCGTTCCACGTCGCGGTGCCGTAGCGCGCGATCCGCCCCTCGCTCACCGCCCGCTCGAGCCCCTCGAACGCCTGGCGTATCCGGTCCATGACGGCCGCGCGCCCGACGCTCTCGAGCTGCGATTCCGGGTTGTGCAGGTAATAGATGTCGAGGGTGGCGATCCCGAGGTTGCGGCGGCTCCTGTCGATCTGGTCATTGAGATACTTCGGCGTCATGCAGTGCATGCCGGCGACGTCGTCCGGGCGCACGATGCCCGGCTTCAGATACGTCTCCGTGAAGTAGACGCCGGGGTCGCGCGGCATCGCGCCGTCGAACGGGATGAAGCCGCCCTTCGTCGCGACCACGACCTCGTCGCGCGCCACCAGCCCGCGGCCGATGCTCTCTTCCAGCACGGCGCCGATCGCGCGCTCGCTGCGCTGGTAGCGGTAGTTGATCGCGGTGTCGATCACGTTGATGCCGCGCTCGAGCGCGCGCGTGATCGCGCGCTGATACTGCACGTCGGTCGCCGCGTCTTCCTTGCCGAGATAGGTGCCGATGCCGATCGACGAGGTGCGCGGCCCGCCGTCGAGACGCCGAAAGTGATCCGCGGGCAAGCGTCCGCCGATGCGCGACGCGTAGCGCTCCGTTCCGTCGAACGTCGCGACGCCCCGAATCATGCGGCCATTATGGGGCACGCTCATCCCTCCCGATAGACGAGCAGCACCAGACCGACGGCGGTGAAGCACAGCGTCCACGCCCAACCCGCGCGCGAGGATGCTTCCGGCCAGCGCAGCTCGAGCCAGCGGCCCCAGCCGGCGAACGCGCCGAAGAGCCCGAGCGGCGCGTGCGTGACCTCCGTCAGGAATTCCTGCTTGAGGTTGAACATCGCGTGCGAGTGCGTGAGCAGCAGGCCGCCGCCGACCGCGCAGAGCAGCGGGAACACGTATCCCCACGGCCGCGGCGCGAGCCGTCCGGTGCGCACCGACCACTCGAACACGGCGAACGCGATGACCAGCAGCACGAAGATCCGATGCTGGAGCACGTCGGGCAGCGTGAGGCTTTCCCAGAACCCCGTCGGTCCGAGCGGCCACGCGCGCGGATCGTTGCGGATGAACAGGAACGCGGCCAGCCCGAGGAATCCCAGCGGCCAGTGCCGCGCCCATCTGACGCCCAGCCGCTCGGCGATCGCGCCGATGCCCATCAGCAGCACGAAGAACCCGGCCCAGTGATGGTTGTACTCGGACCACGCGATCTCGATCGGCAGGCGCTGGTTCGGCACCGCCATCAGCGGCTCGGCGGTGCGGTTCAGCTCGTCGACGGGGGGGCTCACGAGGCGCGGCATCGCCGGCACGAAGCGTCCGGTCACTTCGGCGACGGTCGCGCGATCCTCGCGCACGTCGACCGCCGGCGGCAGCGAGGTCAGCGAGGCCGCCGCGAACAGCACGGTGATCGCGAGCCCGAGCTCGATCTCGACGTAGCGCCCGAGACGTCCGGTCGGGCCCGCCGCCGCGCGCGCCATCTGAAAGTTCGCCGACGCGAACGCGAGCGCGACGGCGAACAGGACGACCTTGCTGACGATCATCACGCCGTACGCGGTGCCGACGAACGCCGCGAGGTCGCCGACGTAGCCGATCGTCATCCCGGTGCCGGCGACGGTCAGCGTCGCGACGGAGATGAACGCCATCCGGGAGAATCGCTCGGTGACGAAGCTGGCGTCGTCACGCGCGATGCGCGAGGCGTAGAGCACCAGGTGCGCGAGGCCGCCCACCCACACCGCGGCGGCGATCTGGTGGAGCGCATCGAGCACGAGCAGGATCCCGCGGCTGTCCACGCGCGCGACCGCGTGACTGAGCGCGGCGGATGCCGCCACGAGCGCGACCGCGCCGCCGGCGAGCGTGCGCCACATCGCCGGGCCCGCGGGCCGGCGCGCGAGCGCCGACGCGACGATCGCGACACCGATGCCGAGGGCGGCGCGAAGCGTCGCCACGCGCGCGAACGCGGTTTCGAAATACCGCGCGACGGGCCAGCCGCCGTGGCTGTCGGCGAGCGCGCCGAGCGCCACGGTCATCAGCGCCACCTGCGTCGCCGCCACCGCCGCCGCGGCGAGCGCGACCACGCGCAGCGCGAGCACGGTCGCGCGATCCGGCTTGGCGTGCGGCTCCCCGCGGAGGACGAAGCGCGTCCACGCGACGCCGCCGAGCGCGAGGCTCGCGCACACGAGCGCCAGGCCCCTCAGGAGGACGTCGACGAATCCAGCCACTACTTCACCGTGAAGGTAAATCTGCCGGTCACGACGTGCCCGTCCGTCGAGAGCACCTGCCACTCCACGCGATAACGCCCCGGCGCGATCGACGGCACTCGCGCGGTGAGCCAGTCCGCCGCGCCGTCTTCAGCCACGGGGAGATCGCGCGTCACGCCTTGCGCGTCCACGAGCCGGATGCGCGAGAGGCGCTTCTCGATCCGGTTGTTGAAGCGCAGCTTGAGCTCGGCGGGCGACGCCTCCACCGTGCTGTTGGCGGCGGGCGCCGACTCGAGCAGGAGCGAGTGCGCGGCGAGCGGGACCGCGGCGAGCACGAGCGAGAGCCAGAGGACGAACGCGACGAGCCGGCGCATCAGCGCCAGTCGTCGAGGACGAGGTGCGTCGGGTCCTCGTAGTCCTCCTGCTTGCCACGCTGCATCCGCACCATCGTGAACTCGATGTGATAGCCGAGCCGCACGAGCGTCGCGTAGGCCGCGTGGTACTTCGTGTAGACCGGCAGGATCACGCGCGCGAGGCCGGCTCCCTGCGCCAGCTCCTCGATCGCGGCCACGAAGTGCTCCAGGTACTCCACCTTCTTGTGCTGCGGGTCGAGCGCGAGGAACTTCACGTAGAGCGCGCCCGCGGGCGCCTCGCTGACGCCGGGCGCGTGGTAGACGGCGAAGCCGAGCAGGTCCTTGCCGCGCTCGAGGACGAGCGTGTCGCCGAGCGCGAGCCCGTCGACGATCTCGATCTCCTTCGAGAGGTCGAGCCCGCGGCACACCGCGTTGGTGATGCGGTGCAGCCGCAGCAGCGTCGCCTTCTTCTTCGACTCCTCGAGGCTGGAATACTTGCGCACGGTCACGCCGGGCGGCTTGACCGGCCCCTTCGGCAACGGCGCGTTGAGCGACGGCCGGAGCGCGGGCGGCGTCCGCTCGAGCGGGCGCGTCATCACCGAGGTCAGCTCCTTCGGCCGGTAGCCGAAGCGGTGATAGAGCAGGAGGTGCTTCGGGCTCGTCGGATAGGTCACGGTGCCGTGCAGCGCGACCTTGTTCTCCTCGAAGAACTCCTCGACGGCCCGGATGAGCTGCTGGCCGATCGTCTGGTTCTGATAGTTCGTGAGCACGGCGACGGGGCCGAGCAGACCGACCGAGCCCCAGTTCACCGCGAGCGCGGTGCCGACGATCTTCGCGTTGTCCTCCTCGGCCACGAAGCAGCCCCACGGCTCCATGAGCCAGCGGTGGTGCACGTACTGCGCGCCGCCGAACGCCTGGCGCGGGCGCGTGCCGAGCTGCCGCTCGAGGAAGTCGGCGAACGTCTGCTCGATGACGTCGCGGATGCGGGAGAGATCGCCCTTCTTCACCCGTCGGATCTGGACCTTGGACGCTCGCCCTTGCGAGTCGAGCCCGGCCCGATCGACGGTCGCCCTCACTCGCGGACGCCCGCGAGGTCTTCCAGGAGCGTGATCACCCCGGAGTGGTCGAGACCGCCGCGTCCCTTGACGCGGAGGGCGTTGAAGAGCTCCTGCACGACGGCGGTCATCGGGATCGGCACGCCGAGCTCGCGCGCGGATTCGGCGATGAGCCCGAGGTCCTTGAAGTGCAGGTCGATCTTGAATCCGGGGTTGTAGGTGTTGTTCACGTAGTTCGGCTTCTTCTGGTCGAGACAGCGCGAGCCCGCGAGGCCGCCGCCGAGCGCGGTGAGCGTGAGCTCGCGGTCGAGCCCCGCCTTCTTCGCGAGCGTGAGCGCCTCGGCGAGCGCCGTGAGGTTGCCGGCCACGATGATCTGGTTCGCGAGCTTGGTGAAGCCGCCGAACCCGAGCGGGCCGAGCAGCGTGATGGTCTTGCCCATCGCCTGGAAGATCGGCAGGACGGCGTCGAACACCGCCTTGTCGCCGCCGACCATGATCGACAGCGCGGCGTTGATCGCGCCCTGCTCGCCGCCGGAGACCGGCGCGTCGAGCATCTTCACGCCCTTCTCGGCGAGCGCCTTGCCGAGCTTCTGCGACACGATCGGCGAGATCGTCGACATGTCGATGAAGATCAGCCCCGGTCTGGCGCCTTCGATGATCCCGTTCTTCCCGAGCGCGACGAGCTCCACGTCCGGGGAGTTCGGCAGCATCGTGATGAGGACGTCGCACTGCGCGGCGACATCGCGCGGCGACGCCGCGGTCTTGGCGCCGGCGGCGGCCACGTCGTCGACGGGCCCGCGGCTCCGGCTATGGACGATCAGCGGGTAGCCGGCCTTCAGGAGATTCTTGGCCATGGGGCGACCCATGATCCCTAACCCAATGAATCCAATAGTTTGTGCCATGGCCTCCCCGGGAATTGAGCGCGCTACAAGTAGCATGCCGAGCGGTGAGGGGTCAAGGACCCGCCACCAATGGCCTACATCGACGTTGGAGATGGGGGCCCCGCATCTAACGGACCCCCAAACCCCCTCTCGCGCAGCTCGCGGGTGCGGTCGGCGAGCAGCGCGTCGAGCCGCTCATGCCGGAGCTGGATCTCGTGCGCCATCCGCTGGAAAACACGGGCCAGATGACCGATCGCATCCTGTCGCGCGGCGACCGCGTCCAGCGTGGAGGGCTCGAAGACGTCCATCTCCATCGCGACGGCCGCTGCCGTGACGTCCGCGAGCGCGTTGAGGTAGGCCAATTCCTGGTCGCGGAGCCGCTTGCGGGAGAGCGCGCCGGCGACGCGCGCGTTCAGCAGCACGGCGTTGCAGGGCTTCTGCATACGCGCGCTGTCCCACCGCCATCAGCTCGGCGCGGAGCTCGTCCGGCAGCCAGATCTCCGGATCGTTGACGATGTCGCGTGACACGACCGGCCGGCGCTCCACGACGCACCGACCCGCCACGCTCGAGCCCACCGGCAACCGTTGCGACGCGGCGAGCGGCGTCAGCAGCGAGCCGGACATCGTGCGCATCTCGACCATGCCGGCCTCGACGTCGTGATGGAAGAGCCGCGACACGTCGGCGCGGAGCAGCGTGCGGACGCTGTCCACCACCATCTGGTACACGCGGTCGAGGATCGACACCCTCCGCCACCGCGCGCGCGAGCTCCGCGAGCGTCTCGGCGAGCTGGCGGCGATGCTCCGCGGCCTCGAGTAGCCCCTGCTTCTCGATTGCCATCCCGGCCTGGTGGGCGAACGAGGTCAGCAGGTTGACCTCGGACTCGGGGAAGTCGCGCGGCGCGAGGAACCCGACCGCGAGCACGCCGTACGTCGTGTCGCCGGTGACGATCGGCACCGCGAGCGCGCCGCGCGTGGCGCCCGAGCGCACCGCGTCGGTCGTCGCCGCGTCCCGGTACTCGAGCGGCTCCGCCGGCATGTCGCGCACCCACACCGGCACGCGCTCCGCGAACGCGCGGCCCGTGATCCCTTCACCCGGGCGGATGACGGCGCCGCGAATCGCCGGCGCGAGATTGACGTCGTGGACCGGCACGAGGCCGTCGCGCGCGTGGTCGTAGCGCAGCACCGCCGCGGAGGCGGAGCCGAGCAGCTCCACGCTGCTCGCGACGACCCGCTCGAGCACCGCGTGCATGTCGCGCGCGGTCGCGAGCGCGGCCGTCGCCTCGTAGAGCCGCGTGATCTCGCGCTCGCGCTGCTTGCGATCGGTGATGTCGAGGATCGAGCCGACGAGGCCGCCGAGGCTCGAGTCCGCGTTGAAGAACACCGCCTTGTAGAAGATGACGTCGTGGCGGCTGCCGTCGGCGTAGACGACGTTGGCCTCGTACGTCTGCGTGCTGCGCGACTCGAACAGCGCGAGATCGGCCTTGTGATACACCTCGGCGAGGTCGCGCGGCGAGAGGTCGAAGACCGACTTGCCGATGATCTCCTCGCGGCTCTTGCCGAGGTACGCGAGGAACGCGTCGTTGCACCCGCGGTAGACGCCCTGCGCGTCCTTGTAGAAGGTCGGGTTCGGGATCGAGTCGAGGACGGCCTGCAGCTTGTGCAGCTCCTCCGCCACGCGCGCCTCGGTCTCGTGCAGCGCGCGCTCGGCCTCGCGGCGGCGCGAGCGCATGCGCTCGATCGTCATCGCGATCGCGCACACGTAGAGGTTCGCGAGCCAGACGATCGCGACCTTGCCGGCCTCCGCGTGCCAGGCGAGCGGCCGGCCCTCGACGCCGATCATGTAGACGATCAGCCCCGCGTACATCGCGACCGACACGTGCGCGTAGACCAGCACGCGGCGGAAGCCCGACGGCGACTGGTCGATCGCGCGGATGATCATCAGGAAGACGAGCCAGCTGCGGTCGCCGCCCGTCCCGTAGATCGCGAACGCCCACAGCGCGAGATCGATCACCAGGAAGACGTCGTTGACGCGCGCCACGCGCGGGCTGCCGGCGACCGTCCGCAGGAACGCCGCCACGAGGCCGGCGTATCCGATCAGGATCCCGGCGACGAGCGCGGACCACCCCAGCGAAAGGTCGGGGAGGATGAAGCGGTTGTGGACGAGAACGATGGCGGACAGCAGCGTCATGCCCACGAACCGGGCACGCGCCACCTGCATCACGTCGAACGGCGGGCGGGCGACGGCCATCAGCCCGCTAGTACCACGTTACGGCCCGATCCTGGGCCGATGCCGATCACGCGGGGGGCGAGGCCCCCCGCCGGGCTACTTCTTTCCCCAGAACACCGGGATCAGCCACGCCGCGCCGAGAGCTCTGAGGGTCTCGGGCTTGGGTTTCGTCGTCTTCCGGTCGTAGCCGATGTCCCCGTAGAAGACGTCGAGCATCTTCTCCCACTGCTCCCCGACCGCATGGCCCTTGCCGGGCCCGTCGATCGGCGTGGAGCCGTAGCGCTTCGACGGATAGTCGGTCTCGGGACCGATGCCGCAGCGCAGGAGCACCGCGCGCAGAATGGCGGCGGTACGCCGGCCGAAACGCATGGCGTCGTCGACGGTCATGTTCCAGCCGGTCGCCGCGTTCACCGTCCGCACGAGATTGTCCATGCGCGTGCGCGTGGTGAAGATGCACGCGCCGAGCGAGTCCTCGAAGTGCCGGCGTCCCCGCATGCCCGCGACCATCTTCGCGACTTGCTCGCCGTCGTACGGGTTGATGCGCGCGGGCAGGCCGAGCTCGGTCGGGTGCACGGGGTTGCCGGTCTCCATCGTCGCGTCGGCGGAGGTGCAGGTGTCGAGCATCTCCTCCCAGCGGCTGCGATGGTCGTGGCCGCGCGGCGACGCGCCCTTCATCGTGTAGACCGCGCAGTCTTGCGCCGGCCCGCCGAGCTTCTCCGCCGCCCGCTTCGTGCCCTCGGCGAGGACGTCCCCGAAGCCCTTCCTGTGCGAGATGATCTCGATGAGCTTCCGCGCCCCCTCCGCGTCGCCCCACTTCAGGTCGAAGCCGAGCTGCTGCCTGGTGATGTAGCCCTTCTCGATGCACTCCATCACCCAGCCGCACAGCCACCCGAACTCGTTCACGTCGAGGCACGCGCGGTCGAGCTCCGTGTTGAGCCAGGACACGAGCTGCGGATCGGTGAGGCCGATCGTCCACCCCGCGCCCGACCAGCCCTCGTACTCCGGCTCGTCGACGATCTTGCCCTTGTGCGCGCCGCTCCGGATGACCTGCATGTGGCAGTGGTGCATCCCGCACGCGTTGCACTGATGCCCGCGATGGTCGAAGCCTTCGCGCAGGGCCGGGGCCGTCCAGTTCGTGAAGTCCTCGGCCGTGAGGTTCGTCGTGTAGTTCTTGATCGGCAGCGCGCCGATCTTGTAGAGGTTCGTCACGCCGGGCAGCGTGCCGTACTCGTACACCGAGCGCGCGGACGGATCGGTCTTCAGGTCGTGCGCGATGTCGTCCGCGGCCTGGATGGTGCCGCGCGGGTCGGCCGCGCGCAGCGCCCTCGTCCCCTTCACGATCGCGACGGCCTTCAGCTTCTTCTTGCCCATCACCGCGCCGCAGCCGTTCTTCGACGCGACGTGGCCGTAGTCGCCCTGGATCGCCGCGAAGCGCACGAGGTTCTCGCCGGCGGGGCCGATCGAGTACACGCTGAGCGCGTGGCCCTTGAGGCCCGTGTCCGTGTAGAGCTGCTCCTGCGTGTCCCACGTGTCCTTGCCGACGAGATGGCTCGCGTCGCGCAGCTCGATCTGGTCGTCGTGGATGTAGAGGTACTTCCAGCTCTTCGACTGGCCCTGCACGACGATCGCGTCGTAACCGGAATACTTCAGATTGGTGCCGAAGAATCCGTTGGCCTGCGTGGACGTCGGGCCGTTGGTGCCGGCACCGATCGTGATGACCGTGAGCCCGCCCGTGCCCCACACCGGCAAGCCGGCGAGCGGACCGGTCGCGAGCACGAGCCGGTTGTCCGGATCGTCCCACGAGACGTTCTTCTTCCCCTTCGCGGTCTCTTTGTAAAGGATCATGGCGCCGAGACCGATCCCGCCGATCTCCTCGCGCATCCGCTCGGCGCCCCACGGCTCCGCCCAGCACTTGCCCTTCGTCATGTCGACGCGGAGGATCTGGCCGGCGTACGCGCCGGGAAGCGGCTCCTGCGGGGCGGTCTTCTTCTTCGCCTTCGCTGCGGTCAGGGTCGTCATACGGCCACCGGGGTGTCACCCGGCGCCTTCGAGGGGCGGCCGAGGACGGTTTCGGGGAGCAGGGTGCCGGTCGCGCGCGAGGCGATGTACGCCGGCTTGATGTCGAACGGGTTCTTCTCGAGGTGCGCCTTCCACCGACCGAGCGACACGCCGGACTGGACGAGGCCCTTCAGCATGCCGACGTCGTTGGTGGTCCAGATGTCGCTGGACGGGCCGAGGATGATCGCGCCCGTCATGCGATCGCCCTTGAAGAGGAGCTTGCGGTAGGCCGGCCGGTCCTTGCGCAGCCCGGTGATGGCGTGCGCTTTCGTGTCTTCCCACGCGCCGAACGAGGCGACGTCGAGATGGCAGACCTCGACGATGTTCGCGAGCAGGCTGCCGCGATACCGGACGCTCTTGCCCGCCATGTTCGCGCCGGCCACGCGCCCGTGCTCCTGCGCCGTCGGCTCGATCGCGTGCACCGCGGACTCGCCGGTGACGACGTCCTTGCCTTCCGCCACGTCGCCCGCGGCATAGACGTTCGGGACGTTCGAGCGCTGCTGCTCGTCGACGACGATGCCGCGCTTGATCGTGATGCCCGAGTCCTTCAGCCACTCCAGGTTCGTCCGGATGCCCGTCGCCATGATGACGACGTCGCCGGTGACGTCGCCGCCGGACTTGAATCGCAGCCGCTTCTTGCCTCTGGCGTCCTCGACCGCGGTGACCGCGCTGCCGGTCCGGATCGTCACGCCGCTTTTCTCGAGCCACTGCTGGACCAGCCCGGCGCCGGTGTCGTCGACCATGCGCGGCAGGATGCGCGGCGCGATCTCGACGATCGTCAGCCTGGCGCCGAGTGCCAGGATCGAGTTCAGGATCGTGAACGAGATGAAGCCCGCGCCCACCATGACCACGTGCGTGCCCGGCTTCACCTGGGCGATCACGCCCCGCGCCTGCTCGAGCGTCCAGAACGAGTGGACGCTCGCGCCGTCGGTGCCGGGCACCGGCGCCCGCACCGGCGAGGAGCCGGTCGCGATCAGGCAGTCGTCGTACTCGATCGTGGTGCCGTCGTCGAGCGTGCAGGTGTTGGCCTTGACGTCGAGGTTGGCGGCGCGCCGGCCGAGATGGGTCACGACGTCCCAGCCCGCGAGCACGCTCGCGGTCGCGGTGAACACGTGGAACTCCGCGATCGACTTGTCGAGGTAGTACGGCAGCACCATGCGCGAGTACGGACGCTCGGCGCTGACCAGCGTGATCTGTGACTTCTCGCGCTCCTCCTCGCGGAGGGTCCGGATCGCGTTGATGCCCGCGGTGCCGCCGCCGATGATGAGGTGACGGGCGGGCATCAGCGGGCCCCGCCATTCAACAAGGGCAACCCGCGCTCGTTCGCGAAGTCCGCCAGCCAGTCGGACGTGGCGGTCTCCTCGTACGTGATCGCGGCGGTCGGGCACGCCTCCGCGCACGCGGGCTCGCCGCCGCAGAGGTTGCACTTGAACGCCTTCCGCGTGGCCGTGTCGTAGAACATGGTCCCGTACGGGCACGCGATCGTGCAGAGCTTGCAGCCCACGCACTTGTCGTCCATCACGTCCTTCGCGCCGACCGCGCTGATCGTGATGGCGCCGACGGGACACGCCGTCATGCACCAGCCTTCCGCGCACTGCGTGCACGTGTAGGGCGCGTACGACGTGTGGCCCTCGAACGGCGACACGCGGATGACCGATTTCGCGGGCTGGAACTCGCCGGTCTGCTGGTACGAGCAGGCGATCTCGCAGCGGAGACACCCGGTGCAGCGCGTGGGATGGATCTTGAGGACGCGGGTGGGGAGTGCGGTCAGCGTCGCCATTCTCACCGTTTCTTTCGTGGAGTGGACTTCGCGGGTCGTCCGTTCGCCTCGAGGCCGTCGATGAACTGGTCGAGCGGGATCGCCGCCATCGTCATGCCCTGCACGCCGCCGCGCGCGCCGAGCTCGACCGAGATCCGCGAGATCGCCGCGTTGTCGGGCGCGTCGATCACCGTGACGAAGTCGTAGGGACCGAGAACGGCGTACTGCGCGACGACGCGGGCGCCCATGCGCTGGACGTCGGCGTTGACCTTCTTGATCCAGCCGGGCCGCTCGCGCAACACCTTGCGCCCGGACTCGGAGAGCGTGCTGAGCATGACGTACAAACCCATGCGACGGGCGCCTCCTTACAGAGAATTTCCCCGGGGCAGCGAGGGCGAGTATAGCACTAGGGTTCGAGCCTCTTGCGCGCGAACGCGGACATTTTCGCGATCGCGTCGCCGCACATGTCCAGCATCGCGAACTGCGCGAACGCGTGCGGGCCGTCCTCGTAGACGTGGAGCTCCGCCGGCACGCCGGCCTTCTCCAGCGCGGCGGCGAACAGGCGCGAATCGTCCAGCAGCGGATCGAGCGTGCCGACCGTGAGGATCGACGGCGGGAACCCGTGGAGATCCCCCGCGAGCGGCGCGTAGTACGGATCGTTGCGGTCGGGCGCGTCGCCGACGTACTGCCGCTCGAACCATTCCATCATCGGGCGCGAGAGGATGAGATCGCGTTCGCCCCACGCGCGCATCGAGTCCGTGTCGTCGCCGGTGAAGCGGCCGTAGATCAGCAGCGCGGCACGGAACGCCGGCGCCGCCGCCTCCGCGCGCAGCCGCAGGATCGTCGCCGCGGACAGGTTCGCGCCGGCCGAATCGCCGCCGATGACCAGGCGCTTCGCGTCGATCCCGAGCGTGGCGGCGTTGGCCGCGAGCCAGCGGCTCGCGTCCACGCAGTCGTGGAGCCCGGCGGGATACGGATGCTCCGGCGCGAGCGCGTAGTGCAGCGACAGCACGCGCGCGCCGATGTCGTGAGCGAGCTCGCGCGTGAGGCGATCGTGCGTGTCCGGGCTGCCGATCACGAAGCCGCCGCCGTGGAGATAGAGGAGGCCCGGCGACAGCGCGGTGGCGGTGCGCGGCACGTAGAGCCTGGCGCCAATCGCGCCACGGCGGCCGGGGATCGTGAGATCCCGGCGCTCCGCCATCTCCGGGCCGCCTTCGTTGCGCAGGACCATGAACGCGTCGGCGAACATGCGGCCCTGCGCCGCCGGAAGCTGCCAGAGACGCGGCGCGCCGGGCGGGATCGCCGCGCGAAGCGCCTCGATGAGCTGCTGGACCTGAGAATTCATCTTGCTATTAATACAGTATGAGCGAGACAGCGGAGCGCCACGAGTTCCAGACCGAGGTCCGCGAGCTGCTGGACCTCATGATCCACTCCCTCTACTCGCACAAGGACATCTTCCTGCGCGAGCTCGTCTCCAACGCCTCGGACGCGCTCGACAAGCTGCGCTTCGAGATGCTGAGCCGGCCGGAGCTGACGCCGCTCGGCGAGCTGGAGATCCGGCTGGAGGCCGATCCCGAGAAGAGAACGCTGTCGGTGCACGACAACGGGATCGGCATGACCCGCGACGAGGTCGTGAAGAACATCGGCACGATCGCACGCTCCGGCACGCGCGAGTTCCTGAGCGCAATGCGCGCCGCGACACGCGCGGACGACGCCGGCTCCGCCGGTGGCGACCGCGCCGGGGGGATTGGGGGGCGCCCGGAGCCCCCCATGGAAATGATCGGGCAGTTTGGGGTCGGTTTCTATTCCAGCTTCATGGTGGCCGACAGGATCACCCTGGTCACCCGGCGCGCGGGCGAGGAGACGGCGACACGCTGGGAGTCGACGGGCGACGGCTACACGCTGAACGACGCCGACCGCGCGGCGGCGGGCACCACGGTGACGCTGCACCTCAAGCCGAAGGACGAAGAGGACGGGCTCAAGGACTACACGGACGAGCTCACGCTCAAGGACATCGTCAAGCGCTACTCCGACTTCGTCTCGTACCCGATCCGCCTGAAGGCCGACACGCTGAACTCGATGAAGGCGATCTGGGCCAGGGGAAAAGACGAGGTCACCGAGGACGAGCACCGCGAGTTCTACAAGCACATCAGCCACGACTGGCACGACCCGCTCGAGCACATCAGCGTGCACGTCGAGGGCAACTTCGAGGCGCGCGCGCTGCTCTACATCCCGTCGAAGGCGCCGTTCGACCTCAACCTGCGCGACGGCGCGCACCGGGGCCTGCAGCTCTACGTCAAGCGCGTCTTCATCATGGACGACTGGCGCGAGCTCCTGCCGCCGTATCTCCGCTTCGTCCGCGGCGTCGTCGCCTCCGACGACCTCTCGCTCAACGTCTCGCGCGAGATCCTCCAGAAGGACCGGCAGGTCCAGGCGATCAAGAGGCACCTCGTGCGCCGCATCCTCGCCGCGCTGAAGGAGATGAAGGAGCAGCGCCCCGAGAAGTACCGCACGTTCTGGACGGAGTTCGGCGCGGTCCTGAAGGAAGGGATGATCTCGTTCGAGGACGGGCACGACAAGATCCTCGAGCTGGTCATGGCGCCGTCGACCGAGAGCGCGGAGCCCGTCGGCCTGAAGGACTACGTCGGCCGCATGAGGGACGGGCAGGACGCGATCTACTACATGACCGGCACGTCGCGCGAGACCGCCGCGCGCTCGCCGCACCTCGAGGCGTTCCGCTCGCGCGGCTGGGAGGTGCTGTTCTTCGTCGACCCGGTCGACGAGCTGTGGATCCGCCTGCCACGCGAGTTCGAGGGCAAGAAGCTCGTCTCCGCCGCGATGAGCGACCTCAAGCTCGGCACCGACGAGGAGAAGACGCGCGAGGAGGAGGCGCGCAAGGAGAGCGAGGAGACGCTCAAGGACGTGCTGATGGCCCTCCGCGCCGCGCTGCAGGACGAGGTGAAGGACGTGCGCCTGTCGAGCCGCCTCACGGAGTCGCCGGCGTGTCTCGTCGGAGATGCCGGCGATCTCTCACCGCAGATGCAGGAGCTGCTCCGCCGCGCCGGCCAGGACGTGCCGAAGGTCAAGCGCGTGCTCGAGCTGAACCCGACGCACGCGGTGATGACGAAGCTGCGTCAGGTGCATGCTCTGGACGCGAAGGATCCGAAGCTCGCGCTCTATGCGGAAGTTCTCTATGGTCAGGCGCTGCTCGCGGAAGGCGGAGCCTTGCCGGATCCCGCGGCCTTCAGCCGCCGGCTGACGGAGCTGATGCTGAGCTGAGCGCCTTGCTCAGACGGGCGAAGAACCGCTCGACGGCTTCAGGAACTGGTAGATCGACGTGAAGTCCTTGCGGCCGTAGCCGTGCGAGGACGCGAGGCGCAGCGCCTGCTGCGCGGCCGGTGAGACGACGACCGGGATCCGCAGCTCGCGCGCGGCGTTCACCGCCAGGCCGAGATCCTTCGCCATCAGGTCCGTCATGAAGCCGCCCTCGTAGTCGTGGCTCGACGCCGCGCGCGGCACCATGCCGGGCACCGGGTGCGCCGCCTCCATCACCCACGTGTTGCCGGACGACTTCGAGATCACGTCGGTGAGGATCTTGTGGTCCACGCCGAAGGCCTCGGCGATGCGGAACGCCTCGCTCACCGCCACCGCCGCGACGCCGGCGATGAGGTTGTTGCAGAGCTTCGCGACCTCGCCCGCGCCGACGGGGCCGACGTGAATGATGTTGGCGCCCATCGCCGCGAGCGCGGGGCGCGCTTCCTCCACGTCGCGCGCGTCGCCGCCGATCATGATCGCCAGCGTCCCGTCGATCGCCTTCGGCACGCCGCCGGAGACCGGCGCGTCGATGAATCGCGCCCCCTTCGCCCGCACGGCTTCGCCCACGCGCCGCGACACCGCGGGATCGATCGTCGACATGTCGACGCAGAGCTTGCCGGCTGCGACGCCCTCGAGCACGCCGCCCTTGCCGAGGTACACGCTCTCGACGTGTGACGACGACGGCAGCATCGTGACGACCAGATCGGCGCCGTGCGCGGCATCCGCGCTGGAGCCCGCGGCCGTGGCGCCGGATTTCACCGCGCGCTCGAGCGCCGCGGGCACCACGTCGTACGCGGTGACGGCGAAGCCCTTCTTCACGAGGTTCGCGAGCATCGGGCCGCCCATCGTTCCCGTCCCGATGAAGCCGATCTTCATGTACGTCCTCCCGGCGAGTGCGGATCGCGACGCGGCGCTATCATCATGGGCTGTGTCCGGCCCGTCAAGCCCGCGCGCCGCGCGCGGCCTCGTCCTGATCGCGCTCGCGTCCATGTCGTGGGGCACGACGGGCACCGCGACGACGTTCCTCGTGCGCGACACCGCCATGAGCCCGCTGGTGATCGGCGTCGCGCGCCTGGCGATCGCGGCCGTCGTGCTCGCCGCGCTCGCGCGCGTGCGCGGGATCGCGCGCGCCGACCTCGGGCCGTGCCTCGCGATGGGCGCGTGCATGGCGGTGTTCCAGGCGGGCTACTTCACGGCGGTGGTCCTGCTCGGCGTCGCGCTCACCGCGCTGATCGCGATCTGCTCGGCGCCGCTCGCGATCGCCGTCCTCGCGCGCATCGTGCTGTCCGAGCGCCTCACCGCGCGGAAGACCGTCGCGCTCGTCGTCGGGGTCGCGGGCACCGCGCTGTTGATCGTCGGACCGCGCGGGCTCGCCGACATCGCGCCGCGCTTCACGGCCGGCGTGGCGCTCGCCCTCACCGCCGGCGTCGCCTACGCGGTCTACGTCGTGATCGCGAAGGCGAGCGTCGCGCGCGCGGAGGCGCTGCCGCTCGCGGCGGCGACGTTCCTGGCGGGTGCCGCGTGGCTCTCACCCGCCCTGCTCTGGGCCGAGCCGTCGATGCGTCAGCTGGCGCTCGGCTGGCCCCTCCTTCTCTACCTGGGCGTCGTCACCACGGGTCTCGCGTACGCCGCGTACACGACCGGCCTCTCCGGCGTGTCGGCCGCGGCGGCCGGCATCGTGTCGCTGCTCGAGCCGCTCACCGCCACGCTGCTCGGCGTGCTGCTCTTCGACGAACGGCTCGGCGCGCTGGGCGTCGCCGGCGCGGTGCTGCTGCTCTGCGCGGTCGCGCTTCTCGTCCGCGAGGAGACGCGCGGAGCGAGCAGCAGCACACGCCGAGCGACCGGTTGACGTTGCCGACTCGCATCGCTTAGCGTCTCGGCGGTCGACCTTCCATCCCAGAGGGCTCCCCATGCGCATCACGCGACGGTCCTTCATCACGGCAGCCGGCACGACGGCCCTGATGCTGGCACTCGCTCCCCGGGTGCTCGCGAAGGGCGCGATCACGCGGTACCCGGAGCCCGGGGTCAAGATCCTCGATCACCGGTTCGAGAAGTACTGGGTCGACAGCGCGTTGATCGAGCGGGTCGCGACCGGCTTCCGCTTCACCGAAGGGCCCGTGTGGTTCGGCGACAGCCGCTCGCTGCTCTTCAGCGACGTGCCGAACAACCGGATCATGCGGTGGTCGGAAGAGACCGGACGCGTGGAAGTCTTTCGCAAGCCGTCGCGCCACACCAACGGCAACGCGCGCGATCGTCAGGGCCGGCTGATCAGCGCCGAGCACGACTCGCACAGCATCACGCGCACCGAGTTCGACGGCCGTCTCACCACGCTCATCGACACGTTCGAGGGCAAGAACCTGAACGCGCCGAACGACGTGATCGTGAAGTCGGACGGCTCGATCTGGTTCAGCGATCCCGTCTACGGCGGCCTCTACGAAGGCCGTAACCGGAAGTTCGAGCATCCGGCACGCGTGTACCGATTCGATCCCGCGACGGGCCAGGCCAGCGTCGCCACCGCCGACATGGCCGGACCGAACGGGCTCGCGTTCTCGCCCGACGAGTCGAAGCTCTACGTCGTCGATTCGTCCGGGAAGCCGCCCGTGCTGCGCGTCTACGACGTCAGCGGCACGCGGCTCACCAACGGCAAGGTCTTCGTCGACATGAGCCCGGGCAACTCGGACGGCATGCGCGTCGACATGGACGGCAACGTGTGGACGGCGGCGAAGGGCGGCGAAGGCTTCGACGGCGTGCACGTGTTCGCGCCCAACGGCGACAGGCTCGCGCGCATCCTCCTGCCCGAGCCGTGCGCCAACCTCTGCTTCGGCGGCGTGCACAGGAACCGGCTCTTCATGACGGCGGGCCAGTCGGTCTACTCCCTCTACACGGAAACGCAGGGCTCGGTGCGGCTCTAGCGGGCCGCGGAGAAGCGCGGCGCGGTCCGGCGGCGGCCTGGGATCGCGGCTCAAAGGTCGGACTGCGAGGCCGCTGCGCGGCCGCGTGCCCTCCATTCGCCGCTTGACCCCAGGCCGCCGCCGGACCGCGACGCGCTTCTCCGCGGCCCGCGCACGCGGAATAAAGTTCCCCGTCACGCGCGCCGATAGGGGAGCCATGAAGATCCGGCTCGCGCTCGTCTCGGTCCTGCTGCTCGCGCTGGCCGCGTGCTCGCGCTCGGGCGCCGACGAGCGGTCGGTCGCGCCCGGCCTCGGCGAGATCATGACCCTGACCCAGATGCGGCACGTGAAGCTCTGGCTCGCGGGCTCGAACGAGAACTGGCCGCTGGCGCGCTACGAGCTCGAAGAGCTGCAGGAAGGCATGGACGACGCGGCGAAGTTCCATCCCACGCACAAGACCGGGCCGATCGCCAGGCTGCTCGACCAGATGATGAAGGCGCCGATCGCGCAGCTCGACGACGCGGTGAAGTCGGAGAATCGCGAGAAGTTCGTGAAGGCGTTCGACGGGCTCACGCAGGGCTGCAACACGTGCCACCAGGCCACGAAGTTCGGGTTCAACGTGGTGACGCGGCCGGTCGGCAACCCGTACGTGAACCAGGCCTTCCGGCCCGTCCGCTAACCGCTCAGACGCGAATCGGGCGAGAGACCGCGCGGCTGAACGTGCAGTTCGGCACCACGCAGGAGTGCTTCCCGGAGCCGCCCGCGACCAGCACGAACACGTCGTCCGGTGACGGCACGCGCGGCGGGCGCGCGGCGTCGTCGCGGATCGCGTTCATCCACGCCGGCCAGTCGTGCATGCCGTACATCCCGCTGAGCTTCAGGAGACCGAGGGGCAGCCGCGCGTTCTCGTAGACGTAGCGCTGCACGTCCTCGCGCGAGAAGCCGTCGCCCGCGACGGTCTTCGCGTGCTCGGGACCGAGCACGACCATCAGCTGGGCCTGCGAGAAGTACGCGCCGACGTTCGAGCCGAGGCTCACCGCCGTGTCCGCGACGTTGGTCAGGATCCCCGCCGCCGTCGTCGAGATGTGATCGTTCACGTTGTGCGGCGGCTCGCCGCCGTAGACCGTCACGACGTCGCCCTCGCGCAGCGGCGCCCACGGCGACAGCTCTTCGTTCTCCGCGATGCAGTACGAGAACTTCGCGGGACTGCCCTGCGTCGCCATGTCGCCGCGCCCGGGCCACGCGCCGCCGACGTTCATCAGGATCAGCCGGATCGCGCGGCCGATCGTGGCGTTCGCGCGAAAGCCGGGACCGAAGCATCCCTGCCCGCCGTGCACGCCGATCGAGGCCCCGTACGGTCCGTTGACGACGACGAGCGGCGCGACCGGATGCGTGGTCGCCTGCACGCCGTAGAGGTTGAACGCGGGGTCGAGCATCGCGTCGACCGCCGCGACGATGATCGGGAAGTATTCGGGCTCGCAGCCCGCCATGACGGCGTTGATCGCGAGCTTCTCGAGCGTCGCGCCTCGCCAGAGCGGTGGCATCGCGCCGAGCGACCGATCACCCGGCCGGCCGCCGAGCATCGCGCGCACGCGCGCCTCGGTCGGCGGAACGATCGGCAGCCCGTCACACCACTCGCGCTTGCAGAACTCGGCGAGGACGGCCTCGGGTGTGTCCTCGACCTCGAGCACTTCCGTCGTCACGCGCGGCCGATCAATCCGACGAGCTGCTCGACGGCCTGATGGGCGCGGCGCGCGACGCCTTCCTCGCGCTCGCCACCGAGCGGATGGTCCACGAGCAGCAGCGGCATGCCGGTGATGCCGAGCGCGGCCATCTCACCGACGGCGAGACGCTGGAAGACCGTGGTGCCGATGAGGCCGGCGGGCGTGCCCGCCTTCGCGATCTCGATCGAGTCGTGGAGACTCCACGACGTGCAGGACCCTCAGTCCGCGGACCCGGCGAAGACCACGTCGCACTCCTTCGCCAGCGTCACGATGATCTCGGGCGCGGCGGGCGTGGAGGCGTTGGCCTTGCGCCGGTGGATGACCTTCGCGACCCCGTGATTGGCGCGCAGGAGCTCGCCCATCTCGGCGGTGAGCCGGTCGAAGTTCGCCTTCGTGTTGTCGAGGAAGCCGATCGTCAGCCCCTTCCATTCGCGGGGCAGCGCCGGCACCGTCAGCCCTTCGCCGACGGCGACGCCGACGGGGCTCAGCACGCGGATCGTGGCCATGTGAGGTGTCTCCTTCGCGATCTCAGCTCGGACGCACGAAGCCGGTCGAGCGCTTGAGCAGGCGGCCGAGGTTTTCGTTCAACTCGCGGACGACGCCGCGCTTCACGCGCACCGTGACGTTCTCCACCGGCTCGTTGCTGCCGGCGCGGTGGATGACCAGCGTCCCCGTGAACTCCTCCGCCCGCTCGTCGGTCGCGGTCAATCCGCGGAGGGTCAAGATCTCCCATTCCTCTGCCATCGCTGGCATCTTACTATGGAGGTCGCTCATGGATCCCGTCGTCATCGCGGTCGACGTCGGCTCCTCGTCGGCGCGCGCCGCGCTCTTCGATGCTCGCGGCGAGCCGCTCGCGGGCAGCCACTTCCATCAGGTGAAGTACGACGCGCGCGTCACGCCGGACGGCGGCGTCGAGCACGATCCCGCCGTGCTGCTCGACGCGGTCACGCAGTGTCTCGACGCCGTCCACGCGTGCGCCGAGAGCGCGGGCGTCGTGGGCGTCGGCGTGACGACCTTCTGGCACGGCCTGCTCGGCTTCGACGCCGACGGGAACCCGGTGACGCCGATCTCCATGTGGGCGGACACGCGCAGCGCCGGCGAGGCCGACGTGCTGCGCGGCGCGCTCGACGCGGCCGATCTCCACGCGCGCACCGGCTGTCACCTGCACGCGTCGTACTGGCCGTCGCGCCTGCGCTGGCTCGCGCGCGAGCATCCGGAGGTCGTCGCGCGCGTGGCGCGCTGGGGCTCGTTCGGCGAGCACCTCGAGACCGAGCTGTTCGGCGAAGCCGCGACGAGCATCGCGATGGCCTCCGGCACCGGGCTCTTCGATCAGATCGCGTGCACGTGGGACGCGGAGGCGCTCGCGGTCGCCGGCATCACGAAGGCGCAGCTGTTTCCGCTCGTCGACCGTCAGGACGGGCGCCGCGGGCTGCGCGGCCCGTGGGCGCGGCGGTGGCCGAAGCTGCGCGGCGTGCCGTGGTTTCCGGCGGTCGGCGACGGCGTCGCGAGCAACATCGGCTCGGATTGCACCGACCGCGGGCGCATCGCGCTGAACGTCGGCACCTCCGCCGCGCTCCGCATCGTGACGTCCGAGTCGCCGGCGCCGGTGCGCGGTCTCTGGCGCTATCGCGTCGACCGCTCGATGTCGATCGTCGGCGGCGCGACGTCGGAGGGCGGCAACATCTACGCGTGGTGCAAGGAGCTCTTGAAGCTGCCCGCGGAGGACGTCGTGGAGCGCACGATCGCCGAGCGGCTGCCCGACAGCCACGGCCTGACGGTCCTGCCGTTCGTCGCGGGCGAGCGCGCCCCCGGGTGGCGTGACGGGCGCCGCGCGGTGATCGCGGGGCTCACGCTCGACACCGAGCCGCTCGACATCGTGCACGCGGCGGTCGAAGCCGTCGTGCTGCGCCTGGCGCTCGTGTACGAGTTGCTCGCGCCGCTCGCCGATGCCGAGCATGCCGTCGTCGCCTCCGGCGGCGGTCTCGGGCGCTCGGCGGCGCTGCGGCGCATGATCGTGGACGCGTTCGGCCACCCGCTGCACTGGACACCCGAGAGCGAAGCGACGTCGCGCGGCGCGGCGGTGCTCGCGCTGCAGTCGCTCGGCATGATCGAGAGCCTCGCGCGCGCGCGCCGGCCGCTCGGTGAGATGCTGACGCCCGATCCCGTCCGTCACGCGCGCTATCGCGTAGCACTCGAACGCCAGCGCGCGCTCGACGAAAAGGTATGATCGGAGCATGAGCGCCGCGCCCCGGCTCGTCCGCGTCGCCGACACCGCCGCGCTGGCCGAGGCCGCCGCCGCGGCGATTCTGCAGACCGCGCAAGCCGCGGTGCGCGCGCACGGGCGCTTCACGGTGGCGCTCGCGGGCGGCGCGACGCCCGCCCTCACCTACGGGCGGCTCGCGCAGGCGCCGTTCGTCGACGCGATGCCCTGGGACAAGACGTGGATCTTCTTCGGCGACGAGCGCATGGTGCCCGCCGATCATCCCGAGTCGAACTTCCGCATGGCGGACGAGCGTCTGCTCTCCAAGGTCCCGCTCGCCGCGGACCACGTCTTCCGCATGCAGGGCGAGGCGGACGACTCCGAGGTCGCCGCGGCCGAGTACGCCAAGGCGCTCGCGGAACGCTGCACCGGGCGGCGCGGCGGCGTGCCGCGCCTCGATCTCGTGCTGCTCGGCGTGGGCGTGGACGGTCACACCGCGTCGCTGTTCCCGGGCTCGCCCGCGGTGCGCGAGGTGTTCCGCCACGTCGCCGCCGTGCACGCGGCCGCCGCGGCGATCCCCGAGCGGCTGACGCTGACGTTGCCCGTCATCAACACGGCGTCGCGCATCTTCATGCTCGCGTCCGGCTCCGAGAAGACGAAGGTCGTGAAGTCGGTGCTCGTCGACAAGTCTCTGGTGCCGGCCGGGATGATCAGTCCGGCCGACGGCGAGCTGTGGTGGTTCGTGGACGAGGCGGCCGCGGCGCTCGTGCCGCGTTAGAGAGTCCACCATTGACCGTCGCGGACGGTCGAGATTAGGGGGCGACCTGATGGAGATCGGCTTCGTCGGTCTCGGACGGATGGGCGGCAACATGGTCACGCGCCTGCTGCGCGGCGGCCACAGCATCGTCGCGTTCGATCCCGCCGAGGCGGCGCGCGCGGCGGCAGAGAAGGGTGGCGCGAAGGGCGTGGGCTCGCTGCGAGACCTCGTCGGCGCGCTGTCGGCGCCGCGCGCGGTGTGGGTCATGGTGCCGGCGGGCGCGCCGACGGAATCCACGATCACCGAGCTGGCCGGGATGCTGTCGCCGGGCGACATCATCATCGACGGCGGCAACTCGAAGTGGACCGACGACCAGCGCCGGGCGGGACAGCTCAAGCCGCGCGGCATCAAGTACGTGGACGCGGGCACGAGCGGCGGGATCTGGGGGCTCGAGAACGGCTACTGCATGATGGTGGGCGGCGACAAGGACGTGGTCGGCCACCTCACGCCGGTCTTCACGACGCTCGCGCCGCCCGACGGCTTCCTCCACACCGGGGGCGTCGGCAGCGGCCACTACGTGAAGATGATCCACAACGGCATCGAGTACGCGATGATGCAGGCGTACGCGGAGGGCTTCGAGCTCATGTCGGAGTCGGAGTACGGGCTCGACCTGCCGCGCATCGCGCACCTGTGGAACCAGGGCAGCGTCGTCCGCTCGTGGCTGCTCGAGCTCGCGGCGAGCGCGCTCGCGCAGGATCCGAAGCTGGCGGGGCTCAAGGCCTACGTCGAGGACTCCGGCGAAGGACGGTGGACCGTGGAAGACGCCGTGAACAAGGCCGTGCCCGCGCCGACGATCACCGCCGCGCTGTTCGCGCGCTTCCGCTCGCGGCGCGACAACTCGTTCGCCGACCGGATGCTCGCCGCGCTCCGAAACGCCTTCGGTGGCCATGCCGTCCGCCGATGAACCGTTCGCGCTGATCATCTTCGGCGCGTCGGGCGACCTGGCGCGCCGCAAGCTGATGCCCGCGCTGTGGAGCCTCTACGCGGCGCGCACGCTCCCCGAGCCCTTCACCATCCTCGGGGTGTCGCGCACCGAGATGACCGATCAGGAGTTCCGCACCCGGACGCGCGAGGCGATCGCCGAGTTCGCGCACGTGAAGCCGCCGTCGGAGAACGTGTGGGAGCGCTTCGCCGGGTCGCTCCACTACGTGTCCGGCGATCCCAAGGACGCGAGCCTCTATCCGCGCCTCGCCTCCGCGCTCGCGGAGATCGAGACGAAGCGCGGCGGCGCGGCCAATCGCCTCTTCTACTGCTCGACGCCGCCGAGTGTCTACGGCGCCGTCGTCCACAACCTGGGCGAGTCCGGCCTCGCGGGCCAGGAGCAGGGCTGGACGCGCATCGTCATCGAGAAGCCGTTCGGTCACGACTACGAGACCGCGCGCGCGCTCAACGCGCAGCTCGCCGCCGTCTTCAGCGAGGAGCAGGTCTACCGGATCGACCACTACCTCGGCAAGGAGACGGTGCAGAACATCCTCGTCTTCCGCTTCGCGAACCAGATCTTCGAGCCGATCTGGAACCGCGTGCACGTGAACCACGTGCAGATCACGGTGGCGGAGGATCTCGGCGTGGAGACGCGCGGCGCGTACTACGAGGAAGCCGGCGCGCTGCGCGACATGGTCCAGAACCACATGCTCCAGCTGCTCTGCCTGATCGCGATGGAGCCGCCGGTCACGTTCGACGCGGCGCCGGTCCGCGACGAGAAGAACAAGGTGATGGTGGCGCTGCGCCCGATCGATCCCGCGCGCCTCGACGAGGTGGCGCTGCGCGGCCAGTACACGGGCGGCTTCATCGCCGGCCGCCAGGTCCCCGCCTACCGGCAGGAGAAGGGCGTGGCGCCGAGCTCAGGCACCGATACCTTCGCCGCGCTCAAGCTCCACGTCGACAACTGGCGCTGGGCGGGCGTGCCGTTCTTCCTGCGCACGGCCAAGCGGCTGCCGAAGCGCGCGAGCGAGATCGTGATCCGCTTCCATCGCACGCCGCACATGATCTTCCGCCGGAGCCCGCAGGGCGTGTCGCCGAACGAGCTGACCATCCGCATCCAGCCGGACGAGGGCATCGCGCTCACCACCACCGCGAAGACGCCGGGCCCCGAGCTGAAGCTGGGCGCGGTCACGATGGACTTCCGCTACGGCGAGGTCTTCGGCGGCCACACGCCCGAGGCGTACGAGCGGCTCTTGCTCGACGCGATCCACGGCGACGCCACGCTCTACGCGCGCGGCGACTGGGTGGAGCTCGCGTGGAAGGTGCTGACGCCGGTGCTCGAGGGGTGGGCCGCCGGCGGCGAGCCGCACTTCTACGAAGCAGGGAGCTGGGGACCGCCCGAGGCCGACCGGTTCATCGCGCGCGACGGAGGCTCCTGGCACGCGCCGTAATTTCCTCGGAGGGGGACTCTGTCCCCCTTCCGACGCTCCTCACCGGCTGACGCCGGTTCGTCGCTGCCTCCCCCTCGGATTGCGCCGGCAAAGCCGGCGCTCGAACCCGGGTTCACTGTCGCGGCGCAGACGGGGTTCGAACCCGTGTTCGAGTCCGGCATCGCTGGCGCCGCCCGCGACAAGCGTCCATGCCGTCTCAATCTCTGGA
>Ga0233425_10004003_pt1 | contig 25571 bp, 21 predicted proteins | sample Watercolumn_Towu_2_FD_181712 | JGI IMG/M metagenome (GOLD analysis project Ga0233425, IMG submission 181712) | Freshwater microbial communities from Lake Towuti, South Sulawesi, Indonesia - Watercolumn_Towuti2014_140_MG | ecosystem: Environmental > Aquatic > Freshwater > Lake | place... | reverse complement strand
GGGAGAGTCTGGGCCGGGAGCGCACGGGAATCATTCATGATTTTTCTCCAGTATCGGGGCCATGACGACGAGTCCGGCCAGGAACCAGAAGGGCTCCATGATCCTGACGATGATAAAGGTATTGGCGCTCAGGGAGTGGACGAGCATCCCGGCGGTCCCTGCCAGCATCCCGGTGGCCAGGGCCTTGCTCTGGGCGGTGGCGGCCTGACGCAGGGTCTGTCGCCCGGCCCGGATAATGGCCAGGATCAGGCCCGTGAAGGCCGTGAAGCCGACCAGGCCGGTTTCCATCAGGACCAGAAGAAACTGGCTGTCAACAAAGCGGTAGCCGGTGACGCCGAACCCCAGGAACGGACGGCTGACCAGCTCCTCAAGGCCAATTTGCCAGCCAGAAAGCCGGGCCGAGGTCGAGGGGTCCAGGGCCACTCGGCCGACGGTGATATGGGTACTGCGCTGGGGGGTGAAGGTATAACGGATCCGGTCTCTCACCGCCTGGGGCATAACGAAGGGTCCTATCATCAGCACCAGCAGGGCGATGACCATGAGGGTCTTCTTGCGGGTCAAGAGGATCAGGGTAAGGCCCATACCCAGAAAGGCCAGATACGAGCCCCGCGACTTGGTGAACAGGAGGGTGACGGTATTCAGCCCGGCCAAGCCCCACAAGAGGAGGGAGAGCCACGGTTTCTGCAGGTAGAGGGCCAGGCTGACGCAGACTGCGGTCATCAGGACCAGGTAGCCTCCCAGGGTGTTGGGTTCGCCGGCCTCGCCCTCGAAGGGCGCGGTGACCCGGTGGCCGCCGGGGATCTGCAGCAGGCCATGGATATCGATGATCAGGCAGGTGATCAGAAGGCTCAGGAGCAGGCGTTCCAGCTGGCTCTGGCGGCTTAGGTGGTTGACCAGCATGAAGTAGACGAAATAGTACTCGAAGTATTTGAGGATAAAGAAAAAACCACGGATCGGTTTAAGTTCGCCGGTGAGCACTCCCCAGGCCGTGGCCAGCAGGCAGACGGTAAGGTAGATAAAGATGGGCCGGTTGATGGTGGTTTTGAGGAAGAGGCCAAGCTGGTCATGCACCGCCATCCTGAATAGCCACGAGAGGCCGATCAGGACCAGGAGCAGGTCGTCCAGGCGGATGGTGACCCCGGAGCCGCCGCGCGCCGCCGTGGTTCGTTCCCCGAGTTCTGGCGAGAGCAGCATGGCGAAGACCAGGAGGTGCAGGGCCGTCTCCGGCGACTGCAGGCAGATGAGGCAGATGACAAGGGCCGCCAGGATGATGAACGAGGTGGTGATCGACCCCGCGGCAATCACCAGGGAAAGGGCGGTGCCGACCAGGGTCAGGGTCGCCAGCATCAGATGCTGGGGAGTAATTCCTGTGGAGTTCTGGGGCATGGTGTTCATGGTTGGGAGCCTCCCAGGAACGACCAGAGCATGGCCGTTGCCACGAGCGCTGTTCCGGTGGCAATCAGCCAGCGGTTGCCGCCCTGCCACAGCTGGGCCGGAGGTTTTTTGATAAAGGTGAGGCCGCTCTGCAGAGCCCTTTGTGGTTTGTTGGCCGCGTCATGCCCTTGCTCAAACCCTGGTTGTTTGCGGCCGGTGCTATTCATGACAATACCCAGGGGGTTGGTTTTTGATTGCCGCAGTTGATCGATGGCGCGTCGCAGGAGGTGACGTTCGGTGATGCCGGCCTTGTAGACCAGAATCAATCCGTCGATATGGCTGCTGATGATGGCGGTGTCGGCGCTGGCCAGGATGGGGGGCAGGTCGATCAGAACCATGTCGTAGCGGCTGGAGGCGTTTTTGAGCAGGTTTTGAAATTTCCGGTTGAAGAGGATCTCGCTGGGGTTGGCCGGCCGGGTGCCGCAGGGCAGGATGAAGAGGTTGTCGAGCCCAGGGGTGAGAGTCACTTCCTCGACCTGCATATCGCCGAGGATGAGGTCGGTGATGGTGCGGATGGCCTGGTAGCGGTCTTGGGCGTTCAGCATGATGTCGGTCAGCCCCGGGGTGGGGGGGAGGCCGAACCACGAGGCGATCATCGGCTGGCGCATGTCGGCCTCGATGACCAGGACCCGGTAATTTGCCTGGGCCAGGGCGATGGCGGTGTTAAGGATGGCGGTGGTCTTTCCTTCGTCGGCCGAAGCGCTGGTAAAGGCGATGGTCTTCAGGGGCCGGTCGAGGGCGGCCAGCCGCAGGGCGGCCATGATCTCCCGGTAGCTCTCCGCCACCCGCGATCCGGGGAGAAAATGGGCCGGGAGATGGATGATGCGGCGCAGTCCTTTCGTGTCTGCTGGGTCGTCCCTGTTCAGGGCGCGGGCGGTGGTCATCACATCCTGGCGGTCCAAGGGGCCAACAGTGGCCATGACGTCAAGGCTGGTGAATTTTTCCACCTGCTCAACGGAGTCGAGGGAGGTGTTCATGGCCTCGCTGAGGATGGCGGCCATAAGTCCCATGATCAGGCCCATGGCCAGGCCGGCTAAGCCTTTGGCGGCGACGCTGGTATGATTGGTCGGAGCGATTGGCTCCAGGGCCGGCTTGACCACGATGACCTCCTCGATCTTGGAGGCCTCCATAATCCGCGCCTCTTGGAGCTTATTTTCGAGCAGGGAGTAGATGTTCCCGTTCAGCTGCACCTCCCGCTTGAGCCGCTCCAGCATCAGTCCCTTGCCGGGAAGTTCGGCGAGCTGCTGTTCAATATCGGCGGTGGTGTCCTGGGCGGCGTTCAGCCGTTTGTCAACGGCATCCAGCTGCTCCTTCAAGGTGGCGTTCAGGTTGCGCAGGATCTCTGCCAGCTGGCTGTCAACGGATTTGACCTCTGGGTGCTCTGCCGTGTAGTTCAAGAGCAGGGACTCTCGTTGCATCAGGAGGGTGACCAGCTTGCTGTTCAAGGTATTGTAGAGTTCGGGGGCACCCGAAAAAAGAAAGCTCGAGGTGGCGGATGGCGGTGAGAGCAGGGCGGAGTTCAGGCGGGTAAGGGCCTCGCTGATCTCCTTTTTTTGTTTGTCGATGGCCAGGGCTTCCGTCTCGCTCTGGGCCAGCCTGCTGAGCATGGTCGAGGTCTGGTTGTCCAAAGAGATGGCGTGGTTGGTCTCTTCGAACTCCTTGAGCGCCTCTTCGGCCTTGCGCAGGCGGTCGGCGACATGGCCCAGCTGCTCCTCGATGAATTTACGGGCGTCGTAGGTCCGTTTGTTGACTTCGGCGGTATGTTCCTCGGTGTAGACCCGGGCCATGGTGCTGGCCAGCTGCTGGGCGAAACGGGGGGACTGGTCCTGGGCGGTGATATTGATCAGGTTGCTGGTTCCTTCCCGCTCCGCCTTGACCTTGGCCTTCAACTCCATGATGAGGGCGATGTAGCGCGGATCGGTGCGGATGACGGTGGAGCTCAGTTCCGGGCTGATCTTGCCCAAGTCCGCCGCCACCTTTTCCAGGATCGGATAGCTGGTGATGATCGAGGCCTGGGTCTCCAGGTAGTCTGCCCCGGACCAGGAGATGGCCTCGAGGTACACACCGGTCGCCGTGCTGCTTTTTTCGATCTTGACCGTGGCCGCGCTCTCGAAGATGGGATCGGGCCGGTTGAGAAACGTGAGCAGCGTGGTCACGGCCCCCATGCCGAGGGCGATGAGCATGATCAGCGCCTTGTGACGTTTTAAGACCAGCCAGTAAGTCTTGAGGTTGATGTCGTATTCCACGGTCTTTTACTTGGTCAGAACCCGGAGGCTATCGGGATTGGTGTAGGTGTCCCGGAGGCGGCCAGGATAGAAGAGGTAGTCGAGCATGGGCGTGGTCTTGATGATGAACTCGTTGATGTCGCCGATGAAGGTGCGGGGGACAAAGACCACATCGCCGTTATGCAGCTCGATGTTTTGCCGGATATCGCCGCCCCTGAGCAGTAAGTCCAGGTCGGCGCCGAGCACCACCGGTTTGTTGTCGGCATAGCCCCTGATGATTTTGATGGAGTCCTTGACCGCCGTCCGGGTGCAGCCCCCGGCCTGGCCGATGGCAGTGAGGAGGTTCATGCTGTTGTTGAAGGGGTAGACCCCTTCGCGGGCGACTTCGCCGAAGACGTAGATCCGCTCGGAGAGTTCGGGGAGTTTGGGCACGGTGACCATGTCGTTATGATCGAGGATCACATTGTAGGTGGTGTCGCCCTTGAACATGGCGTCGTAGAGGTTCAAGGTGTAGCGCTGGCCAGAGCGGACCAGTTCCACGTTCTTGAGGTCGGCGTTTTCCGTGCCCCCGCCTGCCTCGACGATGAGGTCCAGGATCGAGGTCTTGCCCCGCAGTGGATATTTCCCAGGGCCGGTCTTGCCCAGGGGCAGGACATGGATCTCGCCGAAGAGCAGGGCATGTTTGCTGAGGAAGGTCTTCACCGTGATGTCCAGGCGGACCTTTTTGACATAACGGGCCAGCCTCTCGCTGAGCAGGTCATCGATCTGGCTAACGCTCAGCCCGGCAACGTCAATGTCGTCGAGGAAGGAAAATGAGATCCGGCCATCCTGGCGGACGATGGTTTCCTGGGGGATCGGTTTCATCCCTTCCCAGGAGACGATCTCCAGGACATCGCCAGGGCCGACGCGGTATGCGGCCTGACCGTCGATCTCGAGATATGTCATGTTTTCATTGCCCTGCAGACGGGCGAGGGTGCCGGCATCAGTGGTGGGTGCCGGACCGGTCGCGGCTGGGTTTGCGGTGGAGGCATCCAGTGCCGGTGCGGGGGTGATTGCCGGTGGCGGCTGCTGGACGCAGCACCAGAGGAGCAATAGCATGGCGATGAGCTGAAAGAGTGTCCGGCTAACGGCTCCTGCCTTAGGGCGAGAGGGTGCTTTCATGACGGACCTTCCTCGGGGAGCTGGTTCGCACTGCGGTGGAGCGTGGTCATCAGGGCGGCAGCGATTTCGGCAACCCGGCGCAGATAGGCGCGGGCGCCAACCTGGTCAAGGGAGATGCCGTTGCGGCGGGCAATGACCTGGCGGGGCGGGAATGCGGTGCGGGCCAGGAAGGCGAGCTGGGCCTTGCCAGAGGGCTGCCGGGAGAGGTGCAGGAGGTAGCTGAGTCCGGGCCGGCGGATATTGCCGGCCAGCAGCAGGGCGAAGAGCCGCTCCAACAGCCCTGCTTTCATGGGGCGCAAGCGGTTGAGGACTGATGGCGGCAGCGGGGTCTTGAGCCATTGGCTGGCCAGGGCGAGGGGGTGGTAGAGGAACGAGGCCATCCCCCAGGCCGTTGCCTCATCGCAGAGGGCCTGCCAATCGGTTTCGTGGCCGGAATTGCGGATGGTCCGGTCGATATCGTAGAGATACTGCAGTCTGGTCAGTGAGTGGGTCACCCGCAGGCTGTGCTCGGCAAGGTGGAGGACTTGATGGCGGGGGTCAAGAATCAGGGCCTCGGTGCCGGCGATCAGTACCGATTTCGCGGCGGCCCAGATCGGGGCCAGGGGAAAGTTGGCGAGGAAATAGTCGTTGGGGACCGTTGAGTTGAGTAGGTGGGTATGGACGTGCAATGGCAGCCCCCCGCCGTCCTGCCGCCGGTAGAGGCGGGTGGTCAGGTAGGCTGTTGGGGGGGTACCTTGGCCATCGGGCAAGGGCGTGTCAGTACGGTATCCGGCCTGGGCCAGGATCAAGGCCAAGTCATCCAGGTCGTGGTGCTTGACCAGGATGTCGATATCGCTCATGGGGCGCAGGGCCGGGTTCGGGTAGTGCAGTTCAGCCAGGACCGCCCCTTTCAAGATGATCACCATGACCCCTGCCTTGCGGCAGCGGGGTAGGAGGTCGTGGAGCTGGGAGGTGCAGACGGCAGCGGCCGCCCCGGTGCGGTAATATTTTTGGCGTAAGCTCTCGGTCACGGGCAGGGGAATCGTGTTCAGGAGCCCTGCTTGGCGCAGTCGCCAGTAGAGCAGGGGGGCAAGCCCTTCCTGCTGCGCCATGGCGGCGAGCGACTGCCAGTGGCGGGGACTTTCTTCTGCCGTCCAGAGGTTGCCAAGGGCGGTGGCGTCTTCCTGGCAGCAGGCCAGCAGAAGCGCCCAGTTGCGTGCGGTTTCCCGAGCGGTGGTTTCCTTCATGGCAGTGCATCCGGGCTGCTGCGCCGGCCTTGATCTGACAAGGCAGAGGCGGCAAGGAGGAAGGGGATGACGCCCTCATCGGGCAGAAACTCCAGGGTGGCACAGGGCACGGCCGCCAGGCAGAGCTCGAGAAAGCTCAGGCAATGCTCCATGGCCTCTTTGTCCCAGAAGGGCAGAAAACCATTGGGGATCGCCAAGCTGAGAGCGTGGGCCCCGCTGACCGGGGTCAGACGGTTGGCAGGACCGCGGCCAAGGAGATAGATACCTGCCAGCGGCAGGATGGCGGGGCAGCCGAGTTCGGCGCTGCCGTGCCAGGGGGTGCCGCAGGCCATCAGGCGGCCGTCGATCTGCCGGACGATGACCCGGTCATCGCTGAGGATTCGGTAGCCATGCCCTTGCCAGATCCCGGCCATGGTGCTTTTGCCGATGCCGGACTGGCCGCAGAAGAGAAGGGCCTGGCCTGCCACCTCCACCCCGCAGCTATGGAGCAGGACGCCATTCTCCCTGGCCAGAAGGGTTATGGAGATCAGTTCCGCCAAGGGGTAGGAGAAAAATGAGATGGGCGCCTCTACGGCCTCGGATCCTGGCAGCGGAAAGAGATCACAGTGCCTCAGTTCCTGGTCGCAGAGGGCCTCGAGAAACATGGTCCGAAACAGCAGCTGCCTGCCGTATCGATATAGGCTCCAGTTGGGGCTGGCATCAAAGACCAGCCGCCAGTCGTACTCGCTAGCCCGCGGCCTGGGCGTACTGTGGACCTGGCAGGTCACGGCCGGCTCACAGTCGGCGGCAAAGGGCCGGTATTGGGGAGGGAGCCCTGGCTGCGGACCGGCGAGGCGGTGTTCATGGAACCCGAAGCCACCGATGGCAAGGGTTGCGGTGGGCAGCGTCATCATGAGCCCTGGGCTCTGCTGATGCACATGCCCTGGTGGTTGTCGCAGCGGTATCCCGCTGCCCGGAGGGCGCCGCGGGTCTTGCAGGCGGCGAGCACTGCCTCGCTCTGGAGCAGGGCGATGAGGAGCAGTTCCGGTTTGATGTAGGGCTGGCGCTGGGTTGGGCCTTTCGGTTTTTTGTATGACATGGGCGTGGTTAGAGTGGTTACGGCGCCTGGGGCCGGCTGAGAAGGAGTGCCACCGGGCAGGCAGGGGTGTAGGGAACACAGTCCGGCGGGTTCATGTCGGGCAGGCTGCGGCCAGCAGTCTGGCGCGCTCCTTGGTGACCTGGCAAAGAAAGTCCACCGGTTTCAGGAGCTGGTTGTGCTCCACGGTTGACCATCCCGGGCATTGGTTGCAGAGCGCAAAATCCTCGCAGACCAGGCACGGCGATGCCTCCACTGGCGTTTGCCGGAGACGGGGCAGGGCATGGCGCCAGCCGTCGGTGAAGGAGCCGCGCCGCAGATCCCAGGCCAGGGCTGGGATCATGCCGCAGAGCTGGAGGCTGCCGGAGGGAGTGATGTGGTAACTGCTCAAGCCGGCGCTGCAGGAAAAGAGCGGCGGCGGATCCTGGTCTGTACTCCTGCCTGCGGTAAAATCGCAGAGGGCCTGCCATCGGCCCGGGTCGTTGCGGTCAAGGGCCGCCACCTGCTCGGGGCAAAGCCGGAACTCTGCCATGGCGTCGCGTTCTGCTCCGGGGCGGGCATGGGGCTGGGCGTCGAAGCGGAACTCAAGGCCCAGGCGTTCGGCGATGGCCTTCATGGCCGCAAGCTCAGCATGGTTCTGGCGGAGGACCATGGTCTTTAGTTTGGGCCTGATCCCCTGCTGGCAGAGGTACTCGATGCCGGCAAGGGCTGCGCTCAGACTGCCCCTGGTCCTGGTCACCGCGGCAGAGGTGGCCTCTGTCGCACCGTAGAGAGTCACCTCCACGCTGTAAGGCGGCCAGTGGCCCAGGAATTGGGCGAGTTCCGCGGTGATCCGGGTGCCGTTGGTGAACAGGGTGAGGAGGAGGCCCCGCTTCTTGGCATGGATCCAGAGCTCCTTGAAGTCGTGCCGCAACAGGCATTCGCCACCGGTAACGAGCAGCCACAGGCCGCCGAGTTCGGCAATCTGGTCGATAATCGCGCACCACTCGGCGGTGGCCAGCTCCTGCTCCCTGGCCACCGCCGCCGGTTCGTTGCAGTAGCAGTGGAGGCAGTTGAGGTTGCAGCGGTAGGTCAACTCCAGGGTGCCGCACAGGGGGATATGTTCCCTGACCGCCTGGTCTTGGAGGCTGAGGTGCCACGCATGGGATGGGGTTGTGACGGCAGGCATGGTCATACGGCCTCAATGGCGTCGATGGCGCGGAGCTGGTCAAGGAGCGCGGCAAGGTCGGCTGCCGCCTCAGCTTCGTCCACCAGGTAGTGTCCTACGATTGCCATGGTCAGGGCCGTGCAGGATGTTGAACCGTCCAGCCGTTCCCAGATAAAGGCCGCTACATCGTTGAGCCGGACGATGTTGTGGAGTTCGGCCCCGTGCTGACGGATGGGCACCAGCAGGATTTCGTCGCCGATCCGGCGGCTGACAAAGGAGTCGCTGGCCCGGAAGCATGGGGAAGGGTCTGTGCGGTTTTGCATCAACGTATCACGATCAGGTCATGAAACTCTGGCCGGCGGCGCTATTGTCCCAGCCTGTTTTTTCCCGGACCATGTCCTCGCTCAGGACTTCTTTGATGTAGAGCAGGGAGATTTGCGCCAGGTCGATGCTTTGCGTCTCCGTCAGCGGCCGCCAGTGGGCGTCTGCCACCAGTTTGATCACCGGTTTCATCGGCGAGAGCGGGTTGACGCGGATGACCACCCCGACAACGCCATTATTGAGCCGGATATAACTGTTGACCGGATAGAGGGAATAAAGGCTGAGGAAATGTTTGATCACCGCAGGCGGGAAGAGGTTTTTCCCCTGGCGGATCAAGACCATGGTCGCCTCCGCCGCCGTGATCCGATTGCGGTGCGGGCGGGAGTTGATCAGGGATTCATAAAAGTCAAGGAGGCCGATGATCGAAGCGCTGACTTGGATGGCGCTGCCCTTGAGCCCCCGGGGGTAGCCGCTGCCATCGCTGCGTTCGTGTTCCTGCAGGATGATCATGGCCGGGTCGAGCCACGACATGCCGCAGTTCAAGAGCAGGGAGGAGGCGATGTCGGGGTGCTGGCGGATCAGTTTGAGCTCATCGGCGGTCAGGGGTTCCCTTTTTTCCCGGATGGCAAGGGGGATGGTGTGCATCCCCAGCTCATGAAAGAGCGCGGCCGTGGCCAGGGTAAGGAGGGGTTTGCGTCCAAAGCCCATGGCCCGGCCCATCATCAAGGCGTTGATGGTCACATGCACGGCGTGCCGGGCAAGGCTCTCCTTGTTCTTGGGGAGGCCTAGAGTAAGGGCGTGCAGGTTGTTGATGAACTCCTTGGGGTAATCGAGGAGTTGGTCTAGAATGCAGACGCAGCGGTTGGGGCTGAACGGCTTGTTGTTTTCCACCTGGGCGCCAATTTCGCTCAGGTAGCCGATCAGCTTCTGGTACGCCTCTGCTGGCGACATGGGCAGCCATTCGCTGCACTCCAGGGAAAGCCGGGGGCCATGCTCTGAAAGCGGCGGAGTCGGAACGGGGCGTTGCTCGAGGGGGCGGCGCATGGCCTGGGCGATATTCACCATGGTTACATCTCTTCGGCGATAACTTTGTTGATCAGCGCTTCGTCGATCTTGTCGCTCCGGTCAACGAACCCGGCCAGCAGGCTCATGTCGCAGATGGTGTTGATCCGGCGGGGGATGCCTTCGGAACCGGAGAATATTTTCTTTGCTGCCCCGGCGGTGAAGATCTTGGGCCGGCCCCCTGCCCGCTGCATCCGAAACTGAATGTAGCGGCAGGTATCGACGAAATTGAAGGGGTTCAGGTGGTAGCGGATGGGGATCCGCTGGGAAAATTGCGGGATCCGGTTGATCTGGACCTTGAGCTCAGGCTGGCCGGCAAGGATCAGGGTCAGCAGGAAGCGGTTGTCCATGTGGTGGTTGAGCAGGAGCCGCAACTCTTCAAAGGTCTCTTCGGTGCGGATGAGATGGGCCTCATCGATGATGATGATGGAGTCGACGCCCCGGTGCAGGTTGTCCAGCAGCTTTTGGCGCAGGGCGTGGATGAGCTGGAGTTTGTCCGCCCGCTCGTCCACCGGCACGTCGAGCAGGGTGAGGATTTCCCGCAACAGTTCCGAGGTCTGCAGATTGGGGTTGTTGACCATGGCGATCTGGTAGCTCTGGTCCCGAAGTTTCTCCCTGAGCAGGCAGCTCACGGTTGTCTTGCCGCAGCCGACTTCGCCGGTGAGCAGACAGGCCCCCTTTCGGCCGGAAACCGTGTAGACCAGTCTCATCAGGGCCTCTTCGTGGTGGTTGCTCAGGTAGACGAAGCGCGAGTCCGGCACGTTCTCGAAGGGTGGTTCCTTAAGTTGCCAATGGTTGCAGTACATGAGATATAGATCAGTGGGGGGCGAAGTTAGGCTGCTCCTGGACCTCAAAGCCCAACGCTTCCGTAGGTTCAAAGGGGGCGGCAGCGGCGGAGACGTCTTTGATCAGGCGCTTTCTCCGGTCGACCATCTGTTGCTGGTGCAGGGCGGTGATGAACTTGAGGAATCCCTCGTTGGAAAAATTGGAAAATTGGAGGCCATACTCGTTAAAACCGTCGCTGTAGTTGGCGATGTTGTCATCAAGCATGGCGGGCCGCCGCCAGAGGACGGTGCCGATGGGCGGAGGGGCGCCAAGGCCTTCGAGGGCGCCGGAGACCATGGTGACATCGAGGCCGAGCTGTAACGGTTGACTGGCAGGGACCAGGACCTTGGCCCCGCTGGCGCTGATATCGAGGAGGATGGCCTTGATGTCGTGGCCCTTCATGGTCAGTGTGATGTCGAGGAATTCCTGGACCCTGAAACCGTCTCGTTCCTGGCGGATCTTGACGAAGGTGCGTTCCTGAAAGAAGTTGGCAGTTGAGAACATCACGAAGCCGATGCCGCCCTGGATGACCAGCAGGGTGGCGTGGAAGATGTCGACCTGGCGCATGATCACGGCGCTGATGCCGAGGCAGCCGCAGATGGCGAAGATGAACAGCACCGCCTTCTTGCGGCACTCAAACAGGCGGTGCAGGCGGTGATGGATATGGTCTCGCCCCACATAGGCCACCCAATCGTGGAAGGATCGGACCTTGCCGGTGTAAATCCTGGCGATGGTGGTGTGGAGCATGTCGAAGATCAAGACCCCGAAGAGCAGTATCGGGGTAAAGGTCGAGACCAGCTGGCTATGGGCCGACCAGTCGCCGCGAATCCCCAGGCAGGCCAGGGTAAAGCCCATGAAGGTGCTGCCCGCGTCCCCCAGGAAGATCAGGGCCGGGGCGCGGGCTCGGAAATTATAGGGCAGGAAACCGAGGCAGGCGCCAAGCATGGCCAGGGCGAACCAGCCGAGCTGGGGCTGGTTGGTCTGGAAAGAGACCAGGGCCAGGAAGAGGGCGATGACGGCGCTGAGTCCGGTGGCCAGGCCATCCATGCCGTCGAGAAAATTCATGGCGTTGGTGATGCCGACGATCCAGAGGAGGGTGAGCAGAAGATTGCCGATGGCGCTCAGCTGGCTGAGCCAGGGGGCGACGCCATGCCGGGGAAAGACCTGGATCGTCACGCCGGCCCAGATGACCAGGGCGGTGGCGGCAATCTGGACCGCGAGCTTGAGTTTGGCGGACAGGGGGTGGATGTCGTCCAACGCGCTGATGGCCATGATCCCGCTGCCGGCAACCAGGATGGCGATGGTCTGGCGGTCGAAGATGGTGTTCATGGCCAATGCCGCCACAAAGGCCAGGTAGACGGCCAGGCCGCCCAGGAGCGGGGTCGGCTCCTGGTGGCGTTTCCGGTAGTCGGGGCAGTCCAGCGCGCCCAGGCCGAAGGCCAGTTGCCGGACCAGGGGGGTGGCCACCCAGGCGACGCAGAGGGCAATGGCAAAGACCGAGAACCAACGCTGGCCTGAGGCGTGAAGGTAGCCTTGGGTGGCAGGCGACAGCAACACGGCGAGAATGATCGACCCGGCGAAAAAACCCGGGCGCATGAGCATGGTGGCGGCGGTGGTGGTCATGGGGTCCCCCAGCACTGTTGAGTTGCCCGGAGTATCCGTTCCTGCTCGGATTCGCTCAGGGTTGGATAGATGGGCAGCGAGACTGCCTGCCGATGGAAGGTGTCGGTATTGGTAAAGCCGGTCTGGGTCAAGAGCTGGTGCAGAGGCTTGAACACCGGGCGGCGGCAGACAACGCCATGTCCCTGCATGGCGGCGATAAAGCTGTCCACGTCCCGGCTTTTGAGCCCGACCACATACCGGTAGGAGATGTCTCCGTGGTCTGGCCGCGGGGGCGGCAGCGCGGCATGGCTTACAGCCTGGAGCCGGGCGCTATAGCAGGCGGCGATCTCCCGGCGGCGTTGGATAGTGTCGCTGAGCCGGGCCAGCTGGGAGATGCCGAGGGCTGCCTGGATCTCGGTCATCTTGCTGTTGTAGCGCAGGCAATAAGGCTCCTTCTCGTCATAGTCGCGCAGATCCTTGACCCGTGCGATGAGAGAGGCGTCCCGGCTTGCGACCATCCCTCCCTCGCCGCAGGTCATCACCTTGGTGGCATAAAAGGAGCAGACCGCCATGACCCCGAAGCTGCCCAACGGTTGCTGGCCGATGCTGGCTCCGATGGCCTGGGCCAGGTCTTCGATCACCGGGACGCCGAGGCGGCAAAGCCTTTCCATGTCGGCTGGCCGGCCAAAAAGGTGGGGCACGATCATCGCCCTGGTGCGCGGGGTGATCCGGCGGGCGGCATCCGCCGGGTCGATGTTGCCGGACGCGGGATCGATATCGGCAAGGACTGGCGTCGCGCCGGTGTAGAGAATGGCATTGAGCGGGGCCACGCAGACATAGCTGGGCAGGATTACCTCGTCGCCAGGGCCAATGGCCAGGGCCAAGAGGGCCAGGTGCAGTGCCGCGGTGCCGGACTGGACCGCAGCCCCGGCGGTGAGGCCAAGCCGTCCGGCGATGGCTGCCTCAAAGCGCCGGACCTGTTCACCCTGGGCCAGGTTGCCGCTGGCAAGGACGGTGGAGACCGCCGCTTGGTCCTGCTCGGTGATGTCGACCCGGGAGTGGTGAATCATGTGTTGATGAAGAGGCGCTGGGGGATGAAACCTTCGGCAAATTGCACCCTGGCCTGCATCCCGCGGAACTGGGCCTGGGCCCGGGCGACATCGATGATGGACATATTGCCGATATTGGTCTTCATCACCTGAGATTCGTGGGCCTTCAGGGTATTGACTTTGCGCTCGAAGGTGTCGTCCAGGTCGACGAAGACCGAGGGCGAGAAGTTATGGGTGGTGGGGACTTCGTAGAAGAGGACATTTTTGATGTAACGGGTGGCCGAGATCGTCGCCTGGGCCAGATGGCGATGGTCCTGGTGGGTGTCGTCGATGTGATGGGCGAAGATGAAGAGGGGTTTGACCTTTTCGATGACCTTTTCGATGACGTGGATCACCCCGTTGTCCAAGGGGAGCTGGGTGTCCTTGTAGCCACCCCAGAAGGCTTTGGTGACGCCGATGATTTCGTTGGAGGCCTGTTGCTCGTGGCGGCGGGTCTCGTTGTCCCCGCCCATGGAGCCGTCAGTCATCACCAGGGTGTAAATGGCATGGCCGCTGTTTTTGTATTTGATCAGGGTGCCGCCGCAGCCGATCTCGATGTCGTCCGGGTGGGCGCCGATGGCGAGGATATTCATGATGCACTCCGCACAATGTTCAGGCTGTCCGGACCGCAGTTGAAGATGAGGTCGAGGACGGACAGATTCGGCTCGAAGGGACCAAAGAGCTGGGGGTAGGTTGGGTGGCGGTAGTCTTGGAATTCGACCTCGATGCCGGCCTCACTCCAGGTGTCCAGGTTCATGTAGCCGTGGCCGCCGGCGCCTGCCAGGTATCGATTGCCGCCGAAGTGCCGGACCATGCCGATGAGACGCTGGTCCGGGTTCTCGGGAAAGGGGCCGAGCTCCGAGGCGACATGGATCGGGGTGGTGATCCCAAGAAAATTGGCCAAGGCCTTCACCAGGAAGATGTTGAGCTCAGCCAAGGTCTGCCACTGTTGCGAGAATAACGGGGCGAGCCAGGCCATGACCTGGTCAAAGTATGGGGCCCGACGGTAGTTGGTGACCATGCTCTGCTGCTGGGCTCGTTGCCACTTCTGGGAGTTGATGATCGTGACCTGATTGATGGTCTCTGGAAAACTGAAGGCGACAGGGACGGTCAGCCATTGCCAGCCGGTGGCGGTTTTTATCCGGTTGCGATTTTGCCATTCGTTTTTTTTGTACTGGACAGTGTCGAGCAGGATAAAGCGGTCAACCCAGGCCATTTTGGCAAAGTAGCCGAGCCATGGCATGTATTGGGGTTGATGTGCTGCTATAATCATATGTTTTTGCCAGTAAATAACAAAAAAATTAAGACTTTATAATGAATGCCAGGTACTCCGTCATAGCATATTTTTTATGGCGGTGCAAGGGTGGTTTTGTCTGGGGTTATTCGCTGGGAATTAGATGGCTGCGAGGCGGCTCACGGTGGAGTGCCAGGTGCTGATGGGCGGGGGATGCGGCGAAGGATCTTGCCATGGTTCAGAGGCGCACAAGCTTAGGGGCGGTGACGGCAAGGGGCGGGATTTCAGGCTGAAGATATTCAGTCCATTGGAGTTGGTCTTACTTGTGCGCCTCCACCACTGGAATCTTGACGGTGAAGGTCGTCCCTACGCCGGGGGCGCTATCCACCGTAATCTCGCCGTGGTGGGCTTTGATAATGTCGTAGACGATGCTGAGGCCGAGACCAGTGCCCTTGCCCACCTCCTTGGTGGTGAAGAAGGGTTCGAAGATCCGTTTGCAGGTCTCCGGAGTCATGCCGCAGCCATTGTCAGTGATGGTAACCAGGATGGTGTCGCCTTCCACGGCGGTCCGGATGCTGATGATACCTTGTTTGTCGATGGCATGGGCGGCGTTGACCAGCAGGTTCATGAAGACCTGGTTGAGTTGCTGGGGGTTGCAGAGGGTGCGCGGCAGCTCCCCGTAGTGCTTTTCCACGGTCGCCTTGTATTTAATTTCATTCCAGGCGATGGTCAGCGTCGTCTCCAGGCAATCGTTGATGTCTGCCATGATGATGGCGATCTCGTTGACCCGTGAGAAATTCTTGAGGTTCTGAACGATGGTCCTGACCCGATTGGCCCCGTCCAGGGATTCCGCGATCAGGTTGGTGACATCCTCCAGAATGAAGTCGAGCTTGACCCTCTTCCGTTCTTCGTCAAGGGTCGTAATCAGATCCGAGCCCGGAGCGGCCAGGTAGATTATCTCTTGCTGGCGGTTGATGAAGGCGGCGATTTTCCCGAGATACTTGCTTAAGCTGTTCAGGTTGCTGGTGATGAACCCCATGGGATTGTTGATCTCGTGGGCGACACCTGCGGCGAGCTGGCCAATGGAGGCCATCTTTTCCTGTTGCAGGATTTTGCCTTGGGAGGCTTGCAGATCGGTGTAAGCGAGCTCCAGTTCGGAGGAGAGGCGCTGGGATTCGGCGAGCGCCTCCTTGATGGATTCCTCGGCGTCCTTTTGTCCCGAGATGTCGACAAAGCTTTCCAGAAGATAGGGCTGGCCCTCCAGGGTGATCGAGGTGACCGTCTTCAGGATGGGCAGCTTTTCTCCCTCCCGGGTGAGCAGCGTCCGCTCTGAGTTTTCGATCCGCTGCCCCAGATCGGTGGCTGGGCAGCGCCCTGCCTCGGCCGGACAGATGAAGCGGTGGCAGATCTGGCCGACCACTGCCTCCCGCTCGGCTCCGAACATCTGGCGTGCCGCAGGGTTGATCTCAACGATTGTGTGGGTCCTCGGATCGATCAGCATGAGCCCGGTCTGGACCCCGTTTAGGATATCGCGTAGCCGCTGCTCGCTGTCCTTGAGTTCCTGTTCTGCCTTTTTGCGTTCATTGATGTCGATTGAGAATTCGATGAGCTGGATCACCCTGCCGTTGTCGTCAACGAGCGGGTAGCCGTGGACCTCGAAATAGCCAGCGGTGCCGTCGCGCCGGGGATGGATGTGTTCGACCACCACCGGCTTGCCAGTTTTCACCACTTCCTGCAGAGGGCAGGCATGGCGGGCCGTCAGAATCGCAGGGGGTGGCCTGGTGATGGGTCAGGGCATGGCAGGTCTGGCCGTGCCATGCGCCATTGGCAGAGGCGGCGCTGTTGGCCATGATGACTTGATAGTTACGGACATCCACCACATAAAAGGGGTAGGGGATGGACTGGATGATCGTCTGCAGGTGGGCGAGGGTGATCTGGTTTTCCTTTTCGGAAACCTGGAGTTTATCGAGGGCGGCCCTCAGATTGCCTTCGGTTCTCCGCTGTTCGGCGATCCGGCGGGAGAGTTCTGCGGTGCGCTCGGCCACCAGGAGTTCCAGGTTCTGCCGGATATGGCAATTCTCCAGTTCCAGGGTCCGCAGATGGAGAGCGATCTCCACTTGGATCAGGACCTCCTCGGCTGTGAATGGTTTGACGATGTAGCCGCAGGCCCCCTTGTTAAGGGCGGTGATCGCGGTTGCCCGGTCACTCAGGGCGGTCACCATGATGAAGGCGGGGGGCTCTGGCTGCCTTCGGCCCTGGTGGAGGACGTCGAAACCGGAGAGCCCGGGCATGTTGATGTCGCACAGCACTATTGCGAAAGACTCCCGGGCAAGGAGTGCGAGGGCGTCTGCGCCGGTTGCCGCCTGCTGGCAGGAATAGCCGGCCCCGGAGAGAATTTGCTGGAGCAGGGCGCGGACGTCTTCTTCATCATCGACAATCAGGACTGAGATAGAGCCTGCTGTTTCCATGGAAATTCTCCGGCGCTTTCGCCGTCTCCCTTGATAGTCGCCCAGGTAAACTGGCCGTGCAATCCAGTTGCCCGCCTTTGGTTTGACGCGCTTATTTACCGGCGTCCGAGCAGAAATTCCTCGACCAGGTCAACATCGTATTTGCTGCCGATGATCAGCGGTACCCGCTGGTGGAGGGATTCCGGTTCGATGTCCATGATGTTGCGGCCATCGCCGGTGATGGCCCTGCCGCCAGCTTGGTTGATGATGTAGGCAAATGGCGCGGCCTCGTACAGCAGGCGCAGTTTGCCGCTTGGTTTTTTGGGATTTTTGTTGTCCTTGGGATAGAGGAAGATGCCGCCGGAGATCAGGTTGCGGTGGAAATCCGCCACCAGGGTGCCGATGTAGCGGCTGCTCAAGGGGCGGCCATCGCTCTTGTCTACCGACTTGACGTGGTCGATGTAACGCCGCATGTTGTTGTCCCAATAGTGGCTGTTGCCCTCGTTGATGCTGAAGTATTTGGCCCGTTCCGGAATCTTGATGTCCGGGTGGGAGAGGAAGAATTCGCCGACGCTGGGGTCAAGGGTAAAGCCGTGCACCCCTTCGCCGGTGGTGAAGACCAGCATGGTGCTGGACCCGTAGATGATGTACCCTGCGGCGACCTGGGCCGAGCCCTTTTGCAGCAGGTCGTGGGCCGTGCCTTGTCCGGAGGTCAGCGATGAGCGGCGACGGTGGACGGAAAAGATGGTGCCGATGGAGACGTTGACATCGATATTGGATGAGCCGTCCAGGGGATCGAAGGCCAGGGTGTATTTGCCTTCGTAGCCGTCCACCACCGGGATGATATCGTCTTCCTCCTCGGACGTCATGACGCAGAGATAGCCGCAGCGGGCCATCCGTTTCTTGATGGTGTTGTTGGCGAATTCATCCATCTTTTGAACCGACTCTCCCTGGATATTGGTCTTGCCGGACATGCCGAGGACATCGGCCAGGCCCGCCATGTTGACCTCGGCGGAAATGGTCTTGGCCGCGACGATGAGTTCGGAGAGCAGGCCGGAGAGCTCGCCGGTGGCCTCAGGGTGCATGCGCTGGCTGTCAAGGATATGTCGGCTGACGGTGATACCTATGGGGCGATTCATTGCTGTCTCCTTCTGCAAGAATGGTTGCCAAGCATTTTGGCAGTCTGGGAAATCTTCTGGTGGCAAAAGTAATTTTCAGCGGGTATTCTTAGCCAAAAATGAGTAATTACGCACGTTATTTTCAATTCATGGCAGGATGTTGCGCTGATGCCCAGATATCATAATAGCCAGGTTGATACCACGGTTGCAAGCTGGTTTCTTACCCTCCGTTGGGGCACGGTCCTGTGTCAGGTCCTGCTCTTTGCCGCGGTGCGTTTCCTGTTTGCCATGGAAACTCCGTTGCTGGCCCTGGGCCTCATCGCCTTCGAGGTGGCTTCCAATCTGCTGTTCTCCCGGCTGCTCCGGCTGCGCCGCAGGGTGCCGGTCCCTCTGCTCGCCGGGGTGATGAGTCTCGATATCGCGCTGTTGACCGGGTTGCTGGCGGTGACCGGCGGGGCGATGAATCCGTTCACCTTTCTCTATCTTGTTCATGTGGTGGTCGGCGCCATTGTGCTGCCGATGGGCTTTTCCTGGGGGCTGGGCGGGTTTGCCGCCCTCTGCTACGGTGTTTTTTTCTTACCGTCTGCCACTCTGTGTATTCCTGGCACGGTGCAGTCGCTCTGCCACACCGAGCCGATGTCCCCAGAGCTGCGTCTGCATTTGCAGGGGATGTGGGTGGCCTTTGTCGTCACCGCTTTCTTTGTGGTCTTTTTTGTCACCCGGATCCAGCGCGCCTTGGCTACCCATCGGGATACCGAGTCCCGTTTGCGTGAGGCCCAGCTCAAGAATGAACGCCTGGCATCCCTGGCAGCCTTGTCGGCCGGGGCGGCCCATGAGTTTGCCACGCCCTTGGCAACCATTGCCGTTGCCGCCGGCGAGTTGTATCGCGAGATGAGTCAAGGGGCCGAGGAGGCTTGGCTCGACGATCTGCGGCTGATTCGCGCCCAAGTGGCGCGTTGCCGGAACATCCTCTATCAGATGGCTGCCGATGCCGGAGAACCGCTGGGTGAGGGTATTGCCTGTCTAAGGCTCGATGAGCTGTTGATGGATATGCGGGACTCCCTTGATCCGCAGCGGCAGACCAGGCTGGTGATCGACTGCCCGGAGCCTTGGGTCGCCGTGACCGTGCCCAAGCGGTCGCTGCACCGTGTGCTGCGCGGCTTGGTCTCCAATGCCTTTCATGCCTCGGAGTCCCAGGCATCAGTGACCTTGCAGGTGGCCGTTGCGCCTGACACAGTGCACTTTAGGGTGATTGACCGTGGTCAGGGCATGGATGCCGCGACCCTGGCCAGCGCCCGGGAGCCATTTTTTACCACCAAAGAGGCCGGACAAGGACTCGGGCTTGGGTTGTATTTGGCCTCCACCATGGCGGAACGGCTAGGCGGAGGTCTTGAAATCGATTCGGTGGCTGGCCAGGGGACAACAGTGCATTTTTGGATCCGCCGGCAAGTCATCCTGGACGGAGAGGAGGGATAACCATGGGAATTATAGAAACGGACAAGCCGTCATATGCAATTTTACTGGTGGACGACGAAGAGGTCTTTCGCAAGCGGCTGGCCACGGCCTTTGTCCGCCGGGGCTTTACGGTCCATGAGGCTAGCGATTTCGAGACGGCAATGGAGGTGCTGCGCGAGGTTTCTCCGGACATGGCCCTGTTCGATCTCAGGATGCCTGGCCGATCGGGACTGGAGCTGGTGGCCGAGGCCAAGGCCCTGCGCCCTGAGATGCGAATCGTGGTGCTGACCGGCTATGGCAGCATCGCCACCGCCAGCCAGGCGATCAAGCTTGGCGCCATCCAATACCTGCCCAAGCCAGCCGATGTGGATGAGATCATCAGGGCCTTTGCCCAGGATGGCGGTATGGAGGTCGCCACCTCTGAGGAGTTGGAGCCGCCGAGCCTGGCGCGGGTGGAGTGGGAGCACATTCAGCGGGTCTTGGCCGATTGCGATGGCAATATCTCGGAGGCGGCCCGCAAGCTGAATATTCATCGCCGCAGCCTGCAACGCAAGTTGTTCAAGTTTGCTCCTTCATAACCTGAATGCCAGTACCCCTGTGACAATTTGACGCATTGTCCGAGGTGGTGTGTTGTGATATGTTTCGCCGCCAATGAAGCAGTTTATTGTCAAAGGAAAACACCTATGGAGGATGCAAATGGTAAAGAGGTATGGAATGCTGATGGCGGCGGTGTTGGCGGTGTCAACGGCGCAGGCGGCGGACCGGGAAGGCTGCAAATTGTGCGGCATGTATATTGATCAGTACCAGAAGACCAGCGCGGTTGTCACCGGCAAGGATGGCGCGGTGCATAAGACCTGCGGAGGCGCCGACATGCTGCGGTTGGTGGCCGATGCCGGTGGCGTGGGGGCCTTCTCTTCTGTCATCGTCCATGATTGGGCAAGTGGCAAGGAGATCGCAGCGGCAGAGGCCACCTATGTCATTGGTAGCGACCTGGTGCCGGATATGATCCCCAACATCATCGCTTTTGCTGATCAAAGTGCCGCCAAGGGCTTCGTGGCGGAGCATGGCGGTGCGGTACTGACTCTGGATCAGGCCCTGCAGGCGATTTCGCCCATGGGTATGACCATGCCCAACCGGGTCAATGCGGCGGTGCCGCCGCCCAAGGGTTCGACCAGCATGGGCGTGGGCTATATGAGCATGGTGATGGACAACTTGAAGATGGGCTCGAGCGATGTCTCGGTGGCTCAGTTTAAGAGTGCGACGCCACCGGCAGTGGGAAGAGTCCCCAGGAAGATGGAGTCGTCAGGGCCCATGGTGATGGCCAACTATGGCATCACCGACCGCTGGACCTTGAGCGCCAAGATTTCTGACCTGGACAAGACCATGACTTCGGAAAACAGGGGGACTGGCATGAAGATGGTCGGTGAAAATAGTGGCATCACCGATCTCGACCTCAAGCTGCGCTATAACGTCTGGCGCGATGATTATTACAGCAAATTCGTCACTTTGATGGGCAATGTTACCCTGCCTACCGGCGATTTTGACACCGATTTCATCATGATGCCCGGTCTGCAGATGGGCACCGGCGGCATCAACGTGGGCGCTGGGGTGCTGGGGTCGATCCGTTTCGGTGACTTTTGGGTCCACGGCGAGTTGAGCCATCTGGTCAACCGGGAGAATGGTGACGATTACGACTTTGGCGACGTCACCAAACTCGGCGCGGCCTTGCACTACACCCCCACCTATGACGTCATGCTGGGTCTTGAACTCGACGGCACCGATACCGGTAAGAACGAGTTTAAGGGGGCCACCATTCATAACAGTGGCGGCCGGGCCGTCACCCTGACCGCGGTCGGCAGCTGGCGGTTCCTCTCGGCCATGGGCGGTAATTTCACCCTCACTGGCAGCTACGGGGCGCCGTTGTATCAGGACGTCAACTGGTACGGCCTGGAGACCGATTACGCCGCCACGGCGATGCTTAACTACACCCATAGGTTCAACTATTGATCTGGCTGGTCCATGTCCGTTGTGAGGCAGGGAGCATTGAGTAACTCGCTGTTTCCCGAAGAGGTGGTGGCCAGGTTGCGCCAGGGTCTGCTGGCCTGGTTCAGTGCCAATGCCAGGCCGCTACCGTGGCGGGAGGGCTACCTTCCCTATCAGGTCTGGGTCTCGGAGATCATGCTCCAGCAGACCCAGGCCGAACGGGGGGCAACGTATTTCAGCCGTTGGGTTGCCCGTTTCCCCGATGTGGCGGCACTGGCGGAGGCCTCCGAGGAGGGGGTCTTGAAGTGTTGGGAGGGACTCGGGTATTACTCCCGGGCCCGTAACCTCCATGCGGCGGCTAAGCGGGTGGTGCAGGCCCATGGCGGCGAACTCCCGGATACCCTCGCAGCGCTTGAGGCCTTGCCGGGGATCGGGAAGTACACGGCCCGCGCCATTTTGAGTATCGCCTTTCAGCAGGACTATCCGGTGGTGGACGGCAATGTCGAGCGGCTCTTTGCCCGATTATTTGCCATTGACGGTGCGGTGAAAACCACAGCCAGCCAGGGGTTGATCTGGCGGCTGGCCGAAGCGCTTCTCCCGCCTGGCCAGGCAAGAGCGTGGAACCAGGCCTTGATGGAGTTTGGCGCCTTGGTCTGCAGCCGGGGGCTGCCCCGGTGCGGGCTCTGCCCGGTGACGCTACTGTGCAAGAGTTTTACCACTGGCACGACGGCGCAACGCCCGGTAACAGGCGCCACCCGGAAGACGATCCAGGTGAGCCTGGCCGCGGCAGTGATTGTGGACGAACGGGAGAGGGTGTTGGTGCGGCAGCGTCCGGCCAATGTTCGCTGGGCAGGTATGTGGGAGTTTCCCAATGTGGAGCTGGGCGAGGGGGGCGAGCCGCAGGCCGTGGTGGCCCAGTTGTTTCAGGAGCAGACCGGCCAGAAACTTGGCAGCCACCAGCCCTTGCCCGCAGTGATTCATAGGTACACCAAGTACCAGGCTACCGTGTATCCTTTCCTCTGCCATGTGCCTGCCACAGTCCCGGTGGAGCAGAGTTGCCGCATGGTTTCCTTGGACAAACTTAACGAGCTGGCCTTTTCTTCCGGGCACCGGCAGATCATTGCTGGCTTGCCGGAGTTTCTTCGCAAAAGATAGGGTACACTGGGCATATACGTCCCATGAGCCCTATCTTTCCTGTTGAATTTCCTCCCCCTTCCCGCCCTTCCTCAGCATATAATACAGCACCGGCACCGCCATGCGGCTGATCAGCAAACTGGCGATCTCGCCAAACATCAGGGAAATAGCCAGACCCTGAAATATCGGGTCGGCCAGGATCACCGAGGCGCCGACCACTACTGCCAGGGCGGTCAACAGCATCGGCCGAAAGCGAATGGCCCCGGCCTCCACCACTGCCTCGGCGAGGGGAAGACCGTGGCTGACTCGGAGTTCGATAAAATCCACCAGGATGATGGAGTTGCGGACCACGATCCCCGCCCCGGCCATGAAGCCGATCATGGAGGTGGCGGTGAAGAAGGCCCCGAAGCCCCAGTGGGCAGGCAGGATGCCGATCAGGGAGAAGGGGATGGCCGCCATCACCACCAGCGGCACCAGGTAGTCCTTGAACCAGCCGACCATGAGCATGTAGATCAGGATCATCACCACGCAGAAGGCAAGGCCCAGATCGCGGAACACCTCCAGGGTGATATGCCACTCGCCGTCCCACTTGATCGCCGGCTCAGTCTCGCTCCCGGGTTGGGTGAGGTTGTACAAGGCCAGTGCCGCCTTGCTGCCGCCAAAGTCGGTGCCATCGAGGGCGGCGATCTTGTTGTTCATGTCGAAGATGGCATAGGCCGGGCTCTCGGCGGCACCTGCCACATCGCCAGTGACGTAGATCACCGGCTTCAAGTTCTTTCGGTAGATGGGCTGGTCAACCGGTGTCTCGCTGATCTTTACCAATTCCCGCAGCGGCACCAGCGTGGTTCCGTTGCCGCCCCGAATCTGGATGTTCAACAGATCATCGGCCCGTGCCCGCTGGGCTTCGGGTAGTTGCACCACGATCGGCACCTCTTCCTTGTCGTCCGGTTGGTGGAGGAGGTCTGCCGTTTGTCCTTGTACCGCCGTCTGAATGGCGGCGGTGATCTCGGCCTCGGAGATTCCGTGCAGGGCCGCCTTCTCTTTGTCCACGGTCATGACTGTTTTTTGCCGGGGCGTCTCCCGGTACCAGTCGATATCGACCACCCCCGGCGTGGCGGTGAAGATGGCTTTTACCTTTTCCGCCAATGCCGCCCGCTCGTTATCGGTATGGCCGTAGATCTCGGCCACCAGGGTCTGGAGTACCGGCGGGCCGGGCGGCACCTCGGCCACCGCCACGGCGGCGCCGTATTTTTCTGCGATGGCGGTTACCGCAGGGCGCACCCGTTTGGCGATATCGTGGCTCTGGGCGTTTCGCTCGGCCTTGGGCAGCAGGTTGATCTGGATATCGGCCATATTCGGCCCGCCGCGCAGGAAATAGTGGCGGACCAGGCCGTTGAAGTTGAAGGGCGAGGCGGTGCCGGCGTAGACCTGATAATTCACCACCTCAGGCTCGCGGCTGGCGGCCGAGGCCATCTCCCGGGCCGCCTGGGCGGTCTGCTCCAAGGTTGAGCCTTCCGGCATGTTGAGGATGATCTGGAATTCGCTCTTGTTGTCGAAGGGCAGCATCTTGACCTTGACCAGCCCGAAGTAGACCATGGAGCAGGCCCCGCCCAGCATGGCGATAATGGTCAGGAAGAACAGGGCGCGCCAGCCAGCGTGGGCAAGCAGCGGATCCATCACCCGGTGATAGAGGCGGGTGAAGAGGTCGGACGGGGCGTGATCATGGTCGTCGCCGAGGGTTTTCTGGCCATTGGCGGGCAGGTGCCGCTTCAGGACCCGGATCGCGGCCCAGGGGGTGACGGTGAAGGCGATGACCAGGGAAAAGATCATGGCCGCCGACGAGCCGATGGGGATCGGCCGCATATAGGGGCCCATCAGGCCACCGACAAAGGCCATGGGCAGGATAGCGGCAATCACCGCCCATGTGGCGAGGATGGTGGGGTTGCCGACTTCATTAACTGCCTGGACAGCCACCGTTATCAGCGGTTCCCGCTGGTTGGAGGGCAGGCGGAGGTGACGGACGATGTTTTCTACCACCACAATGGCGTCGTCCACCAGGATGCCGATGGAGAAGATCAGGGCAAAGAGGGTGATACGGTTTAACGTGTAGCCGTAGAGATAGAAGAGCAGAAGCGTCAGCGATAGCGTCGAGGGGATGGCCAGGATAACAATGATCGACTCGCGCCAGCCCAAGAACAGCAGGATAAGCAGGGTCACCCCGAAGACGGCGATCCCCATGTGCAGCAAGAGTTCATTGGATTTTTCAGCAGCGGTCTCGCCATAGTTGCGAGTGACGCTGACCTCGACATCGGCAGGGATCAAGCCGCCCTTTAAAGTGTCGATCTTGGCGAGGATGGCATCTACCACATGGACGGCGTTGGCCCCGGGCCTTTTCGCCACCGAGACGGTGACTGCCGCCTCTTCATGGCCGTCCTTGCCAGAGCCGAAGAGGACATAGGTGCCGGGTTCCACCGGGCCATCGACAATGGCCGCCACATCCCGCAGGTAGACGGGATTTCCCTTGTGAACGCCGAGGACCACCTTGCCGGCCTCTTCGGCCGAGGCGAGAAAGAGCCCAGTCTGGAGCTCCAGTTCACGATTCAGCGAGCGTATGGTACCAGAGTTGTTCTGCCGGTTCGCCTGCTGCAGGCGGGGGGCAATATCGGCAAGCGAGAGCGATCGGGCGGCCAGTTGCATGGGATCAAACTGGATATTTACCTGGCGTTTCGTTCCCCCGATGAGCTTGGTCTCGGCCACCAGCGGGATGTTTTTGATGGCGTCGTCGATCTGGGCGGCAAGACGGCGCAGGGTGTAGTGGTCGTAGCGCGAGCTGTGCAGGGTGAGCGCCAGGATTGGCACGTCATCGATGGTATGGGGCTTGATCAGTGGTTTGGAGACGCCTTGGGGGATGCGGTCGAAGTTGGTGGCCAGTTTCTGGTTTAAGCTGACGATGGCGTCCTCCATGCTGTGGCCGACGTAGAAGCGGGCTACCAGGAGGCTCTGTCCGGCCATGGAGGTCGAGTAGATGTATTCG
>Ga0233425_10004002_pt1 | contig 25575 bp, 22 predicted proteins | sample Watercolumn_Towu_2_FD_181712 | JGI IMG/M metagenome (GOLD analysis project Ga0233425, IMG submission 181712) | Freshwater microbial communities from Lake Towuti, South Sulawesi, Indonesia - Watercolumn_Towuti2014_140_MG | ecosystem: Environmental > Aquatic > Freshwater > Lake | place... | reverse complement strand
CGCGATCTTCGGCGCCACGGTTCCTTCGTTCGGTTTCGGGCCTTCGGGACCGGCTGACACCGTGATCGAAACGACCGGATTGAAATGTCGGCCATGTTCGATTCACGGCGGTGACAAATGCCCCATCAACACGTTCGACTGCATGGTTGACATTTCATACGAGCGAGTTTTCCGGACCGCTATGGAGATCATCAGGCGAACATCCAAAACACCACCAACTGAAAAAACGATCTGATCAAAAGAGGTATTTATGAGTTCTCAAATCGGTGTAGGCGTGATTGGCGTTGGAATTCTGGGAAGCCGCCATGCCAGAGTGTACCAAGAGCAGGAAGCAACGAATCTTGTCGCAGTCGCTGACAAAAATCCGACGAAGGGCGGCGAACTTGCTGCGAAACTGGGCGTGAAATTTTTTGGAAACTACTCCGAGTTGATACAAACGCTTGGGCCCAAGGGATCCGGACAACTGCAGGCTGTTAGTGTCGCCACTCCGGATCATGCCCACTATGACATCGTGAAGGAGTGCCTTCTCGGTGGTCTTGATGTGTTCGTCGAGAAACCCCTCACGCTTAGTCTGGACGAGGCTCGTTCACTCATTGCGCTGGCAGAGAAAGAGTCGCGGGTCCTGACTGTGAACTACAGCCAGCGCTGGTTGCCTGAACACCGCCGCGTTGAAGAACTGCTCAGGTCGGGGGCGGTGGGGCCCGTGGCGTTCGTCGAGTCGCACCGGTGGGATGCCGCATGGGTCCCTCAAAGAATGATCTCATGGGGAGCAGAGACGACGCCCATCTACTTCATGTCGAGTCATGATATCGACCTGATCACCTACTGGCTCGACGACAAGGTGGTTACAGTTCAGGCGATGCTGCAGAAGGGAATACTCTCGGCGGCATCGGGGAAGTCCGATCTCGTCGACGGAATTGTCGCTCTACTGCGGTTCAGCCGCGGGACAGTCGTGTCCCTCCACTCGTCATGGATCCTGCCGAATGCATTTCCCCTGGCGGCGGACACCTATCTCGAGATCCATGGCAGGGACGCAGCGATTTTTCTCGGAGGCTCCACCAGAGAGTTCCGGCTGTTCAAGAACGATACGGCAGAGAAGAACGTCTACAGCGGTCCTGCGACGGCAACAGAGGTTCAAGGCCGGCTTGAAGGAGCATTTGTTCAATCATTGTTGACGTTCGTGGAGGCATCACGAAACCGTCAGTTGCAGGGTCCGACGTCCGCCGCTTGCACGGCACACGTTGTACAGGTACAGGAGGCAATCATGCGCTCGGCCCGGACATCTACCACTGTTCACCTTACGGGAGAAACCAGACCATGATTCAAAAAGGCGATGTTGCATTTATTACAGGTGGCGGGCGGGGTATCGGGAAAGCAGTCGCATTTGCCCTTGCGCGTGCTGGTGTAAAGACCGTTGTTTGTTCACGCACACTGGCGGACGTTCAGGAGGTGGCCGATCTCATCAGGAAGGAGGGGGGGGAAGCGCTGGCACTGAAGTGTGACGTTGCGGTACCGCAAGAAGTGGAGACTACCTTCAATCGTGCGGTCGAAGCGTACGGGCCGATCGACCTTCTCGTGAACAACGCCGGAGTCGGGACGGTCGCACCGTACGAGGTGGGTGACTATGCAATCGCGGAATGGGATCGAATCGTCAACGTAAACCTCCGCGGCACGTTTCTCTGTTGTCGTGCAGTGTTGCCGTCCATGCGGGAGCGGAGACACGGAACCATCATCAATGTTGTCTCCATCACGGGACGCCAATCGGCACCGTTGGTTTCGCCATACGGCGCCAGCAAGTTCGGCGAGGTCGGTCTCACGCAAGCACTGCTTGCGGAAAATCACAAGTATGGAATCCGCGTGTGCATGGTCAATCCGGGTCCGACGAACACGACGATTTGGGACAAGAAAATTGTCCCGCTGTCCAAAGAGGTCCGCGACGCGATGATGTACCCCGAACAGGTGGCGGACGTTGTGCTCTTCATGGCCTCGCTTCCCGATCGCGTGAGAATCGACGAAATTGTCGTATTGCCCAACCAGTTCCCCGTGAAGCTCTGGGACTATCGCGTCGAATAGCATTCGATGTCCGATGACGCACGAATCGTGAACGGCCCCTTGTACTGCGGAACTCTGATTACCGTTCCGAGCCTCTCTTCCATCGGCACGGCCATGAACTCAGAATCGATGAATCATCAAGAAACTCGTTTCTTCGTGAGGAACTTTTGCATAACTTTTGCATGCTTGCTCAGTTCCCGAATCAATCTACAACAATAAGCAGTTCTCCCGACAGGAATGATGAATCATAAACTCCATAACCGCCTTGTAGCCCTGCTGATTTTTGTTGTCTCGCTGATCACGTACTTTCTGACTATGCCGCCGACGGTGGTCTACTGGGACGTAGGTGAACATTGTGCGGCATCGTTCGGCGTCCAGGTACAGCATCCTCCCGGATCGCCGCTCCTCGTGCTTGTCATGCGTGTGGCTTCCATGATTCCCATGGCCAGCGATATCGCCGTCAGGATGATCCTTGTGAATATCCTTGCCAGCTGTGCGGTTGTCGTGCTCCTGTATCTCATCACAATCCGCCTGATGTTGTTCTGGAGAACCCTCCCGTCGACAGGTCTTGAAGCACTGATACTCTACGGGTCAGGGGCCATTGGCGCCTTATCGCTAACCTTCAGCACGACGTTCTGGTTCAATTCAATCGAAGTCGAAACGCGGAATACCAGTCTACTCTTCACCGCACTCATCATCTGGCTGGTCCTGCTCTGGTATGAGCGATCAGAGGAAAAGCAGAGCGATCTCTACCTTCTTCTCATTACGTTCCTGGTCGGACTCACCTCCGGCGTTCATATCCACGGTCTTCTGGGTTTCTTTGTTGCTATCCTCCTTGTCTACTTCCGGCATTATGAGAAATCACTGAGGGAGTTTCTCTTTTCAAGGGATGTCATCGTATTCGGAATCGTTGCTTCATTGATCTTCTGTACAGCCTATCCGGGAATCGTCAAATGGCTCCCCTCGATGCTCGACAGCGACGTGTTTGGCATCCAGAGTTCGCTCTGGGTGTATGTGGCCGTCGGGATTCTCCTCGCAGCGGTCTATCTCGTCTACTACTCAGTGAAGAAGAACAACCGGATCCTGAACCTTGCATCGCTCTCGTTCATCTTCATTGTGCTCGGCTTTTCAACGTATCTCACGACGTACATTCGTGCGAACGCCGATACGCCCATGAACGAGAACGACCCGAGTAACATGAGAAGGATGGTGTCGTACCTCGAGCGTGATCAGTACGGAGAAACACCGCTGATGAACCGACGCTTCTCCCTTGAGCCCGACAAGCTCGAGAGTTTCAAGAAGTATTCAAGCGATCTGGACTATCTGTGGCGCTATCAGATCAGTCACATGTATATTCGCTACATGGGCTGGAATTTCATCGGCCGGGAGGCCGATTGGCAGGATGCGGGGGTGAGATTCTCGCAGCTCTACGGTATCCCGTTTCTGCTCGGCATCATGGGGCTCTACTTCCATTGGCGGAAAGATCAGAAGACTGCGTTCATCATGACCGTCTTCTTCTTTCTCACGGGCTTTGCGCTGGCACTCTACTTCAACATGCAGGAGCCGCAGCCGAGGGAGCGCGATTACTTCTTCGTCTATTCTGTGTTCAGTTTCTGTCTTTGGATCGGCATGGGGGCACTTGCTCTTCTCGAGTTTGTGCGAGAGCGTCTGCAGGGCAAGAATGCAGCACCTGTTCTCGTGACAGCATTCGTTCTCGTTGTCATCCTTGTTCCGGGAAATATGTTGAAGACCAACCGCAAACCCATGTCCCGGGTCGGACACTATCTTGCATGGGACTATTCATACAATCTGCTGCAGAGTGTCGAGAAGGATGCGATTTTGATCACGGCAGGGGACAACGACACGTTCCCGCTCTGGTATCTGCAGGATGTCGAAGGAATCCGCCGGGACGTACGCATCGTTAATCTGAGTCTCGCAAATACGGACTGGTACATACGGCAGTTGAAACACAACAGCCCGTACGGTGCAAAGCCGGTACCGATCAGTATTCCGGATGAGCAGATTGAAGGCATTCAGCCGATGATGTACAAGACACAGACGATTGGGATCCCGATTCCCCGCTTCGCGATGCAGGGTTTTGTCTCTCCTGACAACAACGATCCTGGAAGTGCCGCGATCGCAGATACGATGCGTTTTGTCATGCCCGCAACACTGCAGTATGGAAACGTGAGCGCGCTGCGGGTTCAGGACATTCTCGTATTCGACATTGTCCGAACCTCACAATGGCAGCGGCCCGTTTACTTCGCGGTCAGTGCCGGCGGTGAGGAGAACCGCATCGGTCTCCGGGATTATCTGGAGTTGGTGGGGATGGCGTACAAGCTTGTCCCGCAACGTCGCCAGGGCTACTATAATGCAGTGGACGAAGCCAGAACGAGAGCTCACTTGTTCTCCGATGTTCAGACAGCTTCCAAGGAACCTGCGATAGGATTCCTCTGGCGGGGATTGCAGGATTCGACGGTCACGTTCGATGAGAACCAACGGAGGATGCTCTCCAGCTACCGGCAGCCGTTCCTCACCCTTGCGATGTATCTCGCGAACGTCAAGAACAGGCCTGAAGAAATGCTGCCTGTGCTTGCACGCATGGAACAGGTCATGCCGAGGAAGATCCACGCGATGGACTTTCGCATGAAGTCCGATATAGCCATGTTTTACCAGATGGCCGGAGCCGAGCAAAAGGGAATCGAGCTTCAACGCGAGGTCGCAAATGAACTGGTCGCACAAATCGAGTCAGGCGCACTGGAGCCGTTGTCGCAGTACAACCCATATGTCGTCCTGGCACAAACGTACCAAGGCCTCCGCGAGTATGACAAGGCGGTAGAAATCCTTCGTACACTGGAGACGAAATACGGCCCAGGAGGGGGCGTCAAGGAGTTTGTGGAAGCAAGAGTGGCGGAGATCGCCAGCCTCAGAAATATCCCGCCTCTGATGAAGGACTCGGCTCGGGCGAAATCGGTGCAAAAGAAATAGGCTCCTTCACGACAAGAGATTGAGGGAAAGGCCCGGAGTGCTCTCCGGGCCTTTTCTTGTACTCGTGGTGTAGATCATCTCTGTGCTCCACGTCATACCTTGTGTTTCGAAGAAATGGTACACTTTTCCCAGTCAACAGTGTGCTCGCGTGCGAGCGGTAAGAAATGTTTCCCCAGAGGAGTATATGAGAAAGATCATGCTCGTTGATGACGAAGAGCAGCTGATTTCCATCATGGCCAGCGTCCTGCAGGATGAGGGTTTTGCAGTGAAGAAGATGTTGAGCGCAGAAGAAGCACTCAACGAGTACGCCTCCTATTCACCCGATCTGGTCATCTCAGATGTGAAAATGGATGCGATGGATGGCTTCGCAATGTTTGAACGCGTAAAATCTTTCCAGCGCGAGAAGAACGTTCCATTCATATTTCTTACAGGTCTTGACGACCGTCTAGGCCAGCAGCGGGCCAATTCACTCGGTGCCTCAGCCTATTTCAGCAAACCATTCGACGTCGATGAGCTTGTTCGTATGGTGAAACGGCTTGTGCCTCCCGCCTGATTCTTTGCCCGACGTGGCGCAGGGCGACTGATTTCATCTCTTGAAGGTCGGCCGCCAAAATCCTTCCAACTGCCCGACTTATCCGGTACTTGCTTGGCCATTCTCGTCCTCATTCGACATAATGGGGAGGGAACGGTCTTGCCTTGCCGTAGATTCTTTCGTATCTTGTTGACCCAAAAGGAGATCCTACCGTCCGCAGTGATTGGGGGATTCCTGTGAGCGCAGCGAGAAGGGAGGTGGAGATGCCTTCTCAAATCTGTGCCCCTTTTGCGCCCGTAGCTCAGCTGGATAGAGCGACAGCCTCCGGAGCTGTAGGCCAGGCGTTCGAATCGCCTCGGGCGCACTGAAGATTGAACCAAACAACTATCAACGAGAAGGCTCTAGAATGCTCAAACCGAAGAAGAAGATTTCGAAGAAAGAAATCAAAGAAGACACGCTCGTGACGTCGTACTACGAAGCGAGCACCTGGTATCAACAGAACAAAAGAACCGTGAACGGTGTACTAACGGGCGTCGTTGTCATCGCCATCGTGGCCGTCGCGTATCTCAACAACGTGAACTCGAACAACCTCAAGGCAACGTCCGAGCTCGGCAAGATCAGTTCATACTACGATCAGGGAAAATACGACGTCGCCATCAACGGCAATCTCCAGGAGAACGTGAGGGGCCTGCAGTCAATCGTCGACGATTATGGGAGCACGAAGGCAGGAGAGCTGGCAACATTCTATCTGGCAGACTGCTACTATGCCCAGGGCAATTATGACAAGGCGCTTCAGTACTTCCTCGACGTCCATGTAAGCGATGAACTCATCTCCGCCTCGGCGATCGCCGGTGCCGCTGCGTGCTATGAAGCGCAGGCAAATTACGAGAAGGCGGCGACCACATACGAGAAGGCGGCGTTCAAGTACACAAAAGACGTCAACGCGGCGGAAAATATGTTCCACGCTGCAAAGAACTATCTCGCCGCCGGAAACAAGGAAAAGGCCGCCGAACTTTTCAAGAAAGTCAAGAAAGACCACCAGACTGCAGCCATCGCTCGTGATATCGATCGTTGGATCGCAGAGGCGAGTTCCTGATCGCTGTATAAACGACTTCCATGCTGACTGCAACTCTGGAGTCGCCTTCGGCAGGAGGATCTGACCCGGGGCGTGCAACTTTTCGCCGTCTTTGACGAAACATCAGAGGTGGTGTGACCGCTCTGCAAACACGTTGAGTGATATCCTGGTCCTTGCATGTCTCGTCTGAAGAAGATCCTGCTCGCTCTTGGCGCCCTGGTGTTGCTGCTGGTCGTATACCTGATCGACGTAGTCAGGATGGCGGTAGACCTCGGCTCCGTCGGCTGGATCACGTTTCGCGATATTGCTGTCCTCAGTTCCTTCATCCTCCTCTTCGCCTATCTGAACGGCATCCGCGGTGTCAAGCCGCTTGCCGTGCCAAAGAACATCGGTCGTCTCCTGGCTTACTCCGTCATTGTGATTGCAATCATCGGCGCTGCGTCGGCGGCGCAGGGTTCGGCGACTGAAACAGAAACTCCCTCCGCCGAATCTGTCGGAGCGATCGGAACGCTTCTCTATTCTATTGCTGCGATTGCTCTCGGGGCATTTTCCATCACATCGCTGTTGACGATCAGGGATCTTCTGTTCTACAAACGGAAGAAATGGACGAAGCGGAATTTCGGAGCATACGTAATCTCCCTGCTCGTGGCAAATGCGGCAACGCTGCCGATTCTGCCCGCGGAAGGGAGGCTTCTGGGATCGCTCCTTTTTTCAATAACGCTGATCGTGATCGTCGTCAATTCATTCAAACAGAATTGGGTGGTCTACCTTTCACGGCGGGAGAAGCTCTACTCGATCGCGTACACAGCTCTGCTCTTCCTGACATTCCTCGGCATCAACATTCTGATTAATCAGACCTCGCTGGAACGGGCTCTCGTCAGTTACCATCCGCCGCTGCAGAGTTTTGTCCAGTTGAATGCGATTTTTGGAGTTGTGTACTTCGGAATGGCGTTTGTCAGCACCCTCTTTCACATGCCGACAGCAGAGGTGTACGAACGGAAACAGTCTGAATTGACTTCCCTCCACAATCTCAGCCGTCTTGTCACCCAGGTGTTTGACTTTTCGGACCTTGTGGAGAGCGTCACAAGCATGACACTGGAAGTTGTCGGGGCCAATAGTGCCTGGCTCGAGCTGATCAAAGGGCGCAATGAACAAGGCGAGGTACTGGTGGAAGTCGTTTCGCTGAAGAACACCACCCGCCAGCAGATTGAATCGATCACCGTCAACAGTGACCTGTCACTGCGCCAATTTGTGATTGAATCGAAGCGGCCCCTCGTCGTTGACGATGTCAGCAATGACCGCCGGACGAAACACATCAGGAAGCTCGACATGGAGGTCGGCTCGCTGATCTGTGTTCCGCTCTCCTCGCACAAGGAATTGATCGGTTTTCTGCACGCCACCAAGGAATTCCGCTACGGATTTGACCAGGATGATGTCGACGTGCTGACGACCTTTGCCGACCATGTGACGATTGCCATTGAGAATTCCAAGCTTATAGCCAGCTCTCTTGAGCGCGAGCGATTCCAGCAGGAAATCATGGTCGCGCAGCAGATGCAGAAGCGGCTGCTTCCCCAGAGAATTCCTCAATACGAATCCTTCGAAATTGCCGCGGTCTCGGAACCGTCACTTGAAGTTGGGGGGGATTATTATGATTTTATTGCCCTCGGTCCCGACAAACTCGGAGTTGTCATCGGCGACGTTTCTGGAAAAGGTGTTTCTGCAGCTTTCTACATGGCGGAGGTGAAAGGGATCTTCCAGTCGCTCAGCCGCGTTGCGGCCTCACCGCGGGATCTGTTGCTTCGGGCGAATCAAGCCTTGGTCGATAGCCTGGAGCGGAACGCGTTCATCAGTCTCCTGTACGCGATTTTCGATATTCCGCGCTCGCAGGTAGTGCTGGCCAGGGCGGGACATTGTCCGATGATTCACATCTCGGCTGATCATGCCGAGATGGTGCGGCCTACGGGACTCGGCTTGGGACTCACGCACGAGTCAATTTTCGAGGAGGCGACACGGGAGACGACAATCGGGCTAAAGAGGGGGGATGTTTGTATATTCTACACAGATGGTCTGAGCGAGTCGAGGAATTCGGAGGGTGAGGAGTTTGGGTATGATCGCATCGTAAATGTCGCTCTGAATGCAAGAGCGAAATCTTCAGAATTGATAAAGGACGCAATCCTCCAGGAAATACGCAACTACACGGGTAATTCCTCGTATGGGGATGATATGACACTCGTGGTGGTGAAAGTCGTATGAACGGAAAACATCCTGGAGACCGTCAGGGAATGAGTACGAATCGCGGATGGAGTGAGATGCGACGGCACGAAATTTCATCGAATCAAGAAGGAGTAAACCACCATGGCTGATTTCAAGGTCCACCAGCGGGACGGAGAAGGGGTGAGTGTCATCGACCTGAAAGGGTATCTCGATGCGCACACGGCCCCGGATCTCGAAAACGCCTTTCAAAAACTGCTGACGGACAGGAAGTACAACATCATCGTCAACTGTAAAGACCTTACCTATATCAGTAGCGCTGGTTTGGGTGTCTTCATGGCGTTCATCGAAGACGTTCGGAAGAACAAAGGAGACATCAAACTCTCCAACATGTCTCCCAAGGTCTACAACGTATTCGATCTGCTCGGCTTCCCGATTCTCTACGAAATCTACCGGGAAGAACAAGAAGCGGTTCTGAAATTTCGCGAGCAGAAGAAAGCTTAGTTCCTAGGCAATGAAACACCTCACCAACAATTGTGCGTTCAACCATGGCTGGTAAGGCGCAGAAACTGACAAAGACGATCGAGAGCCGGACGGACAATCTCCTCGAAGTGCGGGATTTTGTTCTTCAGGCGTCGCGCCGATTCGGTTTTTCCGAAGAGGAGGCATCCAAGATCGTTCTCGCTGTCGATGAGGCGTGCACAAACGTGATCAAGCATGCCTATCAATATGCGCCTGACCGCACGATTGAAATTGTCATCCAACCGGAGAGAGACAGCCTTCATATCACCGTCATCGATGACGGCAAAGCCTTTAATCCTTCAGTCGCACGCTTGCCCGATCTGAAACAACACCTGTCGCACTACCGCCGGGGTGGATTGGGCATCTACCTCATGCGCACTCTTATGGACAAAGTGGAGTACAAGTACGCTCCTGGAAAACGCAATGAGGTGCGGCTCACCAAGTACCTGACCGCCAGTGAACCACGCGCGTAATCGTACAGTGTCAGTCTCGAAGAACACAGGGCGGCCGGCGCGGCCCCGCGCTGCTTCGGGCGGCGACAGTGCCTCCTCCGATTTTCTCCCTCTGTTTGAATTCAGCAACGTCGTTAACTCCTCCGTCGACCTGAAGTTCATTCTCGGCACGGTACTTCTGACCGTCATGGGAAAGATGCTCGTTTCGAAAGGCATGGTTCTGCTCAAGCGCCTTCCCGGACAATTCGAGGTATTAAACGCGAAAGGCCTCGACGCCGAGACCGTCGGTCGCATGATCCAGATCGACAGGCCCCTCCGCGGAATCGGTACGATGGACCAGGGGGGAAGCTCCCAGCCATGGGCCGCCTTCTTCCGGGAGCGCGGACAGAAGCTCCTCGTTCCGATCCTGGCGCAGCGGCGCGTTGTCGGGCTCTTGAGCCTCGGCGAGCGCCTCGGCGGGAAGAAATTCACGAAATCTGACCACCAGCTGATCAGCTCACTGCTCAATCTCTCCGCGGCTGCAATCGAGAAGGCGGTAATGATTGAACAGCTTCGGGACGTCAATCGCAGCCTGGACCGGAAGTACCAGGAGCTCAACACACTATTCGATCTCAGCAAAGAGTTCAATGTCATCTTGGATGCCGACAAAGTGATCCGCCTCCTCACCTTCTCGCTCCTCGGGCAGGTCGGGGTCAATCGCTATGCATTCTGTCTGGATGACGACGGCCGAATGCAAGTGGTGGCTTCGAAGCTCGACCGCGAGCTCGGAGCGCCCGAGATTCTGCGGCAGCTCTGCAAGCTGCATGGCGCAGAACTCGTGGAGAACCTCGCCAAGCAAAAGAAATTCAGTGCTGTTGCCGCGGAGCTGGCGCGGATTGGCATCGTTGCCGTTGTGCCGATGCAACTCCAAAATCTGGTGAAAGGAGCGGTGCTTCTCGGTGAGAAGCTGCGCGGGGGAGAGTATGCAAGGGCAGATCTGGAATTTCTCTATTCGATGGCGAACCTTGCCATCATTTCAATCGAGAATGCACGGCTCTTCCGGACTGCGATCGAAAAACAGCGGCTGGAGGATGAACTCGCGATTGCCAGGGAAATTCAGCAAGGCCTTCTTCCGAGATCGTTGCCGGCGATACCGGGATTCGACATTGCCGCTGTGAACATTAGTTCCAAACAGGTGGGCGGCGACTACTATGATGTGGTGCCCATTCAGAATGACCAGTTCATCCTGGCCATCGGGGATGTCTCGGGAAAAGGGACGCCCGCAGCGCTGCTCATGGCCAACGTTCAGGCCTCCTTGCGTGCATTTGCCCCGATGGGCATGTCGCTCCCTGACGCAACATGCAGGATCAATGATCTTACGTGTCAAAATACCGGACAGGACAAGTTCATCACGTTCTTCTGGGCTTCCCTCAACAGGGCAACTCGCGAATTCCGATACGTCAACGCCGGCCACAATCCTCCGTTCCTCCTGCGCGCTGACGGTTCGATCAAGCGCCTGGACGTTGGCGGGATTATCCTTGGGCTCATGAAGACGCTCTCGCCGTACCAGGAGGAGAGCGTAACGTTGAACTCCGGTGATACGATCGTCATGTTCACAGACGGCGTCAGCGAGGCGATGAATGCCAAGGAAGAGGACTTTACCGAGGAGCGGCTTGAAGCATTGTTGAAAACCGTCCGTTCCGAGTCACCGGCAAAGATCATCGAAGCGGTGCGGAAAGCTCTTGACCAGTACACGCACGGCACGCCGCAATCCGACGACATCACGATGCTCGTCCTCAAAAGTCTCTAGACTTCCCTGTTTACATTCCCCTGTTCTTCGTCACCTGCCCGTTCTGCCGCTGCATTGAAATTGCTGCGGTAATTTGCTACATTTGCGTTGATTTGGCATCGCAATTCCATCGGAAGAATCCGGCGATCCATTGAAGAAATGCCTCAATGATGGGGTACGGCGCGCCATGTTCAGTGACTATCGAAAGGACTCAGAGACCGAATGAAGTATCAGTTCCTCGACATTGAAAAGAAGTGGCAACAGTATTGGGACGACCATCAGACCTTTGGGGTGGAGGAGTCATCTGCGAAACCCAAGGTCTATGTACTCGACATGTTTCCGTATCCGTCGGGGGCAGGGCTTCACGTCGGTCACCCCGAAGGGTATACAGCGACTGATATCCTCTGCCGCTATCGTCGTATGAACGGGTTCAATGTGCTCCATCCGATGGGGTGGGACGCGTTCGGATTGCCGGCCGAACGATACGCGATGCAGACGAATATTCATCCCCAGGTGACAACTGAAAACAACATCAATACTTTCCGCCGGCAGATCAAGATGCTTGGCCTGAGCTACGACTGGGCCCGCGAAGTCAATACAACCGACCCTTCGTACTACAAATGGACGCAATGGATATTCCTGAAAATCTACAATTCGTGGTTTGATCCCCGGGTCCGCAAAGCGCGCCCGATCGGTACTCTCCAGGACGAACTTGCGTCGAAGGGTACGTCTGCGCTGGACTCCGACGAGCATTTCACTGCAGATGAGTGGAAGAAGAAGAGTCCCAGGGAGCGTCACGATTTCCTTGCGCGCTACCGGCTTGCGTTTGTGTCGGAAATCCCCGTGAACTGGTGCGAAGGCCTGGGTACGGTGCTGGCAAACGAAGAGGTGGCCGAGTGGACGGAAAAAGGGTACACGGTGGAGCGTCGGCCGATGCGGCAATGGATGATGCGGATTACCGCATATGCTGAACGGCTGCTGGAAGATGCCGGGGAACTCGACTGGCCGGTCTCGACACTTGAGCAACAACGAAACTGGATCGGGCGTTCGGAGGGTGCCGAAATTGATTTCGCGATCAAGGGACACCCCGCTTCGCTTCGTGTGTTTACCACGAGGGCAGATACGCTCTTCGGGGCAACCTACATGGTCCTCGCTCCGGAGCATCCACTTGTGATGGAATTGACCAGGCCGGATGTTCGAAGGGATGTGGAGGAATACCGTGCCCAGGCAGCAAAGAAATCGGAATTGGAACGGGGCATCGAAAAGGAGAAGACTGGCGTCTTTCTAGGTGCATACGCGGTGAATCCTGCCACGGGCAAGGATATTCCCATTTGGATTGCCGACTATGTGCTGATGGGATACGGGACGGGTGCTATCATGGCGGTTCCAGGTCATGATGAGCGGGATGCAGAGTTCGCAAAGAAATTCGGGTTGCCGATTATCAAGGTCGTCGATGGCGGGCCTGACGCCCCTGAGATCTTTGTCGATGATGGTGTGGGCATCAATTCGGCCAACAGTGAACTCTCATTGAACGGTCTGCCGACATCCGGCGCAAAGAACGCGATTGTCTCATGGCTTGAGAAGAAGCACCTCGGGAAGGGAACCGTGCAATTCAAGCTTCGTGATTGGCTCTTCTCACGTCAGCGGTATTGGGGTGAGCCGATTCCGATCGTTCACCTCGAAGATGGCACGATGCGGGCTTTGGATGAATCAGACCTGCCGTTGCTTCTGCCGGACCTGAAGAAATTCCAGCCCAGCGGAACGACCGAGTCGCCCCTCGCACTCGCGACCGATTGGATCGAGGTAACAGATCCAGAAACAGGTCAGAAGGGGAGAAGAGAAACCAACACCATGCCCCAGTGGGCTGGTTCCTGCTGGTACTATTTACGCTTCATCGACCCGTCGAATCCAGATGCGTTCTGCTCAGCTGAGAAAGAACGATACTGGATGCCCATCGATCTGTATGTCGGAGGATCAGAGCACGCCGTACTTCACCTGATGTATGCGCGATTCTGGCACAAAGTACTTTTCGATCTCGGTTATGTCAGCACAAAAGAGCCGTTCACGAGGCTTCGTCACCAGGGCATCATTCTCGGCGAAGATTCACGAAAGATGTCGAAATCACGTGGAAATGTGGTCAACCCTGATGATGTAATCGCCCGCTACGGGGCCGACTCGATGCGACTCTTCGAAATGTTCATGGGACCGTTGGAGGAGATGAAACCTTGGAGTACGCGCGGTGTGGAGGGAGTGTTCCGCTTTCTCAACAGGGTATGGCGGCTCTTCATGACAGAGGACGCCGGGCTCAATCCTGCCATCGTCGCGGTTTCTCCGACGCCTGACTTTGAGCGGATCTATCACCAAACTGTAAAGAAAGTCGGGGAAGATATCGAGGGCCTTAGATTCAATACGGCTATTTCGCAGCTGATGATCTTCGTGAATGAGGCGATGAAACAAGAGAAGCTCCCCAAAAAGGAACTGGAACAGTTTGTTTTGCTGCTTGCGCCATTTGCGCCTCACGTCGCCGAGGAACTCTGGGAGGCGCTCGGCCATCAGAAGTCCCTGGCATACGAACCCTGGCCTCGCTATGATGTCCAGAAAACTCTTGAAGAGAAGATCGAGATTGTCCTTCAAGTCAATGGAAAGGTAAGGGGTAAGCTCTTGATCCCTCAAACAGCAGATCAGGCGAATGTGGAGAAACTGGCGCTCCAGGATGTCAATGTTCAGAGGCATCTGGAGGGTAAGCAAGTCAGACGCGTCATCGTCGTTCCAAACAAGATTATCAACATCGTTGTGGGATAGGAGAAACCAGTCAACTCGCGTGGCCAAGCTCTCCGTCATAGTAATCACCAGAAATGAAGAACGAAATCTCGCAGATTGCCTGATTTCCGTCGGTTGGGCGGACGAGATTGTGGTTGTCGACAGTGCAAGCGAGGACAAGACTGTCGAGATTGCTCGCCGGTTCACTCAAAACGTCTATGTCCGTCCTTGGGAAGGGTACTCTGCTGCGAAGAGTTTCGCGCTTCAACAATGCACGAGCGATTGGGTACTCTGGGTCGATGCTGACGAGCGGGTGACCAAAGAATTAGCTGAAGAGATACAAAATGTTGTAAACAAGGAGGTTGGAGATTTTGTTGCACATGAATTCCCGAGAAGATCCTTCTTTCTCGGGAGATGGATCCGGCACTGTGGATGGTATCCGGGGTATGTCGTCCGGCTTTTTCGACGATCTGCCGGATCGTTCTCTGACAGCAAAGTACATGAGTACCTCAAGATCGATGGGAACGTAGGCAGGCTGGACCATGATCTGCTCCACTACACGGACCCCGATCTCAGGCACTATTTTGAGAAATTCAACCGATATACGTCGTTGGCAGCGGAAGGGATGGAAGACGCAGGTTCGCGATTCAGTCTGGCGCAGCTCATCGTGCGACCAGCCTGGGTATTCGTCCGCATGTATATCATCAAGAGAGGCTTCCTGGATGGTATCGAGGGCTTCATCTTGTCGATACTTTCGAGCTGCTATGTATTCACAAAATATGCGAAGTTGTGGGAGCTAACTGTTCGAAATAAAAGGAGTAATCGCTAATGCCTGACACGGAAAAGGACGCCGCACTGTTCATGGGTCTCATTCTGATGTTTCATGCTGCTGCTATGCAGCATCTCGGGAAGACCAAAAATCCCCTGAGCGACAAAATCGAACGAAGCCTTGAACAGGCCCAATTCGTGATCGACACTCTGGACACGCTTCAGAAGAAGACAAAGGGAAATTTGACGGACGAAGAGGCGCGCTTCCTTACAAACGCGATCAAGGAGCTCAAACTCAACTACGTCGAAGAGCTCTCAAAGGATCAGACCGCCCAGACTTCCGGCGGGAGTGAGAAAAAGGACTGAAATCATGCGGTTTGGCATAGCGGGCAATATCCGAAAGGAGGGTGTCCCGGACATCGCGCGGAAACTGCTGCGAAAGTTTGAAGCCGCCGGTATCGATTATGTCCTGGAAAAGCCACTCGCCGATCTTCTTCGAAGAAAAAAGGCGCTGAAAATCTCAGGAACGACCGTTTCGAACGCGAAGCTCCCCGGAATGTCTGATATCCTGATTTCGCTGGGAGGTGACGGAACGATCCTCCGGCTGGCGCGTCAGGTTGCAGAGTCAGGAACCCCCATTCTCGGCGTGAACCTCGGCAAGCTTGGGTTCCTGACGGAAGCGTCGCTCGAAGACCTGGACGATTGTATAGATGAGATTCTGAAGGGTGAATACATCGTCGTAGAGCGCATGATGTTACAGGCAGCAACCGCAAAAAAATCAGTGAGTTATCTGGCATTGAATGATATGGTTGTTGATAAGTATGGGACGTCCCGCGTGCTCGATCTTGAGACCTATGTCAATGGAGAATACCTGGCGACGTTTACAGCAGATGGGATCATCCTCTCCACACCGATAGGATCGACGGCGTATGCACTCGCAAACGGCGGTCCCATTGTGACTCCGCATAACCGCTCGATCACGATCAGTCCAATCTGTCCGCATACTCTCACGGCGCGGCCGGTAATTGTTCCCGATGACTCCACAATCATCATCAAAGTCGCATCTCCCACGTACAAGGTGAGACTCACGGCCGATGGGCAGGATGAAGCTGTGTTCCAACCCCCCACGGAAATTCGCGTGAGGAAAGCCAAACAGACTGCCCACCTCGTGAAGAGGAAGAATACAAGCTATTATGACGTGCTCAGGAAGAAGCTGAACTGGGGGCGTGATATTCGGACGGACAACGCGGGTCGATTCTAGCGCGGGACTCAGTTGTTGAGTGCGCCTTCATCAATCCACTTCTTGATACCGCTTATCTGATTCGCTGTCAATGGCTGGCTGTTGTATGGCATCCTCGGCGAAAGCCGGCCGTCAATACGCTGGACAAGCAAGCTATTGTTGCTGAATCCTGGATTGACCAGCCTTGGTTGATGATTCATCAGGCTGTTGTAGGATGGCATCGTGAGCGCGAGCCCCGCTGCGGCCGCCCCGGTTGAGTGGCACCCGCTCAGGGAGCAGCGCTGTTGGAAGAGCGCCTCGACGTGTTTCGAATAGCTCACTCCCGTCTCTGGAAATACGATCGGATCTGCATTGGGATCAACGACTTCGTCTTTACAGGAGAACGTACTCAGCGCCACCGCGGAGAACAGAAGTGAAATGCCTGCTTTTTGAAGCGCGCGGATGAGCACGTCCCTGGTCATCGATCCGATTTCTTGTTGAGTGAGTAGTCGTTTTCCGCGGAAGCGGTATTCAAAGGTACCAAAAACACGGTCGCACATCAATAAGTTTCTCGTTGACTTTCGGAGCCTCATTGGGTATATTAAACACGGCGATTTGGGCCGTTAGCTCAGTTTGGGAGAGCGCCACAATGGCATTGTGGAGGTCACCGGTTCGATCCCGGTACGGTCCACTCAAATGTATGATCTCTGGCGGAAGCTAAGGAATTCGGAAGGACAATCTCAACAGGTTGTCCTTTTTGCTTTCTTTCGGGAGATCCACCTCGAAGGAGTTGATTGTGATACCGAAGCAGATCAGGATCGATGTGGAAGCGACCACCGGCCTCGAGCGGCTGGCGCTCTTGTGGGATGACGGACATCAGGGTCTCATTCCGCTCCGATCGCTGCGCGACCAGTGCCCATGTGCCGGTTGTCAAGGTGAGACAGTGCTTTTGAAGTCCTACAAGCCCGAACCGACACCGGACAAACCAGGAAAATACAAGGTTGTAGGGGCTCAGCAGGTTGGTTCGTATGCGCTCTCGGTTTCGTGGGCCGATGGCCACCAGACAGGCATTTATACCTGGGAGACTCTCCGTGCGCTCTGCGAATGCCCTTCATGCCTTGGAGGCCTGCAAACGTCGTGACTCGCATCGGCAGCAGACGGCCAGGCACACGGGTTCTGAAAGCCGTTGAAGAGTTGGAGCGGCTATACGGTGTTCCCCGGAAGCGCGGAACGGGCGCACCTCCCCTCGAGACATTGATCGGCACGTTGTTGTCGCAAAACACGAACGATCAGAACAGCTACAGGGCTTGGGTCAACTTGCGACGCAAGTATCCGGCATGGGAGGATGTCGCGTCGGCGCCGTTGAAATCGGTGGCTGCTGCGATCAAGGTGGGAGGATTGAAGAATCAGAAGGCGAAGCGCATCAAGGAAATTCTCCATCACGTCAAGCGCGAGTGGGGGGCGTACAGTCTGAATGCGCTCCGGAGGAAGACAGACGACGAGGTCATGGATTACCTTCTGGCAATGAAAGGGATCGGAGAGAAGACGGCCGCCTGTGTTCTCGTTTTCTCCCTGAACAGGGACGTGTTTCCTGTCGATACACACATTCATCGGATTTGCAACAGGCTTGGCCTCGTGGCGACGAAATCGGCGGATGAGACATTCCGCGCGATGAAAGAACTGGTGCCCGAGAGAAAGGCCTACTCATTCCATGTTAACTTGATTCAGTTCGGGCGGGAAGTGTGTAAATCGGCCAGGCCGCAATGTATGCAATGCCCGTTGTTTGATGAGTGCATCTTTGATCGGAGGCATGCCTTTGCAGATGTCTCTGCGAACAGTTCCCGCAAACGCCGAACGGGCCAAGATTTCATGGTCATCGAACACCTGATGAACTACAACCGATAGCGTCGTGGAATACTCTTACTCTGAAAGGAAAGCTGGGAGATGAAGGTCTTCCTTCGTTATCTCCGGTATTTCATGACCTACAAGTGGCGTATCGCCGCCGGCCTGTTTTCCGTTGTGGTGATGAGCCTTTCAGATACTGTTTCTGCCTTCCTTATCGCTCAATTGTTTGAAATCCTTCAGAAAATTGGGGATCTCGTCAACGCAGGAAAGGCGATCGCCCTCGACGTCCCGATTGAGTTGGAGGGATTCAAGCTCTACCAGCTGAATATCTCCGGCAGCGGGGAGACCATGCAGTTGATCTTGACGTTTGCAGGCGCATTGTTGGGCATCATCCTCATCAAAGTCTGTTTCGTGTACGTGAGGGAGTATGTGATGAGCTCCGCCCAGCAGAAGATCCTCATGCGGTTCAGAGTTGAGCTGTTTGACACGATTCTTCTCCTGCCAGTTCGCTACTTCGACCAGCAGAAAACAGGCAAGGTGATGTCCCGCATCACCAACGACGTGAACAACATGGAGCAGTCGCTCTATTTGACCGTCGAGATCACTCAGAATCTTCTCTACTCGCTGATCTACGCCACTGCGCTTGTTTATTCAAACTGGCAGCTGGCGGTCTTCACGATCGTCATCTTCGCGATTTCAGGTGTGATTTCCAGAAGGTTTGGGGACAGAATCCGGTCGTACAGCAGGGATTTAACCGACACGCTGGCGGAGATCTCCGCCTTTCTGCAGGAGAAGATATCCTCGATCCGTATCGTGAAATCATTTACGCGCGAAGACTACGAGAGAGAGGCGTTTCGTCGAAAGGTCGATGAAAACTACCGCCATTCGATGAAGATTGTCAGGACGATGGCCCTCCTTAGCCCCACCAATGAGTTCTTCAACACTTTTGTGGCTTCGATTCTGGTTGTGTTTACCGGTTATCTCTTTCTGCAGGGGGACGTGACGATCAAGGGGGTTCTCTTCTTTCTCATGCTGGTGAACCTTCTCGCGAAGCCGGTCAAAGCACTCGGCGAGAACTTTGCCCGCATCCAAAAGACTCTCGTTTCAGCGGGATTGATCTTTGAGATGCTCGATCTCGAGAAGGAGGATCTTCAAAAGAAGACTGGTGGCATCGTTGTTGAAAAGGGGGAGGTGGAATTTCGTGAAGTCTCTTTCTCATATAACGGGGAAAACCCTGCGTTGGAGGGCGTCAGTTTTGCGGCCAGACCCGGTGAGAAGATAGCCCTCGTTGGACCGAGCGGAAGCGGCAAAACGACCCTGATCAATCTCATACCCAGGTTCTACGAACTCAGTTCAGGAACGATTCTCGTCGACGGAAAGGATATCCGGTCGATGAACCTTGCCGACTTGCGCGCGCAAATTGGAATAGTCCCTCAGGACGTCGTGTTGTTCGCGGGAACGGTGGAGGAGAATATCCGATACGGCAAACTCGATGCGACTCGCGACGAGATTGTCGCGGCGGCAAGTATGGCCAATGCACACACGTTCATCGAGCAACTTGAACACGGGTACGCGACGGAAATTGGAGAACGTGGCGTGCAGCTTTCGGGCGGACAGCGCCAGCGCATGGCAATCGCCCGTGCGATACTACGGAATCCCAGGATACTGCTTCTGGATGAGGCAACTTCCGCTCTCGACAGTGAATCGGAGCTCATGGTGCAAGAGGCGCTGGACCGATTGATGGAAGGACGCACGTCGTTCATCATCGCCCACCGACTTTCCACGATCTACCGCTGCGACAAAATCTTCGTGCTGGAGAGAGGATGCATCGTTGAACAGGGAACGCACGAGGAACTCCTGCGTAACGACACGGGCCTCTACAAGCGACTGTACGCGCTGCAATTCTCGGACAATGACAAAGAAGGTCGAGGGACTGCATAGATGGAGTTCCTGAAGCCCGCTGAGCTGCTTCTTCGTCGGTTCCTCCTCAGGATACTCAGGTTTGTTGTCAAGCGGGGCCGCCCGCTATCTGCGGACCTGGACTTTTCAACGAAGAAGTTTCTCTTCGTCCGCCAGGATCGAATCGGTGACGTTCTGGTCTCGACTCCGCTGCTGCATGCGCTCAAGAATCGCTACCCGTCAGCGACTGTTGATTTTCTCCTGAGCACGAACAACCATTTCGTGCTTCTCAATGAGCCCCTTGTGCGCAAGCGCTGGGTGTATGAGAAGGCTTTTATCAGCGCGGCGAGAATTCTCCGAGGATTGCGGCGCGAGAAGTATGACTTCGTCGTCGACTTGATGGACAATCCATCAGCCACATCCACGATCTTCTGCGCGCTTGCCGGCGGCAGATGGAATGTGGGACTTTCGAAGGACAACGCGTACAGCTACGACGTCGTCGTACCGCTTCTCTCGCGAAAGGAGACCCACATCGTCGACCGACTGGCGATGCTCTTGACAGTCTTCGGCATCAATCCCGCCGATGCCAATCTGAGAGTCCGCTACAATGTGCAAGCAGAGTCCGAAGCATTTGCGTCGGCATGCTTCGCCGACCGCGGACTTGTTGATCGAAAGGTGATCGGTATCAACATTTCCCCGGGAGAAGGCACGCGATTCTGGGGAAGGGACAAATATCAGGCACTGATCAAGTGGCTGCAGTTGTCCTTTCCGGATTCACCGATCGTTGTGCTGTTTCAACCCTCTGACAAGCTTGTGGCCGAGGGGATTGCAAATCCGTTTCCCGACGTCGTTCTGTCCCCCGAGACGCGCACATTCGACCAGTTCGCGGCGCTCGTCCAACGACTATGGACGTTGATCACTCCGGACACTTCTGCGGTACATTTGGCAGCGGCGTTCTTCATTCCCTCGGTCGTTCTCTATGTCCAATCCGACAAGGATCTCCGGGTTTGGGAGCCGTATGGTTCACGCAGTGAGAGCGTCGTAACAGATGTTGACGATCTTCGGACAATATCAGTCGATTCTGTAGCGCAGGCGTTCGGCCGACTCGTGAAGGGGGATGAACCGAACACGTTTGCCGGGCGGCGGTCAGCAAAGCCCTCCACCCTATGAACGCCCGAGAATCAATCGAACACTCGTTCCGGCACAGGATAGTATATCCCGTCCTCCGGAGCGTGTTCCGAAACCCAGTGTGCCAGCAGCCGGTTCGCCTTGACGGCATCAAACGGATGCTGGTGTTCAGGCATGATCGCATCGGCGATATGATCGTCACGCTTCCCTTGTTTAGAGCACTGAAGCGTCGCGCTCCCGGACTTGAGTTGACAGTCGTTGCGAGCAATGCCAACGCCGAGCTTGCGCAGTGCTGTAAATCCGTCGATGAAGTTCGCACGCTTGAAACCAACTTGCCCGGGATGGTAAGTCAATTGCTGGAGTTGCGTCGCCGCCGATTTGACGTCGTGATGAACTTCGTCTTCAATCAAACGACGATCCCCGGGATTCGGGCGAATCTCATTGCTCCGGATGCTGTCAAGATCGGTCAGGGACCTGACAAATACGCTTTCTACTTCAACCGCCTTGTGAAAGTCCCCCGGTTCGAGCGTCACATGACCGAGCAACTTGCAGTGTTTGTCGAGAGCGCGTTCGGGTTTCAGTTGGCGCCTGATGAGTTGCAGCTCGGCATTGACGTCCCGGACGAGCAACAGGCGAAGGTGGATACTTGGCTCCGCGAACATTCCCTCGTGCGCAACGCCGGCCCTGCGACATATGGACTGCCGTATGCCGTCTTCAACCTTTCCGTTCGCGAGTCCGATCGGGGGTTGTCGGAGGAGCAGGCTGCAGGAGTGTGTGCGCTCTTGTGCCGGAGCGGGAGGTTCAGGACAGTGGTCATGTTCGATCCGCAGAACAGTCAAGCGGCGGCCATGGTAGCGGCCAGACCCGAGTTCAAATCATCCATCGTGTTTCGTACGGACGGAACCTCTCCACTTCTTCAAATTGCCTCATTGATTGGCGGAGCAATTGCGGTGGTTACACCTGATACGTCGGTGATCCACTTTGCTTCAGCGATGCAGACGCCCGTGTGCGGAATCTATGGCCAGGACTACAAGGGTGTGGAGTGGGGCCCGTTCCGGGTGCGACATAGGATAATACGAGCCGAGGCGGAAGGACCGACGTCATCCATCTCAGTGGGTGAGCTCACGAACGAGGTGGACGGATTTGTCGAGGACATCTTGAGTGACGAAAGGCGTCGTTGATTCTCAATGAAACCGAGGATGACATTCAGGAATTTGCAGCTGATCGGGATATTCCTCTTTGCGGTCAGTCTCCCGATCTCGCATGTACCGGCGCAGCTCGGGATTGCGTTGGCGGCGATAGGTTGGTTTGCGGACGGGGTTGTCAATAAGCGATGGTGTGTCCGATGGCATGGTTTGATGCTTCCGCTGATCTGCTATATCGCATGGAACGTCTTGTCGGCTGCGCTGTCGGAACGGCCCGGCCATTCTCTCGGAGCAGTTCTGGACAATGAATGGCCTTTGTTTGTCATGCTCTTCATCTACTGGTGTGTCGATGACGTCGAAACGCTGCGCCGAATCGTGCATACGTTTCTTGCGGCTGCGTCGATTGCTTTGGTCTATTCGCTCTGGCAGGTATTCGGAGGCTTCGAGTTGTACAGAGGCGTGCCGCTGGATCGGATGGGCTCTGGATTCTTCAGAGCGGTTGGATTCTACGGATTCTATCTCACGTTCGCAGCCCTGGCCATGGTTGTCTTCTTCTTCTCTGCTGGCTTCATGCAGGAGATGAAGAAGTGGTATTTCTTCCTTCTTTCCGGTCTCAGCATGCTGTCGATCGTAGGCACGTTTGCGAGAAGCATCTGGCTCGCTCTCGGAGCCGCTATTCCGGTGATTGCTTTCACGAGGGGAAGGAAAATCGGAGTGGCCGTATCGTCGATGCTCCTGCTACTCGTGACTGTGGGATTGCTCGCTGTTCCGGCGCTTCGCTTTCGGGCTGAGTCTATTCTGGATGCCGGGCAAAACGAGACACGGCTCAATCTCTGGAGGACGTCCCTTCAAATATGGAAGGACTATCCCGTGCTCGGTATTGGCGAGGACAACTGGGATCTCGTGTTTGATCGATACAGGGTGGAGGGCTTCTACGATACTACGGTGCATGCGCACAATGACTATCTGACCATCCTTGTGGCTTCAGGCATCCCTGGCCTTCTCGCGTTCCTGGCAATCTGGGCGCTTGTGCTGCTCGCAGGATTCAGGTTGATCAGACGGTCGGAGAATGCAACGGTCAAGGCTGTGGGGCTTGGAGGAACGTTTTCAGTAATGGGATTTATGATCGGCGGAATATTTCAAAACTACTACGGAACGTTTATCAATTGTCTGCAATGGTGGTTCGTCGTCGGTCTGCTGATTACCGCTGAGCGCATACACATCGATACTCGAAGGGAGGAAATTCCTAGTTCAACTCAGTCTTGAATTGTTGAAATGATTTTGTTTTGTAGTGATCCTCACCTATGAACTGCAACACCGTGGCAAATCCCTTCGTCTCCTGAAAGCCGTCGAGTTTTGTGATCGGCTTCCCGTCTGCGCCGAAAATCAACGTGCTTGGATATCCCGAAACGCCCATTGCCTGCGTAAACATGCCGCCGTTCATCTGCTGATTATCGACCGTCACCAGTTCCTGACTCTCCGGGTTGTATTTCACTGCCACGAAATTCTCCTCGAGGATTCTGCCGATCTGATCATCTGTATAGACCTCCTTGTCCATTTTCTTACACCAAACACACCAATCTGTATACACATCCACAAGGACCTTCTTGTTTTCCCTCGCGGCCAGGGCCATGCCTTCGTCGAAACTATGCCACGTGATTTTCTTTCCGCCGGTGACGTCCGGACTGGATCCGTCTGGAGAGGCAAAGAAGCCAATTAGTCCTACCACAACAAGAGATGCGACAATTGCGACTGAGGCAGTTCTGGTATTCCATGCGATCTTCATGCCGGTCCTTCCATCGGTAGTCGAATGTTGCAAGTCCAATGCAAATGCGATATGTGGATGTGATGCACGATGATGGAGAAAGATTCGCAACGCCGGGAAGAATCCGTCGGCTCAGCGATAAAGGAGGTACTTCTCTCGGATTTTCCGGAAATCCTCCACGTCGTCGTGCCAGCCTTTTGCAAGCGTACGCTCGTCCATCCCTTTGAGTATTGCCCTTCTCGCTTCCGACGTGCCGACAAGCTCGTCAAGCCGCCTTGTGCGCATGACAAATTGTTCGGGGTACAGGTGCTGAAGCGCAGAGAGAATGGCAATCCCCGTGCGAACCGGCTCGAATCTCAGCCGATCTCTCACGACGACTCGTATCCCATGACACCGCTCACCTTCGTACTTCGAATCGGTTGTCAGAGTTCGGGTTGACCGGGGAATGAAGTGTATGCTCTGGAACCTGACTCCGGGAAGGCCAAGAGCGTTCAGGTATGCAGCGAGCCGCCTGCTGTTGATCCACGGAGCTCCGATATACTCGAATGGGTGTGCAGTTCCCCGACCTTCAGAGACATTGGTGCCCTCGATCAGACACGTCCCGGGGTAAACCAGTGCTGTGGCCAGCGACCGTATGCTTGGCGATGGATTGATCCAACGAAGCTTCGTGTCATCATAGAACATCGAACGCTTCCATCCGGTCATCTGCACGACGTGCAGTTTCGCCCGACGGGTCCCCTTCAACCAGCCTTCACCATTGATCATAGCCGCGATCTCGCCGATGGTAAGCCCATGGACAACAGGTACGCGGAGCCATCCGACGAACGAGCGCAACTCCGGCTCAAGCATCGGGCCCTCCACGCGTCTGCCGCCGATGGGATTTGGCCGGTCAAGAAGGACGTACGTCTTACCGTGCTCCGCGGCAGCCTCCATCGTCAGTGCCAGTGTCGTTGTATATGTGTAGAATCGTACGCCGACATCCTGGATATCAAAGAGCAGTACATCAAGATCCTTCAGCATCCGGCCGGTAGGTTTCAGCGTTCTGCCGAACAAGGAGTACACCGGTATACCGGTTGCATCATCGATCTGATTTCGTATACCCTTCCGGTCCGGGGCACGGCCTCGAATGCCGTGCTCCGGGCCAAAAAGAGCCGTGATTCTGACATCGGCCACCTTTGCGAGTGCATCGACGAGATGCCGCCCGTCGCTCATCAGCGCCGAATGGTTGGTGACGATACCTATTCGCTTGCGTCTGATGAGGCCGAGATGGTGCTTGAAGAGGTTGTCTGATCCAAGGAGCACGAGATGATTCTTTCCAGCTACTTCTTTGCCAGTTCGATGATATATGCCTCTCTCGAGGGCACATCAATCGTCACAAGACCATTGGCAGGGACAACGCCAAAGTTGTTCCGGCCGCGCTCATCGATACAGGTCACGCGATCCCCG
>Ga0233425_10004001_pt1 | contig 25588 bp, 23 predicted proteins | sample Watercolumn_Towu_2_FD_181712 | JGI IMG/M metagenome (GOLD analysis project Ga0233425, IMG submission 181712) | Freshwater microbial communities from Lake Towuti, South Sulawesi, Indonesia - Watercolumn_Towuti2014_140_MG | ecosystem: Environmental > Aquatic > Freshwater > Lake | place... | reverse complement strand
GCCCTCTCACCCCTTTCAGTTTCGAAACTGGTTTCGAAATCACCACTCATCACCACCTCGCAAATGCAAGGCTCAACACCTACCAAATCGCGAAATCATGAGAATGTGGGGGATTTTGACCGCTTACCATGGATCGCCATGGCGGCCAAGACCAAGCTTGCGGTATTCGCCGCCGGCGTCGAGGCCGACAGGGATGCCGTTGCTGCCGCGATCTCAACGCCGTGGTCCAGCGGCCAGGTCGAGGGCAAGGTCAACCGCTTGAAAGCAATCAAGCGACAGATGTATGGGCGCGCCAAAATCGATCTGCTCAAGGCCCGAGTGATGGCACCCGCATGATCCGAATTGCACGGAATGTGAGTCAGACCCCCGTTTGGACGCCGATTGACACCCCGACGCCAAGTCGTGCAAGCCCCAATTGCCAGAAGTTTTGCGCCGCGCCGCACAGCGCCGTCATCCCGCTCCAAACCGCCAACGCCAATGCGATCATGCCAACGCGGTTCGTTCGGTCGGCGATGATAGCGCAAGGCAGAGACAGTCCTGAGTAGAGCAGGACAAAGGCGACCCCACCCAGCAACCCCATTTGTTGGTCATTGAGAAGAAGGCTCTCTTGTATTGGCTGAGAGAGGATTGCTAGCAACTGCCGGTCGATAAAATTCAGACAATATGTGACAAATAGCATGAATAACGCATAATATTTGTACATAGCATCATCCTCGCCGTAATTTAGTTCCGCGGCTTATTATATATTTATAAGGCAGTATTCTGGCTACTAATACTTCACAGCCTCCGCTATTTATCTACGTCGTGTGATTGCGAGCCATCGCGGCAGCACGTCGTAATAGTAACAACCATGACGATGATCTGGCAGTTCAGCTGAAGACCCGTGTGATTCTCAATTCCCCTGCCCTTCGCTATCACCAAAACTCAACAGGTCCTGAAATGCCGACTCCCCATCGTTAAAGGATCGTGCCCTCGCTATCTCGGCGATCGGGTCGTGCGCAATCCCAAGTTGTGATGGAGTTGCTTCAGCTATAAATAGCCCGCGCGATTCCAGAGTTGTAGCGCGCCTGTACACTCCTGCACCAGCCACCCAGACTTCACCACTATGCGTGCATTGCGCGCTCGTTAGCCAGAGGGCGGCCGGGGAAACTTTGCAAGGGTTGATCTTCTCTAAGACCCCGGGATCGATCCCAGCGGTCATTGCGGAAGCTGCATATGGCATTAAAATATTCACGCCCAATCCGTTTCGGCGTTGCTCGGACGCCAATGTCAAGGCGAGAGCATTTATCGCGGCCTTCGACGCCGCGTAATGTGCCCTTCCCCGCATGCCGTAGAGGGAGGCTGTCGACGAAATGAAAAGTATCCGGCCCGCGTCGCTTTGTCTTAGATGCGGCAGCGCTGCTTGAACTAGACTCACGTTCGCCGTGAAGTTTATAGCCATGACGTCCGCTAGGTCTTCCTCCTGCATGTCCTCTACACGAGCCGCAACCCCAGTAACCCCCGCGTTCAGAATGAGAGTATCAAGTCCCCCAATAAGATCGATCGTGTCGTCCATGATCTTCTGCGCCGCCCCTGGCAGGTCGATGGCATATAGATTTGCGAATGCGACCAACCTTCTATTCTGGAGTTGCGTTGCCAGATCATTTACCCCGCTAGAATTATCGCTCGCGTTGCGATCATTGAGGACGACATGAGCACCAGCCTGAGCAAAAGCCTCTGAAAAATGGCTTCCCAGTCCGCCTCCCGCGCCAGTGATGAGCGTTCGGCGCCCCGTCTGATCGACCGTGATCATATCGAATGTCTCGCTTTGGATTAAGTCATCGGGCCGGGCGAGTGGCAATTCCCGCGGAGCCAACGGCCACGACCTCCTCTCCGCACCGAATGATCACATCGACGACGGTTTTTCGCGGGTCGTTATAAAGCACATGACCCTCTGCATGCATGGCTCCCATTCCCAGAACAGCGGGCTGAAGATATCGCACGCTCAGATCCGTGGTCAAAAGTGTTTCCCCCGGCTCGAGCAGCGTCATCGCGACAGCGCCCCCGGCGATATCCACGAGCGCGGCTCCTACGCCGCCATGCACCAATCCTATGAAGTTCGCATGGTTCTCGTCGACGTCACAGACGAACTTAACATGCCCCCGCTCGGCGAGGATCGGGCGCGCTTTCAGCGTTCCGTTAAGTCCGGCCACATAGCCTTGGTCGATCCAATCGTGCAGGAGCGCCAGCCCGCTTTTTGTTCTGTCCAGCCGGAATTGCTGCACAATGGCGGTGACCGCGGTCATGAACGCGCAACTTTCGACAGGAAGTCTTCCCTGGCTGCGGAAAATTCCGCCTCGAGGCGATCGACAATCTGGGAGACTGGCTCGACGGCTCGGATCGTCTGCAGGCCTTGTCCCGCCGCCCACACATCCTTCCACTTTTTCAGCGCGGTCTGGTCAACGGAATTATAGTTCCGACCTCCCGGCCCTTTTACAAGCGTATCGGGGTCCAAGCCATTTGCGACCAGGCTGGGTCGCAACCAGGAGGCGTGCGTCCCTGTTATGGCATCGCTGACGATCAGGTCATCGGGACCATGATCAACGACCATCTGCTTATAATCTTTCGATGCGATCGCCTCGGTACTGGCAAGGAAACGCGTCCCCAGATAGGCCATGTCTGCTCCCGCTGCCAACGCGCCTGCAATACCCGCCCCATCGCTGATACCACCGCCGACGACGATAGTGCCCGCAAAGAACTCTCGCACTGCCGACACAAAAGCGAAGGGAGACAACTGACCGGTATGCCCGCCAGCCCCTGCTGACACGCATACCAAGCCATCAACGTTCGCTTCCGCGGCCTTCTTTGCCAGCTTGATATTTACAACATCTGCGAAAACCATCCCGCCGTAAGACTTTACTACCTGCATGGCGGGTAAAGGCGATCCAAGCGCTGTGATCACGATTGCCGGCTTATATTTTGCGACCAGGGCAAGGTCATCGGCAAGCCGGGCATTTGACGAATGTGTTACAAGATTAGCGGCCCATGGTGCGATATTCGCTTTGGGATCTCGCGCTTTAGCCTCCTCTAATTGCGTGGAAATCGAAGCCATCCACGCCTCCAAATCTTCCTTGGTGCGACAATTGGGTGTTGGGAAGCTACCAATCACACCAGACTTGCACGCCGCAACGACGAGATCCGGACCTGAGACGAGAAACATCGGCGCCGAGATAATCGGCAGCCTCAGGTTCGAAATAATATCCTTGATCATTACAGGACGCTCCCAAATTTCTCGCGCAAGTCACGCTTGACGATCTTGCCAACAGGGTTCCGCGGCAACGCCGGAAGAATCGAGAGCTTTTCGATCTGCTTATACACTGCGATCTGCTTTTCCTGGGTGAGAAAGCGATTAATTTCCTCGATCGACACCTCCTCACCCTTGATTACGACGCAAGCGTGCAGCCGCTCACCCAGACGTTGATCTGGTGAACCGATCACAGCTGCTTCCAAAATACTGGGATGATCAAGCAGATAGCGCTCTATCTCTTCGGCAGAGATATTCATCCCTCCCCGGATGATGATATCCTTGAGGCGTCCGACAAAGCGATAATACTGGTTTCTGTCCCCAGTAATCGCAAAAAGGTCTCCCGTCCGGAACCAGCCGGCTGCGTCAAATGCGCGTTCAGTCACGTCCGGGGCTTTCCAATATCCTGAGAAAATCACTGGCCCCTTGATGCGCAGTTCTCCTGGCGTCTCCGGGTCGAGAATCTCGCGTTCAGTTTCGGGATCGACGAGGCGGGTCTTGATGCGATCAGCCAACCGATACGACCAGTCGAATCCATGGTCACCGAAACGAGGAAAGCAAACAGCGCGATCCTCGGCCTTTGGTACATCTTCGATACAGGCAGCGAAGGAAGCGCCTTCATTGGAGCCGAAGATATTGATGATCTCGACACCATGCTGGTCATGAAAGGTGTAAACCATCCAATCAGATAGCGGTGCCGATCCAGAACCAATGCGGTCCAATCGACCAAAATCGATATTGGAGAGAACGTCGGGGTTGGCGAGGAGCGCACTCAAGACGGCGGGTGGCGCCACAGTGAAATTTATGCGTTCGTCCTCGATCTGCTTGAGAAAGACCTCAAGATCGAAGGGATGATGTTGCACAAGAACACCGCCAATCTCGAGCCATGAGCAAAGACCCGTCGAGATGCCAGCCATGTTGACCATCGGAAATGGATTAAGGAGGCGCTCACCGGGTTGCAGCTTGGCGCCCGCAGCGCAGCCCTGGCCCATGATGATCCACTCGTTATGATTGCGTGGAACGCCCTTCGGATCCGCCTCCGTGCCTGACGTCCAGCAGATCGTCACGAGATCGTCTGCCGTGGCAGGCGACATCTCCAATGCGTCAGCAAGCGCGCCCTCGTCCTCTGCAGTCAGCTCCCCGATCGCGCGATCGAGGCTGATGCTCCCTTCAACCGGCTGCCCTGCAACGAGGATCAGATCCAGAGTCGGACAATCGGCTTTCAGACCCAGGAAGGTCTCTGCATGCGGATGCTTTCCGATCCGCCCAACAGTAATAGCGGCACGAGCCGCAGTCTTATTGATGATGCCGCGCAGCTCTTGCGCCCTATACTGCGCCGGAGCCGGCGACGCGATTACGCCCAAAGTCATGCATGCCAGCAATACAAGCGTCAGTTCAACACTGTTGGGGAGCTGAATGACGACGATATCGTCCTTCTTCAGACCGATCTTTGTCAGGACAGCAGCCCGCTGTTCAACGCCAGACGCGACCTCTTTCCAGGACAATCGTACCGGACTCAGGTCTGAAATGGCAGAAAGGTTGAGAGGATCCACCAGCGCTTCGTCGTCCGGCTTGGCGGCAACATGCTTGGCGAGCATCCCGTGAAGCGTCGCATCAGTCCACCAGCCTTTAGCGCGAAACTCCCTATTCTTATCCTGGTCAACAACGATCATTGCCTATCCTCATCCACTATATTGTTAGCGCTTTCCCCGATCGGACGGTGTCACAACCTACGAGCCCTGGCCCTCCAGGATCGTGACCGCAGTAGCGCCCTCCTCACAGCCCAGGAATCCGCCACCATTCTCTGCGATGGCGATCCTCGCGCCTTCGACCTGCGCCGGCCCTGCCTCCCCGCGCAATTGAACGCAAAGATCGTGAAGCTGGATGATCCCTGTAGCGCCGACCGGATGGCCCTTGGCCAAGAGACCGCCAGATGCACTTACAGGCTGCTTTCCCCCGAGATGAAAATCGCCAAGCCTAAGGCGATCCCCGACTGTGCCACGTTCCGCCAAACCAAGATTCTCGATCTGTTGCAGCTCCGCATAGGCGGTAGCATCGTGAACTTCAGCGAGGTCGACGTCTTCCGGTCCCAGGCCTGCCGCTTCGTAAGCCTGTAATGCTGCGAGGCGACCAATGTGCCGATCATAATCCTGCGGCTCGCGAAGAACCGCCGAACGCAGCTCGCTTGAACGTATGCGCACCGCTCGGTTCTGGGCGGCACGGAGGCGGCCTAAACCCTTCGCCGAACAGACGATCATCGCGGCAGCACCATCGCTGATCGGCGCGCACATCGCCCGTGTGAATGGAAACACGATCGGCTTGTCTTCAAGCACATAGTCTACCGAAAGAGGCGTATTGTACTGCGCTCTTGGATTATGGCGTGCATGGGTATGATTTTTGGCCGCGATGCGGGCGAAATCTTCTTGGGTGGTTCCGAAGGTCTTCATATGAAGCCGGGCTTGCGCTGCATAAAGATCCATGAAGATACTGCGTTTCCCTTGCGTTTCGTCCTCCGGATCAATTCCCTGGGACCGCGCGAATGCGAGGGTGGCCTCCATATCGTAAATGTCGGTACCGCCACGAAACGCGGCCGCGATCGCTTCAGGGCGATCAGCAAACGCCATTTTCTCCGCCCCGACAACGAGGGCCACGTCGCACATCCCTGCCTTGATGTGAGCCATCGCCTGGATAAGCGCGGTTGCCCCGCTCGCACAGGCATTCTCGACATTCACTACTGGAATACCGCCTATACCAAGCGGCCTTAGAGCAATTTGCCCGCGGATGGCATTTTGGCCTTCAAGCATCGGTTGGCGCGTGTTCGAGAACCACGCCGCCTCGATATCGGTTAATTCGGCACCGGCGTCCTTTAGAACCGCGTCGACTGCCAAAGACACCAGTCCCTTGACCGAAAGCTCAGGTTGTTTGCCAAGCTTCGTTGCGCTGATTCCTGCGATGTAGATCGGTATCATGGAATTATTCCGACGGAATGCGGCGTTGAACGATCCGAAAGCGCGATGTCACAAATGCTAGATCGGTTAGGCAGGCATTGCCGGCAGGATTGAGCCCGGTCACGTGATAATCGCTATAAGCAGCTGCGAAGTTGATCCACATCGCGCCGTGCAAGTTAATGGACAGGTTGGCGCCGGCAACCTCGTATTTCTCGCATGATTCGTTCACAAACGCCCGATCAGTCGAATAGAGATAGCTCGATATCGCGCCATTCTGCTTAGCCAGCCTTGTTGCGATAGCCACCGCTTCGTGCCCGTCGGCCACTTGCACCACGAAAAGGACCGGACCGAATTGCTCTTCCGCGTAGAGATCATGGGCTTCGACAGGCACCGAAACGACCAGCGGCGTAAGCGTCCTCGCTTCGGGGAAATCAGGATGCTGATATGGCGTTGCATCTCTGACGATTCGGACCCCGGGTCGGTCCGCGATCGCGGCCTTCAAATCAGCAATTACTTTCATGCTGACCTCGCCCTGAATTGCTCCCATGATGCCGGCCGCAGTGGCCGGGTCATTGGCGATTGCGTCAATCTCGCGAGCGATTGATGCGGCGAAGTCGTCCGGTGAAGCCAGGCCATCGCGTGTCTGCACGCCATCACGCGGCAGAAAAATGGTCTGAGGGCTGGTACACATCTGAGCTGAGAACAGCGAAGTTGACCGAGCGATGGCGCGCGTGGTGGCAGCGAGATCCTCTACAGATTCTACAACCACGCTGTTGACGCCAGCTGTCTCAGTGAACAGAAGCTTCTTGGTGACCGTATTTTCGAGGTACGAGCCGTACCGCGGGCTACCGGTGAAATCCACGATCTGGACCGCCGGATCATCGATATAACGCTGAGCGATAGGCGCCTCGATCGTATCGACAGCCAAGCTCACGAGGTCAGGGTTCATACCGAACTCGGAAAATGTCTCCCTGGTCACCTCGACCACAATAGCCATTGGAAGAATAGCAATCGGATGGGGCTTGACGATCGCCGCGTTACCCGTCGCGAGATTTGCGAAGATCGCGGGATATGCGTTCCATGTTGGAAAAGACGCGCAACAAATTACGAGCCCCAATCCTCGAGGCACGATGGTATAGGTCTTTGCCAAAGACACTTTATCTCGACCGAATTGCCGGTCCCATACAGCGCTTGGCGCCACTTCGCGCATGGCCTTTGCGGCATATGCAAGCGCTTCGATGCCACGGTCGAGCGCGTTCGGACCGCTACCGCTAAACGCCTGGACATAGCTCTGTCCCGCCACATGCATCACAGCATGAGCCATTTCGAAATTGCGCGCATACAGCCGTTCGGCGATCTCGAAACAGAGTGCAATACGCACCTCAAATGGAACGCGCCGCCATTGAGCCTGGGCGTTCTCGGCTGATGCAATCAATGCAGCCGGGTCCGACACCGGATAGCTGATATCCAGTGGTTGCCGCGTAAACGGCGACACTTCCGAACCCGACCAATCGACGATACCGGGCTGGTCAAGCACGAATCTTTTGCCAAGCTTCTCTTCGAACGCGGCCTTGCCAAGACCGGGCTTTTCCGCGCCATGAATTTTGGTCGACGGCGAGTCCGCAAATGGACTCCAACTCACCCGGGTCTCGACGGCTCGAACAGCGTCGCAAAGCGTCTGCTGATGCTTTGCAACCAATTGATCGAGATCGCCGGTAGTTTGCTGCAGCCTAGTCGCCATAATGTTATCCTCGTTCAACAATCATGGCAGCCCCGGCGCCGGAAGCGCCGGCGGCAACCACCAAGCCGTATCGGCCCTTCGTTTCGTCAAGTGCATCGAGTAGCGTCGAAATCAGAATTGCGCCGCTCGCACCAAGAGGATGCCCTTTGGCCATATGGCCGCCGCCCACGTTCACTACCGCTGGATCAACCGGATAATCACGAAGGAATTTGACCAGGGTCACCCCGAACGCCTCCATGAACTCTATGCGGTCCATCTGGGATAAGGCTAGCTCGGCCTTAGCGAGCACCTTCTCCATCGCCGCAAAGCCGGCGGTGAGTGAGGCAGACGGGTCGGCGCCCGTCTCGGCATATGCGACGATTCTCGCGCGTGGAGCCTTCGAGATCGCATCATATTTGCCGACAAGGACTATGCCGGCACCGTCACACATGGGCGGTGCATGAGCGATGGTGTGGATGGGAAGAACCTCCTCACCACCCAGCGCATCGCTAAAGTTGGCGATGAGCTCACCAAAAGCGGGCTCCAGAGTGGCAAGCTTTTCCAAGGTGGCGGGCCGCACGCATTCATCGTTATCGAGGACAACCGTCCCGTCTGCATCTACGATCGCTACGAGCGAGGCGCCCAGCGCCGTCCCTCGCGCTGCTGTCGCTTTGCGCTGCGACTCCAGCGCAACATTGTCGAGCTCTTCCCGGGAAACGCCCCATGTGGCCGCAAGGCGGTCGGCTGCGATTGCAACAGGAAGAAATCGCCCGCGAGTGGGAAAGCTCGTATCTCGATAATAGGATGCCTTGTCGGCCATCATCGGAACCGAAGACATATGCTCGACCCCGCCAGCAAGCACCAGACGATCGTCAAGAGCCTCGATGCGCATGACCGCGTTCCCAACCGCGCTCAGACCGGACACACAATAATTGTTAAGGCTCAGGGCCACGGCCGCATCTGGAAGTTCGGCCTTCAGTTTGGAGACGAGCGCGATGTTTCCGCCCTGGGCGCCGACCTGAGTCACGCATCCCAGAACGATTGCATCTGCGCGTTCGCTACTAGCGCCCACTCGCGAATCGATGCTGTTAACCAGCTGACTGACGAGTTCATGAGGCTGAATGCCTGCCAAGCCCCCGTCAGGCCGCGCCTTGCCCCGCGGCGACCTGACGGCATCGAAGATATAGCTTTCCATCTCTTACTGCCTTCGCTCAGTTCCTGATCAATTCACCGGCAGCCCAGGTTCCATGGAAACCTGCAGGAACACGGCCCGGCAGAGGGATACGGGCGATTGGACCATCTTCGAATGCTTTGGCCGCAATGACTTGCACTTCGGATTTCCCCGTAGACGGATCGGTCACAAAGCTGATCACATAGCCGTCGTCCTCATCGACGGCGCCAATGCGCGGTGCGAAGGCAGCCTCCGAGCCCCCATGACCCTCATTGTAGCGATGAACTTCCGCGACGCCTGTCTCGAGATCGTATTTGAGAAGTCCGTCAAAACGCTGCATTTCGTCCGGCGCCATCGAAACGTTATATGAGTAGCGAGACTTCTGCCCGGTGAAATTCTGGTTGATGACGGGGAATTCACCAAGACGGTCGTCCAACTGGCGCTGCTTCACTTCTCCCGTCTTCATGTTCATGCGCCACTCGGTTGGAACGGCATGGAGTGCCATGACATTCACCATCGCGCCGAACGGGCCATATTCCGGGTTAGGCGTAAAGCCGTTCGGAACCATGCGGCAGGCGTGCATCACAACCTCGTCGCCGTCCTCCCAGGAGTTTGCGACGTGATAGATATAGCATGGGTCCGTTTCGAACCAGCGGATCTGATCCCCCGTGCCGTTGCGCGGAACCACGCCAAAGCGCGCAGGTCGAGGCTGGGTCTTGATCTGCCACATATTATTCCGAAGCCCGGAGTCGCTGAACACTACCGGCAGATCATGGAGAATGATGTAGTTCTTCGTCAGGCCCATGTCGTGGGGAAGGCGCGGCCCTGGCAGTTCCACCCTCGAGAAATTGGTGAGTTCGTTGTCCTTGCTTACAACGCCGAACGACATCCATGGTTCGTACAGCGAATAATCGAAGAATGCGAACTCTCCGGTCAGGGGATCGACCTTGGAATGGGCCGAAGCATGCCGAGGAAGCTTGCCCCCAAAGCTCTCATTCCCAATGGTTTCCAAGGTCCTGGCATTCAAGCGGACCGGCGTTCCGGACACATACCAGAGCGCCATGAGCTCTCCGTTATGCAGAACCAAATCGGTATTTGCCGTGTCCTTGTAAACCTTCTCGCCCCTTGATCGCGTGGAAGGCAACAGCACGCCGCCGGCGCCACATCCGCCGTTAAGGTCAGCGACATTATCATCGGACCGGACATATCGGTTGCGATACTCTGCCTTGCCGTTCTCGAAGTAGATCGAATGGACCATGCCATCGCCATCGAACCAATGATGCATCTCGACCGGATCCGACGCAGGGTTCGGACCATTGCGAACGAAGGCTCCATAGAGGTCTTTCGGCAATTCGCCGATCACCGGCAGGTCAATCGCTGTGAACTCTTCCCGCTGAGGGGCATAAAACCCCTTCAGATAAGGGTTGAGGTCGTTGGGATTGCTAATTTCGAGAGCACGATGCGCCATATTCAATTCCTTTCGGAGGATTTAGTGAACCGTTGCATGGAGTGTTAATGTGCGCGGTAAGGCGCAACGGCGGGGAGCTCGAAAAATCCTGCGGGGGCTGCGATAACCGAAGGAATGAGGTTAATGATCGTCGCGGCTGTCGCATCCATCGGAGGACGTGCGGGCGGCGCCTGGGGATCTGGATCGGTCAGCTCAATGGTACACCTGAGATTGGGCCGTCCATCGAGCTCGACAAGCCAGTGAACCGTGTCAGTCTCGCCGTGCAACTGGTGCGACGCGGTCCAGAGGATGCGGTGAAGCATCGTCGTGCCATTTGCAAAGCGCCCAAACCACTGCCAAGTCGTTGCGGCGACGCAACCCTCTTCGATGACGCCCGCCTTCATTTCAATCTTGTGGGGGGCAAAGGTCAATTCATGCCGCGGCTCGATATCGACTATTTCGGTATTGAGCTTGTTTGCGACGTAATGAAGCACCTCGGCATAATATTCATTATACATTTTGGCGATGGGGCTGGTCCGAAGATCCTCTTTTGCTGGATCGACGCCGAAACCCATCGCGCCAAAAAGAAGGCCTGCCGAGTCGGTGAGCGATGCGTCGAAAACCTCGAGCGTGCGAATCTGGTCGATCCGCGCCATCATACAGGACAGCGTTACAGCGATCCGTTCTGCAATCACGCCCGGATTGAGCCCCGAGCCCGCCAGGGTCGCGTTACCGGTCTCGGCGGCTGCAAGCAAAGGTGCCGAGTAGCCGGCACCGTGAATGTCGGGTCGATAGAACCCATTGGTTGAAATGACGTTTTTTCCCGAAGCCAGAAGACGAGCGACCTCTTCATTCTGTCGCTCGTAGGGCGGCAGAATCAACGGCGTGTGAATGACGACATCAGCATCCAGCGCCAATATCGCTTCTACGTCGTTGGTCGCGAGCACGCCCGTTTCTGGGCGTTTGACCAAAGTGCCGGCATCGACGCCAACCTTTCTGGGATTGGAGACATATACGCCCACGACCTCCATTTCGGGATGGTCGATCAACCGCCGCAACACCGTCCGCCCCACCGAACCGGTCGCCCACTGAATTACCCGAACTGCCAACTTGCCTCTCCTATTGAATCAGTCCAGTTCCCAGTCGCAATATCACGATAGATCGCCATAAAACTACTAGCCCGACCCGATCCCCGCTTCAGCGGACGTCATTCTTCAGAACTCGCCGGAGCCTGCCATCTCGCCATTCTAGGTGCTTTCCGGAAGCGAAGTGCCAGCTGCACTCGATCCCATCCACGCGACTCGATGCGTGACAAGCGGCCTCGACATCATCCTACTAGCTTTATTGTACCGTAATTGCGCTTGCGTCAATGGTCCAGTTATAATATCCACATGCTTCCCAGCGGATAATGGCCGCGGGTTGCGATTAACGAATGAGGGAGGGGAATATATGAGAATCCACGCAAAATTGGCGCTGCATGCGTCCAGCATGGCTGTGCTGTCCATGCTGGCGACGCCTGCTTTTGCTGCACCCGATCAGGATCAGGCCGCAGGTGCTACCGCTGCAAGCGGGAATACTGCTACGCCGCAAAATACAGGTGAGGGTTTCGGCCTCGAAGAAATTGTCGTGACTGCCCAAAGGAGGGAGGAATCTGCGAGCCGGGTTCCAATCTCTATTGCCGTAATGGGCGGGGAGGCTCTCGCCAATAAGTCCGTCAGTAATCTTGAAACAATGACTCAGATGATCCCGAACTTTCAGATCGCCAAAACCGGTCTGACATCGCAGACTTTTATCCGGGGCATCGGGTCCGGCAATGATCCGGCTTTCGAGCAGTCCGTGGCACAATATATGGATGGCGTCAGTTATGGGCGCGCGTCGTTGACCCGGGCTCCCTTTTTTGACGTTCAGCGGGTTGAGGTGCTTCGCGGTCCCCAGTCCATCCTGTTCGGCAAGAACTCTACAGCCGGCGCGGTCAGCATAATTTCGGCTCAGCCTACCGACACGATGCGTGCGGGCATGACCACGACGTACACGCCGGCCTTCCATGAGTTTGAAAGCAACGCGTTTGCTTCGGGTCCAATAACGGACGGCCTCTCGGCCCGCGTAGCCCTTCGCTATTTGAAAAGCGGCGGCAACGTATACAATATTACGAAAGATCGCGACGAGCCGAAGAACGAAGACATAGGGGTCCGAGGCACCTTGCGCTACGAGTCTGGGGGGTTCAAATCGACTTTGAAGGTTGAGTATTCAAAGTTCGATATGGACGGCCGGGATCTCGAGGTGGTTCATGACGTTGCGACGCGCACAGTCCCTGCCGGACCTTTGGCGGGCAAACCGCTCACTTACGCTCGCGCGCTAACCCTCGCTGGCCTTCCCAATGTTCTGACGGACACGACGTTCAACTATCGGCGCGAGTCCGATATTGGCGAGTTCGACAATACGCGCCTTCTAAACGCAACATGGACGAATGAGTTTGATGTCGGCGCTTCGACGTTCACGTCCATTACGGCCTATGTCGATTATAAGCGCAAACTGCAGGTTGATCTCGATTTTACGTCTGCAGATATTCTGTCCGGCAATACGAGGGAAGATTATAACCAATTTAGTCAGGAGCTCCGGCTAACCACGCCAGCGAGCAATCCACTCTCGTTTATCGGTGGACTGTATTTTGAACGTAACCAAATCGACTATGCTGACACGACAGGACTTGGCAGGGATTTGGCAAATCTGGGCTTCGGAGTAGTCGCAGGGGTTTCCGCAGTCCGCAATTATCAACAGGTCAGCAACAGTTACGCCGGCTTTGGACAGGTGACATTTCGCCCCATCGAGCGCATTCGACTTATCGCCGGCGCGCGTCTCACGCACGACGATAAGAATGCGCAGCGGCGAATTGTCGCCCGGACGGGCCGGAACGATTATGACGCGCCGCTGGTAACAAACCCTGCAACGATCGGCGCACTTCAAAATGCCCTTGGATTCAACCTCGATAATCCCGGCGGAGTTGGCCACAACATCTCCGACCGGAGAGGTGTCACGCGCTTTGTACCTTCGGCGACCATTGAGGGGGACATCACCGAGACTGTCATGGCCTTCGGCTCGTATAAGGAAGGTTATAAGGGCGGTGGATTTAACGCCCGGGCAAACAACGTGCGGAATTTTGAGTTTGATGACGAGACCGTAAAGGCTTTTGAGTTCGGCGTCCGCAGCAAGGTGTTTGCGAATAAGGGCCAGATCAGTCTCACGGCTTATCGCTCGACTTATTCAAACCTGCAGATCGCCCAATTCGATGGGGCTGTCGGTTTCAACGTTGGAAACGCGGGCAAGACGCGCGTTCAGGGCATCGAGGCGGATGCGCGCCTTGCGGTTGCCCGGGGTGTCACAATCGGCGGTGCGGCCTCCTACCTGGACTTTAAATATCTCGACTTCCGGCGTGGAAATTGCGCGTTTGGCGAAACGCCAAACGGAGATGTCGTTTCCGGGGTGCGCCTTTGCGATTATACCGGGCGTCGCGGCCGCTTCTCGCCCAAATGGAACTTCTCCGGGAACATCGCTGTCGACAGACCTCTGACCGATAATCTTAACGTCCGCGCGAATATCGACGTTTCCTACAAGAGTTCCCACAACATCCATGACAATCTGGACAGGCTCGGCCAGATCGATGGTTATACGATCGTTGACGCCCGTCTCGGAATTGGCAGCGACAATTGGGACCTCGCCGTTATTGGCAAGAATCTGTTGAATGAACAGTTTCTGACATATTCAGCGAACGTTCCTTTTGCCTCTTCGGTTGGAGCGAACACCCAATATGCTTCTAGCGCTCGTGGGCGTTCGGTGAGCATCCAAGCCACCCTTCGCTATTGAGGATTTCAATGAAGGCGCTCAATTTTTACGGTCGCTTCCTCCTTTCATTTACGGCGATCGGATATGCCGCCCGCGGCCTTCCAGTTCGCCCCGTTAAAAATCGGCTCGACGGCCAGACATGGCTTGTAACCGGAGCGACAGGAGGAATCGGTCGAGCGATTGCGTTGGAAGCCGCAACGCGGGGCGCCAAGGTTTACGCGGTGGGAAGGAGGAAGGACGCTCTGGACGAGCTTTCTTCCTCCTGTCCTCCTCGCAGTATCATGCCGATCGTGAGTGATCTCTCCCTCGTCAGGGAGAATTTAGAGCTCGCGCGAAACAGCTCCCATATCGACGTGCTGGTCAACAACGTCGGCATTCTGGAACCGCAATTCAAATCTACGTCCGAAGGGTATGGCCGGATGTATGGGACAAACCTTCTTGGTCCGTATGCCCTGACGCGGGAACTTCTCCGGTTGCGCAAACTCGATCGTAGCACAATCATCAATGTGGCATCGGGTGGTCTCTATAATTTACCTCTTAATCTCGATCACCTCGATGCAGACCAGCAGACGTTCAATGCGTTTGCAGCTTACGCAACACAGAAGCGGTCACAGATCGAGCTCTCAGATATGTGGGATCGTGGTCCCAATGGGTGCAGAGCGTACACCATGCATCCTGGTTGGGTCAAAACCGCAGGCGTGGCAAGCGCCCTGCCTCGCATGGACCGCTTCATCGGGCCAATTCTCCGGACTACCAAACAAGGCGCTGATACCGTTTTGTGGTTGGCGGCCGAGCAACCGCAAACCCAGGCCGGCGCGCTATGGTTCGACCGGAAGGCCCGGTCCGCGCATGCCTATACTCGTACTCGGCAGCCTCTGGCTACGCCTGAGCAGCTTCGTTCGCGGCTTGACGAGGATCTCAAACGATTGGAGCAAATGGCGTGACTGACGGCAGAACTCTTTTGCGCGATCTTTTCGCCAGCTGGCGTGCCGGGGACATCGACAGCGTAGTTAATCTATTCCATGAAGACGCTGTATGGCATTTCTCGGCGGCGACGAAACCTCCTGCGATCGGTAGCGCGCAGATCAGGCAGTTTCTCGAAGGATATGCCGGTATCTCTGTAGAGTCGAAGCTTCGCTTGCTCAGGCAGGCTGAAAATGGAGCGAGCGTCCATTTTGAAGCTATTGAGGAATTCGTCACGACGGAAGGCCGCACTGTCACAGTGCCATACGCAGGTGTGATCACGGTCCAAGGCGGTCGCATCTCCGATTGGCGCGACTTTTTCGACAGAGCCCTTGTAGACGATCAGATTGCCGGTATGCGGGAACTACCGCAATTTGCAGCCTCCTTGTTAGACGTTCCGGCTTTGTCGCCAACCGCTCCACGACACGGAGGCCGCATCGGCGACCTCATCGTCGACGCCATCCAGCGGTTTGGACAGCGAGCGGCATTCATTGAAGGTGATCACCGTATCTCATACGAGGATCTGGGCCGCCGTATCGCGGCTGCCATCACGAAATTGGAGGCCCTGGGAATAAAGGAGGGTGACACTATCGCGCAGATTGCCGGTAACTCGACCAATCTTTATGCGGTCATGGCTGCGGCCTATATTGGCAATTTCCGGTCGGTTACGCTGCATCCCATGGGTGGGCTCGACGATCACAAGTTTATTTTGCGCGATTCAGGCGCAAAAGTGCTGATTTGTGACCATAACTATCGGAAACGTGCGCAAGAATTAGCATCCGGTCATGCTATGGTCCTCTCCCATGATATCGTAGAGGGGATGGACCATTTCTGGTCGCTTGAAGCCGCAAGCTCGTTGGACTTGCCGGTCGTTCGTGGAGATAGCGAGAGTATTATTCGCTTGGCATACACCGGCGGCACGACTGGTCGCCCAAAGGGTGTAATGCTTTCGAACAGGGCGCTGGTTTCAAATACTATCATGGCACTGAGTGCTCTACCATTGCCCGATCAGCCCCGATTTCTTTGCAGCGCGCCTCTGAGCCATGGAGCTGGGTCCATAATTGCGCCGACGCTGTATCGCGGTGGCACGGTCATTCTGCAAAAGGGATTTGACCCCGCCACTTTCTGCGAAGCGATAAAGACACATGATGCAAGCCTTACATGGCTTGTACCTACTATGATCCTGAAGTTGACCGATCATATCTCCGAGTATTCTTGCGATGTTTCGAGTTTGAAAACATTGATCTGGTCTGGTTCACCGATGGGCAGCGGTCAGGTGCAGGCCGCAATTGAGACGTTCGGCCCAATCCTGGTACAATGCTATGGTCAGACCGAAGCGCCAAACACCATTCTTTGGTTAGCGGGTACCGAGCAAGCCAAGCATCCTGCGGCTGCGGGGCGACCATTCCCAGGCATTGAAATAGCACTTCTCGATGATTCAGGCGCAAGCGTCGAGATCGGAACACCGGGTGAAATCTGTGTTCGTGGTCCTCTCGTGATGTCGGGTTATTGGAACATGCCGGATGCTACCTCGGAGGTTTTCGATGCCGGTTGGCTTCACACTGGTGACATCGGGAAGGTCGACGAGGCCGGTCTCTACCATATCGTTGATCGCAAAAAGGATATGATCATTTCGGGGGGCTTTAACGTGTTCCCCAAGGAAGTCGAGGATGTTCTTTTAGCGCAACCGGGCGTTGCTGGCGCCTGCGTGTTCGGTGTGCCTGACGATAAATGGGGAGAAAGCGTTGCGGCGGCGATCGTCCCGCGCGCGTCTCATTCGGTCGATACTGATACATTGGCAGCCGCAGTGAGGGCCGCCAAGGGACCAATTCAGACTCCCAAACGCATCGAGATCGTAGAAGCAATTCCACTTACCGGATTAGGAAAACCCGATAAAAAAGCATTGGCTGCCGCATTTGCGAGTGAGGCTGCTTAGTCTGATGGTGCCTGACGGGTCTACGCAGCTCCGCATGAGGGAGGCAACACACTCGGCGTTATTCCGAGTGTAGATGCTAAGAGATCATCCGGCCAGTATGCGCGTTGCCACTCGATAGTTTCAAACTTTGAATGTCGCGCGTTGCAAGTCGTCAGGACTGTCAACGATGTAATCTGCCCCCATACCCTCGCTGGACAACATTTATACAATTGGAGACGATGATGCCGATAGATCTCTTTAACTTGAATGGAAAAGTTTCGATAGTGACCGGCGGTAACGGTGGCATCGGTTTAGGCATCGGCGAGGGGCTGGCAAAAGCGGGATCAGACATCATCATCTGGGGCAGAGACGCTAATAAGAACGAAAGAGCCGCCGACAAGCTTCGTGAATACGGTACTCGGGTATTGGCGCTATGTGTGGACGCGTCATCTGAAGAAGCTGTTCAAAGCACTTTCGATGAATCGCTACGCGCTATGGGTCGCATTGATTTCGTCGTTGCCAACGCTGGAGGCGCCGGAACGAAATCATTTCTAAATCTGACGACGGAAGAGTGGCGATCCGTCTTGGGGATCAATCTCGACTCCGTGTTCTGGCTGTTTCGCGCAGCGTGCGATCACATGGTACAAAGGCACAAAGAGGGTGACCCGGGCGGATCCCTTGTCGTTGTATCGTCAGTCGCGGGGATAAGGCCACCTCAACAGGCTGAAGCGTATGCGGCTTCCAAGGCGGGCGTGATCGCCCTGACTAAGAGTGTCGCAAGCGAGTTCGGAAGATTTGGAATACGCGCCAACGCCATACTACCTGGTTTTGTCCGGTCAGATCTTTCGGCTCATCTCCAAGAAATGGACCGTTTTACAGCTAGCGTTATCAACCAGCGTGTTTCGATGGGAAGGTGGGGCTTGCCGGAAGATTTTGCTGGTATAGCTGTGTATCTGGCATCGGACCTTTCGAAATTCCATACAGCGGATGCGATTGTGATCGATGGCGGTTACTCCAACTCATAAGCCCTATCTGCCAGTCTTACGGATGGTAAGGTGGCAAATCGGCGAGCAAGCGCATCGCGGAGGATCGATAAGCAGCGACACTCTGTTCATCTGTCTCATCTGGATGGCTTGGAGTGATGCAGCGATTAGGTCATTGAAATTCGGCACGAAGGCTGCTGGGAGCATCCACGCTAGGAAGCGCCCGCCCTGCCCGCGCCATCAGAACGCGAAGCGCCGTGCTCACAGTCAAGCACCCTGTCCGAGCGCGCGCTTGGCTTCTGAGGTGATCGTATACACTGCTTCGCGCCGCGCCCCGCGGTTATGATGGTCGACGCGAAACCCCTGATAATGACGGCGCACAAAGCCCGCGCGGACCAGGTCCGAAACTGCTCGGCTCACGCTGCACCGGCCTGATCGACGAAGACGCTCCCGCAGCTCCTCCACAATCGCCAGTTCAGCCGCCTCTTTGCCTTCTGGCATGGCATCCCTGGCTTCGAGGTCGGCGCGAACCTGCGCGATGATCGCCTTGCGTCGTCCATCGCGGTGCGCAAGCGGCAGGAGCGCGTCGCACAGCCAGTCCCGGACGGGAACACGCTTGCCGGCATCGCGGACGTAGGGGCCAGCGCTATTGCTCGAGCCTGCGGCCCGGGCGATGAGATTTAGCACCATGAAGGTATAGCGAGGACGCTCCGACACCTCGGCAAGCCGCTCGAGCAGCGCGGGCAAATCGAGCACTTCCACGCTGGGATCGGGGGCGAAGAGATCAGGCTGGAACATGAGAACATTTACAGCACATCCGTCGCACGTTGTGAATCCGGCTCGTGCTTTCGTGGGCGATTTTCCAGAACTGGCACTTTGCCCCGGCCGCAGGCTGATCCATGATCCTGTTCCCCGGCGCCTTTCTGAAATCAGCCGGAAAAGCGACAATGGTAGAGCCATCGCGCCCGTGAGGCACTGAACCGGCTCTTTTCCGCAGCTGGCACTTTAACCGCGGGTAAAATGCCAGACGTGGCTTACAGCGAAGGCAGTCCTCAACCATGGCGAACGGTATCGGGCCGCGGCGAGGCGGTGCATGGTTTCGAACACGAAGGGCCAAGCCGGCGGCTTGGCGACGAACAGCGACCCGTCAGGCAACATGGCGCTATCCACATCGTTCTGACCGGAGTCACAATGAAATGGACGGGCGGCCAACGATCGCGGACGAAGGCCGCAAACCTGATGCAATTCATCGATCCGGGCGTTCCGATGTCGGTGAACACGAGACGGATATCTGGCCGGGCGTTGAGGATTGCGATCGCAGCCACGGCATTGTTCGCGTCCAGACCCTCGAAACCGGCGTCTTCTTTCGTTTCGACCGCGAGAAGGCGCAGCAATGGATCATCTTCAACTACCAGAACCGTGTTAGGTCGCATCATATTCCTTGACCCGATGTGCCTCCATCGCAAGCCAATGGACGAACGTGGATCAAGGTTCTGAGTTCTGAGCGTCGCGGCGAAGGGGTGACTGGAGTAATCGAGGTTGAGGGGGGGGCCTCTAACGGTGCATCAGATCGGCTTCTGCATCGGCCGGGTACCGATGTTCGGTCCTGCAGGCTGAAACATGAGCGTCTATCCAGTCCCGAAGCCAGGCGGCGCCTTCGGCTGCGGTGTGGAACTTGCTCCGTCCCTTCTCCATTCGCGTATCGCTCGGCCCCACGACATCTGTAAGGAGCGAGGCCAGCGTCTGGCAGACCCTCGATCTTCATAATAGCCTGCAATCAACACTTCGTGACCTACCGTCATCGGCCTCGGCATAGCGCCGCGCAGCCGGGGCCAGGGCAATGTCCGAGCCGGTCAACTCGGCGAATCGCATCAGTTGCAGCGCCTCCGCCATCGGAAACAATTCATCGACCTCAAGCTGAAGCTGATCGGCGAGGTCCGCCATGCTGGCTCGGCCTTCGAACGGCGCGCCGTGCACCTCCTCGATCAAACCGGCGAGTGCGTTGGTCGAGACCACGGGCAGCACCATCGCGATGCCAGTTCCGGGAAACAGCCCTTCGTGCGCCGGGACCGAAGGAGCCCTCTCGGTCATGCGTGCATAGATGCTGTCTACCAGCGCACGGAACGCCGGATCGAGACGGTCACGTGGTTGCGGCAGGTCGACCTTGATTTCGGCGGCCACGCGACCGGGATTGGAGGAAAAAACCAGGATGCGGTCGCACATCAGTACCGCCTCCTCGATATTGTGCGTGACGAGCAGGATCGACTTGATCTGCATCCGTCCCTCCGACCAGAGGTCGAGCAGATCGGTCCGCAGCGTTTCAGCGGTGAGCACATCGAGCGCCGAGAAGGGTTCGTCCATCAGCAGCAACGAGGGATCGACCACGATCGCGCGCGCAAGCCCTACGCGCTGGCGCATCCCGCCCGACAGCTCCTTGGGATAGGCATTCTCGAACCCGTCGAGACCGATCAGATCGATCGCCGCCAATGCTCGTGCACGGCGCGTGTCGGCAGGCACCTTCTGCGCCTCCAGCCCCAGTTCGACATTCTGGAGGACGGTGAGCCACGGGAAAAGGGCGAAGGTCTGAAACACCATGCTGACGCTCGGCGCGCGGCCGGTTTCGTCGGGCACGAAACGCACCTCGCCTTCGCTGGGACGGATCAGTCCTGCGATCGAACGCATTAGCGTGGACTTGCCCGATCCCGAGCGGCCGAGCAGCCCGACGATCTCATTTTCGTTGAGGGTCAGGTCCACGTCGTCGAGGACGAGCATCTGGCCGTGGCCTTTACCGTAAAAGTGACGGACATCCGATACTTGGACGATCGGACGGGTTTCGATGATGGTGGCCATATTGAGGCTCCTTGTCGGAAGGCTGTTCAGGCGAGGCGCAGGCGGCGCTCGGCGAAGGTGTAAAGCGGCCGCCAGAGCAACCGGTTGAAGGCGATGACGAAGATCGACATCATGGCGATGCCGAGCGCGACGCGCGGGTAGTCGCCGGCGACGGTGGCATCGGCGATGAACGATCCAAGGCCCGAGGCATGAAGCTTCTCGCTGCCCCAGGAGACGGCCTCGGCGACAATGCTGGCGTTCCACGAGCCGCCGGACGCGGTCAGCGCCCCGGTCACGTAATAGGGGAATATCCCCGGCAAGGCGATCTGCCGCCACCATTGCCAGCCCCGCACGCCGAACATGCCTGCCGCCTCGCGCAGATCGGTCGAGATCGCGCTCGCACCCGCGATGACGTTGAACAGGACATACCACTGCGTGCCGAGGATCATCAGCGGCGAAAGCCAGATGTCGGGATCGAGCCGCCAGTGGACGATCGCGATCACCACGAAGGGGAACAGCACATTGGCCGGAAAGGCGGCGAGGAATTGCGCGACGGGTTGAAGCCGTTCGGCCCATATCGGACGCAGACCGATCCACACCCCGATCGGCACCCAGACGAGGCTCGCGACGGCAATCAGCGCCAGCACGCGCAGCATGGTGAGGCAAGCGAGTCCAAGGACGGTGGCAGCATCCTCCCAGCGCAGCGTGCACATGACATAGTGGACGATCACCCACACAGCGAACAGCAGCGCAATGCCGATGAAGATGTTCCACGCAAGATCGCCTAGACGGCTGCGCGAACGCTTCGTCGTGGTTCGGAACTGCCGTGCGCCAGGATCAAGTGCGAGGAGTAGTCGGCCCACGCCCGTAAGCGGCGCGAACATAATGGGCAGCAGCCGGGTGCGGCGAAACAGGTCATAGGCCCAGGAGCGCGGCCGTTCCGTGCTGGCGGTTTGCTCGAACCGGAAGCGATCGGCCCAGGCGACGACAGGGCGGAACACGAATTGGTCATAGAGCAGGATCAAGCGCCGGTCCGATCGGTCTCTGTTTCTTCGACGGGAACAGGTATTGCCGCCGGACCGCCCGCCGCGGGATTGACGTGCATTGATGCACGAATATGTTCGGAATCGAAGGGAGGATAGGAACAAGCCGTCCTGCTAAGGAACGGGGCTCCCATCAGGTCCGGGACAAATATTTTTGGGTAACTGGAGAGAATGCTTATGAAACCTCTTGCCATCCCTATCGCGATTTCGCTGCTTGCCTTTAGCGGTGTTGCCACGGCCCAGAGCAGTTACGAAGGCGCCGGTGAAACCGCTGAACTTGATTGTGGCGGGGGCACGGCCACCATTACCGGTGCCAGCAACACGATGACAGTTACCGGCTGGTGCAAGGAACTCGTGATTGAAGGTGCCAGCAATCGGGTTCAAGTCGAGCTTGCGCCCAAAGGAGTGATCCGAATTGTGGGCGCTGGCAATCAGGTACGATGGACCACGCCTGATGGCAGCAAGGCACAGTTGCGCGTAACTGGCGCAGGCAATCGTGTGTCGTTGGCGCGATAGCGGCGGAGCGGCGTCATGATCGCGAAAACGGGGAGAAGAGAAGCGCAGTAACCCGCGATTGACCGTCAAACAGGCGATAAGCGTCGCTTCCCTCTCTTCGGGATCGGTCAGGCGAGTATCTGGATACCGTGCTTTTCGACGATCGACAGGAGCTTGAGCGCTGCGCCGCTGGGCTTCTTCGTCCCGGTTTCCCACTTCTCCACCGTGCTTTCGCTGGTGTTGAGATAGCGGGCGAAAACCGGCTGACTGACCTTGTTCCGCTCGCGTAGCCGCTTGATTTCCTCTGGTGCGATCGTCGGGGGCTTGACCAGGCAGCTTTCATCGAAATGCCGCATCGTAGCCTTGTCGATCGAACCGACACGATACATGCCAGCGGCGGCACTATGGATCGCCTCGAAAGCGTCGCTTTTGAACTTAGCCTTGGCCGTCATTGCATATCTCCGTTATCTCGCGTGCCGCCAGCTCCCGCACAATCTGATCGTCCGTCTTTTGGGCATAGAGATCGGCAAGATCGCGAAATGCTCGTAATTCAGTATCATCAATGTTGGCGCGGTCCTTCTTGGCAAACAGATAGGTGTAAACCCAGAAGCGCCGCCCCTTTGCGAGGATGATGCTCCTATGCCGGTTCTTGTCGAGGCGCTTCTTGAACACGCCGCCACCAAGATCATCGGCCTGGCCTTGTCGCACCGCGCGGATCGCTTCGCACAGTTCGCCATCTGTAATCCGTGCCTTCCGCGCCGCCTTGGCGAACCAGGCGGTCTTGAAGGTCCGCTCGATTGCCCCAGCTTCATCCATGCGACCTAATGTAGCACTTAGTGCTATTTAATCAAGCGGGACCTATGCTCGCTGACGCTAGAAACGTGCTGCGCTACGTCGCCTATGATGTCAGTCCGTCCGAAAACTCCGTAGCGGATTCCCGTATGGTTACATGTCCGGTATGATCGGGCATGGGCTACATCGAAGGACATTCACGCGATCAGATGCTGCTCCTTCCGGCATCGGTCGATGACTATGTGGCGACGGACAACCCAGTGCGTTTCATTGCGGCGTTCGTCGATGATCTTGACCTTGGCGAGTTGGGCTTCGGCCGTTCCAGACCGAAGGCGACGGGGCGCCCCGGTTATGATCCCGCCGATCTGCTGAAGCTGTATCTCTATGGCTATCTCAACCGGGTGCGATCGAGCCGGTGCCTGGCGGCCGAGACGGCGCGCAACCTTGAAGTGATCTGGCTTCTGGGCGGGCTACGCCCTGATTTCCGCACGATCGCGGATTTCCGCAAGACGAACCGCGCGGCGTTCAAGCCGCTGTTCCGATCCTTCGTGCTGCTATGCCGCCGCCTCGACCTGTTCGGCCGCGAACTGGTGGCGGTGGACGGCACGCGGCTCAAGGCAGTGAACAGCCGCAAGCGCAACTTCACCCGCCAGAAGCTGGCCGGATGGATCAAGCTCGCGGATGAGCGGATCGAGGAGTATCTGGCCCGTCTCGATCTTGCCGATCGCGCAGAAGCCGAGGCCGATGGCGCCGCCCGCCGTGCGGCGGCGCTGGAGGCGAAGATCGCGCGGATGCGGGAGCGGCGTGAACTGCACAGTGCGATGCTGGCCGATCTCGTCGCGAGCGGAGAAAGCCAGTTGTCGCTCACCGATCCTGACGCGCGCGGGATGGCAACCAGCCCCAAGGTCGGCGTAGGCTACAATGCGCAGGTCGCGGTCGATGACCGGCACAAGCTCATCGTCGAACAATATGTGACCAACTCCGTCAGCGATCTGGGCTTTCTGGCGCAGACGGCGAGTGCCGCGCGCGAGGTGCTGGGTGTCGAACGGATCGATGCCGTTGCCGACAAAGCCTATTACAAGGGCGAGGACATTGCCGCCTGTGAGGGTGTCGGCATCGTTCCCTATGTCGTGCGCCCGCAACGCGGCCCTGGCATTAGAGCGAATTTCGATCAATCTGGATCATATCCGCAGGAGCTGAAGTAATTGGCGCATTCGGCGGGTTGGAAGATGTCGACGAGCTTGCCGATGAGGCTCCACAGACCGCTAACCGTTCGCTCGCCGATTTTCCGGAGCAAGGCCTTGAGGCGGGAGAAGGCCTTCTCGATCGGATTGAAGTCCGGGCTGTAGGGCGGAAGGAAGCGCAGTGTCGCACCTGCTGCTTCGATCCGATCCCGGACAGCCGGACGCTTATGGCTCGATAGATTGTCCATTATGACGACGTCACCGGGCCGCAGTTCAGGCACGAGAACCTGGGCCACGTAGGTCTCGAACCAATCGCCGTTGATGGGACCGTCCAGTACCATCGGTGCGACCATGCCCGTCACCCGGCTTGCGAAGGGATCATATGTAGTCACCCCTACTACAATGAAACAGCCAGCGTGGGAGTTCTGGCCAGTGCAGCCAGTCGCGTCGGCCTGCTCGCTCTAGAGCATAATCCGATCTGATTGAATCGAGGGTCTTTCCTGGGACTGGAAAATCTGATTCATCATGTCAGCTGGACGAGGAGGCCAGCCTGGCATGACGAAGTCCATCTCAGAGGATTTGCGTTCGCGGGTGATTTTGGCGGTCGATGGCGGTTTATCACGGCGCGCGGCAGCCGAGCGTTTTGGAGTTGCGGCGGCGAGCGCGGTTCGCTGGGTTCGCGAATGGCGAGAGACCGGATCGACACGGGCGAAGCCGCAGGGGGGCGACATGCGGTCACGGCGGATTGAAGCCCATCGCGATGTTATTCTCGGTGCGATCGAGGAGCAGGTGGACATCACGCTGGTTGAACTGGCTGAGATGCTGCGATCGGAGCATGGAGCCGTATTTGCACCGAGCACCATCTGGCGCTTCCTCGACCGTCACTCGATGACGGTCAAAAAAAACCGCGCACGCCAGGGAGCAGGAGCGGCCCGACGTTCTCGCGCGGCGGCGCGCATGGTTCAAGGCCCAGCC